>Ga0114952_1000313_pt1 | contig 56450 bp, 49 predicted proteins | sample SidtaG_2_FD_87303 | JGI IMG/M metagenome (GOLD analysis project Ga0114952, IMG submission 87303) | Marine algal microbial communities from Sidmouth, United Kingdom - Sidmouth_Asex2 metaG | ecosystem: Host-associated > Algae > Red algae > Unclassified | place: Sidmouth, United Kingdom | collected...
CCCTATTGGCTTTTTCACATATAAAATCATATATGTATATCTATTTGAATCTTAGCAAGATGGATTAATTTATTTGAAAGAGAAAATTCAATGAAGTTTATAACAACTAATTACTTCTTAACATTTTCAAAGAAAAACCTCCCAATATTAGTACCACGGTAACCATTATTATCCACAAAACAATTTTACTTGCAAAGAAGTATTGCATGGTGTCATCGCCTTGTTTATTTAAGCTAACTATTGGACCTAAAGAAAGCTCCTTAAGGTTTTGAGGTAATTTGTCATCAAACAATTTGAGATCATATTGAGGCGAATTTGCATTCGGTCTACCGTAATAAATTGAATATTCTCCTGGCTTGGTGAATCGACATATAATCTCATGTTGTCGACCTTTGGCTGTCACCATATCTATATTCAAAGGTTCATTATCCAGATTGTAAATAATCAATCTAAATTTTGAAGATTTGTTATCTCTTATTTTTAAAGTTTGCTCATTTAATGAACTTAAGACGCCTCGATAAATAGTACTGTAGTGATACTTCCAGCCCTCTTCTGATTGAGTACTATCTGATACAATTTGAAGATTAATATTCCGATAGAAATCAAATGTATCTAACACTGAAACCTCCAACTCTGATAAAGGCACGCGTTTCTCTAAATCAAAATCGACAACAGTTTGTTTTTTAGATGGATCTATATTACTATGAAATTCTTTAAGCTCATATTCAATCAACGGAGTATTTGAAGAAGAGAATAAATATGAGTAAACACCTTTTATTCCAAGATCAATTGAATCCGGTACAAATATTCTGTAATAAAGAAATTTTACATCATCAAAACTAAGTGTTGAAAAGTTATAATTTGTCATTTCATTTTCAATCGCGACTACCCTATTACTGTCATTAATTGTAAACCATTTTTTCTGATCATAACTGCCTTCCAGTCGCAGAAGTTTATTAAAATTCGTAGACTCAAATTCTACGTACATTCTATTTATTAAGGGTTCGCCATTAAATTTAATAGTGTAGTAATATCCCTCACTTGTAAATGATTTATCGATTACTTTGCCTGGCAACTTTACTCTTTGATCATTTTCCGAATCCACTTTCAAAAAGTAAGGTACTTCTATAGTGTCAGCTTTTGTACCGATACCATAAATTCTGATATCAGAAAAATCATCTTTTACATTTTCAAATAAGTATTGTGGAATTACAATTTTATGGTACGTATCCGTTATATCAAGTAATTTTTGACTGTACTTAAATTCATCAATCTGAGTAAAACAACTAGTACTAATTAAAATAAAAACCCAACTACAATACTTCATCTTCATTAATTATTTTATCCTTGTATTTATTATATAAGAATGAAATTGTAAGTAAAAGAACACCCAAACTCAGAAAAACGACAGTCTTTGAGATCGTACTTAAGTGAGATATATCATAAAAGAAAAGTTTGCAAAGCGTCACTGCAAATAAGGCTAGTGATCCTATTCTGATATATTTTTTATTCTTCCAGATTCCATAAGATATGAGTAACAATGAAAAGCTTCCCCATAGTATAGTCAGTCCTAATTTATTTGAATTTTGAATGTTTAATAATTCCAAAATATTTATAAGTTCAAAGCTTGTAATCCAAATCACAGCTCCCCAAAATAACAACTCAAAATACTTTTTTGAATTTCGCCCAAAATAATCTTTTTTATCAGTGGTTAATAAACCAGAATTCAAGATTTTATAAAGACTAAAAGAAGCCAAAGCAAAGAAAGCATAAGAAATATATCGAATGAATATATAGTAGGAACTGGTAGTAAAAATACTGTAATCAGTTTTGTTTAAATAACTCTCACGCAACTCTATAAACGCGTATAATCCAATGGTCAAGAATGAAAGCATTGCTATAATTAAAATAAAAATATTCGCTAAAGCCAATGATTGAGATTTAAATTTAAATTGGTTTATGAAAGCAAACAAAGCCGCAAAAGCCAATGAATAATTTATCACCCAAATCGTTTTAAATCTTCTTAGACTGTAATTCCGCTTTTCTATCACATCATTGTAATCATTGGTAGTAGAAATGGTAGAATCCCAAAATTGTAATTCCCAATAATTATCAATCTCTAATCTGAAAATATTGTAGAGGCTAAAAATGAATATTGAGGGAATTAATAAATTTACGAGAGCAGCTAAAATTTGCGGTTTTAAAACAGGGGCTTTAAAGGTCTTATTATTATGAATATAATTTATTATCCCAAAGGCGGTTACAAATAGCAGCCCACTTAATATATGAATATTAAAAAATGGTTTTATTGTGAACCTATCTGGGTTATCCGTATTTAAATAAACATATGATTTTAATTCATAAATAGAATCCCAATCATGAATAATACTTAAAAATGCACCTAGCATTATTGGGTAAGAAAGGTATTCATAAAATGCAGTATTCTTTGTTCTACCTATCCAAAACAATAGCACTGCCCATGCTGCCCATATTAAAGTAACCCAATTGCCATCTAACTGAATAGGCACAGCCATTGTAGCAAATACTAAAACAAGACCTACAATGAGATAGAATAGGTTCTTATTAGCTAGCTTGTACTTATATACAATTAGGCTGACTGTGAAATGGATGATCGCATTTAATAAAGTAAACAGACCGAGATATTCTGCACTCATTTTATGAGCATGCAAAAGCGTATATCCAAATCCAAAGAAAAGAAAGGAATTGGAAATAAGCAAGACAATATCAGGCCATTGAAAAGTCTCCTTCTTTAAAAGTTTATATCCTAGAAATGCCAAATAGAAAATTATAAAGAAGAGACCAAGAAACAGTAATGATATCTCAAAATTTGCCTCACTTTCGTAGCTTAAAAAAAACCAAAATCCATATATCATCCAAGTAAATAGAAATGAAGAATACAGTATTGATTTCCAATATTTAAAAAATGAAATAGCTAGTATACCCGAATTAATCAACGCAACATAACTAAATAATATAGTTGCATTGCCATCTTCATTTCCTAATAAAAACGGAATAGCGTATGCACCAATTAAACCAATATGTGCTATGACTTGCTTCTCATACTTCAAAGCTGCCAATACTGAAAATGCTGTAAACAAAAGCATCAATCCATAGGAAGCTTCCATTGGAATTAAATCATAGAAACTATGTGCTAAATAAGTAATGACATATAATATAGCAATAGCGCCACTAACTAATACTGCGCTATAATTAATGTAATTTGATTTTAATTTTATACCAAAAGCAAGAAGGGCTATACCTGAAATATATCCCAAAATAATTCTAGTCAATGGGCTGACTAGGTTATGCTCGATCGAATATTTAGCACCTACAACAACACCAATAATGATAATTAAGATTCCTATCTTGTTTATTAGATTTTCTCCAATGAACTTTTCAAAATTGAAATTATTTTTAAATTTATCTAAGTATGAATCCAAACTATTTTTTGAAGTTGGTTTCGGCTGGTAATTTTCAACTTCTATAAATTCTGGTTCACTTAACTGGGTTTCATATTCAGCTTTTGAAGGAATGGCTTCTTTTAATATAGAATCGCTTTGAACATAAGGCAGGCTAGACTCTTTAAAGGCTTTAACTTCTTTCCTTATCGCATTTAGTTCAACAAGCTGCTTATTATTCTTGTAAACCAAGGCATCTATTTTCTTGTTGAGTTCATCTATCCGATCTTGTTTATTATCCATTTAACCCTTCATTAATATTACTTCAAGGTAAACATTAATCGTGTAAGTATTTCAAGATCAGGAGAGCAAAAATATAACAGAGTAAGAAGATTAGATTAGAGCACTATATGACACAAAAAAAGCGCCTAACTACTTTAAGTTATGCGCTTTTAATACCTTTAATAACACCCTTTGATATATAGACAGTTCGATAAACCCCTACCCCTATCCTAATTTTTTAATTTTATTTTTGAGATATATAGCTAGCTGATTGCCAGTAAACTAGACTTTTGTACTACAATGTAAATTTAATCTTATTTAAGCTTGGATAGCTTAAACCCAGATGACGATAAGCCACTATTAACGCTTGTTCTGATCAGTAATGCCTGTTTTTATACATTTGATTTTTCGCAACCAATTGTCGATTATCATGTTTATGGTATATGAAAATTTATAAGCTCACCAGAAAACAAATAATACACGCCCAATTAGATCAAGTCTGGGATTTCTTTTCATCCCCTGAAAATTTAGATGCATTGACTCCTCAAGACATGGGTTTTGAAATCACAAGTCAAAAACCATTAGATCCCATGCATAGAGGACAACTAATTGACTATGTCGTTTCTCCTATATCAAATATTCCATTAAAATGGCGTACTGAAATCATAGAAGTCGTTCCCAAGGAAAAATTTATTGACTTTCAATTAAAGGGGCCATATAAACTTTGGAGACATACACATTATTTTAAGCCTACTGAAGACGGCATTGAAATGATCGATGAGGTAGAATATAGTTTGCCTCTAGGGATTCTAGGTAGGTTTGTACACTTTATTTTTGTCAAATCTAAGTTGGAAAAGATATTTGACTATCGATATCAAAAAGTAGAAGAAACCTTTAACAGCTAAACGTTAAAAAGAATTAGCAATTGCTAGAAAGTCTTCTGACTTCAAGGAAGCTCCTCCAACTAATCCCCCATCAACATCCTTATTGGCAAATAGCTCTTTAGCGTTTTTAGGCTTGACACTTCCACCATAAAGTATGCTTACTGATTCAGCCAATTCAGAATTATATTTCTTAGATATGAGATTTCTTATAAAGGCGTGCATGTCCTGAGCTTGCTGGGGACTAGCTGTTTTACCAGTGCCAATAGCCCATATCGGCTCATAAGCCAAGATAAGCTTAGAAAATTCAGCTTCGGATAAATGAAAAATGCTACTCTTCAATTGATCTTCTACAAATCCTTCATGCTTTGCGTCTTCTCTAACAGATAACGGTTCACCAAAGCAAAATATTGGGGTTAAACTTTCAGATAATAGAGCATCTACTTTTTCTTTTAAAAGCTCATTCGATTCATTAAACAAATGTCTTCTTTCTGAATGCCCCACAATCACTGTATTTACTTGAATTGATTTTAACATGCTTATAGAAGTTTCCCCAGTAAAAGCTCCTTTAGCATGAGGACTGCAATTTTGTGCAGCTATCGATATATTATCGGAACCATTCAATAAATCTGCAATAGACTTGAGATAAACAAAAGGCACTCCCAAGATCATTTCAATTTCACTATCAAATTGGCCATTTTGTAATGCTGTCACAAGATTGATGGCCTCATCAAACTCTAAATTCATTTTCCAGTTACCAGCTGCTATTTTTTTTCTCATTTTAACTATTTGATGTTTCAAGTACAATTTATTTAATCTAATTTTTGCATTTTGGGACACTAAAATAAAAAGGACACCGATTTGAAAAATCCAACACTTTACATACATCGAGATATCACGTGGCTTGCCTTTAATTACAGGGTCTTACAAGAAGCTAAAGATGAAAATGTTCCACTTTTTGAACGTATTAAGTTTTTAGCTATATATTCTTCGAATTTAGATGAATTTTATCGTGTCAGGGTCTCAAATCATAAAAATTTAGTCCGAGCAGGTAAGAAAACATATAAGAAGCTTGAATTCTCACCAAAACAAATTTTAAAGCAAATTCTTGAAACTGTAAGAGAACAGCAAATTGAATTCAGTGAAATTTTTCAAAAACAAATAATTCCTGCGTTAAAGGATGAAAATATTCAAATATTAAAGCGTAAAAAGATAAACGACGAGCAAACAGAATTTATTGAAGCTTTATTTCAAGATAAGATTCAAGCACATGTCCAGCCTGTACTTTTAAGGGGCAAAAAGATTAAACCATTTCTTCAAGATGGAAGCTTGTATTTGGCGGTTTATTTACATGATAGAAATCCTGACGATAAGGAAAAATATTATGCCATTGTAAAGATTCCCTCTTTAAAACAAGGCAGATTTATATCTGTACCTGCAAGTAAAAAAGGCAGAAATGACATCATGATTATTGATGATATCATACGACATAACATTAGGCACATATTTCCTGGATATGAAATAATAGGAAGTTATTCCATAAAACTCACTAGAGATGCTGAATTGTATATTGATGATGAATATTCTGGTGATTTAGTTGATAAGATCAGAAAAAGTCTTTCTAAAAGAGATGTGGGGGATGCCTCCAGATTAGTGTATGATAGAAATATGCCTAAGCATTTTATTGACTATCTGAAGGATGCCTTCGAATTAAGTGATTTAGACATTATGGAAGAAGGACGCTACCATAACAATAAAGATTTTTTCCAATTTCCATCTTTTGATATTTCAAATTTACATGACATCCCCTTAACACCTATTGCATATACACCATTAGAGGAGGCAGACTCTATATTTGAAGCCATTAAAAGTCAAGATCATCTTCTTTACTATCCATATCATGATTACAATTCTGTTATTAGATTCTTTGAAGATGCCTCTGTTGACCCTAGAGTCACGCATATTAAAATATTACAGTATCGTGTAGCTAAGGTTTCAAAAATAATGAATGCTTTAATTAAAGCAATCGAAAATGGCAAACAAGTCACCGTGTTTATAGAAATCAAAGCAAGGTTTGACGAGAAAGCCAATTTGAAATGGGGAGAAAGATTAGAAGCTGCAGGAGTTACAGTCTTATACAGCTTTCCTGGCTTAAAGGTCCATTCAAAAATGGCTGTCGTCAGGCGTGTAGTTAATGGCATAGAATCTTTCTTTGGTTATTTAAGTTCAGGAAATTTTAACGAGGAAACTGCCACCCTTTACACAGACTTTGGATTTTTCACGCATGATAAAAGATTGCTTACTGAGGTATTACAAATCTTTGCATTTATAGAAACGAAAAAGTCACCGGCTAAAGATTTTGAACATTTAGGTGTCGGCGGTATCTCTGCGTTTGATATAAAGAAGAAACTCAAATCACTCATTGAAAATGAAATCAATAACGCCAAAGCAGGTAAAGAAGCATACATTACTTTAAAAATGAATTCATTGCAAGATGAGGACATGATAAACATGCTTTATCGAGCCAATAATGAGGGTGTCAAAATAAAATTAATCATTAGAGGCATTTGCAGTTTGGTACCTGGCGTTGAAGGTATCAGTGAAGGCATTTATGCTTATAGCATAGTTGATAGATTTTTAGAACATGCGCGCGTTTTTATTTTTGGTAATGGTGGAGAAGAGCTCATTTATATTTCATCTGCAGATTGGATGGTTAGAAACTTGCACCATAGAATAGAAACCATGTTCCCCATTTACGACAAAGAATTACAATATTTTGTCCGCACGATCATTAGAATACAAACTGATGATAACGTTAAAGCTCGTAACTTAAATATTGATAAATTGAATACATATAAAAAAACAAAAGGACTAGCTGTGCGTTCTCAATTTGACACATATTACTTTATTAAAAGAAGAGAAGAAAACAGGCAACTTCAAAGTGCACAAGATTTTATTAATTAAAGAATTTCACATTAATGCAAAGAGATTTAGAAGCAGAAATAAAGAAAGCGCTTAATAACTGGAAAAATATAATTGTAGACTACCAAATACCTGATGCAAAGAAAGCTATTGCGCAAATCGCAAATTCTTTTCTTCCTTACTTATCATTATGGGCCCTGATGTACTACAGTCTAAATTGGTCAATTTGGATTACAATTGCTTTGGGATTTATAAATGCTTTTTTTCTAGTACGTATATTTATTATACAACATGACTGCGGCCATCAGTCATTTTTGAAATCCAGAAAACTCAATAATTTCGTTGGCTTTATCTGCAGTCTATTTAGTTCATTGCCCTATAAATACTGGGCAAAAGTACACAACCATCATCATGGGCACACAGGACAGCTTGAAGAACGAAACATAGGAGACATTAACTTTTTAACTGTTGAAGAATACAGAACAAGAAGCAAATGGAAGAGATTTAGATATCGCTTTTTTAGACATCCTATTACTCTTTTTATAGTTTCTCCTATCGTATATTTCACCATATCTAATCGTTTACCAATGATGAATTTTAGATCTATGGTAAAAAGAATAAAGTGGTCACAAATCAGAAACAACATTGTTCTCGTAGCCTTCTATGGATTACTGTGCTACTTACTGGGTTGGAAAAAGTTTTTATTTATTCAGCTGTATCTCATTTTCATATTTTCTATTATATCTTTTTGGTTTTTTTATGTGCAGCATCAACATGAAACAACTTATAATAACTGGCGCCAAAATTGGGATTTTTTATTGGCCTCTATTAGAGGTGCTACATATTACAAATTACCTAAATTGTTCCAATGGCTAACGGGAAATATTGGCATTCATCACATTCACCATTTAAGTAGTAGAATCCCTAATTACAATCTTGAAAAATGCATGCGCGAAAATCCAATACTCAATAAGTACGCAAATATTATCACCTTCAAAGAAAGCTTAAAATGCATACAATACAAATTATGGGATGAGCAAAGAAAAAGGATGATAAGCTTTCGCGAATTTTACATGCAGGAGAAGCAAGTAGCCTTAGCTAAATTTTAAAAGAGTTTTAAAAAAGTTTTAAAAAGGTTTTAAAAGAATAATCATTCTAGTTTCTAATACACTTGAATGATTGTTCTTTCATTTCTGACCTATCTAAAACTCATTGAATTAGAAATTTTTAATCTGCGGAAATCCCTTATTAAAAACCTTAAATTTCCATTCAAATTATACGTATCAAAGTCTATGTTTTTCTCTGACTTCATATCCAATTGAATACTCGTTAAAAACTTACTGTCTATCTTTTCATCAAAGCCTCTTGCTGGCAAGCTTTTACCTTTCAAACTTTTAAATAATTTTACTGGGTCTTTAATATTACTTTGATCAACTAGGTCTTTACCAACAACATACATTGACATTAAATGATAGGCTTGTTGGTTAGATACAATATTATTAAACAAGATCTCTTCATTCAAAGTTATTTCAACACTAGAAAAATTTTCAGACTCTCGCGTGAGATTGAAGTGATAAGGAAAAACATCTCCATCCCTTTTACAGCCTGTACACAATGGATCATTGTCTATGATCACAATTAATTCGACTGGACATCCATTTTGATTCATCATCAATTGCGTGAAAGAACCTGGCTCAAAATACTCTACGCCATCAATAGTAACTGACTCATTATCACATAAAAAATAGTTTTCAATTATCTCCTCATTCATGAGTTCAGTAAGTGTTAATGTAATAAGACTATCACAACCCGAACTTGCCGTTAATCGTTGCGTATATAGTCCAGGCATTATAAATGTTTCTCCATTTAAAACATAAGATTCACCTTCGCAAAAACTCGCATCCACCTCACTTGTCGATATGGGTATCTGAGTCAATTGTACCATCAATATAGAGTCACATCCATTTGAGGAATCTAAAATTTGCTCATAATTACCAGGAGCAGTATAGACTTGTCCATTCAACATGAAATCTTCTCCTTCACAAAATGAAAATGAAACCATATCATCCGTATCATTTATAACAACTAAATTGATAACCAATAGGCTATCGCAACCTTCTGAAGTTATGAAACTTTGATCATATGTTCCTGTTAAATTATACAGTACACCATTAACCTCAAGGTCATCTCCTTCACATATCATTTCATTTAAGTTGCTAGTGATTAAACTCTCTAATTCTATGACTATAAGTAATGTGCTGTCGCAACCATTTTGAGCTGTGAACGATTGAGTAAATTGTCCTGGAGAATTATAACTTTCGCCATTAACTTCTATGGTTTGTCCATTGCAAATAGAAAAATCTAAAGTTTCTAATTCTTCATCAATTACTGACAAATTAATAACGAATGAACTATCGCAGCCATTCACAGATTTTAAGTTTTGAATGAATTGACCTTGGTTGGCATATTCCTCCCCATTAAATTCAAAAACTTCACCTGCACAGATTGTTTCATTAACTTCAAATGAATAAACTTGATTGACAATCAAATTTACTCTCGCTGTACTATCACATCCATCAATTTCAGATATTGTTGAAAAGGAAAACTCTCCAGAAACAGACAATGAAAACGGTCCCAAGGTGTAAGTCTCTCCATCACAAATCTCTACTTCACTCATCGTCTCGTAAGAAGGAATTTCTAAAATATATTGTTCACTATTAAAACATCCCTCCTCCGTTGTCACTACCACCTCATACACGCCTTCAGCATTACCATCATCTAAAGGATTTATAGACATACCAGTTTCGCCTAACAAAGCTACCCCATCTTTGTACCATTGAAATTCGCCTTCAGTCGCTGTACTCATAATGACTAATGTATTCCTACAAATACTTCCAGTGATTTCTAAGGGTAATGAAAACATTGATGATTGAGCTAAGACTAGGCGATCAAAATAGAAATAAGGATCTTCCGCAAAGTTGGGATTAACTTCACATGCAGGACCTAAAATAATTGCCTCATAAGCCTGATCAGCCATAAAGTTAAAAACTACATTCTTCCATTCATTTTCACCAGTGACACGCATTTCTCCTAATTGAATAAAGCCTGCGCCATTTGTAGGACATCCAAAATCTGGATCGCCACTTCCGAAAGGAAGATTATTACAATCTGTAGTCCCAAAGAATGCCATATCAAATTCTCCACTGCCAGGAGCATCATGAAAGCCTACAAAAAAATCAAGTCTATATTCTACACCAGTTGTCATGGGTTGCAATAAGCAAGCCCCCGTGTATTCTTTAAATTCTGGAGTACCAGGTTTACCATCTCTAAAACCTATGGCTCCTTCCCCGTCTGGAAAAGGTAAAGGAGCCTCAAACCCCAAAAAGGGATTGCCTAATACTCCACACGTATGTACATAATCTGTAGTCGCCGCAGAGGCCTGTATCCAATCATCTGCACAATTGAGTGCAGCCTCATTCATAGGGCAACAATTCATATTCTCAAATGAAGGATTGGGAATTATAGACACAGGCATAGTACTCGCGCAATCACAATCGGGATCATTTAAATCAGTCAATCCATCGGCATCATTGTCTATCCCATCTCCACACTCCTCTTCTAAGACAAAATCAGGCATAGAAAGCACACAAGATGCACCATCGTTAGACATAATCGAGAGACCAGTAGATAAGACAACTTGATAAGAACAATCCGCTAAATTTATTGAATAAATATTGCCAGTTGAGTTGCATGATGCATATAGTCTTGTGCCCTGCATATCCATCCACTGAGCTCCAAAACCATTACAAATTATATTTTCATCAATAATTTCACAGATGGTTTTTGATTCATTATTGTCAAAATCGTAGGAATAAATATGCATGACACTCTCATTAGCAATTGGATCAAAAATAGGTCTCCTCGCTGAATAGATTTTTAAATCAACTGGATTGAAGGCTATGTCTATGCCAGGATCTCTATCCGTTGTGATTATAGAGTCTGTGGGAGGAATAATTCCAGGTCCACTGTCCATATCAAATTTGTATAAAATTCCTTCATTCCAAGAATAATAGAACCCAGAAGTATCAACCTCACCAGTCGCACTTATGCCGTTAAACCCACCAAAATCGCCAAGTTGGCCAATAACTTCTACACAGCCTACTTTATCAAATTGAACCAATCGAGTGACATTATCATTTATATCTATACTTGCATTTGCAATCAATAAATCTTTACGACTATCATAAGCCATTCCATTAATCTCTGCAAGACCACCTTGGGCTGCAACATCATATAGCGGGACATATGACTGTGTATTGACGTCTAAAGCGGACAGAAAGCCTTCTGCAATTTGGTAGAAAGTACCATCACATTCAAAAGGTTCTAAATCAGTACAATCTTGACTAGCTATATGACCTACCTGTAAAACAAACATCCAGGCAAGGAAGTTACGAAGTATCATGTTCTCTCAGTTTGAAATGAAAGAACAAAATAGATAGAAATAACTTATATATGATTATTTCTATCTATTAATGTTAACTATAAAACTCCATTTAATTAAAAAACAGGACTTTTTTACTAAATGTGTTCTTTTCTGTTTGCAGAACTACATAATACACTCCAGCATCTATACCTATACTACGCATATCTATCTCTTTATTAACTGTCACATTTGGACTTGTAAATACCCCGTTTTCAATTTGATAAATGTCTTGACCCAATGAATTAACAAGCTTAATATTCACTTTGGAACCTTCATTTATATTGTACGAAATATTTAAAATATTATCTGTAGGGGAAGGATAAGCTGAAAATCCAACCAATTCTTCCATTGGATCATCAGTAGAAGTGATTAATGAAAAGACAGCAACTAAAGTATCCCCTTGTATTAATTCAATACTTGCCTTTTCTTCAAGTTCATTAGGAAAAATTGAATTTCCATTTTTACTTTCCCATCTTACAAATTTATATTCGTCGAAGGCATCAGCATCAATCAAGTTTTGCATGTTGCCGAAATAATTACCACTCCACGGAAATGAATTTATTTCTAAACTATTTAATTCGATTCTACCGGCTCCAGCAGGTTCCACTTGCAATGTCAAATCGTAAGGACCCGTTAAGTCATAGCATTCCAATACACCATCATCCATTAGCGCACACCTGTCTTCAATAAAATCTCTCATCAGATTAATGTTTGATTCCCATTCAGCCATAGAACCACCCCAACGATCTATCTGTTTAGGCATCTCTATAATGATATCGTCTACCATTTTATCAAATAGTGTCAACATATTGTCGCAACTAAATACTGTATTATTTAAATCTGCCTGACGGGCATAAAACATCTGTTTAAACTCAGGATTTTCATCAATCAATTTGTATAGTATCTTTTCATGTAAGCCAAAGTTTTCATATATATTTCCTTTCTCACCATCACCTAATCCAGATGAAAAAAGTTTGTATTTATTTTCACAAACACTGTCCCAAACACCACCACAACAATGTTCATCTACCGACATCACTTTTAAAACATAAATATCATCAGCAGGATAAGGACAACTACCGTCAATTATAGTTTTACAGTTATCAATGTCTAAGCTTGCAATCTTCTGATAAGCATTTTCACAATCAAGATCCCATCCTTGCCAACAACAAGAATAGTCTTCACTCATTACTTTAAAAACTATAGGATCATCAGCAGGATAAGGACATTCTTGTTCTTGTACAGTCATGCAGTTGGCTACGTCATCTTGAGTAAATTGAAAGCCTCCAAAGCTAAAAAATTCATCCATATAATCAGAAATATCATCTAGATCACACGGTACAGCATCTGGATTCGTATTGGGCACGCCAGAATAATTAATGTAATAATCAAAAGTGGCATCATTATCCCAAAGGATATATCCCCATTTTTTGTGATCTCCATCGGGGTTTAATCCTCTCCACCAGCCTGTATTGTAATTAAGCCAATCAGATGAAACAGCAGCGAGATTTATTAAAAAGTAATCTATCAAACCTTGTAGTTGCATTTCGTCTTTTACACGCTGATAGTTATCAGCTTCCCCCATATCATTGTCCATAATAAAATCTCTGAACTCCTGCCAATCCGCTAGAGCAGGGCCTCCACCATATTCAGTCCAAGTTTCACCCCACGTCAAAATATATTGTAAATCATATTTCCCTTGATCATAATAGTACTCAGTGTAATCATGATCTACAGGTCTTTCTCTTGGACTGTATAAACCCCAATAATCGCCATTCAAAAACACTACAGTTCGCGATACTGCTCTTATATCTAGTTTCAAATTTCCTTCGTAAGCCAATTGTTGTACATATTCATCTCGTATATGACAGCTGCCTTCATGGACAGCATCATTGATTGCAGGATAATTATCATCCCCAGATGCACGCATCATAAATCTTTGATATTCATCTCTGTCAGAATAAGAAAAAAGTTTTTCATTTAGAGCTTTACTATACCCCATCTCATCTCTAGAAACCCAATCAATACTTCTATGATCATTAACCCAAGAATCTTGCCCATGACGATTTAACTCACCATAAGAAGTAGATGACAATTCTTTATCCAAATTAAAATATTCAATAGAACCAATAGGTCTTATTTCTCCTTCTCCATTGGCTAGCATTTGTACGGAATCCGCAGCGATTGATATTACTGGGACTGTAAAATTTTCATTAATAAGTAAGGTCTTAAAATTAATTTTACCGGGTAGAATATTGGCCGCGTCAGAAAATGCACGGGCTTTTATAACCGTTGTTTCATCTACGGTGATTGGACCTGTATACAATGGTGAGGTAGGAGTCGGCGCCCATCCATTTGTAGAATATCTAAGTGCAGAATTAGGTTCATTATTTATGATGCTTATCTCTTGTGTGCCTTCGTAATAACCTGCCTCCTTTTCTATTGTAGGTTCGTTTGTATACTTTACAAAACTCGGTGATGAATTTGGCATACCTGGAGTTGGATCCACACTGATATTCCAACTACCATCATTTGACTTTACTCTAGAGTGACCAAGCAATGTTATTTCCGCAAGATGAGATTCTATAATATTCCCAGCCGCATCACTTAAAAGAATAAACTCATTTCCTTTAGTTTGCGAAATCTTAAAATTTGTATGATAGTGACCACCTCTGGATTGATCTCTACCAGAGCACCAAACTACAATGTGACTTGAACCTTCAATCATTGTACCTTCAGGAAATAGCCACTTTTGAGGTTTTGATTCTTTATCAGATATTCCCCAACCTCCGATATCAAAAGCATCAGAAGACGTATTATAAATTTCAATCCAATCTTCATATTTATTAAAATCATCTAGAAATTGGTTGAGATTTGAGGCTGAATACTCTGAAATTATAATTTGAGAATAAGACAAGCTAGTCATCAAACAAAGTAAAAAAGTTGAACTTAAAAATGATTTCATGAATTTATTTTTCATTTGTTACTGAATTTTTAAAATAATATTATTTCAAAGATTTAAAATAATCATTTAATATCGATTCATTTGTTAATCTTGGGGTATGAATCTCTAGCAATTGACTTTTACCGACATTGGATTGCATAAACTTAAAGAAAACATCCTCTAGTTCGTCTATTGACGCAGCGAAATGATAATCCAAATCATATTGATGCGCAAGGTACCGAACATTACATTCTTGATGTGCCTCAAAAAAATCAGTCAGGTAAGTTGTATCTGAAGGTCCATTTATAATTCTAAATATACCGCCACCCTTATTGTTAATTAGAATAACTTTAAAATTTTCAGGAATATTTTGATGCCAAAAGGCATTAGAATCGTAAAAAAAAGACATATCCCCAGTAATGAGTATGTGCTGACCTATACTACCAGCAGCAACACCCATTGCAGTTGATGTAGATCCGTCAATTCCACTTACACCTCTATTTGAGTAATAGACCCAATTTCGATTTTGTTTGAACAATTGAACATACCTGACTACAGTACTATTGCTAAGATGTAAATGAAGAGAAGTTGGTAGATTATTTAAAATAAAGTCAAATACTTTAAGGTCTGAAAATTCACAATTCTTTAAAAAAGAATCAGCTCTTGATTCAACAATAGAAACCTTCTGTTTAGCAACTTCATGAAAGTCAGGGTTGTTATTACTCTGATGCTCCAATAGCAAATCTAAAAATGACTCTAACTTATATTTTATATGATGCGTCAATGATTTATATGTATTTTGCGCATAAGATTCATTGACACACCAGTGATGCTTAGGTTTGTTTTTTTGAAAATGTTTTTTAATTTTTTTTGAAATTATAGGACCCCCAATACTGATGAGTAAATCAGCACTAAGATCCGCTTCAGAGCCTTTGAATTGAACAAGTGTTTTATCAATGCAATTTATGCCATTATCGTTACGAATATTTGAGCAAGACTCAGAAAGCACAAGTACATTTTCAGATTCTGAAAGTTGTTGAATCTTTTTAGTTATACTTAGATTCGGAGTCATTAATCCTACAATAAGAACTTTACGCTGACTAGATTTCCAAATCTCTATCAACTCATCACTATTATTGAGTTCATCTTGAACATCAATAATCTCTTGGATTTTTAGATTGGTCAAATCTACTTTTTCTAATCCATACAAAGGTTCTTTAAATGGTAAATTTATATGCACCGGTCCTTTATCACCCTTCATGCTTAAATGAATTGCCTCGCTTACAGTTTCATCATTTTTAATAAGTAGCCTTTCTTCCGTGACTTCCTCTAAAAACTGATAACTTCCTTTTATGTAATTGGCGAATACATTATTTTGTCTTATTGATTGTCCGATACCTTGATCAATCATTTCGGACGGTCTATCTGCAGTTAAAACCATTAGAGGTACATGCTGATAATAGGCTTCTGAAATTGCAGGTGCGTAGTTTAAAGCAGCAGAGCCTGATGTGCAACATAAAACTGTTGGCTGTTGTGATGCAATAGATAATCCTAAAGCAAAAAATGCTGCCACTCTTTCATCTGGGATAACTTTTAAATTAAATCTTCCATCTGCATTAAACGCAATGACAAGTGGTGCGTTTCTAGATCCTGGAGAAAACACAACATCTCTAATTCCTGATTTATAGCAAATTTCGACGAGACGCGGAATGCTTTTTTTGTCACTTGTCATCTCGCCACATCATTCTGTATAACAGACAAAAGTGTCATCGCTTTTAGTTCCGTCTCCTTCCATTCATCATCTATTTTTGACTGAGAAGTGATCCCTCCGCCAACGTATAATTTGAAAAAATTTTTATAAACTTTCATACAGCGCAAGTTTATAAAAAGATCAAAATTTCCATTAGCATGCAGAGGACCTAGATAACCACAATAATATTCCCGATCATGATTTTCCAATATCTCTATTAAACTGACTGCAGCTTTTTTAGGCATTCCTGAAATTGCTGGACCAGGATGAATAGCTTCAATCATTTCTGCTGGATTCTCTGAAGGTGGGAATAGAAAATCAGTTTTGATATGACATACATTAGCCGCTCCAGAAGTGTAGCTTCCGCTTTTAACAAAATGAATACCTTTTTCTTTTAATAATCTTTCAACAAAACGAACGACTATGGCTTGTTCTTCTATTTCTTTTGCTTTCCATTGTATCTCTGATAAAGGCTTATCTATATTTTGAGTCCCTGCGAGGGCAATAGTTTTATATTGAGCATTGTTTTTAGACAATAACAATTCTGGTGTTGCCCCCATCCATAAACCTTGCTGAGGTAAATTAACGAGGTATACAAATGCTTGAGGATATGATTTTTGCAATCTCTCATATAAATTCCAAATTTCTTCGTTTTGGTGACCCTCTATTTTGGTTTTTGATAGGACTAATTTCTCTAACTCACCTGATTGCAATCGATTGATGGCATCCATGCAATTGGCTTCGTAATAATTTCTAGTCGTTTCTTGTTCCTCTTTTCTTCCAGCGTACTCTAAATGGAATGTGTTATTGTGGTTTTTTGATTCAAAATCGAAAAGGTACGTGGGATGAGCATCGGAATTGAATGGAGCAAAAATAAAATCGAATTCTGATAGTTTATGTTGATTGGTCTTTTCGATAACTCGAGATACTATACAACTATAAAAATCAGTTGAACCAGGAAGACTGTATACCACAAACGGTTGATCTTTTAGAACGTTTATTACTTTGTCCGTAGTCATTGTACTTGTAACCCCTAATATGATGTTTTGTTGTTAATTAAAGCCAATTTAAGCGTTTTATGTCGATCAATTTTACCTGTAGGGGTTTGTATAAATTCATCCAGAAAATAAATCTGCTTTGGTATCTCTATTTTATTAAGTTTAAGCTTTAAATTTGACTTTAATAAATCCTTGCTAATCATTTGATTTTCAATGATTAAAACAGTTTTGTCTCCCAATAATTCATCATCAAGCTTAGAAATAAAAAATCGCGTTTTTATAAAATTTTGTATCTTACTTTCAAGAACCTCAGGATAGATTTTTACCCCTCCTGAGTTAATTACATTGTCTAAGCGGCCTTGCCACTCAAACTCAACAATTGATTTCAAATTGACCACATCTCTTGTAACAACTAGACCATTTAGATGATCTGCATGTATGATTAAGCATTTATTATCGCTTTGCGCGAATGTAATACCTTCAATCGCTTTAAAAGCATTACTGAGATGATTGCCATTTAATTTCTTAACAGCTATATGTGTAATTGTCTCTGTCATTCCGTAACCCAAATAAATGTCATTATTCATCTCTCTGATAGATTCATTAAAGTGGAACGGCACTGGAGCACCACCTAATAAGATCTTACGAATTGCGTTTAGTTTTATCTTATCTTGATTCAAGCTTATTCCAAATTGATGTGGTGTCATTGGAGCGAAATCTATATGTTGATCAACATCTAACAGTGGCCTAGAACTGGGATTAGTTACAATTAAATCAAGATCAGAATGTACACTTCGGAGTACCATAAGTTTTCCCGCAACAAATCTAACAGGGAGGCATAGCAATGCTTTTTGCCCCATTTGCAAATCAAAATAATTTTGGGTTTTAAGGCAACTTGCTTTAATGGCTTTTTTAGAATGTGAAATTAATTTTGGTAAACCCGTAGAACCAGAAGTCTTAACTTGGAGGAAATCTGCATTTGGATTATACCAAAAATCTAGAAGCTCAACGATAGACTCAACTTCAGTAAATTTTTCACTCCACTGAAGTAACTCCTTGTATTGATCAAATGGAATGCGTGCATTGTCAATTAGAAAAGCCACCTACTTATATAGTTGAAAAATCCCATGAAGTATTTTCACCATTATCATAGTATAAACGACCTGCCTTTACGTTTAGCGGTGATTGAATATTATTTGTGAAAAGCTGTCCTGTACCCAATCCCTGATAATTTGAATTTGAAAATGTTGTCGTCCATTGAGCAATGGCATTTAAACCTATGTTTGATTCTAAAGCTGATGTAATCCACCAATCGATACTATTTTCTTCTGCAGCCTCTATCCATTTCTCACTTGCTTTGAAGCCACCTAAAAGACTTGGCTTCAAGATGATATATTGAGGTTTTATATTTTCCAATAATCTTTTAATACTATTACTTGAAACACCTATTAATTCTTCATCGAGAGCAATATCCAATGGAGTTACATTACACAATTCAGCCATAGCTTCATGATTATCGGCCATGATGGGTTGTTCTATGGAGTGCAGATTAAATTCCGATAATCTTTTCAAGTTCTCAAGTGCTGAGTCAGGTTTAAACCCACCATTGGCATCAACTCTAATTTCGATATCATCCGTATTAAATTCTTGACGAACATATCTCAATAAAGATAATTCCTCTGAGAAATCAATGGCTGCTATCTTTATCTTAATACATTTAAACCCTTGATTAATTTTTTCTTTTATTTGAGCTAGCATAAAGTTTTTTGATCCCATCCACACAAGACCGTTAATATCTATCCCCTCTCCATTGAACAAATAGCTGTCAAATAATTTATGTTCGCAATGCCTTTCAAAATCTAATTGTAATGTTTCATATGCAAATTGCAAAGCAGGAAACCCATTAAAAAAATCATCTGAGATTGTCTTCCCTTCATTTATAAAATCTATAAGTAATTTTATTTTTTCGGGTAATTGATCAAGATCATCAGGACTTAATCCTTCAATAACTGAACACTCACCGTATGCAAAGACATCGTCGCCTATTCCTTTTTTTCTTAAAAACCAACTCGGCTTAGATCTGAGAATACCTCTAGATGTGCCAGAGGGCATTTTAAAATTTAGCTCATGAAAAACACAATCAGCAATCATTTATTTATTTACTTTCAAAATGAGTTTTCCCATTTTTTCACCTGAGAATAATTTATTAAAAACAGTTGGAAAATTTGCAATACCATTTTCAATATGCTCTACAGATTGTATTTTTCCTTCCTGCATCCATTGTGCCAATTGCATTGTTGCCTCATCGTATTTATCAGCATAATCTAAAACAATAAACCCCTCCATTCGCGCTCTATTCACCAAAAGAGATAAATAATTTTTTGGCCCTACAATTCCAGATTCATTATTATATTGAGCTATAGCACCACACAATACTACTCTTGCCTTTTTATTAATACGTATCAATATAGCATCCAAAATATCACCTCCTACATTGTCAAAATAAACATCTACTCCTTTTGGTGTCTGCTCAAATAATTTCTTCATGAAATCCATACTCTTGTAATCTATACATGCGTCAATCCCCAATTCATTGACACAGTAGTTACATTTTTCAGGTCCACCAGCAATACCCACTACTCTAAGTCCTTTTATTTTTCCAATCTGCCCCACAATACTTCCAACTGCACCAGCTGCACCAGAAACCATTAATGTTTCACCCGCTTTAGGCTGTCCTACATCAAGTAATCCAAAAAAAGCAGTATAGCCAGTCATACCTAATACCCCTAGAAATTTTTCTTCTGGCACACCAAATGCAGAAATATCATACACTCCTTCGCCATCCGAAACAGCATATTCTTGCGCACCAAACCAACCTGTCACAGTTGCCCCAACTTTAAACTTAGAGTTATTGCTTTCGACAACTTCTCCTGTACAGCCTGCTCGCATGACTTCACCTATTTTTACAGGAGGTAAATATGAAGGTGCATCATCCATCCAACCTCGCATGGCTGGATCTAAGGAGATATAATTGATTTTGACAAGAAATTGATTGTCAGATAATGAAGGTATTGACTCCTCATTTATTGTCCATGTATTATCATCAGTATATCCATATGGTCTTTGCTTAAGCCTTACTGTTGTATTCATCTCTCCAAGTTATTTAAACATTTAGAAACCTATTAATTTTATTTGAATAATTTATAAAAAAAAGAGGCCAAGCAATTGCCTGACCTCCATTTATTTTGATAAACAAGTCTATTATTCTATCGTAAACTTTGCCGCATCTATTTTTCCATTTACTACGATCGAACTGGCTTTCATAACCATAGGCATTGGCATTGCGCCAATAGTTGTCAACGTATGTGGAAATGGTATGCCATCCACCTCTTTGTAATCAGCAAAATCTTGAGTTATTGTCATTGTTTGTCCATTTGCCTCTTGGACTTGTACTTCTCTGATCAACATACTCGTTTTCACATTATAAAATTCCGTCTTTTCTTCTCCATTTGGATCTTTGACCATAACTTTATAAGAGTCTGCACCATCAACATTTTCAATGCCTTTCAATTCAAGTATATAGCCATCACCTAAATAATCCAACTGCTTGAACATCTTAGCCATTTCTTTAGATTGATCAAAAAGAGGACCTTCAGTAACAGTTTGAGCGCCGCCCATGCCACCTGCAAAAGCTTTAGTTCCATTAAACTTCTGCTCTTGGAAGACCATCTGTTCAGTTCCAATACGCATAGCCACTTTATTAGGACTTTGCTGATAGATATCAACTGTAGCATCCTGTCCCATCACATTCATAGAATAATGGTACTCCATAGATTTTAGATCCATTAACTTATCTTTTCCTCCTAAAGCTGTTATGTAATCAGATATTACAGTAGCACCTGTCATACCAGCAGGGATTTCCATTGTGGGTGCCTCTAACTTTTTGCCAAAAGCATCATAATAATCTATCTCCCCATCAGAGTCAAATCTCAAGAGTTTTTCTGAGATCTCATCCTTATTACCCACTACTACTATATTTGCTTTATCAGCAGTAACATATTTTGTCGCAATAGCTTTAATATCTCCTACGCTTACAGCATCTAATCTTTCTAGATAAGTTTCATAGTGATCTTCTGGCAAATTATATCGTACAATATTTTGGGCATACCTCGCTAAGGTTTGAGGTGATTCTAATCCTCTCGCAAAACTTCCGGCCATTGAGTTTTTAGCTAATCTTAGATCTTTTGCTGATACTGGTTCTGTCGCAATTCTATTCATTTCATAAATAAATTCAACGATAGAGCTGTCTGTAACTTCTGTTCTTACACTTGCGCCTGCATTAAAAGAACCAATAACATCGTCAGACCTTAAACTAGATCTCGCACCATACGTAAAGGCTTTATCTTCTCTAAGATTTTGCATCAATCTTCCTAAAAACACACCACCTCCAAGAATAGAATTCATCACCGATCCATTCAAAGATTCTTGACTTCCTGGTTGTAAATCTACTGGATAAGTCACGCTGATCACTGATTGTACTGCGCCGTCTTTATTAGCAACATGTACATTCGTTCCGTTAGGTCTTTTAGGCATAGGATAATCATAAGATGGCGCTTTACCTTTTTTCCACTTTCCAAAATAATTTTGCGCTGTAGATTTAGCTTGATCCACCGTTATGTCACCCACAATTGTGAGATAAGCGTTATTAGGTTTAAAATGTTGCTTTATATATTTCTTACAAGTAGCCAACTGTACTTTGTTTAAAGTTTCTTCAGTTGTCACTTCTCCATAAGGATGATTAGCACCATAATTAACAACAGCTGCTACATTACTGGCAATGCTATTAGGATCCGTTTTGGTTGTTTGGATTCCTGATAAACTTTGAGTCATGATTTTATCAAACTCATCTTTAGGAAAACTGGCATTAAACAAAACATCTGACATTACGTCTAATAATGTGCCTTGATGCTTAGTCAAACTACTTCCAAACATTCCAGTTGCGAACGTACTAAAGCTTGCGCCAATATAATCGATTTTTTTATCGATATCTGACTTAGTCATAGTCTTAGTACCTCTACCAAATAAATCACCTGCTATACCTTTAAAACCGATTTCCTCTCCTTCAGAACCAGGCTTATTTTTTAAAGATAATTGATAAGATACTCTTGGAAGTTTATGGTTCTCAACTACAATTACAGTCAGACCATTTTCCATTTCAAAAACATTATAATCGCCCAGATTAACTTGTCTTGCGGGTCCAGCTGCTGGAGATGAAGACCTCCAACTTTGTGCTGACGTCTCTTTTATAGGCTCCTGAATAGTTTCAGCAACCTTTGGTGAACATTGAACTAAGAAAATCAATGCACCAAATAATAATATATTTCTGAATTTCATTTTAATCAAAATTTAAGGTGTTGCTGTAGGTTTAGGTAAATAATATAAAACTACTCGGCTGTCTTTACTAAAATACTTGTTTGCGGCAGCCATGATATCTTCTTTTGTCACTGACAAATATCTATCAATCTCGGTATTAATCAAATTAGCATCACCAAAATACATATGATAATTAGCTAAACTTTCTGCAATTCCTGCTACTCTAGCGTTGCCACTAATGAAGTCATTTTCAACTTGATTTTTTAATTTTTGAAATTCTTCATCAGAAATTAATTCAGTTTGAACTTTTACAATTTCCGCATCCATTGCTGCTTCAACCGTAGATGGATCTTGACCTGCGTTACAGATTGCAAAAGCTAATGAAACACCTGGATCTTCCAACTCAAAAGGAAAAGCACCCACAAAAAGTGCTAGCTGTTGATCATCAACCAGAGATTTATTTAGTCGAGAAGAACCACCTTGAGACAATAAAGTAGATAACAGTGATACCGCATAAAAATCATCCGTGCCTTGTGCAGGTATTCTATACGCTTGTACAACTGCTGGCAACTGAATATTATCATAAATAGTATCACGAATTTCTCCATCAATGGGCCCTTCGACAATGGTAGGTCTGTAAATAGGTTTAGTGCCTTTTGGTATGCTACCAAAATATTTTTCTATCCAAAGTTTTGTTTGTGCAATATCAATATCACCTGCCAAACTGAGTACAGCATTATTGGGAACATAAAAATCGTTATAGAAGTTTTTATAATCCGCTTCTTCGGCAGCATTCAAATGTTCCATATAACCAATAACAGGCCATTGATAAGGATGCTTTTTGTAAGCACGTTTCATTGCTTCTTGCACAATAGTGCCATAAGGTCTATTCTCTACTCTCAATCTTCTCTCTTCCTTAACAACTTCTCTTTGTGTTTCGATACCCGTGTTCTCAACAATAGCATGTAGCATTCTTTCGGATTCTAGCCAAAGCCCAAGTTCAGTTTGGTTTGAAGGCAATATTTCATAATAGAATGTTCTGTCATAAGTTGTATTCGCATTAAGCGTTCCACCTGCACTTTCAACGTATTCGTCGTATTCGCCTCTGCCAATGTTTTCAGAACCTTCAAATAATAAATGTTCAAAGAAATGCGCAAAACCTGTTCTGTCTGGTTTTTCATTTTTCGAACCAACGTGATACATCACAGAAACAGCCACAATGGGTGTTGATGCATCTTGGTGTAGAATTACGTGAAGACCATTATCGAGGTCATATTCAACGTAATCTATTTTATTCATTTGAGCAGTCAGAATACCTACTGTCAAACAAAAAAATAAAAACATTAATAATCTCATATTGATGATTTAAATTAAGGATAACAAATTGTATAATTTTGTGCAAATATGGCAATTACCTCTTTGAATCGAGCCAAATATTCGACTTAAGTCGAATAGAAAAGTATAAAAAGTCTAAGAAATTGTCGGCAAACGCCAAAATATGCTTAAATGCACTTATCTGCACAGCTAGAACTTGCAAATGCGTCAGGTTTTGCCTTAAAGACGAAGCCCATAGAAAGGATATATCCCATTGCCTCACTTAGGGCGACATTCGATTTAAAATTAGGATCTGTATTAATATCTGCATGCACCTCAAGTTCGACATTATATTCATCTAGCAAATCACAGAGGGCATAGGCTATTTCAATAGATTTGTACACTTCTTGAATCATCCTTTCTTTTATGGACATCTTTTGCCTCACTTTGTCATTGCTTATATACATAAAACCGCCTTTTTTCTCTCTCAAAAAAACAATGACTGTGGCAAATTCTACCACCCCTGCTCGATCCAAAGAGTCCGAACCGATGCAAACTTTTAATCTATTTCCCTTTTTGTGTTCTTCTATAATAGTTCGTTTCACCACCTCCGTTATGGGTAATTCCATTTTCTGTCCATTGAGTCGGCGCCATTTCATATTATCGATTTTTAATAAAGATGCTAATGTGTTATGTGTAATATATGGATTTTAGAAACCAATTACTGTTAAGATTTTATCAAATAAGACCTGTCAGACCAACATCCTATGTTAATCACATCGAATAAATCAGTGTTTTCATCGCAAAAAATAGCAACATTTTTTTATTAATTTGATCTTAATAAAAAAATTGAAAAACAATGAACTCACACGAAATTGATTATGAAATATTTGGAGAGGAACTACAATTTGTTGAAATAGAATTAGATCCTCAAGAAACTGTTATTGCAGAGCCTGGTAGCTTTCTAATGATGGATGAAGATATTGAAATGAAAACGATTTTTGGTGATGGGTCAAAAGAAGATGATAATCTTTGGGGTAAAATACTAGGAGCAGGAAAGCGAGTTCTTACCGGTGAAAAAATTTTCATGACCAGTTTTACACATCACGGATTTGATAAAGCGAAAATTTCTTTTGCTTCGCCATTTCCTGGCAAAATCATACCTCTAGATTTAACAGAATATGACGGGAAAATAATTTGCCAAAAGGATTCCTTTTTATGTGCGGCCAAAGGTACTTCTGTAGGTATTGAATTTTCGAAGAGATTAGGCCGAGGCTTTTTTGGTGGAGAGGGATTTATTATGCAAAAAATTGAAGGGGATGGATTGGCTTTTTTACATGCTGGAGGTTATATCGTAAAAAAAGAATTAGCGGTCGGAGAACATCTAAAGGTTGATACAGGATGCTTGGTTGGATTTACAGCTAATGTGGATTATGATATTATTTTTGTAGGAGGTGTCAAGAATACGATATTTGGTGGAGAGGGCTTGTTCTTTGCAAGTCTCATTGGGCCAGGTTCGGTCTGGGTGCAAACTCTACCAATAAGCAGATTAGCTGATCGCATATTAACAAACTCAAAAGGTTATTTTGGTAAAAAAGGAGGTGGCGAAGGTAGTATTCTTGGTGGTTTAGGCGATTTACTAGACGGAGACGGTTGGTAGACTTACCTTCTGAGAATTGATGTTCTAGCTTCACATTTCTAAAAAGCTAGATTAGACTGCTCCAAGCAAAATAATTCTATTAAGCCCTTATATTTGTGCATTATCCCTTAACAGCACAGATAAACTTTAACACATGTTTAGATCACTCCTTTTACTATTTACGATTTGTCTTATGCAATGCAACAGCAATAAAATGAATTCAGTACAACATGAATCTAAAAAGTCCAACAGGCTTATCAATGAATCAAGTCCCTATTTATTACAACATGCCTATAATCCTGTAGATTGGCATCCTTGGGGTGAAGAAGCATTGGCTGAGGCTCAAAAAGAAAATAAACTCATGATAATTAGTGTGGGATATGCTGCTTGTCATTGGTGCCATGTTATGGAGCATGAGTCTTTTGAGGATTCTCTTGTGGCAAGTGTCATGAACGAAAACTTTATTTCAATTAAAGTGGATAGAGAAGAACGACCTGATGTTGATGATGTTTATATGACCGCTGCACAATTACTTAATGGTCGTGGAGGATGGCCACTTAACGCCATTGCCTTACCGGATGGTAGACCTATTTTTGCAGGCACCTATTATCCAAAGGAAGATTGGTTGAAAATATTAAACCAAATTATTACTGTCAAAAATGAAAGTCCTGAGAGACTTGAAGAATCCGCAGCCAAAATTACAGAAGGTATTCAAAGCACAAATTTGATCCAAGTCAATACCAATGATTTTGATTTTACTTCGAAAGATATGCAATCCTATTTAGAGGTTGCATTGGCTAGCTATGATAAGAAATATGGCGGTAGAACGGGTGCACCCAAGTTTCCAATGCCAAATGCGTATGAATTTTTGATGAAATATTATTGGATCTCTGGTGATGAAACTGCATTATCTACAGTAACTACAGGACTTGATAACATGGCTAATGGCGGAATATATGATCACCTCGGTGGTGGCTTTGCTAGATACTCTACTGATGAAACTTGGCTTGTCCCCCATTTCGAAAAAATGTTATATGATAATGGACAATTGGTCTCCATTTACAGTCAAGCTTATCAACTCACAAAAAATCCACTTTATAAAAATGTAGTGGAAGAAACATTAGAATATATTAAAAGAGAAATGACATCTCCATCCAATGGATTCTACTCTTCCTTGGATGCAGATAGCGAAGGTGAAGAAGGTAAGTTTTATGTGTGGCAAAAAAATGAAATAGATAGTATATTAAATAATGAGCAAAATGCTAAGGTTTTTAATGATTACTATGATGTATCAAAAAACGGAAATTGGGAGCATACGAATATCTTAAACGCGAAAGGAAATCTCGAGAAAATAGCCAAAAAGAACGATATCACGATTGAAAGAGCCCATGAAATTCTAACAGAATCTAAAGCCAAATTATTAAATGTAAGAGCTAAAAGAATTCGACCAGGTTTGGATGATAAAGTTCTCACAAGTTGGAATGCACTCATGATAGCGGGCTATGTCGATGCTTACAATGCTTTTGGTAGTTCTGAATACAAAGAAATTGCATTACAAGCTGGAAAATTTATTGCAGACAAGCAATTGCAAAAAGATGGTCGTTTGAACAGAAATTTTAAAGATGGAAAATCTAGCATCAATGCTTTTTTAGATGATTATGCATTAACCATTAATGCTTTTCTAAAATTATACCAAGCTACTCTCGATAAAGAATGGATCAATAGATCCGAATTGATGACGCAATACTGTTTGGAACATTTCTTCAATGATCAGACCAAGATGTTTAATTTTACCTCAGCATTAGATCCAGATCTCATTGCAAAAAAATCGGAATATAATGACAATGTAATACCCGCTTCAAATTCTGCCATGGCTAGAAGTCTTTTTACATTGGGAACATTAAAGTATAATACTGAATATCTTGACAAGTCTGAACAAATGTTGAAGAATATGCTACCTCAGATATCGGGTTCACAATATTTAAGCTTTTATAGTAACTGGATGCAACTACTCCTTGACAAATTAAATGCACCATTTGAAATTGCCATTGTTGGTAGCGACGCTTTACAAAAACGTCAAAGCCTGGCTCAAAATTATTTAGGAAACTCAATCATACTTGGCTCATCAAAAGATGAGAATCTTGCATTATTAGAAGGTAAGTATATGGAAGGAGAAACAATGATTTATGTTTGCCAAAACAAGGTGTGTAAAATACCAGTATCTGTAGTTGATAAAGCTCTGCCTCTAATTAAGCATAAACCTTAGACTCCGCTTCATTCTGAATAGCGATCGCTTGGTGAACTCTTCCTGGAAAACTATTAATCAATCTTTCAGAGTACTTTGTTACAATTAACGAAGCTCCATGCTCTCTACAGTGCATTATCAATTCAGCCATAATGCGATCTTGATCGTATTCATTCAATTGCAGAATGGTACTGTCCAATACTATGATCTTAAGGTTAGCAAGGAATGTACGGCAAATCAAAAAGTCAATTTTCTCAACTAAGCTTAAGGAATTCATAGGTTTAGAAGGACTTATATTGAATTCGCTGAGCTTTTGCTTTAAGTGATTATTGTTGATTTTGAGATTTCGGGCCTCAAAAAATAGATTTAAATTTTCTTCAACATTGAGGTTGTTCATGAATATTAATTCAGGAAATATCAATGATAATTTTTTCTTCAAAGGAATCTCATCTTTGGTCTTAGCAATTTGATCTAGTTCCATTTGTCCTAAATTCAGTTTAGAAATAATGGCATCTTTGATATCTCTCTCATTAGCACTACAATAAACCAACTCTCCAGAAGCTAAACTTAAAGTTCCTAATTTCTCTGAGAGCTCAATATTTAAGCTATAATCTATATCTGAAATTATCATATCTATTTATCTTGATCTTTTTGTCTAGGTGTTAAAGTTGAAAATGAAAATATGTGACAGGGTTGTCCCCAGGAAACCATAGTTGTCGCTTCTTCATCTATATTTATAGTGCAAGTGACTTGCGCGTCCTTAGTCTTTAATTGCTCTGGCATATTTAAGGGCAAGTATTGATTATCATCAGACTCAATTCCCCAAAAGCCACCTTCAAAACTGAAGTATTTCACTATGCCATTAATCCGTAAATACATTTAATTGCGACTAAAGGATGAAGTTCTGTTTTGCTTCAGAAGTTTTTCTACTGTCTTGTTCAAACTTTGAATCAGTTTGCTTTGCTCAGATATCGTGTCTTTCAAGCCTTCCACTTCATGATGTAAACCATTTCTCACATGATTAGGAGACGGCATAAACTGAGATATCTTTACTGAGACTTGCCAAACTTCTACGAGATCTTGTATGTCTATACTTTGCACTTCATAAAACTGATTATCTGAGCTTATAAGTAATTGACTTGATTCTTTAAGTTTGTTGTTGACTCTTTTTACATAGACATCGTTCTGCGTTATCACAACATACACGTAATTGTTCTTTATACCTTTCAACCAATTTTCCTGTTCTATATAGCTACAGACTACTTTATCTCCTGAGAACAATGTAGGTTCCATACTATCGCCAATGACATCAAAACATCTATAAGTGCCATGCGCATACTTAGAATCTGGTAAAGTAAAAGAAGGCAATTCTTGCATGAAAACGGGGTCCGTCATTTGGTTACCGTAACCTGCATGGGCTTCAAAAGGAACATGTACAATACGCTCATTGCCCATATTATCTGTAACAACAGTAACAACACCATTGTCATGATGTACTGATTCATTAGCATCTGAAATCATGCTACCGCTACCTTTAAAAATATAAATGGGGTTGACATTATAAAGTTGAATAGATCTGTTTAGAATATCACAGTTGACTACCCTTTTTTGTGTAACTATATCGCTAATACATTGAGGATGAATATCAATACTTAAGGCAAATTGTCTAATTGATGGAATCACTTTTTCATCTTTAAGATAATGTAGACATTTGATGAATCTTTGAGTGATTTCCTTTTGCATTTAGATTGATTAAATCGTGAGGATCAAAGATATAAAATAATATATATAAAATAACTATAATATATAGATTCATTCATGGGCGGTAACCCTAACACACCTAAGGTACTGTATTACAGATACTTAGAAATTAAATTAAAATTTTATTATATATGTTTTGTATATTATAGAAATAACCTATATAAAGATCTAGTCTTCAGGAAGGATAATTTTGGTTTCGAGCCCAAAATGATGTACAAAGCTGCGCATTTGGTTAGATAAGCTTTCGTTTTTAGTTGCTGTGTAATAGGTTTCTGTCAAAGCCTTTAAAGTGTTGAACATCAAGCGATCCATTTCAGCAATTTGCAAATCGCTTGTCCACAAATCAATTTTAAAAGTTTCTTTGCTTTGAGCATCAAAGAACGAAAGCAGCATAGCTTTACTAACATGGGTTGTTTGCCCATCTTTAGATTCAGCCTGCCATTGAATATCGACAGGATTTTTATTTTCATCTAGTGTTACTTCGATATCAATTTTTGATTTCTTCATTTTAAAATGTTAATGCTTAATGGATTGCCTCTAATCTGAATCCATATTGTTTTAATAAATTCAATACCCCTTTCTTACCAGCCAAATGTGCTGCACCAATACCATAAAAACACTTTTGATTTTCCTTCATGGCTATCGTCTTTGCCATTCTTTCGTTTCTATCATAAATCAAAAGCTTGCGCAAGCTACCCATACTTTTCTTTGATTCCTTAAATAACAATGCGATATTTTCATCAGCATAATGGTCTAGCATTCTTAAAGTAGAGCGTTTAAACTTTCGCACATTTTTTGTTAATTCTTTGAGTTGTTTGAGCTGAATACTGATATCGAGATTTTTCATAATCTCAATTTGAGAAGATACTGATTCTACCCCACCCAAATTCATATTTAGTGATTTAGCTTTATCCCACAAATGCGCATCTAGAGATAAAGATTTATCATTATTCAAAATCCCTTCTACCAATTTACTGCTAATAATCAATGGATAAAAGCTAACTAACAAATCTAAGTTTACAGAAAATGCTTTCAAAATGATTTTCTTCATTTTAAAATATTTTTTAACATTGACAAGATCTTGAAGTGTCATGGCGTTAGGCATTTGGTAGTCTGTTATATCAATTGACTCCTGCGCTTCGTCCAAATCAATTTCTGCCTTAAAGGCATCGCAGCGGTACAACGCTTCATATGCCTTATCCAAATGCAGATATGCTATCTTATTCTTCACGTGCATTGTGCCAAACAAATAACTGGCGCAATCTGGGTCCTTATAGAATTTCCAAAGAAGTGATGGTTCTAACATATACGCTTTAAAAGAAAATGGCCGCTTCTCCTTAAAGAAACAGCCACTTTTTGGAGGTAATAATTCATCTTTATTCGTAATCGTACGGCAGCAACTTTGTCTTTTTAACTTTTGATAAAGTCATAAAAGTTTTTAGCCTTTCTACCTCAGAAATCTGAGATAATTTTTTGAAAAGCAATTGCTCGTAACTCGAAATATCTTTTGTTATAATTTTTAGAAGAAAATCTCCATCACCGGTTACAATATAACCTTCCGTGATTTCATCAATCTTACCAATCTTTTCGATAAAGTTTTCTAATGCATTCTCCTTGTTCCACGCTAACGATACCAAGACAAAGGTCCTTACATTTAAACCTATTTTGTCTGCGTTTACTTTAGCATGATAACTTTGAATGATATCAGTACTTTCCAATTTTTTAACTCTCTCTAATGTAGGTGCTGGCGAAAGACCAATTTTCTTTGACAGCTCGAGGTTTGTTATTTTACTATTTTCTTGAAGAATTTTAAGAATCTTCAAATCTATTTTATCTAATTTATCCGACATATCCCGTCTAATTCATTTTTGATTTCAAAATGCAATGATAAAATAAAATTTTAAAAGATTGGTACATTTCAGAGTAAAAAGGATTAATTATAAGCAAAAACCTTTTTTTATTCTAAATAGGAAAATAAAAAAAAGCCGAAGAAATATCTTCGGCTTAGAAACCAACTATGAAAAAACTCTCTACTGACTAAATAACGTTGTTGCTATCAGAAATATTTTCTCAAGCATAAAAATCAAGGAAAAACCCCTAAGGTTAGATAATCAGACGATACTTTATTTATGGCAACAATGAAAGCTGCTGTTCTAAGGTCTGTTACCTTTTTTCTGCGCTTGTAGACTTCTCTTATTTGTTTGTAAGAATTAATCATTGTCTCTTCTAGACCTGATCTCACTAAATCTACTTCATCCGCACCCCTAGTTAAAAACTGTCTTTCTTTTTTTGAAACCGTTTTACCTGTTGTCTTTTGAATAAGATCGACCAGATTAGTATAAACGTTTTGATCAAACCTTTTTTGTATTCTGCCATATCTAACATGAGAAAGGTTTTTCAACCATTCAAAGTAAGATACAGTTACACCTCCTGCATTTAAAAACATATCGGGTACAATAACAACTCCTTTTTTCAATAAGATTTCTTCTGCTGCTGAAGTTACAGGACCATTAGCCGCTTCCGCAATAATTTTTGCTTTAACTTTCTTAGCATTTCCTTTGTGAATTTGGCTTTCTAATGCCGCAGGTACGAGTATGTCGCAATCAATACCCACCCAGTCATCTCTTTTGGGAAGAGTCTTTGTGCCTGGGAAACCTATAATTGATCCTTTGGATTTTCTATATTTGACAAGCTTCTCAATATTAATACCGTTTTCATCAACTATGGTACCTTCAATCTCTGACACCGCAATCACTTTAGCACCACCCTCTTGAATAGAGATAGAACCTGTAAATGAACCAACATTACCCAACCCTTGGATAACCATAGTCTTTCCTTTAATTCCTGCTTCTTTGAAGCCCCACTCTTTGCAATCTTCTTCATAACGTAGCATTTCTCTTAAACCGTAAAACACACCTCTTCCTGTTGCCTCCGTTCTGCCTCTTATACCATTCTGGTTGACGGGCTTACCAGTTACACAAGCCGCTGAATCCAATTCTCCATTGTTCATTTGTTGGTATGTATCTAAAATCCAAGCCATTTCTCTTGACCCTGTTCCATAATCAGGCGCTGGTACATCAACACCTGGACCAATAAAATTTTTCCTAACCAATTCAACAGTATACCTTCTTGTGATTTTTTCTAATTGTTCAGCATTGTATTTTCGTGGACTTACTTTAACACCACCTTTAGCGCCGCCAAAAGGTACATCGACAATGGCACACTTAAATGTCATTAGAGAGGCCAAAGCCATGACTTCATCTTGATTCACCATGCTGCTGAATCTTATCCCTCCTTTAGTAGGAAGTCTGTGATGACTGTGCTGCACTCTGTATGCTTCTATCACCTGGTAAGAATTTCCAATCTTAACAGGGAAGTTCATCTGATAAATAGCATTACAAACTTTAATTTGTTCTAGAAGGCCTTTGGGATGGTCAGTAAGAGCAGCGGCTTTATCAAAATTACTTTCAACACTTTGATAAAAACTAGCTTGTTTGTCACTCATTTTTCATTTGTTTTTCGAGTTTTCCTATTTTTCGATCCAATCGAATAAGAAAAAACAATAGCACTAAAAATAGTATAACGACTACTCCTAATACTGTATTTATTTTTCCTGTGCTTCTAAAAAAATCATCAAAAGTTGAGTTAGCTAAAAGTGAACTCAAGGATAAAAAAAACAAGAGACTCGTGGATAGTAAATTTAATTTCATTTGCTTAGCGAAACTCGCTATTTTTTCAGTAATTCCAAACTGAATTAATATTAATATTCTTTATCTAGAAAATTATTCTTTAGTATGTCGTATCTATATATTAATTGAGCCATCCAAAAACCTATCAATGCATAGGCAATAATAGCTGGATAAAATACGGCCCTTAAGGTATTATCCAAATCTTCTCCACTAAATGCAGGGTTTCCACCATTGCCAGGATGAAGACTATCTTCACTTAGACGTGGAATCACCATGACTAAGATCATCAAACACACAAAAGAGAAAAGATTAAAAACAGAACTGAGTCTGGCTCTACTGTCTACATCTTCTATTGACGCTCTCAAAATCCAGTATGCAAAATAGATGAGCAAGGCGATAGCAGTCATATTCAATTTAACATCATCGGTCCAAAATGCACCCCATGTAAACTTAGCCCACATGCTGCCTGTTAAAAGACCTGCTATTCCAAATACTAATGCCACCGTCGTCAATGCCGCAGACCTGCTATCATGATTGAGATCTTTTTTTATAAGATACATGATACTGTGAAAACACGATACGATGAGAATGATAAACATGGACATCCATATCGCTACATGGAAAAAAGTATTTCTAATGGTTTCAAAAACGACACCCCTAAAAGGAAATTTAAAATCTTTAACTGACTTCAAATCACTTATCGAATAATACTCAGGGCTCAAAGTGTTTTTTGAATCTCCTTTCTTTATACGCACTCCATCTGGATAAATAAAAAACCCATCGGAGGCATTATCTATGACAATCGTAGCAGCTATACCTCTATCTGTTGGAATTTCTAGATCATGAGGGATTGGAATACTGGCACTAATATGGTTGTTGTCAATGACATTAGTTCTGTCCGCTTTTATGAGCTTATCATCTGGTAGGAGCAACCACACATTTGTTGGTGCAATCGTCAAATAGGTATTATAGGTCTCTATATCAACTTCATAAATAGAACCTGTTAAAGCTCTAGAGTTAGAAAACTCAAGCACCCCTGGCTTTAAAGGAATCAAAATTCCCGCTATCAAAGTGTATAGCATAAAAACCACACCCAATATTTTCCACCAATTGTCTTTAATATTCATTGAACGATTAAGATTTCCAAATTATAGGTATAAAGATAATTGTTAAAACTACTAAGACCACATCTATACCTAATAACATTAGAAGATAATTGTTTACCGTAGCACCAAGCAACATGCGGTCAGGATTCTCTGAAATTAAAGAGATGTTCATACCCAATAATAAAATAGGAATCAACAAAGGCAGCGATAAAATTGAAACTAAACCATTTTGACTGCGACTGTAAACTGATATGGATGATACTAAAGTGATCACACTAACTAAGCCGATTACCGCTAATGCGTAAGCTTTAAAAAAAAGAACAGGTTGTTTTAAGCTCGTATTGCCCAATAAATTCTGAAGTGAAATTAAAATAAAACCCGCAACAAAGAGTTTTAATGTATTAACAAGCAACTTCCCTATCATAAGCTCTGCCGGATCGTATAACTGATAGTGATTCAGTTTTCTACTTTGAGACATCTGACTAAAACTGTATCCAACCATATTAATCGCCGTAAAAACCATCAATACCCAAAACAACCCCATCTTGGTTGGCCCTTCTAGTGTTCCAAAAATTTTATAGACGACAAAAGTAATGGCTACGAGATACAAGAGATTCGACAAAAAAGTAAATCGCTCACGTAATTCAACCGTGATATCTCGCTTAATTATATGTAATATCCTTCCTAACATATCTACTGACGAAGGTAATTGAATATGTAAATAAATCTTAATATATAGGATATTTGAGTTAAATATTTAAATACATTAGAAATATTTGTTATGTATAAACAACACATTTTGAATTTATTATGTAATTTTACACCTGTAAGTACCGATTCATTAAATCCAAAAGCCGAATATGAAGACTACACTTCTATTTATAGGTCTATTTTTAAGCAGCTTTGCATATAGTACAGAACCATTTTTTCATACAGTTAAAGCTAAAAGTGGTGATGGCATATATTCTTTATTGAGAAGATATCATCTGGATACTCATAATTGTAATCTGGATAGATTCTTAGAACTCAATAAACTTTCTATAAATGATAACCTCCATTCTGGCAAAAAATATAAGCTGCCTATCAAGATTTATAAATACAACGGAACAAGTATTCGCACGACGATCGGTATAGATAATTTTAAGCAGGCACTCAGAATAAAAGACTATAATGAAAAGATTCTTGCTAATAATCTTAGAAAAACAAATTTTTTAGATAGCAATATTCTTTGGGTCCCATACCATGAATTAAACTGTGTGGATGAAGCTTCTGGAAAAATTGAATCTAGTGTCACTTCTAAACCTAAGGAAACAGTCAAAGAAGGAAAATACTTGTCAATTGAATTGTTTGGTGAAAAACATAAGATTGTTGAAATCAAAGATGACAAACTAAAGGGAGAGGTTTATTATATCGTCTCAGGTCATGGTGGTCCAGATCCTGGTGCGATGTGCACAAAATGCACCAGCAATTTATGTGAAGATGAATATGCATACGATGTGAGCCTAAGATTAGCGCGCGAGATAATCAGTCATGGAGGAATAGCTCATGTAATCATTCAAGATAAAAATGATGGAATCAGAGACGAACCTTACTTGGAATGTGATATTGACGAAAGATGCTTTGGCGCAAAATTACCTTTAAATAAAGTCAAACGCTTACATCAAAGAGCAAGCGCTATTAACGACTTGTATTATAATCACAAAAAACATGGTGTAAAAAAACAAGTTGCGATCATGATCCATGTTGATTCCAATTCAGAAGAATTAAAACAAGACGTTTTCTTTTATCATCATAGGACTAGTAAGAGCAGTAAAAAAATAGCAACCTCTCTTCATAAAACGTTCAAAGAAAAGTATAATCATTTTCAAGCTAACAGAGGATATAAAGGTTTTGTCAGAGCAAGAGATCTATACATGCTTAACAACACTTTACCTACATCCGTTTATGTTGAATTAGCAAATATTAGGAACCCGTCAAATCAAAAAAGATTGATTATGAACAGCAATAGAGATGCTTTAGCTAAATGGTTGTACGAAGGTTTGGCAGAAGCCAAAATATAGACTTATTCTAAATATAATAGATTACATCCTCTCAGATCACTTTGGGATAATCTCCCTATGACTTTAAATTTGCCATCAGGTTTGACCTGACCTAAATCTTCCGTTAGTATAAAACTACAGGTATCAAAGTTGGCTAAGTCTACGATGCCCAATTGAGCAGTTTTGTTAAAAGGCGCTTGGACTAATGGATCATTAATTTCGAAAGGAATTACTTTCTTTGAGAAGCCAGCAATATAGTCACCCATCTCATCAGAATAAGATTGCGATAATAATTCGGTCATCCCATACTCAGAAATTATTTTACTGTGTGCAAAAGAAAGTTTGAGCTGCTTGTGGATATCTTCAAAAAACATTTCCTTCTTCTTGTTCTTCATACCACCCGTAAAAATAACTTCAAGATTCTCGTTATGAATTTGAAACTGTTTGGCAAAATCTAGCAAAGCGAATGTGACGGCAAAAAAAGTAACACGATTACCTTCATTAAGCATTTCTAAAATAGTGTCATTTAGCTTTTGAAAATCATGCAAATAGAAATACTCTCTACCTTCTGGATTGGATTTAGAAAATTGCTTTACCATATGCACTAACGAAGAATCTCCTTTCTCAAGATATGATGGCAATAAAGCCACAATAGTACTCTTTTCAGCGATTGATAATTGATCTTTGATTTTCGAACTTATCGTATCATACCACTGTAATGATTTGACAAAATGCGCACTTCTTTGAGTGGTTGAAGACGTACCACTGCTTTTAAAGACCTTTTCAGCATTCCACAAACCGGTTTTAACAACATGGTTTTTGTAGAAACTAATCGGCATGAAAGGAATATCTGTTATGTACCTGATATCCGAAGGAACAATACTCAGCAAGGACAGATATCGACTATATACTTGATTATTAATAGCCTGTTCAGCAAAAATCTTGATTGCCAATGCTTCAAAAGCTTTTGAATTATTACTTTTAAGGGATAATATTTTTTTGATATAGTCCAATTATTTGGGAAATTAACCGTTTAAAAAGACAAAGCTAATTTAAATAATGCAATCTACATTCTACACTTCAATATGGGTTCTCTTGATTACGGGATTGTGCCTGGCTTCTTGCAATAACTCTCCTAATTTCGATGATGCGCCAGTAATTGGCTTTATCAGTATTTCCAAAGACACTATGGTTCAAAATCAGTCAAACACTGATTCACTTTTCTTAACCATTAGCTTTAAAGATGGTGATGGAGATTTGGGAACAAATGGATCGAGCTTAAATGAAAACATTTTTTTAGTAGACAGTAGAACTGACATCATTTACGATCGCTTTAAAATTCCTGAGATTCCCATCTCTGGAATCCAAAATGGTATTGAAGGCACTATCACGATGAAAGTGTTTACCACTTGTTGCCGATTTGATGACATCGCCATTCTTTGTCCCAATCCTGTAGATCGACCAACAAATGACTTCTTCATTGAAATTTATATGATTGATGATGCAGGTAACGAAAGCAATCGTATTAATACCAACAACATTACATTGCTTTGTAATTAACCCAATCTATTCCTTTTTTTAATTTTGAAAGCGTCGCTTGTTCCAACTGATTATGCGCGTACTTATAAGTCCATTTACACTCTGGCGGCAAACTCATTAAGATGGACTCAATATTCCCATCTGTGTCCAAGCCAAACTTTGTACCTCGATCCCACACCAAATTAAATTCAACATAACGACCTCTTCGATGCAGTTGCCAGTCACGTTCCCTTGGTTTATATTCTATTCTGTGATTTTCCAAAAATTGTTCCCGATAGATAGGAATGAAAGTATTACCAACATCTATTACAAAATCGAACACTTTTTTCTTATCCCCATGGTCTTTACCCAAACGATCAAAAAATATCCCACCTATTCCTCTCGTTTCTTTTCTATGCTTTACATAAAAATAATCATCAGCCCATTTTTTAAATTTAGAATAATATGACTCATCGTGTTTATCACAAGTGCTTTTTAATTTAATGTGAAATTTTTGAGCCAATTCTGGGTTTATATAATGAGGCGTTAAATCTATCCCTCCACCAAACCACCATAAGCCCTTGGACGTTTCAAAATACCTTACATTCATATGTATGATGGGCACGTGAGGATTGATTGGATGCAAAACAATAGATACTCCAGTGGCAAAAAAGTCAGTGGGTCCAATTCCGAGTGCCTTAAATATTTTCTCTGGCATCTCTCCTTTCACTGCAGAAAAATTTACACCGCCTTTTTCAATATGCTGCCCTGTTATCACTCTAGTTCGTCCACCTCCGCCACCTGGCCTTTCCCATATGTCCTGTTTAAAATGAGCGTGATTATCTAAACCTTCTAAATTTTCACAAATCCCATCTTGCAGAGATTTAAACGCTTCTACAATATCTTCTTTTAACATTGATTTCGATATTTACTTAAGATAAGTGTGCTTTAATTTGCTCTACAACTTTTTTGGAATTACCAACAAAAGTTTTATCGTCAATTAAAAAAACAGGCCGCTTTAAAAAAGTATATTCTTTTAATATCCAGTCTCTATAATCATATTCAGAAAGCTCTTGTTCATTTAAGCCTAGGCTTCTGTACTTCATCGCCCTTTTGCTAAACAACGCTTCATAAGATCCGTGTTCCTTTGCTAAGGCCTGTAATGTCTTTTTATCAATATTCTTTTCTTTTATATTTTGGATCTCCCCTTCCCATTTGATTTCCTTTAGAATTCTTTGACAAGTTGAGCAACTATTTAAAACGTAGGCTTTTTTCATTCTTGAAATTTAATTGTTTATTTATACCATAAATGTAATAATCGAAACAAACATTATGCAAATACCCAAATCAGAATTAATAATAAATGACGATGGCAGTATATACCACCTTAGGCTTAAGCCGAATGAGTTGGCATCCACTATTATAACGGTCGGTGACCCACAGAGAGTTGATTTGATTAGCAAACATTTTGACAAAATACATTTAACCCGCATAAATAGGGAATTCAAAACAGTGACTGGAGAATTAAATGGTCAGCAGATCAGCATTATTGCTACAGGCATAGGCACGGACAATATTGATATTGTTTTTAATGAAATTGATGCTTTGTTTAACATTGATTTTGAATCGCGTGAGATCAAATCAAACTTTAGTAAAATTAAATTTATCAGAATCGGTACTTCCGGTGCCATTAGGGAAGACATTGTTTTGGATTCAACAATTATTTCAGAATATGCAGTCGGACTTGACGGCTTACTTAATTTTTATAAAGATAAAAGTGAAAGAATTGAAGAATTAGAAGTACTTTTTCGAAAAGATACGCAGATAGATTTTTGTTACGCTGTAAAAGCATCTGAAAGTCTGCTCAAGAAATTTTCTCATTTAGGCCATAATGGAATAACCACTACGGCCACTGGATTTTATGGTCCCCAATCTCGAAATATCCGTTTAGATGCAAAATACAGTTTGCCTGAACTATTAGCCAACTCAAGATACAAAGACTTAAAATTCACGAACCTTGAAATGGAAACCTCAGGTATATATGGTTTATCTTCCTTGTTAAGACATGAGGCTATTTCAATAAACGCCATTCTCGCCAATCGTGTAACAGGTGCCTTTTCCAAGCAAGCTTCAAAGACTGTTGAGCAATTGATTCAAGCGACGTTAGAAATAGTCTGTGAGTAAGACAAAAGCTCCTTAATAATAAATTGAAAATTTTGTGGTCCCTGAATTACAGACGACTCAATTAGGAATTACCCTTGTTGTAGTCAGCCAAGAATTTCTCTAATCCGATATCCGTTAGAGGATGCTTTAATAATCCCAGAATAGTGTTTAGTGGACAAGTCGCTATGTCTGCACCAGCCTGTGCGGCTTGCACAATATGCTTTGAACTTCTGATTGACGCGGCTAAAATTTCTGTATCATAACCCTGAATAGCATAGATTTCAGCTATTTGGTGAATTAAAGCCATACCATCCCAATTGATATCATCAATTCTTCCCAAAAATGGCGAGATATAAGTGGCACCAGCTTTTGCAGCCAAAATAGCTTGACCAGCTGAAAAGACTAATGTGCAATTCGTTTTAATTCCTTTAGAAGCAAAATAACTTATGGCTTTGATCCCTTCTTTGATCATCGGGACTTTGACAACTATGTTTGGAGCTAAGGTTGACAAATACTCACCTTCACTGACAATCCCTTTAAAGTCAGTAGCAATAACCTCAGCGGAAACATCACCTTCAACTATTTCACAAATCTTTTTATAGTGATCTTCAATATTCTTTGCTCCGGTAATTCCAGATTTAGCCATTAAAGAAGGATTGGTTGTGACACCGTCCAAAACACCTAGGTCATAAGCTTCTTTGATTTGATCTAAATCTGCTGTGTCAATGAAAAAACGCATAGAAAGTTAATTGAGAGTTGAAAAAAAAAGTGAGGAAACATACCTAGCCGCTCAACCTCCTACCCTTGCTGCATTTCTGCCCTGGGGGATTCAGAAGGAGCTGGCCGTATGCCCCTCACCGGCCGCAAAAGTACTCATAGTTTTTTTAATCAACAAAGAGTAGATAAACAGATTGACTTAGGACTGAAGTCTTTTACGCTTTTAGCGAATAATGAATCGATTGAATCGATCTACTAGAAGTACTAGCTGATCAAGCCTATATTGATTTCTCAGTCGATTTTCACCATGGTTAAAGTTTGTTATACATTAGCGCGTGCGCGAATCTGAGATAATAGAAAAGCGTGCCTATTATTAAAGATAAGCCATCTGTTTCATAGGTAACCACCACTCTTTTTTAGGAATGGGTGCAGTGATTTCCATCCATTCTTTTGATACAGGATGCACAAAACTTATTTTATGTGCATGAAGACCAATAGACTTATCTGGCAATGGGTTTTGTTTAAAATACTTCATATCACCAATAATTGGAGACCCAATCAAATTGAGTTGGGCTCTGATTTGATGTGGACGACCTGTGATCAATTGTACACGTAATAAGCTCTTTGTCTTGTATGAACCCAAAACTTTATAATTGAGAATGGCTTCTTTAGCACCATCAAATACTTGATCTGCAATTATAGCTTTATTCTTTTTTTGATCTTTCGATATATATGACACCAATTTATCACTTGATTTTGGCGGTGGTGACTTGCAAATAGCTAAATAAGTTTTGCTGAGCTCTTTCTTTTTAATAAGCTCAGTCATTCGCGTAAGCGCCTTACTCGTCCTACATAAAACGATTACACCACTAACAGGTCTATCCAATCTGTGTGGTAGCCCTAAGAAAACTTTGCCAGGTTTATTGTATTTCGTTTTGACATATGACTTTGCATAATCTACTAAAGATTTATCCCTAGTACTGTCACCTTGAGACAATAATCCAGCTGATTTAGAGACAATGAGAAGGTGATTGTCTTCAAACAGTACCTCAAACTTATTTTGAGCAATTTTTTCAGTCAATATTCATATTTTTTTTAGTTCTGCAAAGTACTGTTAATCAAAGACTTAACATATTCAAATATAAACTAAAGTATAATTTATTGATAAATAGTTATTTACACATTTGTATAATCCGTAATATGTCCTATATTTACATTGTGTAAGTTTTGGTTATTAAATTGTAAAATTCGTTTTTGCTCGTGAAATGTCACGAGCATTTTTTTTTGCACTACCTTAACATTTAGAAAGATACATATATAATCAAAATCTAATGCTTGGCATGATTCTTGAAATTTTCTATGCATATGAGTTTTGGTTATTAAATTGAGTAATGCCCGTGATTTTTTTCACGGGTTTTTTTATTTCATTTCACTATTATTACATAGTGAAATATTAATAACGTAAAACTAACCTACCAAAAATGATAATAGGAGTTCCTAAAGAAATTAAGAATAATGAAAATCGCGTGGCTCTCACACCAGCTGGAGCCCTTGAATTAAACAAAAGAAAACATACCGTCTACATACAAAAGACAGCAGGTATCGGCTCTGGATATAGTGATAAAGACTACAAAGAAGCTGGCGCTAAAATTTTACCCACCATCGAATCGGTTTACAAAAAATCCGAAATGATAATGAAAGTAAAAGAGCCAATACAATCGGAATACAAACTCATCAGAAAAGATCAATTGGTTTTCACTTACTTTCATTTTGCATCTTATAGACCATTGACTGATGCTATGATTAAGAGCCAATCAATTTGTTTGGCTTATGAAACAGTAACTAGTCCTGATGGTGCCCTACCCTTATTGATCCCAATGTCTGAAGTTGCAGGTAGGATGGCAATACAAGAAGGAGCAAAATATTTAGAAAAACCACTTAAAGGCAGGGGTGTCTTGTTAGGAGGTGTGCCCGGTGTACTACCAGGCAAGGTTTTGATTCTTGGTGGTGGTGTTGTCGGCACACAAGCCGCTAAAATGGCAGCAGGCTTAGGCGCTGATGTAACTATCATGGACATCAATCTTCAAAGATTAAGATACCTAGATGATGTTATGGATGCCAATGTTAATACACAATATTCAAACGAATACAATATTAGAGAAGCTATTCAAACTTCTGATCTCATAGTCGGGGCCGTTTTAATACCTGGTGCAAAAGCACCCCACCTGATTACTAAAAAAATGTTGAAGACTATGAGACCAGGTACTGTACTCGTAGATGTAGCTGTCGATCAAGGTGGATGTATTCAGACATGCAAACCCACAACACATGCGGACCCTACATACGTTGTCAATGATGTTGTTCATTATTGTGTTGCTAACATGCCGGGTGCCGTGCCGTACACAAGTACCATAGCCTTAACTAATGCCACTTTACCTTATGCCATAAAATTGGCAAAAATGGGATGGCAAAAAGCTTGTGAAGTAGATCAAGGCTTAAAAAACGGTTTAAATATTATTAATGGTAAGGTAGTTCACAAAGGTGTTGCCGAGGCATTTAAGTTAAAACTACATAGTATTTAGGTAAAGCTTTTATTTGAAATAAAATTTTGCATAAATCATTTTAGATTATATAATTATTTTATTAATTTGATAGTGGTAAAATTTTATTCCTTCAACTAAATCTTTTCTATATGAATATTACTTATAATGAACTCAGAACAATTAAACACAAATTACCAACAGGGAGTGTAAGTCGCATAGCCAAAACCTTATCGATGGACGAGCAAACAGTAAGGAATTATTTTGGTGCCGCTGACTATGAAGATGGAGGAATTGCAGGTAAACATGTACAGCCCGGACCCAACGGAGGAATTGTGAATATTGAAAATACAGCAATCATCGAACTTGCAAAAAAAATAATAAAGGAAAGTTCAAACTAAACGAAGTTCATATAAGAAAAACGAAAGGCCTTAAGTATAACTTAGGGCCTTTTTTTATTCTGTCAATTTACTCTGATTCCACAATACATCCATCTCCATCAATGTCATTTCTGTCAAGCTTTTTGGTGCTTTCTCTTCAATATATTCAAAACGTCTTTTAAACTTCTTATTGATTTTTTCCAATGCAGCCTCAGGGTCAACTTTTAAAAATCTTGAATAATTAATTAAAGCAAATAACAGGTCACCAAATTCTTCTTCTATATGGTTTTGATCTTTTTCTGCAATAGCCTCCTTAAGTTCTTCTTGCTCTTCTATAACTTTTTCCCATACTTGCTCAATATTATCCCATTCAAAGCCCACTGTTGCTGTTTTTTCCTGCAGCCTATAAGCTTTGATCATGGCTGGTAGTGCATTGGGGACACCCTCTAAAACAGATTTCTTACCCTCTGCCAATTTAATTTGCTCCCAATTCTTTTTAACATCCTCCTCTGAATTGACTTTGGTATCGCCATAAATATGTGGATGTCTGGTTATCAGCTTTTCGCAAATGTCATTCAATACTTCCTCCAAAGTGAATGCTTCTTTTTCCTCTCCTATTTTAGCATAAAACACCAAATGCAAGAAAATATCACCTAACTCTTCCTTGATAGATTGATAATCATCATCAATTATGGCATCAATAAGTTCATACATCTCTTCAATGGTCAACTTTCTCAAGCTGTGAATGGTCTGCTTTTTATCCCAGGGACACTTTTCCCTCAAATCATCCATTATTTTCACTAATCTGATAAATGCCTTAGCTTTTGAATCCATCTTAAACGATTTGGTTATTTTAGCGTTACGTATTCAAATTACAATAATACGATGAACGAATTACTATATACATTCATAATTATATTTTCAATCTTTTTGATAGCTTTTGCCATGATTAATATCAGGCAAATTTTTACAGGTAAAGAATTTAGAGGTACCTGTGCCACAAACAACCCTATGATTAAAAACAAACTGGGGGAATGTTCACTTTGTGGTAAGAAACCAGAAGAAGATTGTAAAATGCCAGAAGTAAAGCCAACATAATTATATTTTCAAATACCAAGTATGAAAAAATTAATTAGTATTCTCAAGCTGAGTTTAATTCTTGTCTTCACAGGCCAATTAGCTGCACAAGAACTGAAGCATAAAAGCGCATCAGACATTTATGAGGAACTAGAAAAATTTAATTTTCTTGGTTCTGCTTTATATGTAGCCGCTCACCCGGATGATGAAAACACAAGATTAATTTCATACCTCTCCAATCATCTCCACGCACGTACGGCTTATCTTTCTCTAACCAGAGGTGATGGCGGACAAAATTTAATTGGTACGGAAATAAGAGAACTCTTAGGCGTGATCAGAAGCCAAGAATTGCAAATGGCGAGAGCCACAGATGGTGGACAACAATTTTTTACGAGAGCCAATGATTTTGGATATTCAAAACATCCTGACGAAACACTGAAAATATGGAATAAAGAACAAGTGTTTGAAGACATGATATACGCGATAAGAAGCTTTGAACCAGATATTATCATCAACAGATTCGATCACAGAACGCCTGGAAAAACACATGGGCATCACACCAGTTCTGCGATGCTATCTGTCGAAGCTTTTGATGCAGCGAACGATCCAACTGTCTATCCTAAACAACTAAAATCATTAAAGCTGTGGCAAACTAAGCGACAATACATGAATACTTCATGGTGGTTTTATGGCAGTAGAGAAAAATTTGCAGAAGCAGATAAAACCAATTTAGTTGGTGTCGATGCAGGCGTCTATTATCCAAGCAGAGGAATTTCAAATGGAGAAATATCCTCATTTGCCAGAAGTAAGCATTTGTCGCAAGGTTTTGGATCTTCAGGCGGGAGAGGGTCTTATCAAGAATGGTTAGAATTGATTAATGGAGACATGCCCTCTAATAAAGAAAATTTATTTGATGGCATCAATACAACTTGGACTAGAGTCAAAGGAGGTGAACCCATCAATGACCTGATGGCTGAAACATTAAATGAATTCGATTTTAGAGCACCTTCTGAAAGCGTTAACAATCTTTTAAGCATCTATGATGTACTCAAAAAAATGCCAGATGATGGGCATTGGAAAGAAATTAAACTCAAACACCTTTCTGAAATCATTGTAGAATGCATGGGCTTGCACCTTGAGGCAGCTACAGAAATGCAACAAGCTACACCTGGAGATAGTATTGAAATACAGATAGAAGCAACAAACAGATCATCAATTCTGGCTAGCATATCATCTGTAAGCCTAAACAATAAAGATACAGACATCAATGGGGCACTTGAAGAAAACACACAAAGCAAATGGTTTAAAAACTTTGGCATAAGCCAAAACACTCCCTTTTCTAATCCTTATTGGTTGAATGAAAAAGGAACATTAGGCACCTACAAAGTCGATAACCCAAAAATGAGAAACCTTCCTCAATCTCCAGCAGCATTTGAGGCAGAATTCCAATTAGATATCGAAGGAAGAAAAATACAAGTCACTAAGGACGTTATCTATCGATATGTCGATCCTGCGAAAGGAGAGATCAGACAACCTTTCGTCATTACCCCTGCGGCGACCATGTCATTTTCTAAAGATATGTATTTGTTTGCTGAGGAAAACACTCAAACTATCGAAGTGACAGTAAGAGCAGGAAAAGATAATCTTAAAGGAAAATTAAAAATTGATCATCCGAAGGAATGGGTCGTGACTCCATCTTTCTTTGATGTTGACATTGACAGAAAAGCCAAAGAAGAGGTTTTTAACTTTACCTTGACCGCTCCAAAAAAAGTTTCTGAAGGACACCTCAAAGCCGTTTTTCAGGAAGGGGAAACGCTTTTCGATAAGACGATGATCAGCATTAATTATGATCACATACCTTTACAAACAGTCCTCTTGCCCGCAGAATCAAAAGTTGTTAAAGTCCCTTTGAAAACTGGTGGAAAAAACATTGGTTATGTTATGGGTGCGGGGGATAAAATGCCAGAAAGCTTAGGCTATGTAGGATACAATGTTACGCTTATAGAACCTAGTACTTTGAACACAGCAAACATAAGCGGTTATGATGCTATCGTTATTGGAATTCGTGCATACAACGCCTTGAAGAATTTAAAATTATACAATGAAAAATTGTTTGGGTATGCTGAAAATGGCGGGACTTTAATTACGCAATACAATACATCCCGACGATTAAACTTTGACGACTTGGCACCTTATCCGCTCAAGCTATCAAGAAAAAGAGTGACTGACGAGTATGCTGAAGTGAGATTAATCAACCCTAAACACAAAGCCTTAAACTATCCTAATAAAATAACCTCAAAAGATTTTGATGGATGGGTTCAAGAAAGAGGACTTTACTTTCCAGAAGAATGGGATTCAAACTATGAGACTATAATTTCAAGTAACGATAAAGGAGAAGACCCGTTGGATGGTAGTATTTTAATTGCTAAACATGGAAAGGGCTATTTTGTGTACACTGGAATCTCTTGGTTCAGAGAGTTGCCGGCAGGAGTGCCTGGCGCATATAGATTATTTGCCAATTTACTGGCTTTGTCTCAAAATGAAACAATAGACCCGTAATGGAGCAAAAACACGATACAACTGACGAAACTGTCCCCTTATTTAAATCATGGTCAACATGGTATTGGATTGTTATTTTATTCAATATCGTATTTGTTTCTTTAATCTATTTTTACTTTAAATCGATCTGATGAATAATTTAGATTGGTTAGTATTAAGTTTTACTGTTGCTACCATTGTGATCTACGGTATTTGGAAAACCAAAGGCAGTAAAAATATTGAAGGTTATTTATTAGGTGGGAATGAAGCGAAATGGTGGACAGTGGGACTTTCAGTTATGGCCACACAAGCATCAGCTATTACTTTTCTTTCTACCCCTGGACAAGCTTACCATGACGGAATGGGATTTGCCCAATTCTATTTAATGCTACCCGTTGCCATGGTGATAATTTGTATAACATTTATACCTCTATATTATAAACTTAAAGTATACACAGCATACGAATTTTTAGAAAACAGATTTGACTTAAAAACAAGATCATTAACCTCATCTTTGTTTTTAGTCCAAAGAGGTTTGGCTGCTGGCATTACCATTTACGCTCCTGCAATTATCTTATCTTCTGTTATGGGGTGGGATTTAAAAACAACCACTGTAGCAATAGGTATCATCGCGATTGCATATACGGTCTCTGGAGGAACGAAGGCTGTTCACGTTACACATCGCCATCAGATGACTGTTATCCTATTGAGTCTTTTCGTCATCTTTTTTATTTTGTTGAATAACATTACTGCGGATTATAGCTTTAGCGAAAACTTATTAATTGCTAAAGCCAATAACAAATTAGAAGTCATTGACTTTACATTTGATCTCAGTAAGAAGTATAATATTTGGACAAGTCTTGCTGCTATTTTTCTTTTTCTCTCTTATTTTGGCACAGACCAAAGTCAAGTTCAAAGGTACATTTCAGGCAGATCGATAAAAGAAAGTCGTTTAGGTTTAATCATGAATGGGATCATGAAAGTACCGCTGCAATTTTTCATTTTGTTCTTAGGTGTGCTCGTTTTTCTATTTTATCAAACACATAAAGCGCCTATTTTCTTTAACCAACAAGTTTTAGAAAAAATAGAAATTTCAGAAAATGCTGATGAATTAATGGCTTTTCAAAATATTTATGATCAACATTTAATAAAACGAGAAAGAGCAAACAACGCCTTAGTTGATGCAAGACGATCAAACAACAAATCAGCCGAAGAAAAATTTATTAAAGAAGTCTCAGCATTGTCTCTTGATGAGCGTCAGTTAAGACGCGATGTGAAAGCGCTCATTGAGAAAACGGATTCAGAACTGGAGTCCAATGATAAAGATTATGTCTTTATAAGTTTCATCTTAAAATATCTGCCCAATGGATTGATAGGACTATTGCTTGCTGTTATATTTTTTGCAGCACTATCGTCTACCTCATCTGAATTAAATGCTTTGGCATCCACCACAACTGTAGATTTGTACAAAAGAAGTATAAAGAAAGATGGCGATGAAAAACACTATCTACTAGCGTCCCGTATGTGGACACTGTTTTGGGGCATTGTAGCTATTCTGTTCGCATCATTTGGAACATTATTTGAAAACCTCATTCAATTTGTAAATATTGTGGGTTCCGTTTTTTATGGAACCATACTAGGGATCTTTTTGGTAGCATTCTATTTTAAAAAGATTACTGGAAACCCTGTGTTTATTGCAGCTTTAATCTCACAGTCACTAATCTTTCTCATTTTCTATCTGGATATAGTTTCGTATTTATGGTTGAATATAATTGGAGCGCTATTAGTTATTATCTTATCACACATTATCCAAATTTTGTTATTTTCACGTGATTTAAAATTTCAGTAGATTTAAAATTTAAATCCTTTTTTAGCCCCACTGTTTACCTTTTGGAAATATTTTGATACTCTTTTAGGACAATCAGAATATACACAAACATGATAGATAACGACATCCAACTTCTCCGTGAGTTCAAATGGCTGAAAACCACGTTAATATTAACATCCATTATATTAATTTCTTTTTGGGCTTATTTTTTTCTTGTTGAAATTCACAATCCAAAAATTTCTGATTCATATATTGCTCATGAGTTATCTTTCCCTTTTCCAGATATATTTTGGATTGTAGCTTTGCTATTGCTTGCCCTGAGATGGCTAAAACTAAATGACATTAAAGGTCTAGTAGCTATTATTTGTGCAGGAAGTGCATTGGTATTTCTGGCATTGATTGATATTTCATACAATACAAATCAAGGTGTATACATGCAAAGCGTAGGAGATTTTATTTTAAACATAACAATTAATGCCTTGTCATTATTTTATGGTTTAAAGTTAATCAGTGTAGGTTATATCCTTTTAAATAAAATCACCAATCGAACAATATGAAACAAGAGTCCGTTTTAGTAACCGGAGGAACTGGATTTATTGGATTACACCTTGTCAAACGACTGATTAAAGAAGGATATAACGTTCGTGTACTAACTCGAAAAGAAAGTGCAAACATTTACAAACTTGAGAACCTCAATGTTGAAATCGCACATGGTGACATTTGTGACTTAAGTACTTTGGACAAGGCATTTGAAGACATACATACCGTATTCCATTGTGCAGCTCACGTTAGTGATTGGGGATCAAAAGAGGAATTTGAAAAAACAAATGTACAGGGCACAAAGAATGTCTTAAACTCATGTGTGAATGCGCATGTCAAACTATTTGTAGGATTAAGCACCAATGACGTTATGGGACGCATTCAAGATAAAATCGTTGATGAATCTATGGAGCTCAAGGAATGGCGAGAGCCTTATCCCGATTCCAAAATAAAAGCGGAACGGCTAATTTGGCAATTTTATAGAGAGCACAATCTTCCTGTCACTGTAACATACCCCTGTTGGGTTTATGGTGAGGAGGATACTACCTTTTTACCGCATTTAATAGAAGCTATCGAAGATGGAAGTTTTCTGTATTGGAAAAAAAATGCTGCCTTCTACCCCACTTACATAGACAACTTGATTGATTTATTATTATTAATGAGTAAAGATAAAAACGCAATTGGAAATGGATACCTTGTTCATGATGGACACAGTGTAACATTAAAAGATTTTTGTAATAAGATATCTTTATCACTTAATCTCAAAAAAGTAAAACTTTCAATTCCCTACCCTTTAGCATTATTTGCAGCCATGATGATGCAAAACATTTGGAAAATTTTAGCACTAAAATCACGCCCTTTATTGACTACTTATATTGTTAAGAATTTTGGTTCAAATATTAAATATTCGATTGCTAAAGCTGAAAACGAACTCAACTGGACGCCTCGGTTTTCTTTTGAGGAAGGATTTAAGCGGACGATGGATTGGATAAAGAACCCTAAGAATAAGCCGATGTAAGAATCCGTTTAAAAAGCATTGATCATATTGGCATTTAATAATTTACTTCTTCAGAGGATAATTAATCTTAGACGAGAAACTTTTGCTATTTAAACTTACATTTGCAGCCTAATTAGAAATTATGTTAACAGTATCCAATCTTTCGCACCAATTTGGTAAGCGTATTTTATTCGATGAAGTGAATGTTCTTTTTGCTCAAGGCAACTGCTATGGTGTCATTGGCGCAAACGGTGCAGGTAAATCCACATTCTTAAAATTTCTTTCTGGAGAAAAAGAAGCTACAGGAGGCCACATCACATTGGAGCCAGGCAAAAGGATGGCTGTACTTAAACAAGATCACTTCGAATTTGATGAAGTCAAAGTCCTAGATACTGTTATGATGGGTCATCAAAAACTTTGGGATCTTATGAAAGCCAAAGATGAGATTTATGCCAAGCCAGATTTTAATGATGAAGATGGCATCAAAGCTTCTGAGCTTGAAGCAGAATTTGCTGAAATGGATGGCTGGAATGCGGAACCTGAAGCAGCCGCACTACTCAGTGGTATCGGTATCAAGGAAAGTGAGCATACCAAACCCATGAAAGACTTGAATGGTAATCAAAAAGTGAGGGTACTATTGGCACAAGCCCTATTTGGTGATCCTGATATATTAATTCTAGATGAGCCGACAAATGATTTAGATATAGAAACGGTGACTTGGCTCGAGGACTTTTTACTTAATTTCAAAAATACCGTCATTGTCGTTTCTCACGATAGACACTTTTTAGATACTGTCTGCACGCATATAGTGGATATTGATTTTAGTAAAGTGAACACCTTCTCTGGCAATTACTCTTTCTGGTACGAATCATCTCAATTGGCATTGAAACAAAAGTTAGCACAAAATAAAAAGACAGAAGATAAGCGTGTAGAAATGCAAAACTTTATTGCGCGCTTTAGCGCAAATGCCTCTAAATCCAGACAAGCGACTTCAAGAAGAAAAATGTTGGAGAAATTAACTTTAGATGATATTAAACCTTCATCTAGAAAATATCCTGGAATCATCTTCGATCAAGCCAGACAAGCCGGCGATCAAATTCTAAAAGTTGAACAATTGTCTTACAGCTTAGATGGTCAGGTCTTATTCAAGGATTTAGAATTCACAGTAAACAAAGGTGATAAAATTGCTATTATTTCAAAAAATGGATTAGCGACCACAGCTTTTTACCAAATACTTAATGGTGAACTGAAAGCAGATTCTGGCAGTTTTGATTTTGGTCAAACTATAACTACTGCTTATTTGCCTGTTGAAAATGAAAAATTCTTTAGTGATGACCCTCAACCTTTAATTGACTGGCTTAGACAATATTCTGAAAATAAAGACGAACAATACATCAGAGGTTTTTTGGGCAAAATGCTTTTTGGTGGCGAAGAAGTTTTTAAAACATCTGATGTGCTTTCTGGAGGAGAAAAAGTAAGATGTATGTTGTCTAGAATGATGATGAAGGAAGCTAATTTCCTAATGCTAAATGAACCTACCAATCACTTAGACCTTGAAAGTATTACTGCGTTCAACAATTCTCTTATGGGTTTTACTGGAACAGTATTGTTTACAACTCATGATCATCATTTTGCGCAAACTGTAGCCAATCGAATTATCGAGTTAACACCAAATGGCTTTATTGACAAATTGAAAACATTGGATGAGTACTTATCAGATGATAGTGTAAAAGCCATGAGAAAAGAAATGTACAGTGGTGTGCTCGTCTAATTTGAAGTTATAAAGCATAGCTTATTAAGCTATTAAGTTTAACGCTTTTAAATTTTCAATACGATTTCTAGCCAGAAAATCGTCGATTGTCTCGAAGTGTTCTATAACACGTTTGTCTTTAAACTCAAAAACTTTCTTTGATAGGCCTTTCAGAAATGCCCTGTCGTGAGACACAAGAATGAGTGTACCATCAAATGCTTTCAAAGCCTCTTTTAATACTTCCTTTGATTTAAGATCCAAATGATTGGTGGGCTCATCAAGAATAAGCACATTTACTGGCTCCAACAATAACTTTACCATAGCTAATCGTGTGCGCTCCCCTCCTGACAATACGGACACCTTTTTGTCGATATCATCGCCACTAAACATAAACCCACCAAGAATATTTTTCAATTGTGTTCGCACATCACCTTTTGCCACTTCATCGACCGTATCAAAAACTGTTAGTTTAGGATCGAGCAAAGAAGCTTGATTTTGAGCGAAATATCCAATCTGAACATTATGCCCAATTTTACACTCTCCTTCAAAATCAATTTCTCCCATAATCGCCTTTATCATTGTAGATTTTCCTTCACCATTCCTCCCAACGAAAGACACCTTTTCTCCACGCTCAATCGAAAGATTAGCATCTTTAAATACAACCAAATCATCATAACTCTTTGACAAATCCTTTACCGTTAAAGGATAATCACCTGAACGTATACAAGGAGGAAATCTTAACTTAAGCGCACTATTGTCAATCTCATCAATTTCTATGATCTCTAGTTTTTCTAGCATTCGCTCACGGGAATTAACTTGATTGGCTTTTGAATAGGTCCCTCGAAAACGCTCGATAAATCTTTCACTATCTGCTATAAACTTTTGTTGTTCTTTATAAGCTTTTAATTGGTGCTCTCTCCTTTCTTTTCTCAATTCTAAGTAATGACTGTAGTTGGCTTTATAATCATATATTTTTCCCATTGTCAACTCTACTGTTCTATTGGTAATATTATCAATAAAAGCCTTATCGTGCGAGATGACCAAAACGGCTTTGGCTTTATTGACTAAAAAATCTTCAAGCCATATAACAGATTCAATATCAATATGATTTGTAGGCTCATCAAGCAAAATCAGATCGGGCTTTTGTAATAATATTTTCGCCAATTCAATGCGCATACGCCATCCCCCACTGAATACATTGGTTGGTTTATCAAAATCTTCTCTTTTAAATCCAAGTCCTAATAATGTTTTTTCAATTTCAGCATCATAGTTAATTTCTTCAATGGCATAATACACTTCTCCAATATCAGTAACCTTGTTAATGATATTCATATACTCTTGAGACTCATAATCTGTCCGCGTTTCAAGCTCATTATTCAATTTATCCATTTCGGATTTCATTTCGAATATCTTTCCAAAAGCTTTTGCTGTTTCTTCAAACACTGTACAATTGTCATCCAATAAAAGATGCTGCGGAAGGTAAGCAATGACCATTTCGTTTGGTTGAGATACATGCCCATCTGTAGCTTCTTGTAAACCGGCGATTATTTTCATCAATGTAGATTTCCCCGCGCCATTCTTGCCCATCAATGCTATACGGTCTGCAGGATTGATAACAAAGGAAACATTCTTAAATAGGGTTTTACCACTAAAGGCAACAGACAAGTCATTAACCGATATCATAAGTATTACAAATTAGTCCGCAAATGTAGAAAAAGTGTAGAAGTATTTATTATATCAACCTATATCTTTAAAAGCAATTTTTAGTAATTAAGAATTTATGCTTTATTATTATAAACAGCCATATCTGATTATTTTTATATAGTTTTGGCTAGTTATAAGTACACATGAGAAAACTAATAGGAAGAGAAAGTGAAATTAAATTGCTCAATGAAGCCCTAAAAAGCAATAGTCCTGAGCTCATTGTTATTTATGGTCGAAGAAGAATCGGCAAAACCTTTCTGATCAATCAGGTCTATAAAAAATTCATCAAATTTGAAGTTACGGGGATTAACAATGTCAATCTCAAGAATCAACTTCTCAATTTTCATTTAAAACTTCAAAAATCATACAAGAAAGCCAAGCTTCCTAAAAGTTGGTTTGAAGCTTTTGATACCTTAGCCGAGTATTGCTCAAGTTTAAAATCTAAAAGTAAGAAAGTCGTATTTATCGATGAGTTCCCTTGGCTTGACTCAAGAAAATCAAATTTCCTACCTGCGTTTGAAAACTTTTGGAACAGCTATGCTGCTAAACGCACCGACCTCATAGTAATCATATGTGGATCGGCAGCTTCTTACATGATTAATAAAATTATAAACAGTAAAAGAGGCCTACATAATCGGCTTACGCAAAAAATTAACTTGAGTCCATTTAAGCTGAATGAAGTTGAGAAATTATTAAAATACAAAAATGTCAAACTAACAAGGTATGACATTGTACAATTATATATGACAACAGGTGGTATACCCCATTATTTAGAAAAAATAAAACCTGGTGAAAGCGTCGCACAGATCATTAATCGACTTTGCTTTGAGAAAAATGGATTTTTAAGATCTGAGTTCAATAATATATTTATCTCCTTATTCGATCAACATGAAAATCACGAAGAAATCGTGAGAAGCTTGGCTAAGGTAAGAAAAGGATTAACCAGAAATGAGATACTTCAGAAAAGCAAACTCAGCAGTGGAGGTACTTTAACTAAAACATTAAATGAACTCGAAGAATCAGGTTTTATAGAAAATTACACGCCATACAAAGGTACCAAAAATGCCATTTATAGACTGTCGGATGAATACTCTATGTTTTATCTTAAATACATTGAAGGAAGTAAACCAACGGGAAAATCATATTGGATGAAAATCCAAGGACAACAATCCTACAAAACATGGGCAGGTTTTAGCTTTGAAACTATTTGTATTAAACATATTGACGAAATCATCGAAGCACTCAAGATTTCAGGAATTCATTCAACGCATGGTAGCTGGATTTCTAAAGGACGGATAGGAGCACAAATTGATCTGCTGATAGATAGAGATGACAATATTGTTAATTTATGTGAAATGAAATTCTACAATAGCGCATATAGCATTACAAAAAAATACGCCGAAGAAATAACAAATAAAGTAAATGCATTTTTAAAAGATACTAAAACTACAAAGAGCATATTTACAACATTCATTACCAGTCATGGACTTACAGAAAATAAATACAGTCGACAACTTGTACAAAACGAACTTACAATTAACGATTTATTCAGCTCATTATAAGTAGCCAAAACTGTTGTATATATCTACGTTTTGGCTACTTATAAATAAATACGTCTAGCACTGATTTGTACGATCATGAATGCCCACTAATTAAATTGATGTTAAAAATCAAAAAAATGCTTTACAAGTCAAAATAAGACTATCTTCGCAATACATATTCAGTAAGGGCTCTGCTCTCCCATCATGATATTTATCATTCCTCAAGTCTGAATTTAGCTTTCCTACTTTGAAATATTTCAAAAGTAGAATTTCAAATATATTAATATGAATTTCAAAAATTCAATAGCGCTA
>Ga0114952_1000315_pt1 | contig 56371 bp, 45 predicted proteins | sample SidtaG_2_FD_87303 | JGI IMG/M metagenome (GOLD analysis project Ga0114952, IMG submission 87303) | Marine algal microbial communities from Sidmouth, United Kingdom - Sidmouth_Asex2 metaG | ecosystem: Host-associated > Algae > Red algae > Unclassified | place: Sidmouth, United Kingdom | collected...
AATCTGCAACTCTCTTCGTCAGTAAAATGAACTCCAAATGAAAAAATATCCATAATAATTTACTTAATAAGTCCTAAAGATAAGCGTTCTATGTCTAATTAGGGGTGTTTACGGACATACAATTTCTTTTTTTATAACAAATGAATTTCAAAAGGGCTGTTTATTGTAATAAGAATGTTTGAACACGTACTTTTTAGTGTTAAAGAAAATAACTTATGTGCAAATTTGCTTAAACGTTAAACAAAATCTAATTAAAAAAATTACTTGGTTCTAATTGCAATTTATATGGCAAACAAGGACAAACGATTGCTCTTAATTTTTTTTTTTAAATTAATGGGAGGGTTTTTATAGTTGAGTTGTTTATGCTTAAAGAAAGTAGTTTTAAAGACTATTAAAATTAAATAACTAAACTCACAAGCTATTTGTTATCAGAATATTTTGTGGAAAATTTAAAAGATTAAAAAATGAGAATTAAAAAAAATTAGTCAAATTGGTAAAGTATTTCGTTTAAATATTGCATGCGGAATATTAGCTTTAGGTGTGGTTTCGTGCGAAAAAAACGATGACCATAATAAAGATGAGTCGATTACTAAAGCTTCAAACATTCAGGACTCCAAAAAAAATGGGGCTTTATGTAAATCAGGCTTATTATCTTCTGAGGCAGAAACTGAAAGAAACGCTTTTTTTCAATAATTTACCTGAGTCAAGTAAAAATGCATCTAGTGCCAAGAATATCTCATCAGCAAAAAAGAATATACATGTCGTTTTTCATTTTATGACCAATTCATCTTTCAATAAAGATCATGTTTGGTGGGGTGGTAATTTTATCCGTTCTGCCCAAGAACAAATTAAACGGCTTAACTATGAATTTAATGGCGCTCATTTAAAATGGGATAATAAGCTTAATATTAATTTTGTAATTAATCCAATATGATGTTATAATTCATAAAGTACCTGACAATTATGTAATGGAAGCTGCTGGGGGGGGAGAAAAAATTCAAAAGGAGAGAGGATTAATTTACAATATGGATTCAATAATGCTGGTTTCGAAATGAGATCAGCTAATCAAAAGCTTAATATATATGTAGTTCCTGCAAGTAGCAGCGATGGAACTGAGGGGTGGACCACAAGTCCTTGGAACCCTAGTGGCAAATTTCACCATAACGGTAGTACTTACGGTAATCCGCTTCACGTGATGGTGAGTCAAGCTACATATACGGCCTGGGGAAATGCAACAAGATCCTCAAGAGGTAGAGATCAAGGAAAGACTATTGTTCACGAAGTTGGACATTTCTTAGGACTTGAGCATTTTACAGGTAGTGACGGTAGATTTAATTGCGATGACGCAGACGGTATAGCTGATACAAATACGCAAATAAAGAATGTAAATGAAACGGGTACATTTGAAGAAGCCGTAGACAGTCCTCAGACTGATTTTATAAAAGTATTGAATAGTGAAGGTAGACTGATTAGAATTTATGATAAAACATGTAAAACCGATATAAATATTTGGAATCACATGCAATATAGTCCCGATAACTACAAAGTTAGCTTTACCCCAGGTCAAATTAATGCTATGGGTGTTAAATACCCAAGAATCCCGAAAAAAATATCTGAAATAATAGTCTTTTAATTAAAAACAAAAAATTGATGGATATACGTTACAAAGTCATATTTAGACGTGGATGACTCCTATCATGCTTTTGTTAATTAATTGGGTTTGATATAAAATGATTGGTATTACTAAAGCTAATGTAGACACTAGATATCCTCTCAAAAATAAAAACTTCCAAAATAAAATATTTGGTAAATTTTATGGAGATAAAGGCTATCTAAGCAAAAACTTATTTAATAAGCTATTTGTTTATGGAATACATTTTGAGACCAAGCTAAGAAAGAATAAAAAACTTATATAGGCTTTTCTTAATTAGAACTGTTTATCATTCTAAATTTTTTATAAAATTATTATTTTTAATTCTTCTGGGGTTAACCCCAGAAGAATTAAATTTTGCACATAGGATTAGAAATATTTTTCACCTAAAGATTCACGTGGTCATATACTGCTATAGTCATACATCTAAATTTGGGTATGTTCTCTTACTTGATCAAGGTATTTAAAAATATATTTGCTAAGCACTCCGCATCTATAAGAATCATTAAATTGTTCTATAAATTTATTTTGGATTGGTTTTTCTGGCAGCATACAATGAAACTCAATTTTACACATTTAACTCCATTCTAGGATAATCTTAGCTATAAACTTAGAGTCATAATTTATTCTTATTTTTTCTGGCTTCCTTTTTATTGATTAGGAGATTAAGCACACATATATTTCGGTTGCTTGTTGGTAAAAATTTACTTCTACCCATCTTTTCGGGTTATATAAAACATGTTTTTCGTTATCAAAATCTTTGCGATTTTTTGACAAAGATTTACTTTTACTTATAATTATTGCTTAAAGTTGGATCCAATTTTAGACTTTTAAACAATTTAGTTTTAGATAAGTAAGCCTACACTTAGACTTTATGAATAAAGTAGCATTCTGGAAAACAACTATTATAAAATCTGCGGATAGTGTATCAAAAAAAACTTATTAAATTGAACATTCTAGACGCCGCTAGTTTAATAATTTTATGGGAAACTTGGTAGCAAGTTGAGTGCTTATTCTTTTTTTTACAAAAACCAAGTATCAAATTACGAAGATTTCTACCAAAATTACTTTAAACTACATAGAATTCTCGCTAAATACACAAGATTTTGTTGCTCATTTCTAGTTTGAAGAAATAAAAGCCCTCTCTTTTATTTTAAAAGGGCTTTTGTTTTTAGATAGATTTGCCTGTCAATGCAATATTGTGATGGTTTTTGACCAATTCAAACTTACATTTATTTTAAATTCATGCTAAAAATCAAGTCTATTAGCTATGATTTCTTTCCATTTTTCGCTTTCAGCGTATTCTTTAATGGTTTGGTTTCGTTTTTCTAGGAGGTTGGTCATGTATTTCTTTAAGAATAGAAAGTCGATTAATTCTCCCAATTTACCTAGCGGAGATGTATAGTTGAAAACATCAATCATTTCGGTTCCAATAGTGGAATTTTTAAAATGATGTTCATGTTTAAAGCTTTTAAAAATTCCCGAAACCATTTCATCAGAAAAGAAGATGGGCTCATTGTAAGCTGTTATTTTGGATGTCACTACTTGATAAATTCCAAAATGTTTAGCTTTCCAAGTTACTGTTTCGTTTAAACTAATTAATCCACTTGTAATACCGCCAATAGCTTCTTCATTGGTGTGTTTTGTAGATATTTTATGCAAATCTATACTACGAGATAAATCAAACACAATTTTTTTGTCAGCCTTTATTTGAGTGTTTAATTTGATGGTTGGCATAAGTGGAAAAGTATATTTATTTAGTAAGTAATGGGGTATTTTGAGAATAGAAAGCTTATAATCCCTAAGAGCCTATTCCGAAAAAGGTAAAAAAAACAGCCGTAGACTTAAAGCGTGATTCATGCAAGCTAAATAGAACCTCTCCATGCTCATTAGTAATTTGATAGACATTTGATCTAGAATCATTAATACTATTTTTTTAATCCAAATAGTTGCCTTTTTAGACTTATTTAATTGGTCAGTAATTTTACAAAATCTTATATAATGATCAATATATGTTTTGGTGTTAAAAAATAAACTTTAGGGTCGTTTTTAAATTTTATATTTAAATCCGTTGTCTTTGTGGGGGTGCCACCAAATTTAGAATCTATATAAGAATCAGCTTTCGTAATATGTTCAATTTCACCAGATTTTTTAATTAAGGAGCTTTTAAGTAAGAAAATATTTTTTGGTAAAAAAAACAATGAAACTATTATAAAAAAAAGACCGAAAGCTATTTTTTTCTTCTGTAGAAATCTACTAATTCAGAATCAGGTTCTTTTTTTATAAATCTCAATTAATTAAATCAAGTTAAAAATTATAGTTATTAAAAAACCCAACCTAAGTTGGGTTTTCTAAAATATAATTGAGTTTAGTTGGTTTTTTTTCTTATGAATGCACAATTAAGTGAATATTTTTAAATATAACAAATAAAAAGCCTTATTTTTATTAAAATGATAAAGATATGATATATTTTTGAAGTTTATTCATAATTAATTCATAGTCTTTTTCTTGATTCACAAAATCAATCTCACTAATATCTATCACTAAATTGTTACGTTCTGGTGACCCTTTTATAAAGTCAAAATAACTTCGGTTAATTTTTTCTAGATAATCACCCGTGATATTTTTTTCAAATTCTCTCCCTCTTTTTTTTATGTTTTCTAATAAACGTTCTGTGTTTTGATACAGGTATACATATACATCTGGGCTTTTTACCTCTTTGTACATAAGGTGAAACATTTTTCTATATAAATTATATTCTTCTTGTTGTAAGGTGGTTTTGGCAAAAATTAAAGATTTATAAATGTCATAATCAGCGACCATAAAATCTTTAAATAAATCATACTGAGAAGTGTCATCTGTATATTGTTGATAACGATCTGCTAAAAAAGCCATTTCCAAAGGGAATGCATATCTATTTTGATCTTCGTAAAATTTTGGTAAAAACGGATTATCATCAAAGCGTTCTAAGACTAATTTAGCATTATAATCTTGACCTATTCTTTTGCATAAAGAAGTTTTTCCAGCACCAATGTTTCCTTCAAAAGCAATAAGGTTTATTTGTGATAAAAGTGTTTCGCGATCTTTACACAAAAGTTGTGGAATTTGTTCAACCTTGCTTCTGTCTCTGCATTCTTGCAATAGGTTTCTAGTATCTTTATTGATAATAGGGTGGTAAAACTGTGGTGCAATTTCGGCTAAAGGTTTTAAAACAAATCTACGTTCTTGTAATTTAGGATGGGGGACTGTTAGGTTTTCAGTGCTTATAATTTGGTGCTCGTAATATAAAATATCAATATCTACGGTCCTAGATTGGTATCCTCCGTTGTTAGAACGGTCCCTACCTAATTCAGTTTCAACTTTAAAAATACGATCTAATAAACAGCTTGGAGACAAATTTGTTTCTAAGCAAATACAAGCATTAAGAAAATCATCACCATCAAAACCCCATGCAGGAGTTTGGTATACATTAGAGATGCTTATTATGTCACCAGCTTCTTTATGAAGCAAAAATAGCGCATCTTGTAGGTTGTTAAACTTATCTCCAAGGTTACTACCTAAAGAAAGGTAAATGGTTTTTGTATTTATCATAAAGGTGATAGCAAAATAAATAAAAGAATTACTAAATATATTTTTGAAATTACTAACAATTATTGATAACTAAAATTTTATGTGAGTGAAAAGCGCATAAAAAAATAGGTTAAACATGTTCATTGGTTATATTTGAAAAAAAATAGATTTTAATGAAATTTTTAAGAAACTTACTTGCTGCAATAATAGGATGTTTGGTAGCCTTTGGAATCCTATTTTTAATAGTTATACTTTTTGCTTCAATTCTGGGAGGCTCAGAAGATATGGTTGTTGTAAAAGATGGCTCTGTTTTAGAATTACAATTGCAAAAACCAATTTTAGATTATGTTGGAACTAATAAGGTAGATCCACTTGCAGGTTTATTTCAGGAAAATCAAGGGTTAGATGAAATTTTACATGCTATTAAAGTGGCTAAATCTGATGATAAAGTAAAAGGAATAAGTATCAAGAATAATTTTACAATAGCGGGTTTGGCACAAATGCAAGCAATACGTAATGCACTAGAAGACTTTAAAGAAAGCGGAAAATTTATTTATGCTTTTGGAGATTTTTATATGCAAAAAGATTATTATTTGGCTAGTGTGGCAGATAAAATGTATGTAAATATTGTTGGTGGCATAGACTTTAAGGGGCTTTCTTCTGAAGTATTGTTTTTTAAAGATTTACAAGAGAAAACAGGTGTAAAGATGGAGGTTATACGTTACGGAAAATATAAAAGTGCTGTAGAACCATTTTTATCTAATACTATGAGTGATGCTAATAGAACTCAAATTAAAGAATTAATAGGGTCGCTTTGGAGTTCCATGGTTGATGGTATTGCCAAGAGCAGGAAAATGAGTTCTGAAAACCTAAATGTAATAGCAGATACCTTAGGCGGAAGAACTACCAAGTATGCACATCTTTCGGGTTTAATAGATGGTGCTTTGCATTTTGATGCGTATGAAAATATATTGAAAGAAGAAGTAGGGGTTTCTAAGGAAGATGATTTAGTATATATACATATAGATGATTATATGATGTCTTCTAGTAAAAAGAAAATTAATAAAGGAAAAGATAAAATAGCGGTTATTTATGCACAAGGAGAAATTATATATGGTGAGGGTGGACCAAATGTAATTGGGCAAGATCTTATTAATAAAGCATTAAAAAAAGCATGTGCAAGCGAATCTGTAAAGGCAATTGTATTACGTGTAGATTCTCCTGGAGGTAGTGCTTTAACGTCAGATATTATTTGGAGAGAAGTAGAATTAACTAAAAAAATTAAACCTGTCGTAGTTTCCATGGGGAATGTTGCTGCTTCTGGGGGGTATTATATTGCAGCAGGAGCCGATAAAATTTTTGCGCAACCAACTACAATAACAGGATCTATAGGTGTTTTTGGAGTTATTCCTAATTTAACTGAGTTGGCTAAAGACATGGGTATAAATGCCGAACAGGTTGGAACCAATAAAAATTCAGTAGATTATTCTGTTTTTGAACCTATGACCGATACTTTTAGGGGGCACATGCAAGAAGGGATAGAAGAGATTTATGACACTTTTTTATCACGGGTTTCCAAAGGTAGAGGCATTACAATGGAAGAAGCAGATGCGCTAGCACAAGGTCGTGTATGGAGTGGAACGGATGCGAAACGCCTAGGTTTGGTAGATGAATTAGGAGGGTTAGATGATGCTATTGCTGCTGCTGCCGAAATGGTGAATTTGGACACGTACGGAATTAAAAAATACCCAAAATACAAAACGGGATTAGAAAAAATAATGGAAGATTTAGGAGGGGCTGGAGCAAGTTTTAAATCTAAAATTATTAAAGAAGAAATAGGGGTAGAAGCATATAATATTTTAAAAGAAGTACAAGGGGTAATGAACCAAAAAGGAGCGCAAGCAAGAGTGCCTTTTGTGTTAAATATTAAATAATATGAATAGCGCTATAAAAGCAAAAATCATTAAAGTTTGTGGGGCTAAAATTGCAGCCAAAGGATTAAATGTTGGAGTTTCTTTTTATGCATTTTTCGCTAATAAAAATGATAATCCAGAACTGTTAATGGAAGTTGCCAAATGGTGGATACTAGAAAACAAACTAGACCATTTTGAAAAAGCAATTAAGATTAAAGAATTAGTAGAAGCTAAAGATATTGTATAAAAAATGCCCTGATTTTCAGGGCATTTTTTGGTTTTTAAAATCTAAATAACTCGCTTTTTAAAATTTTATTTAAACGAATGTTGTCGCTGTTTATTAAAAACTTTAATTTATTTTACTAAATTAATCTCCACACGTCTATTTTGCGCGCGGCCAGCTTTGTACATATTGGTAGCTATAGGCTTTTTCTCACCATATCCCTTAGATGTTAATCTGGCAGAGTTAATACCTCTCTCTATTAAGAACTGCTCTACAGACTTTGCTCTAGTTTCAGAAAGCCTTTGATTGGTTACAGCACTACCAATGCTATCTGTATGTCCTTCGATAACAAAATTAGCATTAGGATATTCTTTTAGTATCTCCATAATATCTACTAGTACAGCTGTAGACTCTGCTTTAATAGAAGATTTTCCAGGGTTAAATAAGATAGTTTTTGCGTATTGATTTAGTGTTTTTTGGATAGCTTCGGTAACTTTTGCTTCTATTTCTGGACACCCTTTGTTAGCAACAGTACCAACAACATCAATACATAAATCATCTTGGTCCAAAACACCATCATTATCTGTGTCTTTAAATGGGCAACCGTTATTTTCTGTAGGCCCTGCTACTTCAGGACAATTGTCTACATTATCTAATAAGGTGTCACCATCAGTATCTTTCCAAGGACAACCTTTGTTTTCTAAAGGTCCAGCAACTTCAATGCATAGGTCTTCATTATCAAGAACAGTATCACCATCAGTATCTTTCCAAGGGCAACCGTTATTTTCTATTGGCCCAGCAATTTTTGGACAATCATCTACTTTATCTAATACACCGTCGCCATCTCTGTCTTTTGTTTTAGATTTATATAGTGGTATTTTTATTCCTGCATACACATCGCCGCCTTTAGATTTTTTGCCTGTAATTGCAGTAATTAAAGATCCAGAACCAATATATAAGGGTCCTGCTCTTAAACCAGCGCCAACTTGAAAACCATTGTATTGAACCATGCTTATAGGAAGGTAAAAGCCAAACCATTTGCTTTCATAACGAGGTGTTAATGAAACAACATTAGCAATACTGTTTGTATTTTCTTTCTTTTTTGAAGTTACAGAAAAGTCAGTGTTTAGGTTTAAATAAAAACATTTATTAAAACTCCAGTCAGCATTTAAATGCAGTGCAGTAGGTAAAGAAGTTCTTATGTTGTTTACAGTACTAATTTTAGTATATAAATTATTTAAAACATTCAATAATCCGTCTTGATTTTCTATGTCTTGATCACTAACAGATTTGGTAATGTCATACCCATTACCTTTTGCATTTTTGTAAGTTATTGCGCCTAAATCGGTTAATGATAAACCTAGCTTTAATTTGTACTTGTTTTTGTCTTTATCTGAGTAAACATCACTATCAGTATTCGCTGTTTTGTCACCTGCATAGTCTGGCCTCCACTCATAGGTAAATCCTAAATCAGTACCAAAACCCACACTTTTTTTTGGAAGTTCGTACTTGTAATTTTTAGCTTCATAATTATCTGCAGTAGCATACGTTATTCTTCCTGAGGAATTTATCTCTCCTGTTGTAACTCCACCACCTAAATCTGTGCCATCAGCATCATAATCCACGGTTACGTTTTTTCCCGTAACATATATGTTTCCAATACCTTTTAAATATTTTAAAGAAATTCCACCTTTTAAAAAATGTTGCTCTTTATCTAACAAAACTCTAGCGTAACTAACACCTATTTCTGCCCAAGAATTTGCAGATGCGTAAAAATCACCTTCAGTTATTTTGTAATCAGTATTTTCATTAAAATCATCTTCTACCTTATCAAAAGTTTCACCATTTATACTGTTTATATTTGTAAAAGCCCTAGCTCTTGTAAATACGGCAATAGAACTTTCTTTATTAAGATTAAACATAAATGAAGGACCTAGAATATCAACATTTAAAGCCATATTGTTTTCTTCCGTAGGTGATTTTGTTCCGTCTGAATCAAAGTCAAAATTATTTTTAAAAACATCAGTGGTTTTAGTTTCATAATAATCATTACCAAAAAAAGTGCTAAACCCAGCTAAATTAATATCTGTTCTAAAATAAGAATCAACAATATTAGAAGGATTGCTAATAACACTATTTACACCGCTGTAGTTATCTGTAAGATAACCAATGTGGGACTGTGCTTTCACATATAGTGACCCAGTTAGGAATAATCCTGTTAGAATTACTTTCTTTATCATCTTTTTTAATTTAATTTGTTAAATATTTGTTTATATACAATTGACAGAACGATTTTTAGTTATTATAATTGTACTGTAGGAAAAATATTTATATGATTTTAAAAGATAAAAAATTAGCATATACTATCTACTTATATGTAGGAGGGTTGTTTATTACTTCTTTGGTGGTGTCTAATCTTATCTTTCAGAAATTTTTTTACTGGAATCCTTTTGGAGAGGTAACACTATTTGGAGCGCCATTATTTGAGCTCTCGGTAGGTATTTTGCCTTATCCAATTACCTTTTTAATTACCGATTTAATTTCAGAGATTTTTGGAATGAAAAAAGCTAACCAGGTAGTAACAGCAGGAATTTTTGCTTCTTGTTTTTCAATGCTAATAATAGTAATAGCAGATAAAGTTCCAGCACTAGCAGTATCACCTATAAATAACGAAGACTTTAGTAAGGTTTTTGCTCTATCACCAGTAGCAGTATTGGCTTCTATGTTAGCTTACTTATTGGCGCAGTATGTAGATGTAGCTATATATCATTTTTGGAAAAAATTAACTAAAGGCAAGCATTTATGGCTGCGCAATAATTTTTCCACCTTTCTTTCCCAGCTTTTAGATACTTTTGCAGTAGTGTTATTATTATGTCTTTTTAAAGTATTGCCCTGGAATTTATTCTATGGCTTGGTTATTAGTAGTTTTATTTTTAAGTTAATTATAGCCTTTATAGACACTCCATTACTGTATTTGTTCGTATATATGCTGAGAAAACGTTTTAATCTAAGTGTTGGAGAAGAAATTAAGATGGATATATAGTTTTAAATGACCCCAATTATGAAGTTTACATAACTTCAAAAATAGAAAAATATGAAAAAGAAAATTTTAAAAATTACAGGTATTATTTTATTGTTGTTTGTTGTTTTGTTAATAGCTGCTCCCTTTTTCTTAAAAGGTAAAATAGCAATGATTATTAAAAATAAGGTAAATAATAGTATCAATGCAGATTTTGATTTTGCTGAAGCAGATTTAAGCTTGTTTACTAATTTTCCTAGAGCTACAGTAAGTTTACAAGAAATATCAATTGTAAATAGATCTCCTTTTGTGGGCGATACCCTTTTTGCTTCTAAGGAAGTAGCATTAAGCATGTCTATAAAAGAGTTGTTCAAAGGAGCAGATGAGCCTATTACTATTAGTAGTTTAAAATTAGACAATGCATTAATACAAATTATAGTAGATAAAGACGGAAATGCCAATTATGATATAGCAAAAGAGACTGAAACTAAAGAAACATTAGAAGAAGAGGAGAGTAGTAATTTTTCTTTTTCTATGCAATCGTATGAAATTTTGAATACAGAGATTAAATATTACGATAAGTCTACTGGTTTGTTTTTAGATATTTTAGAAATGAATCATTCAGGAAGGGGAGATTTATCTTTAGAAACTTCAGAGTTAGATACTAAAACAGATGCATGGGTTTCATTTGAGATGGATAGCACTAAGTATTTAAATAAAAATAGAATAAAATTAGATGCTTTAATAGGGGTAGATTTAAAAGAAAATAAATATTCGTTTTTAGAGAACCAAGTCATTATAAACCAATTACCACTTGTATTTGATGGCTTTATAAAACTTAATGAAACCAACCAAGAAGTAGCTGTTAATTTTAAAACACCTTCGTCAGATTTTAAAAACTTTTTGGCAGTAATTCCAGAAGTATATTCTAAAAATATAGAAAACGTAACCACCACAGGAAATTTTTCTCTAGCAGGAAATTTTAAAGGAATAGTAGATGATACGCACATTCCGAAATTTAATATCAAAATAAATTCAGATAATGCTTCTTTTAAATATCCAGACTTGCCAAAAGCGGTACGTAATGTGTTTATAGATACAGAAATTAAGAATGTATCGGGCTTAGTAGAAGATACCCATGTAGCTATTAAAAAACTTTCTTTTATGATAGATGAAGATAAGTTTAGTTTGCGCTCTACGATTAAAGATTTAATGGGCAATACAAAAGTGGATGCACATGCAGATGGTAAAATAAACTTGGGAAATATATCTAAGGCATACCCTGTATCAGGAGATTTAAATTTAAAAGGAATATTAGAAGCAGATATTACAACTGCTTTTGATATGTCTTCTTTGGAGAAACATGCCTATGAAAACACAAAAACATCTGGGAAAATGAATCTTAGTGGATTCGAATATAAGTCAGATGAAATTCCAAATACAGTAAAACTAAACAAAACAAACATTACATTTAATCCTACTACAGTTACATTAAATGAACTAGAAGGCACAACAGGAAAGACAGATTTTAATGCCACAGGAACCATTGACAATCTTTTAGGATTTATGTTTAATGATGAAAAAGTAGAAGGGAACTTTAATTTAAAATCTAACACTTTTGCAATAGATGATTTTATGGTTGCAGAAACAGCATCGGAAGAAGAAAACACAGGCACAACTACTAGCTCCGAAGAGAAAATAAAAATCCCATCTTTTTTGGATTGTACTATAAAAGCAACAGCAAAAACCGTGCTGTATGATAATTTAACCTTGAAAAGCGTTGTTGGAGATTTAACAATTAAAGATGAAAAAGCAACGTTGGTAAACATGTCTTCAGATATGTTTGATGGAAAAATGGGCTTTAGTGGCGAGGTGTCTACAAAAAACGACACACCTACTTTTGCTATGAAATTAGGGATGAACCAATTTAAAATAGGCGAAACATTTAAAGCCATAGAAATGTTAAGTGTTTTAGCACCAATAGTAGGGATTTTAAAAGGAAAATTAAATTCTGACATTAAGATAGCGGGGAATTTAAATGATGATTTCACACCAAATTTAGCAACTATTTCTGGAACCGTTTTAGCAGAAGTTTTTGGAGCAGAAATAAAACCAGAACAAGCAAATATGCTATCTAGTTTAACAGGGAAGTTAGACTTTTTAAAAGTCGCCAATTTAGATTTGAAAGGGTTAAAAACAGCGCTTTCTTTTGAGGATGGCATGGTAAAAGTAAAACCCTTTACTTTAAACTATAAAGATATAGCAGTAAATGTTACAGGAGGCCATACATTTGATCAAGAGTTAAGTTATGCCGCTATATTAGATGTGCCAGCTAAATATTTAGGGTCAGAAGTAGCATCGTTAGTGGCTAAAATAGATGATGATTCGTTAGAAAATGTAACAATTCCTGTAACCGCTAATATTGGGGGGAACTATAAAAACCCAAGTGTAAAGACAGATTTAACCTCTGGCATTAAAAGCTTAACAGGTAAGTTGGTTGATATTCAAAAACAAAAGCTTATTAATAAAGGAAAAAGCAAAGCAAAAGATTTAATAGGTGGACTTTTAGGAGGGTCTAAAGATTCTACAGGAAGTAAGAATAACAGCCAAAAAGCAGTAAAAGACGTTCTAGGAGGTTTGTTAGGAGGTAAAAAGCAAGATACTCCTGTAGGTAATGATCTGCCAAAAGATACCACAACAAAAGCACCTAAAAAAGATGCTGTAAAAAAAGCAGCTACCAATATTTTAGGAGGTCTTTTAGGAGGGAAAAAGAAGAAAGAGCAAAAAGATATGGCTGAATAAAATTAATTGAAAATATACAGTTAAAAGAGGGTTGCATTTAAATACTGAAATAAGTGAAAAAAAATACAGCTCTATTTGTGTCCTTAACTTTTGTTTTTTTTACCATAGTTGATACTAATTCGCAGAAAACAGTACATCAACTTATTGTTGATTTTGATGATGAGTTCTCAAAAATGGAAACTGTGACCAATAATAGATTTAAAAGTAGTGGAGCTTTTCAAGAATATTATTATGGAGATTTCTTCTTCGAAGCCAATTTAAAAGCTTGGCAAGCAACAGGTGATATTAAATATTTTAACCGAATGAAAGGTTGGATAGATGATATGATGAGAAGTGCTATTGTTATAAATGAAGGGTCAGGTGCTGGTTGCAAAGGTTGGCTAACTACAGATATTGAAAAATATGGAATATATGCTAAGAGGTCAGGACAACATTTATGGGAATATTATACATGGCGCCACGTAGCTCAGCTCTTGAGGATTATACATCAGAGTCCTCTTTTTAAGAAAAAAACAGAAGCCATAGCGTCTAATTGGTATAACAATGTTTTAAATTTTATAGAAGTAAATATCTGGGAGAAATGGCATGATTTTTTTCCAGATGTTTTCTATAGAAATATAGCACATATAGCCACACACAGCATGGCAATTTCCCATGAACTCTACATCATTACCAATGAAAATAGATATAAAAAAGCTTATGAAGCTATTAGTCATAAAGGTATGCCTAATTGGGATGGGAGCAGAAATAGTTTTAGGAATATCTTAGAATTAAACCCCAATACTCCTAGTGCCTATGTATGGCAATGGCATTGGAACAAAGCAGACGGAACAAATAGTGTACAACCTAGAATGCAAGACACTACACATTCAGACGCTATTATAAGTAATTTATTAATGTTATGGGAGCAAGGAAATCATTGGACAGATGATGATATGTTAAAGTTTACAAGTGCCTGGCAAAATGTAATATATGAAGGAATAGGTGTTACTGATTTTTCTTTTTGGTGGAATATAGATGGTACGAGTCCTAATGATGGCTTTACACCTCAAAAATACATAGGTAAGAGAGTGCCACAATTTAAGTTGCAAATACAAGGGTGGTTGTTATTAGGTCAATTTGATGCTACTTTACAGTTAAATATGGAAAATAATGTAAAAGACAAGCAACATAAACAGCCATATTCTGGGTTTCTTGCTTACAATAGAAAGTTGTTAAATGATGGGAGACCTGTTTATCCAGAATTTTATTACCCAGTAAATAATTGATTAGGTCTTATTGCGAATTAAAAAACAACAAAGCGCATTCTAAAAGGTAGTAAAGTAAACTTAATAAGTCACAAGAGATGTAAAGAACGTTGCATGGTATGCTCTATTTTAAATAGATGTATAATGATTTGTTAATGAGTTATTTAAGTGCTATATTAAGTATGAAATTACAGAAACAACCAGCATTAGTAGCTACCATCTGTGATTTTCGAACAAGAAAGATAAAAGGACATTTTTTTACCAAGTAAATAGACTGATTGACTGCGATAACATTAAAAAGATAATAGATGCTGATTATTTAAGAAAACAAAGTGCCATAGAAAAACCTAGTTATAGTGGTTTATTGCTTTTTAAAACGAACTTACGGCAAAACTTGGTATGGATTAAGTGATTATGAAGTTGAAGACCGTGTAAATGATAGCATTTCTTTCAGTTATTTTTGTGGATAGCATATAGACCAAGTTGCGCCAGACTATAATATACTTTATCTCATTTTAGAAGTATGATGACAAAAGCCAAGCTTATGAACCACTCTTTAAAGAAATTAGCAGACATCGGAAGCTCATAATATCATTGTTAAAACAGGAGCCATTGTAGCTGCTATTGTTATTGATACACCATTGAAACCCAAATGAAAAACCAACTATAAAGTAACAGAAGACAGAAAAGAGTAACAGGAAGTTAAGGTGATCAAGGACTATCCAAAGCGTGTAGACACAGAAGCTGCTAGGATAAAAAAGGGTGGGAAGTATCGCTTTGGTTATAAAAAAATACAGCACTACTTAAAAAACGAGAACTCAAAAAACCATATTTTAAAAAGCCTATAGAAAAAGTCTCTAACCTATTGGGAAAAGAAATTTAAGAAACTCATAGGTAAAATAAGATTTAACGTAGAACGCACTTTTGGTAGAATAAAGCGATGGTTTTTTGGAGCAACATAAAGATACAGAGGTGTTTAAAGAATTCATGCCCTAAATATTATGGAAGCTATGTGCTATGGTTTGTATTGAAGCCCAGAGATACTTGTGTTTAATTCTAAAAATTAATAGAAAATGAACCAGAAAAATAGCCTTTTTTAACATTATAAACGATAGAGCTACAGGAGTATTGAAAATGAGGTATATAGAAAGTAAAGAGTCTGAAGTTATAGAAAAAAATACTGTTGAATTATTGCAACAATGGATGCCATTTATACATACCATTACAAGCGATAACGAAAAAGAATTTGCTAATCATAAAGAAATCGCTGAGCAGCTTAATATTGAGTTTTTCTGTGCCAAACCGTATGATATTTGGGAAAGAGGAGCAAATGAAAATTTAAATGGATTAGTCAGACAATACTTTCTCAAAAAACTAACTCTGACTTAATTCAACAAAAACAAGCTAAAAGAGCAGAAGAAATACTAAACAATAGACCCAGAAAGAAGTATGATTATTTAATACTGAATGAAGTATTTATTAACGAAATCAATAACAATGGAGTTGTCGCGTTCATGAATTGAATCCACTAAAGTTGAAAGTGTATTTAAAAAAATGGAGCGCCTAAAAATTGATTTTTAGGCGCTCCATTTTTTTATAACTAAAGTTATTTAAGTCACAAAATTAACCTTAAGAAAATTATAGCGTAAACACAGAAGTAACATTATTAGGTCTTTCAATACGAACACTTATGTTTCCTACAGGACTATTGTTTTCAATAGTTACATTTTCGTTACCATTTGCGTTTGCATTAAATACCCTTCGTAAATATATATCATATGCTGCAGCTTTTCTGTTAAAGCGGTTTCCATCAATTACAAAACCTCTAGTTTCAGTTCCTAAAATACCAATATCAACACTTCCATTGAAAATGTTATTTGTAATTTGAATATCAAAAACTCTATTTTCTGGTAGTGCTACATTTCCATAATCTGTAAAAGTAACTGCAAAAATATGCCTATTTCTTAGAGTTTCAATTACTTGATTTGTTCTTACAGGCACAGTAAATACATTTCCTGTAATATTAATTTTGTTAGCTTCGTGCTCAAGGTTTACGCTACGTGCGAATGTGTTAACAGTTCCATTAAAATTAACGGTTGTATTTCCTCTAAAAGTATTTTCTCTTAATACAATATTAGATACTTTAGCGAAAGCTACATTATAACGCTGAGAAGCATTAAAGGTATTACCTTCTATGTAAGAGCCATTAAAACTGGTAACTGTTTGTCTTGCAGTATTTGCTCCTGGCAAGTTTCTTAAATTGGGTGCTCCATCATCACCGTCATTACCTGCATCTAAAGCAATACCTGCATAGATATTGCCACTAAAAGTGTTTCCTGAAATATGAATTTTTTTCATTGAACTAACATTCCCTACTTGTACTCCATTTCGTTGTCTACTCCATACCCTGTTAAAAATAACACCTCTTCCAATGTTGATAAAATTACTGCTTACAATTCTTAAACCATGAATAGGCAAGCCTGTACCTTGAAAACCAAAAGTTCCGTTGGAAGGATTACAAAAACCGTATGTTGCATTTAAAAATCTCATATTTTCTGCATTCATATCTTCACCTCCAAAAATATTTACGCAAGCATAACTAACAGTAGGTTGGGCAGTGTCATTTGCAAAATTATGCCCGCCGTCTATAGTGAAATTTCTAAAATCTACATTGTTTCCTTGGCAAATAATAACACCAGAACGATTACCAATAGTAGTGTTCCTCATAGCATTAACATTTGTTCTAATAATTGCTAATTGATTATTTTGAAATGACCCAGCAGGACCAATAATCGCAATATTATTTACTGCGGGTAAGATAATTGGTTTAGATACAAAATAGTTTCCTTTTGGTAAAACGTAAGCTCTATCTGTTCCATTATTATTTATAGTTCTAATTAAGGCGTCACCAATGTCTTCATTACCAGCCAATGTTACGGGAACTCGCTGCAAATTGTTTAGATTAACTCGGTTTGTTAATCCACTCCCTTTCTCAGAACTGACTTCTCTGGCTGTACTTCGTGTTTCTGAAAAGACATCGGACTCATCAAGAGAATCATTATTACATGATGATAATAAAATACCAAAAATAAAAAGTAATTTACCAAATACAAATGTGATTTTTTTCATAATTTTATGATATTCTAAATTTTAACTTTGTTTAAATGTGAAATTATCAATAAAATACTTTTATTTATAGCACATATGGTTGTAATCATACAACATATGGTTTATTTCAAAAAAAAAGCACACAACATTCTACCTTTAATAAATTAGAAACTAGTAAACTACTTGGGGTAAGCCTACAAGGCACTCAATGGAATCATAAGTTAAATGTTATGGGTGGATTGCTCTTTTTGGATTTACGTTTTTAAGAAAACCAGAGGTTAATAGATAGTTAGGCTTGTACAACATATGTTAATAAAAACATACGTATAAGTAATAATTAGTAACGAATACTAGTTATAGTATAGCGAATATTAAAAGTTGAATTGTTAATGCAATCAAACTTTGGATATTTGTTATACGTAAAATCCATTTTCATGAAATTTAAATTATTCCTAATTGTAGTTGCAATTTTCTTTGTTAGTTGTAAAGATAAAGTGAACACGCTAGAGAGTCAGGCAAACAACCTTAGCATATATCAAGACTATGTAGCAGAAGTTACACACGGCATCATTCCGTCAAAAAGTAAGGTGCTTGTAGTTTTGAAAACGCCTTTAGAATCTTTAAATAAAGGTGATGTGTTAGACGATAACCTATTTAAAGTATCACCTAAAGTTGATGGTAAAGTAGTAGCTTTAGATGATAGGACTATTGCTTTTATTCCAGAAAAAGGATTTAAACAGGATGTGAAATATGACTTTTCATTACAATTAAAAGATTTAATAAAAGATATTCCAGACGAATTAGAGTTGCTTTCATTTTTTGTAAAAATAATAAAGCAAGAGTTTAATATTTATACCAATCCAATACAGTCCTCTTCAAAAGAAAAACAATATATAGAAGGGCAGTTAAGAAGCGCAGATATACTTTCTTTAGAGACAGCCAAAGAATTAGTAAAAGCAACACAAAAAGGAAAAAAAATTACAATAATTTTTGATGACGCAGTAAAAGAAGGAACATTGCTTCAGTTCAAAATTGATAATATACAGCGTTTTGATGAAGATACAGAATTGGAAGTTTCTTGGAATGGAGACAAATTTGGTATTGAAAGTAAAGGACAAAATGAAATAGTTATTCCAGGTAAAAATAGTTTTTCGGTATTAAATGTAGTCGTAAAGAACACAGAAAAACCTATTGTAAAAATTAATTTTTCCGATCCAGTAAAAAGAGGACAAAACTTTAAAGGTTTGGTTGTTATAGAAGGGCAGGATGATTTAAAATTTGCAGTAGTTGGTAATTCATTAAACGTGTACCCTTCTACAGAAATAAAGGGAGCTGTTTTATTAGAAGTTTTTGATGGTATAGAAAGCAATGCAGGTCGTAAATTAAAAAACAAGTTTAGTGATCGTGTAGCTTTTGAAGAAATTAAACCAGAAGTTAAAATGTTATCTAACGGAACAATTTTACCGTCATCTACAGATTTAAAAATAAATTTTGAAGCAGTAAATCTTAAATATGTAGATGTTTCTGTAATACGTATTTATGAAAATAATGTATTACAATTTCTGCAAACAAACAACCTAAACAATAATAATAACCTTAGGCAAGTAGCAAGGCCCATAGCTGCTAAAAAAATAGAATTAGAGAATAAAATATCTAAAAATAACGGAAAATGGAACGCTCATGCTTTAGATTTAAAAACCTTAATTACACCAGAAAAAGGAGCAATTTATAGAGTTGAATTATCATTTAAACCATCTTATAGTTCATATGAATGTGAGTATTCAGATTTTGAAACAGAAGAAGAAACAGAAGAAGAAAATTACGATGAAGCAGCAGCCGAGGAGAGCTCTTGGGATAATGTAGAAGATTACTATGATGAGGATTATAGTTGGAGCGAGAGAGATAACCCTTGCCATACATCCTACTACCGTAATAAAAAAGTAGGGATTAATATATTGGCAACAGATATAGGCGTTACTGTAAAAAAGGGGCTGAATAAAAGTTATTTTATAGCAGTTAGTAATCTTATAGATACTGCTCCAATAGCAGATGCAAAAGTGACTTTTTATAACTATCAGCAACAATCACTAGGTTCTGTAGTAACAGATACAAAAGGGATTTCTTTTTTTGATGCATCAAACAATCAAGCTTATTTTGTAGTAGTAGAAAGTAACGGGCAAAAAACATATGTTAAGTTAAATGAAGGTAATGTGCTATCCGTTAGTAAGTTTAATGTTTCTGGGATGCAATTACAAAAAGGAATTAAAGGATTTATTTTTGCAGAGCGTGGTGTTTGGAGACCGGGAGATAAAATATTTTTATCATTTATGTTAAATGATAATGCAAATAAACTTCCCGCAAATCACCCAGTAAAATTAGAATTAATGAACCCTTATAATAAAGTGGTTCATAAAGAAGTAAGAACACAAGGATTAAATAATTTTTATCATTTTAATTTAAAAACAGATAAAGAATCTCCAACAGGTAACTGGTTAGCTAAAGTATCTGTAGGAGGAGCATCATTTACAAAAACCATTAAGATAGAAACAATAAAACCTAACAGATTAAAAATTAAAACCGAATTTGGGGGAGAAATTTTAACCGCTTCAAAACCAATAAAAGGAGGCATGCAAGTAAAATGGTTGCATGGAGCTATAGCCAGGGATTTGAAAGCCGATATTACAGCCAAATTTAATCCTAAAAACACTACATTTAAAACATTCCCTGGGTACATTTTTAATGACCCAACACGTTCTTTTACTACAGAGGCACAAGTAGTATATGATGGTAAAATAGATGGAGAAGGGAAAGCAAATTTTAGTATAAACCCAGAATTAAATGGGAATGCACCAGGCATGTTAACAGCTGCATTTGTGACCAAAGTATATGAAAATGGAGGCGATTTTAGTACCGATGTTTTTACAAAGCCATATTCTCCATACACTACATACGTAGGCTTAAACACACCCAAAGGAGACAAAACTAGAGGAATGCTACTTACCGATATAAAGCATAAGTTTGAGGTAGTTACTGTAGATGAAAAAGGGAAACCTAAAGCAAGCACAAACCTTAAGATATCAATTCATAAAATAAGCTGGAAATGGTGGTGGGATACATCAGCAGATAACCTATCTTCTTATAGCAGTAGTGAGTATAGAGAAACCGTTTTTGAAACAAGAATAAATACAGGTGCAAACGGAAAAGGAAATTTTCATTTTGAACTAAAATATCCAGAATGGGGTAGGTATTTAGTACGTGTGGAAGATGAAAACGGAGGACACTCTACAGGTAAAATAATGTATATAGATTGGCCAGGATGGGCAGGGAAATCTCGTAAAAGCGACCCGTCAGCAGCAGTAATGTTATTATTCTCTACAGATAAAGAAAAATACAACGTAGGAGATAAAGCGGTAGTTACTTTTCCAAGTTCTGAAGGTGGTAGAGCATTGGTTACTGTAGAAAATGGTAGCAAGGTTTTAGAATCTTTATGGGTAGAAACAACAAAAGGAGAAACTAAATTTGAACTACCAATAACAGAACATTACACGCCTAATATTTTTATTAATATAGCATTGTTACAACCACATGCTTCAACTTTAAATGATTCTCCAATACGCTTGTACGGTATTGTAGGTGTTGATGTAGAAAACCCAAGTACAAAACTAGAGCCTAAAATAGAAATGCCAGATGTTTTAAGACCAGAAGAAAGTGTAACAGTTAAAATTAGTGAGAAAAATGATAAAGCAATGACCTATAGTATTGCTATTGTAGATGAGGGACTATTGGATTTAACACGCTTTAAAACTCCAGATGCATGGAAAAATTTCTATGTTAGAGAAGCCTTAGGAGTAAAAACATGGGATATTTACGACGATGTAATAGGGGCTTATGGCGGGCGAATTAATCAAGTATTTGCTATTGGTGGAGATGATGAATTAGCAGGAGGTAAAAATAAGAAAGCAAATAGGTTTAAACCAATGGTGGTGCATTTAGGACCCTTTACATTAAATAAGGGCGAAGCAAAATCACACAAAATAAAAATTCCAAAATACATAGGCTCGGTAAGAACCATGGTTATTGCAGGGAACTCAGAACAAGAAGCGTATGGTAAAGCAGAAAAAACTACGCCAGTTCGTAAACCATTAATGATTTTAGCATCATTACCGCGAAAAATTTCGCCAAGAGAAAAAGTTACCTTGCCAGTTACTGTTTTTGCCATGGAAAAGAACGTAAAAAATGTTATAATAAAAATTAAGAAAGACAATGCATTTACAATTATAGGCGAGCAAACAAAAACAATAACATTTAATAAGCCAGATGAGAAAATGGTGTATTTTGATTTAAATGTTTCCGATTTTAAAGGCATAGGAAAAGTTATTATTGAAGCATCAGGAGGAGGAGCAAAAGCTTCTTTCGAAATTCCAATAGATGTAGTGAACCCAAATGCTGCAACATCAGAGATACAAGATTTTGTAATAAATTCAAAAGCAAGTAAAACTGTAAATCTAGAAACATTTGGAATAAATGGTAGCAATACAGCAGAGATAGAGTTTTCAACACTGCCACCTATGAGTTTTGATGGAAGAATGAAATATCTAATTAGATACCCGCATGGTTGTGTAGAGCAAACTACTTCAGGCGCTTTTCCTCAGTTATATTTAAATGATATTTTTGATTTAACAGCAGCCAAGAAAGGTGAAATTCAAAAGAATATAGAAGGAGCAATAAGACGCTTAGGAGGCTTCCAACGCTCTAATGGAGGATTTTCATACTGGCCAGGACTAAGCTCTACCAATGACTGGGGAACAACCTATGCTGGACACTTTTTGTTAGAAGCAGAGAAAAAAGGGTATGTAATGCCTATAGGGTTTAAATCTAGTTGGGTAAAATATCAAAAAAATACAGCAAAAAGATGGCGTTTGGGGTCTAGTAGTTCAGATTTAGCACAGGCATACCGTTTATTTACACTAGCACTTTCTGGTAATGCAGATATAGCCTCCATGAATAGGTTAAGAGAAATAGGTGATCTAACTAATAAAGCAAAGTTTAGATTGGCAGCAGCTTATGGTTTAATAGGACAAGCAAGTGTAGCACAGGAAATTTTGAATACTTCTAGTATAGATTCTAGTACTCAGTATAGCAATAGTTACACCTATGGTTCTCCAGAAAGGAATAGAGCTATGGTATTAGAAACTTATATTTTATTAAAAAATAAAGCAAAAGCAAAAGAAGTAGCTAAAACAGTTGCAAGAAGTTTAAAAGAACAAAAATGGATGAGTACCCAAACTACCGCCTACTGCTTATTAGCGATGGGGAAATTTGCCAATATGGTAGGAGGTAAAGGTGTAAAGGCTTCTTTTAAAGTAAATGGAAAATTAGAACAAGTAAGTACCAGTAAAACTTTAGCAAATAGATCATTTGCAATAAAAAAGGGAAGTAATACGATTGAATTAAAAAACCTAGGCGAAAATGTATTATATGCTAGTGTCGTAAATAACGGCATATTACCTATTGGTGAAGAAAAAGAAATTCAACGTAATTTATCTGTTTATACAAAATTTAGAAATCGTGATGGTTCTCTATTAGATGTAAGCTCTATAAGTCAAGGAACCGATTTTGTTGCTGAGGTAACTATAACAAATACAACAGGTAGTAAAATTAAAGACATGTCTCTTACAGAAGTTTTTCCTAGCGGATGGGAAATTGTAAATACACGTTTTACAGATTTTGGAGATTTTGCACAAAATAAAGTTACTTATGAAGATATTAGGGATGATCGGGTAAACTTTTATTTTGATATGAAGGACAGTCAAACAAAAACATTTAGAATATTATTAAATGCATCTTACTTAGGGAAGTATTATTTGCCAGGAGTACAAGTAGAAGCAATGTATGATAATGATTATATGGCTAGAACTCAAGGGAAGTGGGTACAGGTTTCTAAGTAGCAGTAGGTGTTAAAACAAAAATATTTTACTCTATTAAGAGACAGATATAAAATGTTTAAAATGGCTCACTTTAAAAGAAAATCAGCTAAAGACTATTTAATTACTGGAACCATGGATGTCCTTTATACATGAAATCACACCTGATAATGGAAAATAATTTGCCAATCACAAGGCTATTTCTAATTAACTGGCTATTGATTTTTTATTTGCCAAACCACATCATAGTTTGTAAAGAGGGGCTAATGACAATTTAAATGGATTAGTGAGACAATATTTTTATAAAAAAACTAACGTTGAAACCATAGAACAAATAGATATAAGTCAAGTTGTTTAAAAATTAAATAATAGACCTAGAAAAAGATATAACTTCTTATATCCTATTGAAAAATTTAGTGAATTTATAGCACTAAATTCTATTGTTGCTTTTTATAACTTGAATACACTAAGTTGTAATTTTTGTCAAATGAAGAAATACATTTTCAAGCTTATAAGTACAAACTCTAAAAAATGTATTGTTTTGGGATTGCTCTTAATTACGTACTACTTTTGCCTTCCTCGCCAGCTATTTAATGTTCCTACAGCAACAGTTGTAGAAAGTAAGGATGGTGTTTTATTAGGAGCAAAAATAGCAGATGATGGTCAATGGCGTTTTCCTGTAGTAGATGGTGTGCCATATAAGTTTAAGACTAGTGTGTTAAATTTTGAAGATGCTTATTTCTACAAGCATCCAGGTTTTAATCCAATTTCAATGGTAAAAGCCATTGTAAGTAATATGAAGTCGGGCAGAGTAGTACGAGGAGGAAGTACCATTACACAGCAGGTAGTTAGATTATCACGAGAACAACAAAAAAGAACATATGTAGAAAAACTTTTGGAATTAGTGCTAGCTACCCGCTTAGAGTTAAGGTGTTCAAAAGAAGAAATATTAAAATTATATGCAAGTCATGCCCCTTTTGGAGGAAATGTAGTTGGGTTAGAAGTTGCAGCATGGCGGTATTTTGGATTATTGCCGCATCAACTCTCGTGGGCAGAATCTGCAACATTAGCTGTATTACCCAATGCTCCAAGTTTAATTTACCCAGGAAAGAACCAACTAAAGCTCTTGGCGAAGAGAAATAGATTGCTAAAAAAATTACAGACTCGGAAAATAATAGATAGTACTACATATAATTTGGCATTATTGGAAACGTTACCTCAAAAACCGTATGCGCTGCCAAGTTTAGCACCACACTTTCTGCAATACGCATCAAAAAGTAAAAAAGGAGAGCGTATACGTAGTACTATAGATAAACATTTACAAGAGAATGTGAATACAATAGTTAAAAAGCACTACAATACACTTAAGCAAAATCAGGTATTTAATGCAGGTGTGCTGGTGTTAGATGTTAAAACCAGAGAGGTTTTAGCCTATGTTGGGAACACACCAACAGATAAAGCACATGAGAAAGATGTAAACATGGTAAATGCAGTAAGAAGTACTGGTAGTATTCTAAAACCATTATTGTACACAGCAATGTTAGATGCAGGAGAGCTACTGCCAGATATGTTAGTGCCAGATATACCAACACAAATTGCAGGCTATAAACCCGAAAATTTTAATGAAAATTATAGTGGAGCAATCCAAGCTAAAAAGGCTTTAGCACGTTCTTTAAACATACCTGCTGTTCGCTTATTACAATCATATGGGCTGCAGAAATTTAGAGAACAATTAGATTTTTTTAATTTAAAAGGAATAAATAAATCTGCAGGGCACTATGGGTTAACATTAATTTTAGGAGGAGCAGAAAGTAACCTTTGGGATTTGTGCAAAACATATGCAAATATGGCGTCTACAGTAAATCATTTTAATGAAACATCTAGTGAATATTTTAAACAAGAGTTTGTAGCACCTATTTGGAAAAAAGGAGAGGTAGTTTCTTTTGGAGATACATCTGTAGAAAAAACATTTTTTGATGCAGGGAGTATTTATTTAGCATTTGAAGCAATGAAAGAAGTGAATAGGCCCGAAGGGAGTGAAGCATGGGAGTACTATGATTCTAGTAAAGAAATAGCGTGGAAAACGGGTACTAGTTATGGAAATAAAGATGCTTGGGCAATAGGAGTTACGACAGATTATGTGGTAGGTGTTTGGGTTGGTAATGCAGATGGAGAAGGTAGGCCTAATGTAACGGGTGTAACAAGTGCAGCGCCCATTTTGTTTGATGTTTTTGATGTATTACCAAAGTCGGATTGGTTTTTAAAACCATTAGACGAATTTGTAGAAGTAGTAGTGTGTAAAGAAAGTGGGTATTTAGCATCACCAATTTGTCCACAAAAAAATATAAGCATTCCCAATAAAGAGAATTATGTAAAAGTTTGTAACTACCATCAAACAATACATTTAGATAAAAAAAAGCAATTTAGAGTAAATTCATCTTGTGAAAATTTATCAGCAGTAGTGTCAGAATCAAGATTTGTATTGCCGCCTTTAATAGAGTTTTATTTTAAAAAGTCTAATCCAACATACAAACCGCTTCCGCCTTTTCGTAGGGATTGTAAATATACAAATACGCCAGCTATGGAATTTATTTATCCCAAAAATGGAAGTCATATTATTCTAGCAAAAAACTTTGAAGGAATTAAAAATGAGCTTGTATTTAAACTAGCGCATATAAACCCAAAAACGAAAGTGTTTTGGTATTTGGATAGCACATTTGTAAAAGAAACAAAATATTTTCATGAGATAGCATTGCTCCCTAGTTCAGGAAGGCATACTATTTCAGTGGTAGATGCGCTTGGGAATGAAACCAGTGTTGCAATTACTATTGATTAATTTTTAGACTTATATATAGCCCCTCATTAGAACGTATATTAAAAACAGTATTATCATCAAAGATGAGGTATTGTCCTTTTATACCCTTTAATACGCCAGTATAGGTTTGTACTTTTTCTAAATTTAAGCTTTTTACTTTTTCGGGGTATTTTAAAACAGGAAAATCTAAATGCGTTTCTGAGTTGTTTTCAATAAAATAAGGCATTGCTTCCTCAGGAATATGTGTCTTTAATTTAGTGCGCCATTCTAGTAAATTTTCATCGGTATTTTCATTCGTAAGCATTTTACGCCAGTTAGTTTTATCTGCAACAAAGTTTTTTAAAGCAACTTCGGTAACTCCTGCTAAATAGCGATTAGGGACTTCTATAATTTCTAAGGCTTCATGTGCCCCTTGATCTATCCAGCGAGTAGGTACTTGTGTTTTGCGGGTAACACCTACTTTTACATTGCTGGAGTTTGCTAAATAAACAATATGAGGTTGTAATTGCACTTTTTTTTCATATTCTAAATCACGGTCTTCTTTGTTTAAATGTGCAGTGCTTAATTCTGGGCGCATAATCCAATCTCCAGCAGAAGGTATTTCAAAAAAACAAGATTTACAAAAGCCTTGTCGATATATAGGTTTGTCTTCACTACAATTGAGGCATTGGTGCTTTAAAAAAGTAAGTTGTAGCGTTTTATTCAAAACTTGATTTACATTTAAAAAATCGAAAGAAAAAACAAGGTAATATTGAATAGGTTGTCCAATCTCTGTTTGCATTTTCCTTAAAACACCTTCGTACTGCATGTAATTTTTTATTTAAAATTCAATTTAAAAATCATAACTTTAGTTGTTGAGATTGGAGTAGACCATCTTGATTATTTTAACGAACCAAAAGAAATTTTTAAGTTTTATAAATTTCTGCATAAAGATACCTAAAAATGCCAATACCATTATTTAATTCTATTGCTTCGTGGTTGTTAAAAAAGAGTTATCATCAAATAGAGCTTTTTTTAAAATATCCAGAAGAAGTACAAGAAGAATTATTGCAGCAACTTGTATTTTTTGCTAGAGGAACAGAAATTGGTAAAAAATACGATTTTGATTCTATTAGAAATTATGAAACATTTGCGAGTCGGCTTCCTATTGTTTCGTACGAAGAGGTAGAAACTATAATAGAAAGAACACGTAAAGGAGAACAAAATTTATTTTGGCCTACTACTATTAAATGGTTTGCAAAAAGCAGTGGTACAACCAATGCAAAAAGCAAGTTTGTACCTGTTAGTGCTGAGTCTTTGGAAGACTGTCATTACAAATCTAATAAAGATTTATTATGCCTTTATTTAAATAATAATGAGAATTCACAATTGTTTACAGGGAAGAGTTTACGTTTAGGGGGGAGCAAGCAACTATATGAAGATAATGGAACTTTTTTTGGAGACCTTTCAGCTATTTTAATAGATAATATGCCCTTATGGGCAGAATTTAGTAGTACACCCAGTAACAAGGTTTCTCTAATGAGTGAGTGGGAGAGCAAGTTAAAAGCAATTATACATGAAACAAAAGAAGCAAACGTAACAAGTTTAGCTGGTGTGCCTTCTTGGATGTTAGTGCTTTTGAATAATGTGTTAGAGGAAACGGGAGAGTCACACCTTTTTAATGTTTGGAATAATTTAGAAGTATATTTTCATGGAGGAGTAAGTTTTGAGCCTTACAAAGAGCAGTATAAAAAGCTGCTACCAAGAAATGATTTTAATTATTATGAAATTTATAATGCATCAGAAGGGTCTTTTGCTATACAAGATAGAAATAACGCAGATGATTTATTGTTAATGTTGGACTATGGTATTTTTTATGAATTTATTTCTATGGATACCTATGGTACATTAGAACAAGAAGCCATACCCTTGTGGCAAGTGGAAATAAAAAAAAATTATGCAATTGTAATTACTACAAATGCAGGTTTGTGGCGCTATAAGGTAGGAGATACAGTACGCTTTACATCATTAAGCCCGTATCGTATAAAAGTCACAGGAAGAACAAAGCATCATATTAATGTTTTTGGAGAAGAGCTAATTATAGAAAATGCAGAACAAGCATTAAAAAGCACATGTAAAAAAACAGGAGCAGAAATAAAAGATTACACAGCCGGACCTATTTTTATGGTTGATAAAGAAAAAGGAGCGCATGAGTGGGTGATTGAGTTTAGAACCCTGCCTAAAGAAATTAATTATTTTACCGAGTTATTGGATAATGCTTTGAAGTCTTTAAATTCTGATTACGAAGCAAAGCGTTATAATAATACTACATTGAAAATGCCAAAAGTACATATAGCTAGAGAGAACTTATTTTATGATTGGCTAAAGTTAAAGGGCAAGCTCGGAGGGCAACATAAAATTCCGAGATTATCAAATAAAAGAGATTATATTGAAGAATTACTTATTTTGAACAAATAAAAAGCAATTTTCCTCGTTTAATTGCAAACTTTATATTTAATGTTTTTTAGCTTAAAAAAAGTAAAGTTTATAAATAATAGATTTTTCATTGTCATTATTTGGCATAACAATTGATTTAAACAATATGTTAAATGAAAATAACATCGTTAATTAACTATAAAACTATATTATGGCAGAAAGATTAGTTGTTTTATCAGATATGTGGGGCGCAAAAAAAGGACTTTGGATTACTTCATATTTAGGATACTTGCAACAGCATTTTGATATTTTTTTTTACGATTGTCAGCAATTAGCAGATATAAATCTAGTTGTTAACACAGAAAAAAATATTCATAATGAATTTATTAATGGAGGAATAGATACGGCAGTAGCACATTTGTTAAACAAAGAAAAAGGGCAAAAGCCATGCCGTTATTTAGCTTTTAGTACAGGAGGTACAATTGTATGGAAAGCTGCGCTTAAGGGATTGCCAGTTAAATCATTATACGCAGTTTCTGCTACTAGAATACGTAAAGAAACAGTAAGCATTAATTGTGAGCATACCTTGGTGTATGGTGCTAATGATTCTTTTAGACCTAATGCAGAATGGGCTAAAAAAGTAAATACTAAAATGGAGGTAATTCCAGATTTTGGACATGAACTTTATTCAGATGAAAAAATCATAAAGAAGGTATGTAAAGATTTATTAAAAGAAGTAATAAAAAAGCAGTTTCAAGATTAAGAAACTGCTTTTAATTTTTTAACGGTATCGTACGATAATTTCTTTTCGGCATATGTTTTGGTAACTTTAAATACCTTATCGTCACTACTAGGTAGCTCAAACATAGCATCTGTAAAGATAGCTTCGCATAGAGAGCGTAAACCTCTAGCTCCTAATTTGTATTCAATTGCTTTTTTTACAATGTAATCTAAGGCGGGTTCTGTTATATCAAACTTAATATCATCCATATCAAACAATTTTTCATATTGTTTAATAATGGCATTCTTAGGTTCTGTAAGAATAGCTCTCAGAGTTTTTTCATCTAAAGGATTCATGTGAGTAAGTACAGGTAATCTACCAATAATTTCAGGTATTAAACCAAACTCTTTTAAATCTTTCGGAATTATATATTGTAAAATATTGCTATCGTCTAAATTTTCATCAGCCTTAGAAGCACTATAGCCTACTGCTTGCATATTTAAACGCTTAGTAATTGCTCTTTCTATACCATCAAAAGCACCACCAGCTATAAATAAGATATTTTCGGTATTAACTTCAATAAATTTTTGGTCTGGATGCTTTCTTCCTCCTTTAGGTGGGACATTAACAACTGTTCCTTCTAATAGTTTAAGCAAGCCTTGTTGTACACCTTCTCCAGACACATCTCTGGTAATAGATGGGTTATCACCTTTACGTGCTATTTTGTCAATTTCATCAATAAAGACAATACCACGCTCTGCTTTTTCTAAATTATAATCTGCAGCTTGTAATAAACGGGTAAGAATGCTTTCAACATCTTCACCAACGTAACCAGCCTCTGTTAATACAGTAGCATCTACAATAGCTAAAGGAACATTCAACATTTTTGCAATGGTTTTTGCCATTAATGTTTTGCCAGTTCCTGTTTGCCCAACCATAATAATATTACTCTTCTGTATTTCAATATCATCAGTAGCATTTTTTGGTTGTAATAATCTTTTATAGTGATTATAAACAGCAACAGACATTACTTTTTTTGTGCGCTCCTGGCCAATTATAAAAGTGTCTAAAAAGCTTTTAATCTCTTTAGGTTTCTTTAAAATTAATTCAGAAGATAAATCATCGGTTTTAGCCTGGTTAGATTCTTCTGCAACAATACCATGAGCTTGCTCTATACATCTATCACATATATGTGCGTCTAAACCAGCAATTAATAAATTAGTTTCTGGTTTTTTTCTTCCACAAAAAGAGCATTCTAAGTTTTCTTTTGACATAATATTGGGGCTAATGTTCAGAACAACAACGAAAAGTAATTGTTTTTGTTGGACTTATTTGATCTTAATTATAAATTATTCTCTTACTAGAATTTCGTCTATCATGCCATATTCTTTGGCTTCGTTAGCTTTCATCCAGTAATCTCTATCGCTATCATCACTTACTTTGTCGAATGTTTTTCCAGAATGTTTTGCAATTATATGATACAACTCATCCTTTAGTTTAAGAATTTCTCTGGCAGTAATTTCAATATCGCTTGCTTGTCCTTGCGCACCACCTAATGGTTGGTGTATCATAACTCTAGAATGTGTTAAACCACTACGTTTTCCTTCTGCACCTGCGCAAAGTAAAACGGCACCCATAGATGCTGCCATGCCTGTACATATAGTAGCTACATCGGGCTTTATAAATTGCATAGTGTCGTAGATTCCAAGGCCAGCATAAACACTACCTCCAGGAGAATTAATGTAAATCTGAATGTCTTTTGTGGCATCTGCACTTTCTAAGAATAACAATTGTGCTTGTACAATATTGGCTACTTGGTCGTTAATTCCTGTTCCAAGAAAAATAATACGATCCATCATTAATCTAGAGAAAACATCCATGGCAATGGCATTTAACTGTCTCTCTTCAATAATATTTGGAGTCATATTCATTGGATACATGCTACTCATGATTTTATCATAGTACATGCTGTTAATTCCTTGGTCTTTTATAGCGTAGTTTTTAAACTCTTTTCCGTAATCCATAATTTTGTTTCGTTTTTTAAGACAAAAAAAGTGTCGAAAGTAAGCTTCCGACACCGTAAATATAATTATTTTTAGTGAAACCTAAGTTTCAAAAACCATTATTAATAGCAGGATATTTGCTTGTTGCTAAAAGAACCTAAGGTTTTAGAAAATGGTTTATCCGTAAACTTCTTTCACAAAATTTTCGTAGGTAACTTCTTTTGTTTTTAAGTTTGCTTTTTCCTTATATAAAGAAATCAACTTTTGACTCATTAATTGCTCAGACAAACGTTTTACCTCATCTTGGTTAGAAAGTACTCTTTGTGCAATTGTGTCTAATTCTTCTTCAGCAGGATTTAATTGCCCAAACTGAGCCATTTGTGTTTTTATAAAACCTTTAGAAAATTCTTTAAGTTCGTCAAACTGTACCTGTAAATTGTTTTCGGCAATAATTTTTCCTTCTATTAACTGGTAGCGTAGTCCTTTTTCAGATTTAGTATATTCTTCTTTTGCCTCATCTTCTGTAAGTGGTTTTTCGCCAGTTGTTTGAATCCATTTTTTTAGAAATTCAGATGGAAGGTCAAATTTTGTATTTTCAATAAAATTCTCCGTTACATCATTTAAAAGCTTTTGGTCAGACTGTTGTTCAAATTGCTTTTCAGAGTCTTCTTTTATTCTTATTTTTAATTCTTCGGCAGAAGAAATAGTATCTTTTCCAAATAATTTATCAAATAATTCTTGGTCTAAAGCAGCAGGTTCTCTTTCATTAATTTCTTCAACCGTAAAAGTAACTTCTGTATCTAATTCTTTAGCTTTTTCTGGAGAAGTTCCTAATGCATTAGAAAGTGCGTGGTCTTCTTTAAATAATTCTTTGGTTTTTAAGGTAACTACATCACCAATCTTTTTGCCTAGTAAGCTATCAATTGCTTTTTTGTTTTTGATTTTATCTAACTCTAAAGTAGTCTTATGGTTAATTTCTTCAGCTTCATTTTTGAAAACACCAGAAATTTCATCATCTTTAGATACTTCTTCTTTGCTAATAAGTTTTCCGTATTGCTTTTGAATACGTTCTACCTGCTCATCAATCATCTTATCATCAGCAAGTATAAGATAATGTGTGATGGCTTTTTTAGATTTAACAGCTACATCAAAGCTAGGGGCTAGTCCTAATTCAAATTCAAAATCTAATTCATCTGCATCCCAATTAAAGTTATCTTGTTGCTTTGGAAGCGGATTTCCAAGAACATCTAATTTCTCCTCTGTAAGGTACTTGTTAAGATTGTCTTGTAAAAGTTTGTTTACTTCATCAACCAATACAGCTTTTCCATATTGTTTCTGAATTAAACCCATAGGAACTTGCCCTTTTCTAAAACCAGGAATATCAGCTTTTTTTCTATAATCCTTAAGTATGTTGTCTACTTTGTCTTTGTAGTCGTCTTTTGTAATAGCAACTTTTACAACAGCATTTAACTCGTCTATCTGCTCTTTAGTAATATTCATCTTTTATATTGAATTTTGCATAAATAAAATGGGATGCAAAAATAATACATTTTAGTAAGTATGGCAAGTTTTTAAATTGTTGAGATACAACAATCTAACTTATCTTTTTTTGTCTTCTTTTAAGATGGAAAACAATATGGATTGTAGAAATGATAAAAGCAGGCTAAAAAGTAGCGCCCACCATATATTATCTACACTAAAGCCTCCAATAAAATTATCTGCTAATAAAATAATGACGGCATTTACTATTAATAAAAATAGGCCCAAAGTTATGATTGTTATGGGCAGCGTTAGAATTACTAAAATGGGTTTTACAATAAAATTCAAGAGACTAAGTACTATTGCAACAATAACTGCTGTTGTGTATGAATCTACACCTACACCTGGTAATACCTTAGATAGAATAACTACGGCAACTGCGCTTAGAAGTGTTTTTAATATAAAATTCATAATTTTTTTAGTTTGATGCTAGCAAAAAGAGTGTTAATATGGTTGTGAATTTAAAGGTACGATATTTTATTGTACCATAAAATCTAAAGTTTTACTAAAAAATTGTTTTGGATTTTCAGCATGAAGCCAATGCCCTGCGTTGTCAATAGTTTCTATTCTAGCTAGCGGAAAATGCATTTTTATATTGGTATGCTCGTTAGGAGAAATATACTCGGAACGGTCACCTCTTAAAAAAAGTGTCGGTTTGTTAAATATGGAAGTAGAACTAATGTTTTCTCCTATTTCTTCCATTTTATTTTTTAAAACATCAATATTCATACGAAACCCTAGGGTTTCTTTTTCTTCCCAATACAAATTCTTCAATAAAAACTGTCTAGTCCCAAAATCTGTAATTTGAATGGCTAATTTTTCATCAGCTTCTTTTCTGGATTTTATGGTTTTTATATTGAGATTTGTTAGTGCATTTATAATGGTATGGTGGTGTGGTGGGTAATATTTTGGCGCTATATCTGCTACAAGTAATTTTTTTACCAATTCAGTGTATTTTGTTGCAATTTGCATAGCAGTTTTGCCACCCATAGAATGTCCTATAATTGTAATTTCAGATAAATTGTAATGTAAGCAATAGTTGTACACGTCATCAGCTAAATAATCGTAATCAAAATCTTCGGAATGAAAACTTTTGCCATGGTTTCGCTGGTCTACAAGGTGCACTTGAAAGCCTTCATTAGCATATTGCTTTCCTAGTGTTTTCCAGTTATCGGACATGCCTAAAAATCCATGAAGAATTAATAAAGGTTTGCCTTCGCCTATAATATTAGAGTGTAATAATTGCATTATTTTAGTTTGTTTAAATACATATTAACCACATTTTCTAAACCAAAATATAGAGATTCGCTTATAAGTGCATGTCCTATGGAAACCTCTAGTAAGTTTGGTATATTTTCTTTAAAGTATTTAATGTTATCTAGGTTTAAATCGTGACCAGCATTAATTCCTAAATTTAATTTAGAGGCTAATTTTGCGGCATCGGTAAACGCAATAACACCGTTTTTGTTGCCGTTTTCGTAGTCTTTGGCGTAACTTTCGGTGTATAATTCTATTCTATCTGCACCTGTTAATGCAGCGCCTTCAATCATTTTTATATCAGCATTAACAAAAATTGATGTTCTAATTCCGTTTTTCCTAAAAGTAGTAATTACTTCCTTTAGAAAATCTTTGTTTTTTATTGTATCCCATCCAGCATTAGATGTTAGGGCATTAATGGCATCTGGCACAAGGGTAACTTGTGTAGGTTTTGTTTCTAAAACTAAATCTATAAATTTAGGAATAGGATTGCCTTCTATATTAAACTCGGTCGTCACTGTTTTTTTTAAATCTCTTGCGTCTTGGTATTTAATATGTCTTTCATCAGGCCTAGGATGTATGGTAATGCCTTCTGCCCCAAAAGCTTCTATGTCTGATGTTACTTTAACTAAGTTGGGAGTGTCTCCACCTCTAGAATTTCTTAAAGTGGCTATTTTATTAACGTTTACGCTTAATTTGGTCATTTTCAGAAATGTATTTAAAACAATTACAAAAATACAAATAAGGGTCGCTTTTTGCGATTTAAAATTAGTATTTTGCATTATATTTTATAAGCTATGCAAATTCAATCAAATATCAATGATGCAATTCCAATATTTGGAATTGGAGAGTCTATAGAGAAAGTTATTAAGTTTTTTAATGACACTACGTTCTCGCATGTAGCAGTAGTAGAGGAAAAAAGATTGATGGGTATGTTAAGTGAAAATGATTTAGAAACTTTTGAGTTTGGAAAAAAAATAGAAGATTATAAATATAATTTAGAGTCTTTTTTTGTGCGAAAGGAAACATCTTGGCTAGATGTTTTAGAGGCTTTTGCTACAAATGAAGCTAATCTTGTGCCTGTTTTAAGTGAAAGTGATCAGGTGTTAGGTTATTATGATATAACAGATGTTGTTAGTGTTTTTATAGACACACCCTTTTTTACAGAACCAGGAAATATTTTGGTTATAGCAAAAGGGATAAAGGATTATTCTTTTAGTGAAATAGCGCAAATTGTAGAAAGTAATAATACAAAATTATTAGGTGGTTTTATTACAGGTAGTGAGAATGATGTTGTGCAAATAACTATAAAAACTGGGACTACAAATGTTAATGAAGTTTTACAAAGTTTTAGGCGTTATAATTACAATGTTTTATTTGGAAACGGAGATGATCAGTTTTTGGAAGATTTAAAACAACGTTCAGATTATTTGGATAAATATTTAAACGTATAATAAGAGATATGAAGGTAGCAATTTACGGTCAAACGTATAATGAAGAGACGCTAGCATATGTAATAGAGCTTTTGGATGAATTAAATAAAGAGGCAACTAAAACGTATATTGAAGAAGATTTTTTTAATTTTTTAACATTACATAATGATATTAGAAAGTACCCTGTTTTTAATGATGCCACAGGTTTAGATACTTCTTTTGATTTGTTTGTTAGTTTTGGTGGTGACGGTACTATATTAAGAGCGGTAACTTATGTTCGGGAATTTGATATTCCTATAATAGGAGTAAATACAGGAAGGTTAGGGTTCTTGTCAACCTTTAATAAGGAGAACGTACGAAAATTGGTAAAAGAATTTGTTTCTGGCGCTTATACAATAGTAGAAAGGAGTTTGGTAGAGGTTAGTGCGGATTGGGATATGACCGCATTTGCAGGGTTAAATTTTGCTTTAAACGAAGTTACGGTTAGTAGAAAAGATACCACCTCTATGATTACGGTAGAAACTCATTTGAATGGTGAGTATTTAACCTCATACTGGGCAGATGGACTCATAGTTTCTACGCCAACAGGTTCTACGGGGTATTCACTTAGTTGTGGAGGGCCAGTGATAGAACCCACCGCAAAATCCTTGGTTTTAACGCCAATTGCTCCTCATAATTTAAATGCTAGGCCTTTAGTGGTTTCAGACGATACTATTATTAGATTGCGTGTATCTGGTAGAGAAGAAAGTCATTTGGTTTCTTTAGATTCTAGAATTGTAGACATAGAAAATGATAAGGAGATTCTTATAAAAAAAGCAAGCTTTACAGTTAAAATGGTAGAATATACTTCGGAAAGTTTTCTGAAAACATTAAGAAATAAGTTGTTGTGGGGAGAAGATAAGCGTAATTGAGTGTCTTTTTAAACAATAAATGATGCCAAAAAGTGTTTATCAAAAGGAGAACATGAATATAATAATAGATTTAGTGTAATATCTTGTAATTGTTATATTTGCAAACTTTTAGATTTTATGAGATTATTTATTGCTATAGGCTTAATTTTGTTATTTGGACAAATTAATGCACAGATTTATGAACTAGGTGTTTTTGTTGGAGGAACAAATAATATAGGAGATGTGGGTAATGCAAATTTTATATCACCATCTGGTCCTGCGTTGGGAGCATTATTTAAGTGGAATAAAAGTAAACGTTACGCTTGGAGAGCCAGTATTATATATGGTGAATTTATCGCAGATGATTCAAAATCAAGTATGGCATCTAGAGTAGAGCGTAATTTTGCAGTTAAAAATTCGGTAACGGAATTCTCAGCAGGATTAGAAGTGAATTTTGTTGAATATAATTTACATAGGTTAGGTTCCGCTTTTACACCTTATTTATATACGGGTTTAACCTATTTTAGGTATGACTATAATTATATAGATGCAAGGGATTTAGTTAATGAAGGCCAAAAAGATGGTACATTTGCAATACCAATGACGGTTGGTTTCAAAAAAAGAATAAGTCAATTTTTAATACTAGGAGGAGAAATAGGTGCTAGATATACATTTACAGATAATTTAGATGCTAGTCATCCTGAAAAATTAGATTTAGTAGATGAGACTACAGGAGCTCCGTTTGATCCTAAGTTTGGAAATATTTTTAGTAAAGATTGGTATGTTTTTACAGGGCTTACATTAACGTATACCTTTGGTAGAAAGCCATGCTCCGATTGTTTTGAGTAATATTATATGAATAATACAATAGAGGAAATTAATAAATTAAATTTGCCAGAGCATCTCGCAATTATTATGGATGGTAATGGTAGATGGGCAAAAAGCAAAGGTAAATTAAGAGTATTTGGTCATGAGAATGGGGTTAAGACTGTTAGGGCTACCGTAGAGAATTGTGCTAAAATAGGTATAAGGTACCTTACATTATATACATTTTCTACAGAAAATTGGAATAGACCTAAGTTGGAAGTGGAAACTTTAATGCGAATTCTAGTAAGTTCTTTACGTAAAGAAGTTAAAACTCTTAATAAAAATAACATTCGTTTTAATACCATAGGAAACTTAAAATCTCTACCCAATAAAGCTCAAAAAGAAATTGCAGAAGTTGTAGCTAAAACTAGTGTAAACACAGGTACAACGTTAACATTAGCTCTAAGTTATGGCGCAAGAGAAGAGCTTGTAAATGCCATGCAAAATATAAGTATTAAAGTTAAAAATAATATAATTTCTCCTGAAAATATTGATGAAACGATTATAAATAACCATCTTTACACGCATAATTTGCCAGATGTAGATTTGCTTATACGTACAAGTGGAGAACATAGAATAAGTAATTTTTTACTTTGGCAGATAGCCTATGCTGAATTATATTTTATTGATGTACTTTGGCCTGATTTTAATGAGCACCATTTGGTAGGCGCAATTTTAAATTACCAAAACAGAGAACGAAGATTTGGAAAAACAAGCGAACAACTTAACTAGAGATATGAAAAGATTCATATCCTTTAAATCCTTAATTGCAATCCTATTATTTTTTATAACAACTTTTTCTAATGCACAGGAAGAGGTATCCTATGAAAATGGAAAAAAATATATTTTAGGAGGAATACAAGTAACAGGATTAAAAAGCTATAATGAGCAAACAGTAAAGACGTACACAGGTTTAAGAAAAGGGCAGACTATAACATTGCCAGGAGAGCAAATTAGCGCCATAATCAAAAAACTTTGGGGGTTAGAACTGTTTAGTGATATAAATTTTTATATTACCAAAATAGAAGGTGAAACTGTTTTTTTGGAACTTAATATAAAGGAACGCCCTTCTTTATCTGGTATCACAGTATATGGTATAAAAAAAGGCAAAACAGACGAAATTTTAAAAGATACAGATTTAAAGAAAGGGAAAAAGATAACAGAGAGTCTTATTTCTAATACAAAAAATTACCTTCAGAATAAATATAAAAAGAAAGGTTTTTTAAATGCAAAAGCAACAATAGCTACTGCCGCTGATACTTCTGAGACCAATGCTCAGAAAATGGTTGTTAATATTAAAAAAGGAGAAAAAGTTAAAATAAACGATATTATTTTTGAAGGTAATAAGCAATTATCTGACATAAAACTTACCAAAGCATTAAAAAACACAAAAAGGAAAAAATTCTACCGTTTATTAAAAAGGTCTAAATATATTGATGCAGATTTTAAAGAAGATTTAGCATCTTTGGTAGATACTTATGCAGAAAATGGTTTTAGAGATGCAAGAGTTATTTCAGATACATTGTACAACGTAGATGAGAAAACTATAGATATAAAAATAAAAGTAAAAGAGGGCAATAAATATTACTTTGGAGATATAGATTTTGTTGGAAACACGGTATATTCAGATAGAATATTAAATCGTGTCTTAGGAATTAAAAAAGGAGCTACCTATAACGGAGTACTTTTAAAGAAGCGTATAGCAGATGATTCTAAGCCAGATCCAGAAGATATTACTAGTTTGTATCAAAATAATGGGTATTTATTTTCTAACATAAACCCAGTAGAGGTTTCGGCAGCTAACGATACTATTAATTTTGAAATTAGAATAATAGAAGGGAAAGAAACATTTTTAAATCACGTAACAGTTGTTGGAAATGATAAGACCAATGATCATGTGATATTTAGAGAACTTAGAACAAAGCCTGGTCAAAAGTATAATAAGTCTGATATTATCAGAAGTATTAGAGAATTAGGGCAATTAGGATTTTTTGATGCAGAACAAATTAAACCAGATATTCAAAATCCAGACCCTAATGCTGGTACGGTAGATATAGCTTATAGTTTAGTTGAATCTGGATCTAGCCAAATAGAGTTACAAGGCGGTTATGGTGGTGGTGGCTTTATTGGAACACTAGGGCTTTCATTTAATAATTTTTCATTAAAAAATATACTTAAGGCGGAGGCATACAAGCCAGTTCCTATGGGAGATGGGCAATCTATGGCACTACGTTTACAAGCAAGTAGGTCTTTTAGAGTGTACAGTCTTAATTTTTCCGAGCCATGGTTGGGAGGAAGAAAGCCAGTGAGGTTTAATATGTCTTTATCAAGAACACAGCAATTTTTAACACAAAGGAATTCAAGAGGTAGATTTGTGCCTGATAAAAACAGGCAATTTTCTATAACAGGAGTTTCTGTGGGATTGGCAAAAAGAGTACAGTGGCCAGACGATTTTTTTACTATTTCTCACACACTAGGATATCAACTATACAATTTTAAGGATTATAATATAGGATTGTTTAATTTTGGAAACGGAAAATCTAACTCTCTATCTTATACATTGGGTATATCTAGAAACGCTATTTCAGGAGGGCAAATTTTTCCAAGAGGAGGTTCCAATTTTGAAGTAACGGCAAAATTGACACCGCCTTATTCATTATTTAGTAACAAAGATTTTAAAGCATTAAAAACAAGAAGTGATGAGCTTCTTGCTATACCAAATGCAACAAGAACTGTATTGCAGAATAATGAACTAGGAAGAGTAGAAGAAGAACGATTTAAATGGCTAGAATTTTATAAAGTAAAATTTAAAGGAGACTGGTATACTACCTTAGTGGGTAAGTTGGTATTAAAAACGAATGCTGAGTTTGGTTTTTTAGGAAACTACAATAGTGATGTTGGAGATGTTGCTTTTGAACGATTTTACGTAGGAGGAGATGGTTTAGGAAACTTCACATTAGATGGTAGAGAAACAATACAATTAAGAGGGTATGGTAATCAAGCATTAACACCTACTTCTGCTAATGGGGAAGCAGAAGGGGGAATTATCTATAATAAGTTTTCCATGGAGCTTAGATACCCCCTAACTTTAAAGCCATCTGCATCTATCTATGGGTTGGCATTTTTAGAAGGAGGAAATGCTTTTAATAGTTTTCAGCAGTTTGATCCTTTTAAAATAAAAAGATCTGTTGGAGCTGGAGTACGTATATTTATGCCAGCATTTGGGTTATTGGGAATAGATTTTGGTTATGGATTTGATCAAGATAACATATCTAATACGCCAGGGCCAAGCGGGTGGCAAACACATTTTATAATAGGACAACAATTTTAATCAAGAATAGAAATTATAGTTAATGAGTATTTGTGTGTTATAATCGGTTTAATTACTTTGGCACGATATTTTCTATACTACTAAATGAAGACAAAAATGAAAACAAAAGTTTTTTTAATACTAACCAGCGTATTGTTTTCTGTTTGTGTACAAGCACAACGTGGCGTTAGAATAGGGTATGTAGATATGGAATATATCTTAGAAAATGTAGAGGAATATAGAGAAGCTACAGAACAGTTAGCTAAGAAAGTACAAAAATGGAAATCTGAGATAGAACAAGAAAAAAGTGTCGTTGATCAAATGAAAAAAGATTTAATGGCAGAGAAAGTATTACTAACCGATGAGCTAGTTTCCGAACGAGAAGAAGAAATACAGATTCTTGAAAAAGAAATGATACAATACCAACAAAACCGTTTTGGACCTCAAGGAGACTTGGTAATACAAAAGCGTTTGTTAATACAGCCAATACAAGATCAGGTTTTTAATGAGGTGCAGAAAATAGGAGATGCAAAAAAATATGATTTTATTTTTGATAAATCTGCAGATGTTGTAATGTTGTATTCCCAAAAAAGACATGATATAAGTGAGCTAATTTTGAGAGGTATATCTAGAACAAGAAAAATAAGTGCGCCAAAAAAGAAAAAAGAAAGAGCTAGTAGTCGTTTAGAAGATTTTGAAGAAGAAAAAGTTCCTACAGAAGCCCTTTTGGAGAGACAAGAAAAAGCAAAACAAGCAGAGGAAGCTAGAGTGAAAACAGTAGAAGAGCGTAGGGCAGAGCAATTAAAGTTAAGGGCAGAGCGTAAAAAAGCGTATGAAGAGCGCAGAGCTAAGTTGCTAGAAGAAAGAGCAACCAAAAAGAAAGAAGTAAGTGATAAGAAAACCAAATAAATAGCCTAGATATTGGGTGTGTGGAGCCCAATGTTTTTATAAAATTAACCCCACAAGATTAATGTTAAACACTAAGTAAAAAACTATGAAAAACTTAAAGAAAATAATAGTAGCGTTTGTGATGTTTGTAGCAACTTCAAGTTTTGTTAATGCACAAAATAATGTAGCTCATATAAACGTACAAGAGCTTTTATCTGAAATGCCTGCAATGAAAAATGCGCAAGCAGAACTACAAAAATTACAAGAAACATACAGGGCAGATATAGAAAATTCTATAAAAGAATTACAAAACAAAGTTACACAATACCAAAACGAGGCAGCCTCTAAATCCGAAGAAGAAAACAAAAAGAGACAAGTGGAATTAGCTGGTTTTGAGAAAAGTATTGGAGAAGCGCAACAAACGGCACAACAAGAATTGCAAAAAAAACAAGTAGAGATAATGGGGCCTGTTACAGAAACCGCTAAAAAAGCAATAGAGAAAGTTGCAGCAGCAAAAGGCATCAATTATGTGTTTGATTCTACACAAGGTGGAGGTGTAATCGTTGCTACAGGGAAAAACCTTTTGGCAGCTGTTAAAAAAGAATTAGGATTCTAAAAAAACTACGTTATAAATAAACAAAAAAGACTACCATTTAGGTAGTCTTTTTTGTTTTTAGTAAGTTGCAAGGGTTAAATAGAATAAGTTTGATTCGTATTTATTTGAATCTTGTTTGTGTCAATAAAATAAACCTATCTCTCCTTAATCACAGTCGAGAGGTTGTCGAAACAAGAAATTATGATTAGGTCTCGACTGCCCTGAATAAGGTGTAAATTTGTTAACAGCTTAAATTAAATAATAGTACTATTAAATGAATAATCAGCCTATAGGTATTTTTGATTCGGGTATTGGAGGAACATCTATTTGGAAAGAGATTCAGCAACTTTTACCGTCAGAGCGTACTATTTTTTTAGCAGATAGTAAAAATGCACCTTATGGAGCCAAGTCAAAAGAAGAGATCCTGCGTTTGAGTATTAAGAATACAGAATGCCTTTTAGGAAAGGGGGCTAAGCTTATTGTAGTGGCGTGTAACACAGCTACGACAAATGCTATTGATTATTTAAGGGAAAATTATAACGTGCCATTTATAGGGATAGAGCCAGCAATTAAACCTGCGGCATTAATGTCAAGATCAAAAACGGTAGGAGTCTTGGCAACTAAAGGTACTTTATCCAGTGATTTATTTCATAGTACAACTAAAAACCATGCAGAAGGTATAAAAGTTATAGAGCAGGAAGGGAAAGGTTTAGTGCCCTTAATAGAGGCAGGGAAAGTATATGCTCCTGAAACAAGAAAGTTATTAGAACAATTTTTACTTCCAATGTTAGAGCAGGGAATAGATTATTTGGTTTTAGGATGTACGCATTACCCATATTTAATTCCTGTTATACAAGAAATAGTACCCGAATATGTGAAAATTATAGATTCAGGTGAAGCAGTTGCAAAACAAACACAGGCTATTTTGAAAAAGAAAGCTTTGTTGAGTAATACTGCTGCATATGAATATCTTTTTTACACCAATAAAGATGTTAAAATATTAAATCAGTTTTTAGGAAATACTTCTTTAAATTCAGCAGTAAGTTATTTAGATTTTTAAGAGAGTAGTAAGTTAGATTTTTTCATAGGTTAGATAGGTAAAGTTAAACTTATGCCTTTCGTCTTTTGGATGGTGTTTTTCTTCAGTCAAATTCCACTTATTTATGTCAATTAGTGGGAAGAATGTATCAGCTTCAAAATTTTCATGTACACGCGTAAGTTCAATTTTCGAGGCATAATCCATAGCCAGAGAATAAATTTGTCCCCCACCGATAATATAAGCGGTTTCATCCAATTCACATAATTCCAATGCCTGTTCTAAAGAATAAACAACAATACAATCGTCATAGTTGGTCGTGTATTTTTTGTCTCTAGTTATAATAATATGTATTCTATTAGGTAAGGGCTTAGGGAAGCTTTCAAACGTTTTTCTGCCCATAATAATCTTATTGCCAGTAGTAAGCTTTTTAAAACGTTTAAAGTCATTTGGAAGGTGCCAAAGTAAATCGTTGTCTTTTCCTAAAGCATTGTTTTCTGCTGCTGCTGCGATTAACGTAATTTTATGCACTATTCTTTTTTTTTATTGATACTAGTAAGAGGGAATTCTATTTCTATCTCCTTTTGCAGTTCGCTTATTCGTTGTTTTTGTTTCAAAACTAATTTTTCACGTTGCTTACGTTCCCATTGTATGCCCATAAATTTTTGAGTAACTATAACATTAAATGCATGGATAATAAATAGAAAAGCCCAGAGCGTAATTGCCCATATAAACCAGTCGTATTGGTCTCCATACTTTAAAATTTTATTTATTAGAATAAGAAAAACGCTACCGATTAAAAAAATAACAAAATGGCTAAAGAGTCTTTTCTTTTGAGAAATTCTATACTGAGCCTGTTCTAGAAGTTTATGTTGTTCAGTATCAATTTTATCTATAGTCTTGTTTTTAGAAAACATGGTTTTAGTGTCTTTAATCAAAGATACATTTTTAATTCAGTATGATATACATAGTTTTTTTATAAAATAAAAACTGTAGGTATTTTCTTATTTTAATAAAAAAAGTTGTGAAAATTGAGAATGTTTTATTTATGATAATTAGATATTAATAATATCGTAATTATTTTTAGAATCATTGTAAATGATTAATTTAATTTCTTCTTTTACGCTTGTAATAACAAAAAATACAAATATTATGGCTATTTCTAAACAGTATTTAAAAAGCAAACCAATATGTAAGGTAACATTTACAGTGCCTGCTAAAGAAGCTAATAAAGTATCTGTAATAGGTGATTTTAATGAGTGGGATCCTAAAAAGGGCAGTCTAAGGAAACTTAAAAACGGAACTTTTAAAGGAACTATAGAATTAGCAAGGGAAGTATCTTATGAATTTAAGTATTTAATTGATGATTGCTACGTAAATGAAACTGAAGCAGACCGCTTTCAGTGGAATGACTATGCTGGTTCTGAAAATCCTGTGTTAGAACTTTAATTTTAATACTTTTACAACCCAAACTTAATAGTAAGAGAGAAAGGTGTAATTACAGCTTTACCGCCAGATAAGCTAGGTTCAAAATTATTAGGGATAGCTTCAATTCGTTGATATTATTCTAGTTAGGACAAGTTTTTTTTAGCTGAGATATTATTTTTTAAGAAAAATATTTTTTGAAATTTTTATCTTCAAAGTGTTAGCAATTATAAAAAAATAGGTGATTTTTTATTAATATTAACTCCACCTTATGGTTAGTGTTTTTTTCTAATATTATTATTCTTTGTTTTAGGAAGTGAAACATAAAGCAATGAGTAGTTTTTTCTTTTGGTTTCAACCCTTAAATTGCTGCATCTGCATAGGTAAAAAATTGAATAACAGTTGTAAGTAATTCTAAATTGCACACATTTAGATAATTTGTTTTGTTTGTAGTGATGTTATAAATTTGCCCTGGTTATTTTTTTTAACTAGCATTTATACTCATTACTTTTTCAATCAATATGAATAAGTTGCTTTTAGGTAAATAAAGAGGGTTATTAACTTCTTGTGAAAAAACTGTAGTTGATTTTAAAAGAGTAATAGAATTAAGAATAAGTATTTCATATTTATTGTAACCTAAAATTTATAGAAAGCAAATAAGATACTTTGACGGGATTTCTTTTATATTTTCTAGGTTTCATTTTAAGGAGTTTGCTGATAATTCTTCTAGATTCAATCTATAATAAATGGTGCGGATCTTTTTGTTTTTATATTTGTAATACTTCCCTATAGCTACATTACCATAGATTGCTTCTTCTTGAAATATTTTTTTTGATAGTTTCCTTATGCAATTTTTAAAGCAAGTTCTATGTGATTTTTTGTCTAAAGATTAGCAGCCATGAAAAATAGGAGTGTCTTCAACCATTGAAAAGGATAAATAATCGTCTGAAGTAATTTTTTTATCAGTAGTCTCTTCTTCTGTTTAAATTATTGATTAATTTGTGTGAATTTATTTTCTAAATCAAAAACACGTATATAAAATGAAAGTGTTATTTCTTTTTTACATTACTTATAGTTGATACTGGTTTCATTTTTGGAAATAACTAAAGAATTCTATTAAGCTCATTTTCTAGTTGCTCATAGTTTTATTTTTTTAAAACTTTTACTTCATTTATTGTTCCATTAAAATCTGTTTAAAAACTAAAATAAGCTTTCTGCTTAAGCTTTGGTAGATGGAGCATCGTGGAAACTTAAAATGCTCAGAAAAGTGTTTTTTAAAAGTATTTTGAAAGCTCGCTTCTTGCTACCCCATTTCTGAGCAGTTAGCATAATTAGGTTAATCTATATTTTCTAAAAAAGGATTACAGGAAGTAATTTCTCTACCATATATTATTATATTTTATTAGGAATATAGTTTGGTTGTAAACGTTATAAATAAAATGATTTATAGGAAAAGAGTAATTTTTTTTAGATGTCACATGAGGTTTTCAGGAATATAAAATGTTATTAAATAGCAACAACAGCTTTAATATGTGGATATGGTTCGTATCCGGTCAATGTAAAATCGTCGAATTTAAAATCTAGAATATCCTTTATTTCTGGGTTTAGAATCATTTTAGGTAAAGGTTTTGGGTCTCTGCTTAATTGTAGCTCTACTTGCTCAAAATGGTTGTTGTAGATATGTGCATCTCCAAATGTGTGAATAAAATCCCCCGGTTGGTAGCCGCAAACTTGCGCTATCATCATAGTGAATAAGGCGTAAGATGCAATGTTAAAAGGTACTCCTAAAAAAATATCGGCACTACGTTGATATAATTGACAAGATAATTTTCCGTTTGAAACATAAAATTGAAAAAATGCATGGCATGGAGGTAGTGCAGCTTTGCCGTTGGCAACGTTTTCAGAAAAAGAAACTGATGTATCTGGTAAAACACTAGGATTCCATGCAGAAACTATCATTCTTCTACTGTTAGGATTGTTTTTTAATGTGTGTATTACTTCTTGTATTTGGTCTATTTCTTCGCTATTCCAATTGCGCCATTGATGTCCGTAAACAGGACCTAAATCTCCATTTTTATCAGCCCACTCATTCCATATGCGAACACCATTCTCTTGTAGGTATTTAATATTTGTATCTCCTTTTAAAAACCATAATAACTCATGAACGATAGATTTTAAGTGTAATTTTTTTGTGGTTACCATAGGGAAACCTTCACTTAAATTAAAACGCATTTGATAGCCAAAAACACTTTTAGTTCCCGTTCCTGTTCTATCACCTTTTTGGCTGCCTGTTTCTAAAACATGCTTTAGTAAATCGTGGTATTGTTTCATAAGAATTGCTTCTGAAGTTCTAATTCTAGAAAAACTAGAATTAATATATTCAAAAATAAATAAACAAACAGAAACATTCTATAAAGAACTCTAATTTTAATTATGAATAAATTTTTAATAGTTTTTTAACTGATGAAAAATAGGGGTTATTTTAACCTTTGACTTGTCATTAGTACTTAGAGTTTAACTACCCTAAAATCATCCCAGCAATTGTAGCAGAAAGCAGTGAAGCAATTGAGCCTCCCAATACAGCTTTTAGTCCAAACTCAGATAATGTTTTTCGCTGACGAGGAGCTAAGGAGCCTATGCCACCAATTTGTATGCCTATAGAGGCGAAATTAGCAAAACCACAAAGCATATAAGTAGCCATTACAATAGATTTGTTGTAAGATAAGTGTGTTGTATTGGCTGCATTTTTTAAATCTATTAACTGTATATAGCCAATAAATTCACTGGCAGCTAATTTTATACCTAAAAGTTGTCCCATGAGCATCATATCTTCTTTGGCGATACCAATGAGCCACATTAAGGGAGCAAAAACGGTTCCTAGAATAGCTTCTAGTGATAATTTTTGGTATGGACTATTTACAGCTATCCAATCATTAAGAGAGGTTACGTCTCCTGTCCAGCTCAGTATACCATTTATCATAGCGATAAAAGCCACAAAAACAAGCAACATAGCACCAACATTTACAGCTAATTTTAAACCTTCGGTTGTTCCGTTTGCTATGGCATCTAAAATATTTGCGCCAATTTTTTCGGAAGATACTTTTACATCTGTACTTATAGCTTCTGTTTGTGGGTATAATATTTTAGAGATGATGATAGCTCCAGGAGCTGCCATTACAGAGGCTGCTAATAAATGTTTTGCAAAATACAGTCGTAAAATGGGGTCGTCTCCACCTAAAAAACCAATGTATGCAGCTAATACAGCACCTGCAACAGTTGCCATGCCGCCAATCATTACCAGTAAAATTTCAGATTTATTCATCTTTTCTAGGTAGGCTTTAATAAGCAGCGGGGCTTCCGTCTGTCCTAAAAAAATATTTCCTGCCACACTTAAGCTTTCAGCTCCGGAAATGCCTAAAGATTTTGTAAGTAGCCAAGCTAGCCCTTTTACTACTTTTTGAATAATGCCTAAGTAGAATAGTAATGAGGTTAATGCGGAAAAAAATATAATAGTGGGTAGCACTTGAAAGGCAAATATGAAACCGAATGTATCCATATCTACCACTAACCCTTCAAACAAAAATTTGCTTCCAGCTCTAGTATAGTCTAGTACACTAACAAATATTTCTCCAATAAATTCAAATGTAACTTGTATGAAAGGAACTTTTAAAACGCCAATTGCTATTATTAATTGAATGGATAAGCCGATAGCTACTGTTTTCCAATTAACAGCTTTTCTGTTAGAACTAAAAAGAAATGAAATGAATATTAATACTACCATTCCTAGTATTCCCCTCCATAAACTATGTGGAGAAAACCCTTGGCTCGGAATTATTTCAGATGCGTCGTTAGTTATGTTGTGTATTGTAGCTTCCTGTGCAATGGTTGGAGATATAGTAAATAAGCAAACTAATAATAGAACACAATAATACTTTTTCTCCATAGTTGAATACTGTTATTTTCGTTTAGAAACTTCGTCTCTTAATTTTGCAGCTTTTTCATAATCTTCGTTTGCAACTGCCTCATCTAATTCTTGGTGTAATTCTTCTAACGTAAGTTTCTTATAGCCGTCTGATGCACCAGCAGTACTATTTATTTCTATTGTTTCTCCTTCTTGTAGAATTTCATTTACCATAATACTATTGTCATCATCCTCATCATCCTTTTCTTTTGAAGAGAATTTTAAGAAAATACCAGCCTTATCTAATATGGTTTTATAGGTGAATATAGGTGCACTAAAGCGTAGTGCTAATGCAATAGCATCACTTGTTCTAGCATCTATTATTTCTTCAATTTTATCGCGTTCGCATATAATGCTAGAATAAAACACGCCATCTACCAATTTATGTATAATTACCTGTTTTACAACAATATCAAATCGGTCCGAAAAATTCTTAAAAAGATCATGCGTTAAAGGTCGCGGTGGCTTTATTTCTTTTTCTAATGCTATGGCAATAGATTGCGCCTCAAACGCCCCAATAACAATAGGGAGCTTGCGGTCGCCATCAACTTCATTTAATATTAATGCATACGCGCCATTTTGCGTTTGGCTATAGGAAATCCCTTTTATCTTTAATCTAACTAAACTCATATTTTTTTATAAACCACAAAGGGCTATTAAACAAGGGGAGTATCCAATTATTTAACAGCCCTTTAAGGGGTACAATTTAGCAAAATTTAAGCGTTTTGTGCTTTAAATTCTTTTAATTTTTCAATCAGTTTTGGAACAACCTCAAAAGCATCACCAACAATACCGTAATCTGCGGCTTTAAAAAAAGGTGCTTCTGGGTCTGTATTTATGACAACTTTTACCTTGGACGAGCTCACTCCTGCAAGGTGTTGTATGGCTCCGGAAATGCCAATAGCAATATATAAGTTGCTGGCTACGGGCTTTCCTGTTTGCCCTACGTGTTCTCCATGTGGTCTCCATCCCAAATCTGAAACGGGTTTAGAACATGCCGTTGCAGCGCCTAGAACATCGGCTAATTCTTCTATCATTCCCCAGTTTTCAGGACCTTTTAATCCTCTACCGCCAGATACAACGATGTCTGCATCTGCAATCGTAGCTTTTCCTGCTATTTTATCTATTTCTGTAGATTTAACAGAAAAATCTGCATCATTAATAGCTGGGTTAAAATCTTCAATAGAGATTTCTGTGTTATTTTCATGTGCACCAAAAGAATTATTGGAAACACCAATTACTTTAGTTTCTGCACTTATTTCTGTAAAAACAAAACCTTTGTTACTAAAAGCGGTTCTTTTAACTATAAATGGACTTGTACTTTCTGTTGCTATCACATTAGGGGTATAGCCAGCTAGTAATTTCCCGGTTAATAAAGGTGCTAGAAATTTAGTATCTGTACTAGAGCTTACTACAATTATTTTAGCATCTTCTTTTTTAATAGCTTCTACTATAGAATTTGAATAAGCTTTTGCGTTAAAAGTTTTTAATGTATCACTAGTAATACTTAATACTTTGGAAACACCATAATTACCAAGACTTTTATTCTCTGTAGCATTGAAAGAAACAGCAGTAACACTAGTGCCTAATTGCTGTGCTATTGCATAAGCATAAGAAGCGACTTCAAAAGCATTTTTTTTAAATTTTCCGTTTTCTGATTCGGTATATATTAAAACTGACATACAAGATTTTTTTAAATTTTTTCCTGAAATTTTTTTCAGGAATTACTCGATAATCGAGATTAAATGCTCCGAGTTTTGTCTCGAAATCAAAATATTTTTCATTTAACTACTGCGTGGGCTTACCTCGAGGTAGTTTGCCTTTTAATAATTGGATTCCAAAATACATTTGGAATTATTTAAGGAAAACTTAAATCGCTTTAGCTTCGTTGTGTAAAAGATTAATTAGCTCGTCTATATTATTAGCGTCTACCATTTTAACGGCTCCTTTTGCTTCTGGCTTTTCAAACTTGGTATCGTTCGTAACTGCGCTAGAATCTGTAGGTTCTACAACGGTTAATTGCTTTTTACGAGCCATCATAATCCCTCTCATATTCGGAATTTTTAAGTCGCTTTCTTCAACTAATCCTTTTTGTCCTCCTATAATAAGAGGGAGGGTTGTTGTTAAAGTTTCTTTACCACCATCAATTTCTCTAATAGCAGTTACATTCGTTCCATCAACCGCTAAGCTAACACACGTATTTATAAAATTTATATCTAACAAACAAGCTATAATCCCTGGAACCATACCGCCATTGTAATCAATAGACTCTCTGCCTGCAATAACAAGGTCATATGAGTCATTTTTAATTACATTGGCAAGCTGTTGTGCAACAAAAAAGCCATCTGTAGGTTCGGCGTTAACTCTAATAGCTTCATCTGCACCAATTGCCAATGCTTTTCTTATAGTAGGTTCTGTACTTGCGCTGCCAACGGTTGCTACATGAACAGTAGCTCCTTGTTTTTCTTTGAACCACATGGCTCTTGTTAATCCAAATTCATCATTTGGGTTGATAACAAACTGAACACCATTGGTGTCAAATTTAGTGTCATTTTCTGTGAAATTTATTTTAGAAGTAGTGTCTGGGACATTACTTATGCAGACTAGTATTTTCATGTGTTGACTGTATTTTCTGAAAAGAATTAAAAATCAAAGCGAAGATACGTAATAATTTTAAAATTTATTATGCGTGCATAATAAATTTTAAAATTATTTTGATTCTTATACCATAATTATTGAGGTATAATTTGTTATTTTTGTTTTGTTTTAAGATGACAGAAATTTAAAGATACTTCAATACATGAAAACAATACAATTTAGAGAAGCTATATGTGAGGCGATGTCTGAGGAGATGAGACAAGATAAGTCCATCTATTTGATGGGAGAGGAAGTAGCTGAATATAATGGGGCATACAAGGCTTCTAAAGGAATGCTAGATGAGTTTGGAGCAGACAGGGTTATAGATACGCCAATTTCTGAGCTAGGTTTTGCAGGTATAGGAGTAGGTTCGGCAATGAATGGTAATAGACCTATTATAGAGTTTATGACATTTAATTTTGCGCTGGTTGGTATAGATCAGATAATAAATAATGCAGCTAAAATAAGACAAATGTCTGGTGGGCAGTTAAATTGCCCAATTGTTTTTCGTGGACCAACAGCTTCTGCAGGTCAATTAGGAGCAACACATTCACAAGCTTTTGAAAGTTGGTTTGCTAATTGTCCAGGTCTTAAAGTGGTAGTTCCTTCAAACCCAGCAGATGCAAAAGGTTTATTGAAAGCAGCAATAAGAGACGATGATCCAGTAATTTTTATGGAGTCTGAACAAATGTATGGTGATAAAGGAGAAGTGCCAGAAGGAGAATACATCATTCCTTTAGGTGTTGCAGATATAAAAAGAGAAGGTACAGATGTAACTATTGTTTCTTTTGGTAAAATTATAAAAGAAGCTTACAAAGCAGCAGATGAACTAGCTAAAGAAGGTATTAGTTGTGAAATTATAGATTTACGAACGGTTAAGCCTTTAGATTATGAAGCAATTTTAAAATCTGTAAAGAAAACCAACAGGTTGGTGATTTTAGAAGAAGCGTGGCCTTATGGTAATACTGCCACAGAAATTACATACTACATACAATCAAACGCATTTGATTATTTAGATGCGCCAATTATAAAAATTAATACAGCAGATACTCCAGCACCATATTCTCCAGTTTTATTGAAAGAATGGTTGCCAAACCATCAAGATGTTATAAATTCTGTTAGAAAAGTATTATATAAATAACCTAATATTATAGGTTGTATAAGATTATAGTTGCTTCGCTGACATTTTGTTAGCGGAGCTTTGTTTTTTTAAAAAGAAACGATATTTGATAAAAAGAATTGCATAATTATTAATAATACCTAAGTGTTTTAAATTTAAGCATTTTAAGAATCTCTTTAAAAATGAAAAATTCCTTTTTTGCATTATTTCTAATTATTTCTCTATTTACAACAGCGCAAACGAAAGTTAGTGGAATTGTTTTGGATGAGTTAGGCGAACCTATATCTTTTGCAAACGTTCTATTTAAAGATTCATCGGAAGGAACCATTACAAATGATGACGGTAGATTTTATATGGAGTCTGACAAAACATATGTTACTTTGTTGGTTTCATTTATTGGTTACGAAACCAAAGAAATACCATTAGCTTCAAAAGTAAATTATGATTTAAAAGTTAAATTATCAGAATCTAGTGAGAAATTAGATGAAGTTGTTATTTATGTAGGGAAGCAATCTAAAAAAAATAACCCAGCAATAGATATTTTAAAAAAAATATGGGCAAAAAAACGAACAAACGGGATTTATAAATTCAAACAATATCAGTACGATAAATATGAAAAGGTAGAATTTGATTTAAATACGATTGATAGTGCTTTGATGAAACGTAAAATTTTTAAAGGATTAGAGTTTGTTTTTGATGATTTAGATACTTCAAGAGTTACGGGAAAAACATATTTACCTATTTTTTTAAATGAAACTTTTTCTAAAGTATATGGAGATAATACAATAGATAAGAAAAAAGAAGAAGTATTAGGAAATAAGAATTCTGGTTTTAATAATAACCAAGCAATTAATGCATTTATAGCCGATTTATATTCGGATTATAATATTTATGATAATTACTTGAAATTTTTTGAAAAAAGCTTTACCAGCCCTTTGTCTAAAACAGGTATAGATACCTATAATTATGTACTGTCTGATAGTGCTTTTGTGGGTGATAAATGGTGTTATAATATTATATATTACCCAAGGCGAAAAAATGAATTAACATTTAAAGGGGATTTTTGGGTAAATGATTCCACCTTCGCTGTAAAAAAAATAAACTTAGAGGTAACAAAAAGTGCGAATGTAAATTGGGTAAAAGAAATTTATATAGAACAAGAATTTGAGGTTCTTAACGATTCTGTTTTTCTTTTAAAGAGAGATTACATGTTAAGTGATTTTAGCTTAAGTAAAAAAGAAAAGGCTAGAGGTGTTTATGGGAAAAGAACAACAGTGTATGATGGGTACGAGTTTGATCAAAAAAAAGAAAAATATTTTTACAAAAACACCTTAGAGGTTGATAGAGAAGAAGTTTTTAATAGGGATAATTCTTTTTGGGAAGCAAATAGGCTAGAGTCTTTAAATAAAGATGAAAAAGGGGTGTATCAGCTTTTAGATACTTTAAAAACAGTACCTAAGTTTAAGAGTTTTTACAATATAGCCAGTATTTTAGGGTCTGGTTTTGTAGAGGTGGATAAATGGAATTTGGATATAGGAAATATATACAATGTATTGGCTTTTAATGAGGCAGAAGGAACTAGAGTCCGTTTAGGGGCTAGAACTTATTATGGGCAAAATGATCCTTGGAGAATAGAAGGGTATGTAGCTTATGGATTTGGTGATAAAAAAGGGAAATATGGAATTTCTGGTAAATGGCTCATTGGTAAAAAAAATAGGCTAATTGTATCTGCTGGTAGTCGTAGAGATGTTGATCAATTGGGATTGCGATTAACAGCAACTAATGATGTGTTGGGAAGGAGTGTTGCTTCATCTTCATTACTTACAGTAGGGGATAATAATAGGTTAACAAATATAAAATTAAATGCTTTTGCAGTAGAAATAGAACCTGTAACTAATTTTAGAATAGGAATGGGGAGTACATTAAGAACTCTAACATCGGCATTGCCAAATGAGTTTAGTATAGATTATATAGATGTGGAATCGCCTACAGGAATTTCTTCGGAGATTAAGCAATTAGATGTAAATGCTTTGTTGATATATACGCCTGGTAAGAAAACAATGGGGTATGGTGTGGAACGCAGAAGAGTTAGTATTAATCATAGTACACTAATTTTAAGTTATACGAAAGGAATTAAAAATCTATGGGGTAGCGATTTTGATTACGATAAAGTACAATTATCATATACCCAGCCATGGCAAATAGGAGGTTTTGGTAGGTTATTTAGTACTATAGAAATGGGGAAAACATTTGGAGAGGTGCCTTTAAGTTTGTTAAGTGTTGTGCCAGGAAATCAAACAGTATTTTCTATATATAATTCATTTTCAAACTTAGATTTTTATGAGTTTGTTACAGATACGTACACTTCTGTGCATCTAGAACATAATTTTAATGGTAGGCTGTTTTCTAGAATACCATTTATGAGAAAATTAAATTTAAGAGAGGTTGTAGGATTAAGAGGTGTTTGGGGAGAAATTTCATCAAAAAATAGCGCACTTAACAGTCCTGTTAATATTTCTCTAGTGGCGCCTAGTGATAAAATATATTGGGAATATTCTTTTGGAGTAGGTAATATATTTAAGGTTTTTAGATTAGATTTTAATTTTAGAGGTAATTATTTAGAGGCACCAGATGCAAGACCGTTTAGTATAACAGGATCATTTAGATTTAAATTTTAGTAAAAAAGATAAAATAAAACTGTAGAAATTATAGTACATTTACGCAATAATTTATGACCTATGAATAAAGAAGAAACAGTAACATTTGATGTTTTAATTGAAATTCCAAAGGGAAGTAGAAATAAATACGAATACGATTTTAAATTGCATAAAATTAGATTTGACAGGATGCTTTTTTCATCAATGATGTATCCAGGAGATTATGGTTTTATTCCAGAAACTTTAGCATTAGATAGTGACCCATTAGATGTTTTGGTATTAGGTCATCAGCCTACATACCCAATGGTAGTAATGGAGGTTAGACCTATAGGTGTTTTTCATATGACTGATGAAAAAGGTCCAGATGAAAAAATTATATGTGTTCCGGTATCAGATCCAATATGGAGTAATAATCACGATATAAGTGATTTAAATCCGCATAGATTAAAAGAAATAGAGCACTTTTTTAGAGTATATAAAGATTTGGAAAAAAAGAAGGTTGATGTAGGTGGATGGGGAGACGCAAAAGAAGCGGTAGAAATATATAAAGAATGTGTGGATCGTTATAATGAAAGCGACATGACATTTACAATATAAGTATAATTTTTACAATAAAAAAGCCATTTTTTATGTTAAAAAATGGCTTTTTTATTCTGTTTAATTTTACTATATTTCTAATCTTGTAAATAGTAAAGGCTCTAATTTAAAACTGCGTTGAAATTAACTTTTTGTATCTCAATCCAATATTTTGATATTTTTGGTATGCATTGATATCTTCGGATACTTTATTAACAAATGCATTTATCTTATCATTTCTATGTTTAATTTTCTCTTTGATGTGATGCCTTTTAAGTATTGTTGGAGGTACTTGGTTGACACCCCCATAACGTATTGTTAATCCATTTCTCAACTCTATTGTGAGTTGAATTAACATGCTGAATATATATCTTGTTTTTGACATATTGTCTTATAGTCCCATTTAGCGCATGATGTTCAATTTTATTGTCTATTGCAAAACCTTCATGACTTACATGTGCATCACTATAAAGGGTAGTTTAATTTTGTTCTATTTGATTTCCTAAATCCACTTTTTTTAATCGGCCCGTGGTAGCTAGAGTAAGGTTCAAAATTGATTTCCTTTCTTGCGTTACTATAATAGCGACTTGGCCGTTATTTATTCTTCTAGTTTTAGAAGTACCTACTCCTCTTCGTGATTTGCGATGTGTTATACCATTTAAACTTTGAAAACGTTAGAAAAAGCCTTGACATAGAATTGATAACCTGTTATTGATTTAATTATTTCATTTTCAGCATTTTGTAATAGTTGTTCTATTTTGTTTTCTAA
>Ga0114952_1000321_pt1 | contig 55292 bp, 40 predicted proteins | sample SidtaG_2_FD_87303 | JGI IMG/M metagenome (GOLD analysis project Ga0114952, IMG submission 87303) | Marine algal microbial communities from Sidmouth, United Kingdom - Sidmouth_Asex2 metaG | ecosystem: Host-associated > Algae > Red algae > Unclassified | place: Sidmouth, United Kingdom | collected...
ACAAAGCCCGTAAACGAGCTGAAAGGGTTAACCAGTCTAATACTGAAACTGCACGAATAAAAAGCCAACCTATTGAGCAACTGAAAGCCAAAGAATTTTTGACTGTTCGAGAAGTAGCCCAGTTATTAAACTGTTCAGTACGTTCAGCATATTACTACATTGAGAGCGGTACTATTTCAGCCGTGAACTTGGGGCAAAGAATGACAAGAGTAAAGCGTTCTGAAATTGATAAACTCTTTGAAAAAAACATACCCCAATCAAATGTTACTGGAACTATACAACACGATATTGATGACTGCTACACAATAACCGAAATAAAAAATCATTACGGAGTAAGTGAAAAAACAGTTTACGAATTAATCAAAAGAAACAAGATACCCAAAATAAAAAAGGGTAGATACGCCTATGTACCCAAACTAATGATAGATGAATTATTGACCTGAACCAAAAGCATAAAAGACAATGGCAATCAAAGTAACGTTAAGACAAAAGAAAATAAGCAAGGGGCGTAAAAGTCTGTACCTTGACTTCTACCCACCAATACCACACCCTGAAACAGGCAAACCCACCCGTAGGGAGTTTTTAGGGCTTTACATCTATGAACCTATTGAATTTAAAAAACGTAAAAACTCAAAAGGTGAATTTATTGAAAAACCTATTTACGACAATGACAAATCAATAAATTACTCACGACTAAGCCATAATGAAAACACTTTAAAGAAAGCTGAAAGTATAAGAACTAAAAGAGATAAGGCGATAAATGAAAATTCAGACTTAACATCGTTAGAAAAAAGACTTATTGAAAAAGATAAAATTGAAAGAGCAAAGGGCAAACAATGTTTTGTTGAATACTTCACTAAGTTAGCTAACAAACGCAAAGCCAGTAACAGCGACAACTGGAACGCTGCACTAAAATACCTCCACACCTTTACAAATGGCAGCTTAAAATTTGCCGACCTTGACCAAAAGTTTTTAGAGGACTTTAAAGAATACCTACTAACTACAAAAAGCAATAAGAGCAATAAAACAACCCTTTCACAAAATTCAGCCGTTTCATATTTCAACAAGGTTAAAGCTGCATTGAAACAAGCCTATAGAGACGGCATTTTACAATATGACCTAAATGCCAAAGTAAAGCCAATTAAAGCAGCCGAAACAAGGCGTGAATACTTAACCCTTGATGAACTCAATAGTCTTGTAAAAACCGATTGCAACAATCCTTTGTTGAAACGTGCAGCCTTATTTTCAGCACTTACAGGATTGAGATTTATAGACATTCAAAAAATGACTTGGAGCGAGCTGGAATACATTAAAGAACAAGGATACAGAATAAACTTTGACCAAAAGAAAACAAAAGGTGTTGAGTATTACGACATTTCGGAACAAGCGTACAGCCTTACAAATGGAGCAGAAAACCCAAAGGATATGCCACAGGATAAAGCCGTTTTTAATGGGCTTAAATATTCAGCCTACCATAACAAACACCTATTTCAATGGATTGGAGCAGCAGGAATAACAAAGGATATTACCTTTCATTGTTTCAGACACACGTTTGCCACCTTGCAACTGTTTAACGGTACGGACATTTACACTGTTTCAAAAATGTTAGGACATAAAGACCTGAAAACAACGCAGGTTTACGCCAAAATAGTTGATGAAGCCAAGCGAACAGCAGCTGATAAAATTAAACTAGATTTGTAACCATTAAAGCATAAAAGACACATGATCCCACCACGACTGCAACGACTTTTTGACTTTATAGATTATTTACATTTCAATAAAGATGTTTTTAGAAAATTCAATACTACTTGTGATGAAATAATGGATTTGTCAGAAAAACAAAGGAATATAAACCCCGATGAATACCATGAGGACAAATTGCAATATGAAAAATTACAGACAGAAAAAGAAAATTTGTTTAAGGAAATCGACAGGTTTGTGTTAACACCACTCAATATAAAAGCAAACCAACTTGACATTTGGACACTCAACAGTCCTATAGTAGCAGAGTTTCAAAACGAGGTGCATAGTCTGAAAAAACAATTCAACCTTGAAGAAATAAAGCAAATAAGATCATACATTGAAAAATATATTGATTACAGAAAAGATACTAAAACAGATTACTTGAATCAAAGTAGATTCTCAACCTTAGACAAAACTGTAAAAGCTTTATTTGACTATTTCAAAGAAAACCGAATCGAAAAGTTTGTATTTGTTCATCATTATCGCGAAAAACCGATACAGCCTTCAAGAAAGCTACAAAAAGAGAAAACAAGGCTAAACCAAAGCCAATCAACGGATGCGGATGAAGAAGTAAAACAAAACAATTTTAGCGTGTTGGAATGGGCAACTATCTTCTATTACGCAGAGACCACAAAAATTTTACCCGAAAGCAAAAATCGTATAACAAGTATGGAGTGTTTTATTGAAACTCATAACATACCAACAACGCTTGGTAGCTTTAAATCAAAATTCTATAATGCAAGAAAACGTATAAATATAAAATTGGATTACCCTGTTCCAAAACTTGAAAAAATTACACCATTCCTAAAAGAAAACTATAAAGAAACAGTCACCGCGGTCGACAATGATAAACAATATTTAGAAGAACATAAGATTGATAGTCAAGACTTTATGTTTTAAAAACAAATAAGCAACGGTTACGCAACCAGTAACTCTGTTTTTACTTGCAGCCATTATTTAACAAAAATTTATTAATAATGGAACAAATTTTCTTCAATGTGCCTTTGTCTAAATTAGAACCGATTTTTAAACGTTGGTTTAAAGAGGCAAATGCAGAAACTCAACACCTTATAGCCAAAGACCCAACAAACACACCTAAAAAATGGTTAGACCTCAATGAATTAATTGAGTACGACCCTGAAAAGCGTACTAAGCCAACTTGGTATAGCAAAGTATCAAAAGGTGAAGTGCCGTTTCACAAGAAAGGAAAAAAGTTGTATTTCTTAAAGTCTGAAATTGATGAATGGTTAAAATCTGGGAAAAGGAAAACGAACGCTGAAATTGATCAGGAAGCCGAAGCGTATTTATCTAACAAGAAAAAAGGGTTGAAGTAATGAAAAACATTAACAACAACCCTTTGCATAAAAGACAGGGTAAAGATACGAAAAGGGAAGACGCAAAAAGACTTTTTACGCTACTATTTACAAAGCCAGTAAGTCGCAGAATGGCAGCGACAGAATTGGGTTATACAGACCAAACATTTATGGTTACTCAATTTATTTATGATTGGATAGAGCAAGGTAAAGCACAAGTTATTGGAGTAATAAAGTGTAGCCGTTCAGGTAGAAATGTTGAAATGATTACCACCAACCCAAAATTGTTTATTTCAACAAATACAAACCAGTTAAACTTATTTCAGGATGAAAGCAATTAAACTTAACCCACAGTTTGAGGACTTGCAGCAGCCTGAACCGTTTTTAAACCATATTCAGGAATTGCAAAAAGTAAGTGAAGCGAAACAAAACCCCTTTCCCGTTGATGTATTCCCGAAAGCAATACAGGAAATAATTACAGAAACCAATGAAAGTTTAAATTTTCCAATTGACTTTATAGGGGCTTCAATATTATATGCTGTTTCTGTTTCATTAGGTAATACCCACAGGGTTGAAATAAAGAAAGGTTGGCAGGAAAACGCTGTTTTGTATTTGTCTATTGTAGGACGTGCTGGAACAAATAAAAGCCACCCTGTTAGCTTTGCATTACAACCTATTGAGCAAAGAGATAACCTGAGTTTTCAAAAATACCAAAGCGAAAAACAGGAATTTGACGCTATTTCAGCCCTTACCAAAAAAGAAAGAGAACAGCAGGGATTTAGCGAACCAGTAAACCCAATTTGGGAACAGCACTTGGTTACTGACTTCACACCAGAAGCACTTACAGACGTACATAAATTCAACAAAAGAGGTATTGGCGTTTATGCAGATGAGTTGGCAACGTGGTTTAAGAACTTCAACCGATACAATAAAGGAAGTGAGGAACAATTTTGGTTAAGCGTATGGAGCGGTAAAGCAATACGGATTAACCGAAAAACAACCGATCCCACCTACATAACTAAGCCTTTCATTTCAGTAATTGGAACTATACAGCCAGTTGTATTAAACGATTTGGCAGCTAATAGAACAGAAAACGGGTTTTTAGATAGGTTGCTATTTGTAGCCCCTGAAAACCTATTAAAACCATACTGGAGCGAAAAGGAACTGAACCCAATAGTATTTGAAAATTGGCAAACAATTATTTCAAGTCTTTTGGATTTGTCAATCATTCAGGATGAAACCAACAACCCAAAGCCCGAAGTATTGAGGTTTACAACCGAAGCAAAGCAACTTTTATTTGAATGGCAAAGAGAACTTACAGACCAAAGCAATAAGCCCGAAAATGAAGCGGTAAGCGGTATAAATGCCAAAATGGAAATGTATGCTGTTCGGTTGGCTTTAATACTTCAAATGATACGATACGCCTGTAATGAGGACGGCAAACAAGCCGTTGGTATTGAAGCCGTGCAAGGGGCTTTAAAGTTGGTTGAGTATTTTAAAAGAACAGCAATAAAAATACATTCTATTGTAAACAATTCAAGTCCATTGGATAAGTTACCAACTGACAAACAGAACCTTTACAATTTATTGCCCGACAATTTTACAACAAGTGAGGGCGTGGAGGTTGCCGAAAGTATGGGAATAGCTGAACGAACATTTAAGTACTTCATAAGCAATAGAGATTTGTTCAATAACCCAAAAAGAGGCGAATATGAAAAGCGGATTTAATCAAGATGCACATTGCATTTATTGCATTATTGGCACTTACTTCACAAACTCAAAGGCAACTTGTGCAACAAATGCAACTTGTGCAAAATGCAAAACAGGAATTTGAGAATATGAATACTGAACACCGTTACATATTTGAGAAAGGCAGTAAAAAGCACCGTTGCCCGAATTGTGATAAAAAACGCTTTGTAAGGTATATTGATACACAAACAGGCGAATACTTACCCGAACAGTACGGACGTTGCGACCGTGAAATAAATTGCCCACAGCAGGAATATAACAACCCATATTTAGACGGTTACGCAAAAGCAATCTGGAAGCAGGAACAAGGCAATAAAATAGACTGGAAGCCACAGCAACCAAAACGAATAAAGAAGCCCGTAAACAAGCCTAAAAGGGAGTTTATACCCGTTGAGGTATTCAACCGTACCCGTGCAGGCTATGAAAAGAATACATTTATTCAAAACCTACTTACAAGGGTTGCCTTTCCTTTTGAAGTGCATGACATTGAAAGGGTTATCACATTGTATCATTTAGGAACAGTACAAAACGGTTACAGAGCAGGGGGAAATACATTTCCTTTTATTGATGCAAAGGGCAATATTAGAGCCATACAAGTCAAACAATTTGACCAACAGAACCACACCACAGGCACGGATTTTTTACACTCTATAATTGAAAAGCACCACACCCGAAATAATAAGCCGTTGCCCGAATGGTTGGAAGCCTACAATAAGAACGAAACAAAGGTTTCTTGTTTGTTTGGCGAACACCTTTTAAGCAAACACCCATACACCCCCGTTGCGTTGGTTGAAGCACCTAAAACGGCTATTTATGGCACGTTGTATTTTGGTTTCCCTGAACAGCCTAAAAACTTACTTTGGTTGGCAGTTTACAATTTGAGCAGCTTAAACCTCAACAAGTGTAAAGCCTTAAAAGGTAGAAATGTTTATTTGTTTCCCGACCTATCAACAGACGGCAAAGCCTTTGAGTTATGGAGTAAAAAGGCAATACAAATACAAAAGAAATTACAGGGTACATACTTTCACGTTTCGGACTTATTGGAACAGTTAGCACCACAACAGGACAAAGAGCAAGGCAAAGACATTGCAGACTATCTAATAAAACAGGATTGGCAACTATTCAGAAAGCGGAATATCAAAGAAGCACAACAGCCCGAACCTGAACCAGTTGAAACCTTGACAAAGCTTGACATTGAGAAGTTATCGAATTATAAAATTCAGAACCTAAGAAAACCTAAGGTTGAGCAACCTAAAAACTGGAACAAAGGCATTGCGGAACTCGAAAGCTACTTTACAAGTATTGAACTACCAATCCAACCAGTAAAGCTGAACGGGTGCAGCACAATAAAGGATTGTACCCTATTCATTGAAAGCCACTTTGCCACCATGAAAGCTAACAACGGCAAACCAACCTTTTTACCATACCTGAACCGATTGCAGGAACTCAAACAAGTATTATGAAAAAAGAAAAAAGTTTACAAAAGTTGACAGATAATAAGATTAAAGAAATTCTATTACTTGAACAGATTACACCTGATGACACCAAAAATTTGACAGATAATGAGCGAACTCAATTAACAGACATTTTGCTGAATAAAATAAATAGTCTAACAGGAATTGCACGTGATGAATTTCTAAACAAAATTGAACCCATTACTACAACAAGCACAAAAAATCAACTTTGGGAGTATAACCACAACCAAATTACTTATGCTATCTCAACTTTGATGCAGGAATATGGGCGAATGCCGACTGTTACAGAAATTGCCAAAAAAACAGAGTTAAGCCGTCAAACTGTACATAAGCATCTTAAAGACTACAAAAACCACCCACAATATTTAGAATATGCTGAACAATTTAGGTTTATGACTTCAAAAGTATTAGCAAGGGTTTTCAAGTTTGCCGTAAACGGTGATATGAAAGCAGCGAAATTATACTTTGATGTTGTTGGCTTTGATAACCTGAACAAGCCACAGCAAAACACGCTCATTCAAAATCAAAACAATTATATTCAAATTAACGGGACTGTTCTTAGTCAGGAAGCAATAAAGCAACTTAATCCAGAACAGCTAAATTCTATTGAAAAAATTATACATTCAGCTTTGTCTCATTAAGGATAATTAATTAAGGTGTTTTGAAATTCAGTTGCATGATGTTTACCTGAAATGGTTCTTTCGCAACTGAAAGGATCAAAGAATTAGGCACTCAAGAAAACTACCAATCATCTGAAGTTTCTGATTCTATGTATTTTTCGAATTCATCAAATTTATTTAAGCAATAGCTTATCATTTTTGCATGAGTTTCAATGTCAAATTTCTTAGAATATGATTCATTCTCTTGGTTTATTGGGTATCGGTCAGGAATTATTAAATCATATTCATCTTCTAAGTAGTCAGATGAGTTTGGTGAGCGGTATCTGTATTTTGTGGCTTTAATAATAATTCTTACACGGTTTTCTTTAATGTCAACTTGCAATATGTAATGTAAATCAATGTGACTTGAGCTTATGAATTGTTTCACATAAATATTTTTAGCTACTGCCTTCGAAACATACCTTCCACTTTCTTTGTCATCCACCTGCTCTGATAATTCTCCACCAACATAGTTTTCTACAATAAATGATTTAGCCTTTAAGTATAAATCATCCTTATTTTGTCCTTCAAAATCAAATATTTTAGTGAATATGAGGTGATTTTTATCATCAATTTTATAAGGTACTTTCTCAGAGTCATATTCTAAATATGCCAAGCCGATAGAATCACCTATGAAAGCTTTTGAAATGCCTTTCATTTCTTTTTTTTCAAGCTTTTTTCTTTCGGTTTCAGCTTTCATACTGTCAAGCTTTTCCCGTTTAATTTGTTTACGTTGTTCCTTAGTCAGTTTTTGGGAATATGATACCAGAGAAGTTGAAACTAGGATTAGTACAAAGAGAAATGACTTCATAAAGTTGCTTTAAGAAAACAAAGATAAATACTAACTGCACTCACTTAACAACCCATTGAAAAAGTTATACGATCAGCTCTACATCACACTGACAAAGTAGAGCTCAGTAAGTTGCATAAACTTAAATGGAAGTGTGCATTACCATAGGACTGAAAAGTTTTTTACTAAGTAAATAAACTTAAATTTGTTTGAATACCTAAGCTATAATTTAAGAACAATAAAGGATAATAAATATGGATGAGCTTTTAAAAACCAAGTTTGACGGGATGCATTATAATTTACAATGCTTGATTTTTAGCCTAAGGGCATCAGAACACCTTTATATTAAACTCGCTAACACTAGTGGAATTGAAAAGAAACTTTTTTTTATTAATTATTTATTGATTTATTCTCTGGAAAGTGCATTTTTAAGAGTAAATATTTTGATGAAAAAAGGTGAAAAATATTCTTTTAATAAAATATTAAATATAATCGAGAACAATCCAGAAGTTGAGATTGATGTAACAGAAATTAGAGATACTTTAGATGGAATCTTCGAACATCATGAAAGCCTAATTGAATTTATTAAGGTCATAAGAAATAAAAGGATAGCACATTATGACAACTACAACATTGTACAAAACTTCCGTTTTAAGGAGTATAGGAAATTAGTCAATAGTTTAATAGACTTATTTACATACTTATGTTGCCTATTTGATTATGAAATTAATTTTGAAGAAGATCAATTTATTGCCAGTATGGAAAATAGTATCTAACAAAAAATTGGAAAATATTTGTACGAGATGTACCCTATTTGTACCCTTGTTTTATAAAATACTGAATATCAATGATAATTACTTTTTGTATTGGGAAGTGAAGTTTTTTCTATTTTTATTCTTTAGTCAACTTGCAAGTTTATAAGAATACTTATTATTTCTATTATACCCAAAATGGTATAATCGATGAAATCTTAATCAATTTATACCCGAATTGGTATAGAATTAATGATTTGGAGCAGCCAAAAAAATAACTGAACAACAAATAAAAACCAAACTAGAAAGCTCACTTAAGCCAAAGAACTTGCGAATAAGTAGGGTTCATTATCATAGTAATGAAATTGATGAGTAGTTAGAAACAATTTGGCAGCCAAATCAATACTATTTTTCACCAACCTTACACGTAAAGCCTCCAGAACATATTATTTATAGCGCTCTTCACGTTTGTACGGCCATGGACAACAAAGCCGCTTCAGCTACTACTCTACCGGTTCATGTTCGTGAAGTGCTTCACCCAAATTGGGTTAAACTCTAATAAAATCAACTCACTATCGTCAGTACAATCACCATCATCACTCACATCATCTCCCATGGTATCTCCACGAACAATCATTCTTCTAATTGGTCCACCTTCATCGAAATCTCTTCCACTTAGCAATTCATGTTCACCTGTACCATCAAGCGTAAGTTCAAAATATTGATATGCTGGCGTAATAATTTCTCCAAAGTTCTTATCATCTGGTCTAATCGGTGTGAAATGGTGAATGGTTTCAGTAAACTCTTCAATTACCCATGTATCTGAAGAATTGGTTTCTCGTAATTCTATTTTAACTGTCGCTGTTATTGCTGTTGGCTTGGTTTGAAGTTGCACATTCACTATCATTTTGGGTCCGGAGCCATTGAATTCGCGATCACCGCGCCTTAAATTAGTCAAACATTTATTCTCAACTGGCTCTGGCAGTATATCAACAAAGAAGTCAAATGGTTGGTCGCTGCGAATCAATTTCCACTTTGTGCTCAACTTGCTTGGCTGCTCAATACCTTCTACCCAGTTGTTTGCCAATTGCGCATTATCTCTGTTCAATCCTAAAAACTTACTTGTGGCAACTGATTCAAAACTGTAGTAGCCTTCTTTATCTTTTGTAATCTTCCAATCTTGGCTGTATCGATTGTCGCAGGTTTGCATTTCGCCATTTGCTGATAAGCATTTATCTGCATTTCGGCGAGTGGCTGAGGTAATGGTATATGTTTGGTTTCCCTTGTCATTAATTCTCCAAGCCTTTGAGTTTCCACCGGTAATATTATCAATAAACACTTTTCTACTTCTTTCTGGATGAGACAAGTTTCCATGTTTTAAATACCTGTTGTGTAACCCCAGAGAAGATTGTAGAAAATAAGTCTGGCCAAAATCAATTTTTAAATATGCATCACTATTCTTCATGTCTTTTTTCAGAATAGGAACATCTGTTTTCTTCATTTTCTTTGTTTGGCTTTGACTTTCAAAACCGAGGAGTAAGAAAACAATGATAAGAAAAACAACATGTTGAACGCGGTTGCCTTTTGTTGAAGAGTTCATTTGGGTCAAATTTTTATGATTCTAAGATACCAAAATAACCAATAATCAATAGACAGCAACTAGAGGGCAAACTGTAAAATGTGAGTTCATCAAGCTAACCTGTGGCTCAACTCATCTGTAAAGGCTTTGTAATACTCCATGGCCAAATCATACCTGCCTTGCTCAATTAAATGAATTGATTGGGTCACTAAACTTTGGTACATAAATTCATACATCTGTTTTGCATCAGGTGAGCGATTGATTTTAGACAATATTGTTGGAGCAACATCGTAATATTCTTCTACTAACGACTGACCATAAGAGGTTCGCATCATATAATGGTCTCTAAACTTTCTTAATGTTTGTAACTCATCACAATCATCTGCTAGGCCTTTGGCTTGCACACAGGCGGTGGTAAGAAAACAGGCATTTACATCATCAAAGCCTTCCTTTTTTTCACTTTCTAGCTCAATTGGTTGTTTTGTAACTGAATCATAACGCCTAGTCAGTTTAAAGCTGCCATACATTTTAATGGGATTTACGTTCGTCACCACATTGCATTCACCGTGCTTTAAAAGAAAAACAAGCTGTTTTACATTGGTGAACGTTTTCAACTGATCTCTAATAAGGTAATGCTCAGCTAACTGTGTTTCCGCGAAACCAATGACTTGAATTTTTGGATATTCGGCATTTGGCGCGCTGATAAGCCTATGGTTTAATTTTGCCTGGTAGATGTAGTTTCCGCTAGCTTCTTTTGTATCTCTTTCTACACACGTAAGTAAAATTTCGCCTGCTGCATTTCCAGTATACACACTTTGATCTACCATGATGCCATCGGAATAAAATTTTTTGGAACTTGAATACCCTTCCATCGGTATAACAGACTCCCGGTGGAACAAATAAATATCAAACAAAGCAAATTTGGATGCCGAATTAGCAAACGCTCTCTGTATCGGAGATTGTAGAAAAGCTGAGGCTACCATTGTTGCCGCAGTCTGTTTTATAAATTTTCTTCTCTTCATGGCATAAATATAAAAAAAGTTCTAAAAAATGAAAAGAACAGTAGGTTGGTAAACGCTTAGAGACCATTACCTATTGAACAATGCGTCATCATATCTTCATAACGAGGCTCTATGTAAAACAAACCTCTCGGCAAAATAAACGCAGCAATTGCTATGATAAACCAGCACATATACCTAGTTATGGGTATGAACATTGAGTTGTAATCAATTTACTTTTGGAAAAAAATGCCATGAAGTTTCTTGCACTCATCGTTTGTTTGATCACTGCACACTTGGTCTTTAGTCAGTCACAAGTTGATTATCGAGCCTACCAAACACCTGTACAAAATCAAGTAGATCGTGGCACTTGCACTGCGTTTGGCATTGCGGCATTATTAGAACTGCAGCCCGGTGTACCTGCAAATGTGAGTGAACAATATTTGTATGGTGCCCTAAAACACGCTCAACCAAATAAAAATTATGCAGAAGGCGATCAACTAATAAATTATAAGCAATCGTTAGAACAGTTTGGTTTTATTCATGAAGAGCAACTGCCTTACAACCCGAGCAAAATAGATTGGGAAAGCGCAGAAACAGAATTTGTACGTATGATTCAGGGTGCACAGATAGGGAAGGTTGGTCTTCTCCTTAAAAGCATGGGAACTCGTTACAATGTTCACCCACTAAGCATTCAGCACTTTGATGCCGAAGAAAGTACAGACCCAACGGTGTTAAAGAATCTTTTGCACAATGGCAATATGGGTGTGGCTGTGTCTTACGTTAATTTGCATGTGCCAACATGGAGCGAAGCAAATTTTACTGCCGAGTCTCCCTTAGAACCAACAGTTATTGTTCAGCTCGGAGACACAATTCTCGATTATAAGGAAGCCAAGGGTAAATACACAGACGGAGATCTACTCACCGACATCCTCGATGAAAAATTGCCGGCTACTTGGAAAGATCCCTATTTTGTACATCCGGTGACTAAAGATTCCATTAGCAATTATGGTGGCCACGCAGTTACGGTAGTTGGTTTTAATGATAAGGGGTTCATCTTCAAAAACTCATGGGGTGAAGAATGGGGAGAAAATGGATATGGCTACCTTTCATTTGATGCACATAGACTAATGGTTCTAGAAATGCTGACCATACAATCTGTAAGATTCAAAAATTCTCAACAGTTATCTCCCGTAAATGCATTCACCGATGTGCGCTTAAAATCAACTCGTTTTACACGTGATGGACAAGAACAACTCGAGTTTAGTTTATTTGAGGTTGGTGAAGAAAACACACCCAATATAGAAAGAGCTACCTATACCCTCATTGACAACATGGGAAACACCATCAATACATTACGAGCAAATAATTATAATACGGCCACCGGGCAACGGTTTGCAGGCATCACCTGTGTTGCAAATGCACAACATGGCACAGGTAATCTACCAACAGATTTTTATTTTGGGAGAGATGGCATGACGGTAGAGGTTACAATGGAAGGTGGCGGTAAAAAAATCACAAAAACCTTTTTAGATGTGCAGTTTGCGACCAATGAATATGATGCTGCCTCAATTAGCGACTTATTAAAAAACTAAAGTGCCTTTCATCAAACCTATTTCTTTATTAATAAGAGAGTATGTAGTCGATTTCTTCATAGCCTCTTTTGTGAGGCTTTGTATTAGAAAGTAACAAATTCTTATTGATCATTACATTTTTATTATCTTTAAAGCAACCAAAATAAAAATGACTATGAAAAAATTATTATTATGCCTTACGGCCATCTGCTTCTTCAGCCTTGCTTCTTATTCTCAATTTTCTGAAGGTGTTACAGGTCATGTGAAAATCGATGATATTAATGGCGAATCTAATCAAGTGGAGCATGAAGATGAAATAGAAATTTTTGGCCTGTCTTTTATGACAAGCCAAATGTCAAGACAAGCGACTGTTGGAAAAGGGAGGACACGCACAAGAGCTACAATGTCTCCCATAACAGTCAATAAATTTTTAGATAGTGCAAGCCCCTACTTATTACTTGCCAGTCTCCAAGGCAAATCCTTTCCTGATGTGGTGATTACTTTATCTAAAAACAGTGGTCCGTCAAGATTGGATTACCTCGTTATTACCCTAGAGAATGTTACCATTTCTGGTGTAGATGCAACCTATGGTGGTCCTGATAGCACTGGGCTAGAGCAAGAGAAAATTTCTTTTCAGTTTGAAAGCATAAAAATGCTCTATATCGAACAAAATAATGACGGTTCTGATGGTGATGAGCATGAGATAGAATATGATATCGCTGCTGGGGCCTAATTGACCAACACAAATTGTAGAGAAACTCAACCATTTTGATGTAACGAAGCTCTTACACAGTTTTGCTTTCCTCATCAATTAGGTTGAGTTTTCAACTTCATACAATCTGTTTCAATGACCTACGCACATTCTTTTGTCTAAAAAAGAAGGAAACATCGCGAAACTCAAGGAATCGTAGAGAAAGTAGGTAAGACTGCTTTGCTCACAAAGCCCCTTTACCTTTGCCGTATGAACGTGTTGCGGATACAAGGCCTCAATCTTAGTTATGGCGAAAAGCTGATTTTTGAGGAGTTAGAGCTCTTTATACAACAAGGTGATCGCGTGGCATTAGTTGCAAAAAACGGCACGGGAAAATCCTCTCTCTTTAAGATAATCACCGGTGCCGAACCAACTCCGCTCGGTGCTGAAGTTGAAATTCACAAAGACAGTAAGGTCGGGTATCTACCGCAAAATGTGCAATGGCAAGATGACAAAACCATTAAGGAAGTGATTCTTGAACAAAGTACTCAAAAGTTACAGGCACTTGAATATTACAAACGCGCCGCAGCTGAGGAGGCCGGTTATGAGATGGACCAAGCACTAGAAAGCATGGATCGCTTGAATATTTGGGATTTAGAATCTCGCATGGAGCAAATTTTAGGTAAGCTCAATTTATTTGATGTAGAACAGCGTATTTCTACCTTGTCTGGTGGCCAAAAAAAACGAGTAGCGCTTACGGCTTTATTGGTTGAAGAACCACAACTCATCTTGATGGATGAACCTACAAATCATCTCGACCCAGACATGATTGAATGGTTAGAAGACTATTTGATTTCACGATCTCTCACCCTACTCATCATCACGCACGACAGATATTTTTTAGACAAAGTGTGTAATCGAATTGTAGAGTTAGATAACGGAAAGCTGTATAAATACAACGGTAACTATGCCTACTATGTAGAGAAAAAACAAGCGCAAATTGAACGAGATGAGGCCTACAATGCGAAAATGAAGAACCTCTATCGTAGAGAGAAGGAATGGATGAGCCGCCAACCCAAAGCGCGCACAACCAAGGCTAAATCTCGCATTAAAGAGTTTGGCTACATAGAAGAGTCGGCAAACATGAAGCGTGAAAAGGAAAAGCTGACCCTTGAGACAGTTGATAATCGCCTGGGCACAAAAGTGGTTCACTTTCACCATGTGCACAAATCGTTTGGAGAGAAAGTGATTTTAAGTGACTTCAACTACAAGTTTAAACGCTTCGATAAAATTGGAATTGTCGGTGGCAATGGCGCAGGCAAAACCACATTCCTAGAAATGATTATGGGCAATGTTACCGTTGATTCAGGTGAAATTGTTGTTGGTGAAACGGTGAAATTCGGCTATTATCAGCAGGAAGATATTCCTCCGCAACACCAAGAAAAACGAATGATTGAATACATTCGCGAGGTTGCAGAATTTATTCCACTCAAAGGCGGACGATCATACACTTCCGCACAAATGCTAGAGCGATTCTTGTTTCCTAAAGATCAACACTTCAATACCATAGAAACATTAAGCGGCGGCGAAAAAAAGAGGCTCACACTGATTAAAACGCTGATGCAAAATCCAAATTTTCTCATTTTAGATGAGCCAACTAACGATTTGGATATTTTGACTCTGAATGTACTACAAGCTTTCATTGAGGAATTTGTAGGCTCTGTGTTAGTGGTATCGCATGATCGATATTTTATGGATAATGTGGTTGATCAGCTCTTCATTTTTGAAGGCGATGGGCTTGTACGTGACTTTAATGGCACCTATAGCGAGTATCGTATGAGTTTGGCGAACAATACACCGCATGCAAAACCTAAACCAACAATAAATACCGAATCATCAGCGGCGATCAAAAAAAATAAAAAAGAGCGACCAAAAAAACTAAGCTTCAACGAGCAGCGGCGCTTAACAGAGCTCGATGAGGAAATACCCAAACTCGAAGCATTAAAAAAATCGTTGATTGCAGATTTACAAAGCAACCAAGAGTATGAGTTGCTTCAAAAAATCAACCAGCAGCTTACTGACACAATCAACACTCTCGATGACTTTCAAGAGGAATGGTTTACACTGATGGAGCGGCTAGAGTGATCACGAACTCAGTGTTATAGCCTAGCTTTAATCAAGCCTGATCGCCAACTTCATCTCTATTTAACATTCTGAAGCGTTTGGCCTCGTTCCACTTGGCATGCGCTGCTACTTGAATGTCGTGCCCACGTTTTTGTGCATAGCGTTTTGTAAACTCAACGCCGAAGAACAGCAAAATGCAGGTGTAATTCACCCACATCATGGCTAACAACACAGAGCCGGCAGCGCCGAATGCAGAGGCTGGCTTAAATTTCACAAAATATAAGCTCAACAGTGTTTTGCCTATAGTGAACAAAATGGCGGTAAGAATGGCACCAGCCCAAACCGTTTTCCAAGGAATTTTAGCATCAGGCAACACCTTAAACATGATGGCGAATAAAACCATGGTAACGAGAAACGAAACAACGAAATTAGCAATTTGAATGAGCGAATACATCTCTAAGCCTACACTGCCCATCAACCAATTATTCACCAAAGCAATTACAGATGATGCTAACATACTAATCATGAGTAAAAAGGCAATCACGATGACCATGCCCAATGAGCTCGCTCGATCAAGTAAAAAACGCAAAAGCGCCTTTTTCGGTGCTTTGTCTATTTCCCAAATATCATTGAATGATTTCTGCATACGAAAAAACAAGGTTGATGCACCAAACACTAAAGCTGCAATACCAAAAATTTGCAATAAAATATTGTCGCCACCAACCGCCGATTCTTCAATAATATCTTCAAAAGATTCGGCCGTTCCAGAGCCCATTGCCGAGGTAATGTATCGGTTAACCTCATAATCAATTTTGCCTTTATCAAAAAAGAAACCGGCAACGGTCATCAGAATAATAATTAAACCGGGAATTGAGAAAATAGCGTAGTATGCCACACTTGATGCGACGGTCATGGCAGGTGAATCTTTCCAGCTTTTAACCGTAGCAAGAAACACTTGCCATATTTCCACAAATCTAAATTGTAGTTTCATAATTAAAACGGATAGCCGATTGCGATGTTTAACACCAAATTTTCTTGTCGCCAATCTGCATCGCCGATATCAAAGTCATTAAAAATCCAAGGGTCTTCAAGGTATGGCTTGCGCAGTTTCATTGCCAAATCGAGCCTGAGCAATAAAATTTGAAAATCCATGCGCATACCAACGCCGCCCGAAACTGCTAATTCATTCAAAAAATCACTATTGAGCTCCCCGCCCGGAAACTGTTCGTTTTCATTGACGAGCCAAACGTTTCCTGCATCAACAAATAGAGCGCCTTCTAAAAAGTTATAAATATGTGGTCGATATTCAACACTTGTTTCAAGCTTCACATCACCAGATTGATCAAACAAAACCGAGTTGTTATTTGAGCGAGGATCGAAGCTACCCGGACCAATTGTACGGGCACGGAAACCACGCACACTATTGGTTCCACCAGAGAAAAATTGCTTTGAAAAAGGAATTTCCTCTGAGTTGCCATACGGGTAAGCAACCCCGCCAATAAATCTTGTTGCAAGCGTACTGCGCTCGCTGGTTTTCAAATAATAGCGGAAATCTGTCTCGCCCTTGGCATATTGGCTAAATGCAACACCAAAGAGTTCTTGCTGGTTGTCTTCCGCCACATTTGCGCCCATTAACAACCCAGTGATATTGCCAGAAAAATCGGCCTTGCCTTGAAAGAAAAATGTGTTTTTCTTGGGAATAAACGTATTTGTGTACGTGTATTGATAAGAGGGGCCAAAGATTAATTGTTTATCTACAATTCGCTGTAAACTCGGGTTATTTGCCGACTCTTCTAAAAAGCGATCAGTAATTTTTTGAGGTTGCACATAGGTAATATCCATGAGCTTCAACTGATGTTCTTGGCTTTCATTCTCTTTCCATAAATACCCAGCGCTTGCATTCAAATTCTGGAGCGTGTATAAGGTGGTGCGCTGTTGAAATTCGTAACCCAAAGCAAAGTTTGTTCTCGGCACATACTCTTTTGCAGTACCTAATTTGAAAGGCGCCACAATTCTTGGTATAGATAACTTCGCCTCTGCACCATACCTTAACAGGTTGCCGATATTACTTTCTGCTTCCTCATTGCCACCAACCTGCAGATTAAACCCAGTCAACGCTTTCAACTGGAACAATTCTGCTCCTTTAAAGAAATTACGGTGTAGCCAATTCACGTTCACCTCACTACCAACAAAATCTGCCGAATTGGTATTCCCTAACACTTCTAGCTGTAGCGACTGAAACTCTTTTGGTGTAAGCAAATAGTAAGCATCAAATGTATTTTCAAGAGAATCTGATGGGTAGAATTGGTTTTTAACAAACTTGAACACGCCCAAGCTTATTAGTCTATTTAACGTGAGGTTATGATCTTTTCGATTGTATAAATCACCCGAACGAAACTGCAGTGCTCTGTCAAAAACCACCTCTCGAAAGGCATCATCCTCATCAACTAAATAGATGTCGTTAAAAATTTCGATTGAATCAGTTTTGGTTGGCACCGGGTTTCGCTGATTTTCTAAACCTGAAAAACTGTAGTTTGGGTACACAATCACCTTGTCAATCTTGTATTGCTCCCTTGCTTTTTGAGGCGTTTCATCTTTCACTTGTAGGTACAAATCTGCTCTGTGGGTTGTGTTTGTGGTATCTGCCTGCACAATAAGATGATCGGGACTGAAATAGTAAAAGCCTTTGTTTTTCAAACTGTCATCTATGCGTTGCCGCTCAGCTTGAATGATTGCCAAGTCAAACGGTTTGCCTTTCTTTAATAAAGAGGTTTGCCGCAGTTGCGAAATCTCATTTCCTAAAACCGATTCGGCATCTACTTCAAATTTTACCGTGTCAAGCAAATATTGTTGATCAGGTTGTACAATATATTGTACGCTTGTTTTTTTATGTTGTTTTATGGTATCATACTCAACTTCTGCATCAAAATAACCTCTATTTTGCGCGTAATTTTTCAACAGTGTTTCGTTAAATTCAAAATCTACATCTTGCTCTAGAACGGGTGGTTCGCCTAGCTGATACTTTTTCCAGTATCGAAACCCTTTTTCTTTTTTTGGCTCTTTGTTTGATAAGTAAAACCAAAGCGGAATGTACAAGCCTAAAAATTTGGTGTTTGGCTTTGGTGTTACACGGGTCTGTAGATTTTGTTTAAGTTGCTTGCCGTTTACGTTTTTAAGACTATCTGTTTTCACAACCACTTCTGCCCCGGTGTAAAGAGATTCATCTTCTACTAGATATTTTGTTACATTGCAAGACTGCAAGCAAATAAGCAAAGCGAGCAACGTACATAAATTGAACACTCTTGTTTTATTCTTCTTCATCTTGCTCTTCCTCCTTTAGTTCTTGTCGAATTTCTTTGTTTGTCTTGCGTTTCTCAAAAATATCTTTAAATTCATCATAGTCTAAAGTGATGATGAAGCCAACTCCGGTTTCAATGATTTCTCCCTGCAAGGCAACTTGATATTCATTTTTACGATAAACACGCAGTTTGTAACGTCCATCTTGCGAGAGATCATAATCTACGCTTACATCTCCGGCAATGTTGGTTGTGCGTTCATTTACGCGCGCCTCTCCTTCAAGACCAAAATCACTACCAACATTTACAGTGAGCCTATCATTTAATAAGCGTTTACTGAGTTGCACGTTGAGATCTGTTCTATTTGATTTTTGGCCTGTAGAATAATCTTCTGTAGATTCAAGATTCAAATTCAAGTCCACACCTTGAATTAGATCGCCAGCCAAATTATTGAGTTGCTCAGACAGTATTCTACTTACACTCTGTCGTGCCAAACCTTCGGCAGACATGCCCGCTTCAGATTGAAAAGGGTTTTCACCAATAAAGCGATTCAATAACAGCAACGCAAATACCTGCTTATTCATTTCTGATTCTTGCAAATCGAGCTGATTCAGTTTTGCAGATACATTATTTACAACTTCGGCTGATACGCCAGATTGGTTCCCATCTAACTCAATATCGAAGGTAATGTCTGGTTCTAACAAATCACCATCAAGATTCAGCATGACTTCGAATGGCAGGCGTTGTTTATACAAATTATACTGCGCGCTGCTAAGGTCGGCTAGTTGTTGAGAAAGCAAATCAATTGGTGATGCTTCTGTATTATACACCGCAGTAATATTCATTCGCGCATGCAGAGGGTCGCCCTCCCAAACAATTGTACTCCCTTCTTGAATATCAAAGGCGCGCTTCATGAACCCTAGAGTCATTTCATAGCTTCCCTCGTTCACCTCATACGTACCAACTAAGGTTGTTTTCCCAGAGGCATCAACACCACCATTTAGCTGACCTTCACCTTTCAGTTTCACAAAATCGCCATTGGCTCTATCAATAATAATTGAGACCAAAGCGTCAGGATCTACAGCAATATTCACAGACACATCCATACCGCGTATGCGTGTAGTTTGTTCAAGACTATCAACCTCTATACTCTGTTGCAACACAATTTGATCTCGGTCAACAAATTCTACTACTCCTTCGCGCGCTTGCAACGCGGCTGTTGCTTGCGGTAACACAAAGTAAAAATCAGTTTCATCTGTTACGCCTAGTGTGCCGCTTACCACTGGCAAATCGAGATTTCCAGTAATCACCATCTGCGCATCAATAGCAAGTAAACCATACATCTGATTATCGATGTCATCTTCCGCATCTACAACTCGAAAATCATCAGCATCAACCGTTAAGTCAAAAGTATAATCAATGTAGTCATTGGTCAAAATCTCACCATCTATAGTCAATAAATTGCCCGATACATCTGACACCGTAAATTGGTCAAGCGAAATGCCTTGGTTGGTCATGTCAATATCATCATTAATGTTTTGAAAGCGTGTTCCGAGCTGTGTAACGAACATACTCACATCATTAAATTTTAATTGCCCATTCAAGTTAGGCTCAATGAGTTTGCCCTCAATATCAACCGTACCAGAAATGTACCCTTCAGATTGTTCTATCTGGCCAAGCGAGAATGCCTGAACGGTCTCCATAGTAAGTTGGTTGACTAACAACTTGGCGTCTGCAATCTGCTCATCAAGTTGTATTGTACCATTAAGTTGCACATCATTTCCATTTTCGGTAAGTAGAACGTCAAACCCCACCAGGCTTGCGCTTTCATTTTTTACGTTGGCAGTGAGTGTCCCTACTTCTTGAGCAAGCACTTCTAACTCTCTAACTTCTAAATCGGCTGTAATTTGGGGTTGTGTGGCTATATCTTCAATTCTCGCATTTCCATTAATTAACCCGTTTGCAAGAAGCGAATCGGCAGACATGAGTTCTGTGATGGTTCGAATTTGAAAGTTTTCAATATCGACGGTGAGCGGTGCGTTTACTCTGGCATTTTCTGAATTGATAGCCAATCGGCTTTCGCCATTAGAAAGGGTGAAATTGTTTACGATAAAGCCTTGAGGATGTAATTCTATTTTATTGTCATCTGGTATAGACCAAGGGTCTTGATTCAACATCAGTTGGTTGGCATTCAGAGAAACCGTGGTCACTTGATCTGCCAATGAAACTTCACCACCAATACGATAATTTATTTCTTGTTCTGGGTTTTCTGTGGTCATCAAAAAGTCAGCCACATTGTTTGAGAGCCCTCCCTCCACAGTCAATGCATTTACTTGTAATTGTTCATTGCCGAGTTGCTCAATTGAGAATCCGTATTTTAATTGATCCCCTTCACTTTGCATGGAAAACGATCCATTTTCAACCCCAAGTGTTTTCATTTGCACCTCGGGTATTGATGCGCTTGCTTCAATAAAGCGTTCATCTGCATTAAAGTTTGCATTGAATTTCATGGGCTCAAATGATGACAAACTCGGCATGAGTCGGTGCAAGAGCGAATCGTTTTTTACTGTTGCTTGCAAGGTGAAATATTGCCCCGGATCAACTTGCATAGTATCGAGGCTTTCGGGCATTGGCAGTTCATAATATTTGTCGATTGTGCGCTGCATAGCTGGCGCAAGCTGGGTGAGCTTATACTCACCATCAATGTTTGCATCAAGAATGGGTGTTCTCAACACCAAACGATTTGAATCAATGGTTGAAACCGCCGTGAGGTAAATGCTATCAAGCGGATAAATGTTCTTTGAATCAGAGAAAACAAATTGGTTGAGTTGTAATTCTCCGTTGAGCTCGTCAGGGTCAAGGTTCGAGAAATCTGCGGTGATATTGCCCGCGAATGTGAGAGGCTGCTCGGTAAATTGTAATGCGCCCAAATCAAGTTGGTCAATACGGCCGTCTAAACTAAGGGTTGGATTGTTTTGATCCATAGAACCTGAGGCGCTTGCCAGCATGGTTGCGTTCTCATCTTGCGAGTTCACCACTACATCATACATGCCTGCCGATAGTTCGCCTTTTAGGTCAACATCCTGATAAATGTAATTGTTGAAGCCCGCCGAATCAACACGCACTTCAAAGGTCGATTGGGCTGTTTCTGGTGCAAATCCGATACCATTTGCATCTATATCAACCGTTAAGTTCCCAATCTGCTGATTAGAAATCAAGGTGCCAACTTGCAAATTATAGGTCTTCGCTTCTATATCATATCGCTCTTGGCCAACATTACGCATATCAACCTCACCCAAAACATCGGCATTTCCTAATGAAGTAACCAATTGCAAATCAGCGTTTACATCTTTCATGCCACCTCGGGCAGTACCTTGTACTGAGATGTTTCTTGGCAATTGAATATTCTCAGGAATTTGACCATTGGGCACAAAAGTGCGAATGGTAGAACTGTCCACAGAAAAGTTTGCAATATCTAAGTCATACGTCAACTGATTTACGTCCATTGCGTTTTTCACAGTGCCAGACACATTGACCTCTGTATTATTAAACCCACGTGCATTGAATTGCCCGATTGTTAAATTATTCATCGTGCCATTTAAGTACGTGTCTACAAAAACACGTTCATTAGGATACTCTGCAAATGGTGTGACGTTCCGCATTTGGGGGGCCAATAACAAGATATCTCTAAAACTGATTACCGAATTATTTATATCAGCATTGATTTGAATTACACCAGGATTATTTGCCATGGCTTCTAATGAAGGATAACGTAGGTTTACTTCATCGCGAATGGTAGAACGAGAAGTTCGTAGATACAAATTCTCTAAACTGGTTTCTGTTGAAGAGTATAGAAAATTGGTTTGAAGCTGTTGAATAGATAAACCAGATTTTTCCGTCATGCTTGCGGCATGCACATTGCCAACATACGCATCCTCATCAACCCGAATGTTACTCGCATCAACATTTACGTTTTGCACGTTGAGGTGATTAAAATCAAGTCCACTGCCTACTGGCTGATAGGCCGTGTTATCATACACCGCATTTACATCTTTTAGTAGCACATTATCAATTAAGATTGTTGGTATAGGCGGAGGTTCAACTCCTGTCGGTTTGAAAAATATTTCTGCAGTTATATCTGATTGCATCAATACGACGTTATTGAGCGCATAAGAATTAGTTGCGAGGTCTAGATCATCAATGTCAACATAGAGTTTATCAAAATCAACATCCACCATTTGCTGTGTGATAGCATTGTTGTAGCCAATATCAAAATCTGTAAAGTGAACGCCTGCCAAATCAATAGAAAACGGTGCTTGTTGCGCAAGTGAATCAACAGTCTCTTCAGTGTTTTCAGCGAATTCTTCAGCAAGATCTTGATCCATGCTTAGGCGCAAACCTGCAAGCCGAATGGTATCAAGGGCATAGTCATTATTCTCCATATCGAAACGAGTCACTCGCGTATCAAAATGGTCAAAAAATAAGTTTAGATCATTGGCAGATTGCAAGTCAGTAAACTTCAAACCAATATCATCGAGCTCAATCGCATCGAGACTTATGATCATAGGCTTACTTGGGTTTTTTTCTTTTGTTGCCTCTTGTTTTGTTGTAAACGCATCGAGAATATAATCGAAATTAAATCGACCATCAGAGTTGCGTAACAAATTCGCACGTACGCGCTCAACATCAATAGATGTGATAGTAACTTGATTTTTTAACAGTGCCGGAAGCGCCAATCCCACTTCAGCTTTGCCCAAGAACAGTAACGTATCCTCGGTTTCACCCGCAAGTAATAAGTTTTCGAGATAAATTTTATTTGGCCAATCTATAAAGAGGCGTTCAACTTCAACATCTGTACCTATTTTCTTCTCTAGGGTGCGAACAACTTGTTTTTTAACAACGTTTTGAACACCCTCCAAGCGTAAGCTAAAGATAAATAAGACAAGGAGTAGCAATAGAGCCAACAGAACGAAGCCAATAATCTTTGCAATATTTCCTATTTGGTTCTTTCTGTTCAAGTTGCTGAGATCAATATACAAAATAACACCAGATTACGAGAAATGTTCTGTTTATCGACAACAGGGATGATAACGGTTTTATCAAAGATTAGATGCGCAAGGGCGACATTCTAAAAAACCAGAAAGAAACATACCACGTAGGTAATATCGTAAGAATGACAACTCTTATTGAGGAGCTAGTTATTGTTTGTAGATAGTTAGAAAGAAGTGAATTTTAAACTGAGAAAGTCTACTGGTTCACTAGACTTTTGTAACGTATTGAAAGCCATATGGTAAGAAATGTGGCATGATACTTGAAAAATTGATAATTTAAATATAAATTCGTATTAAACTTATAAACAATGAAAAACATCTTTACTTTAGTTTTTATAATGTTTGCTTCATTTTCCTTCGGGCAAGTCTATACTGTCGATGGTGATTATTGTAGCAATGTAGCAGAGGGCGATCCAGCCCCAGATGAATATGAAATGGCCGCATCAGTTGTCATTGACCCTAATCCTTCAAGCTCATGTGAAATAAGTACAATTTATGCTGATGTTGGGGAGGAAGCAACATTAGGCGAAGATAATTTAGTCATTGCCTATACGAGAGGAAACCAAGGAACAGCAACATTTCTCTTTTTCATTAATACTGATTGCGATAATACAACTGGTGATACATCAATTGGAGCTGGGGGAGACCCAAGAAATGGTGCCGAAGTTAGGATTCAAATAGAAGCTGGAAATAACGGGGCTATTGAGGTTGAAGATGTAGGAACTTGGAATGGAACTGGTTATGATGTGGCAGCTGTTCCTTTTGTTGCTGCTACTGGTGTTAGCGATGGCTGTGCCGGCACAAACTCAAATTTTGTAGAATTTGCCATTCCCTTAGATGAACTTGTTGATCAATGTATACCTAATGAGTGTGGCTCCATAGAATTGACAGTCATAGAAACACAATCTGGCGGTTCTATCAACTCTTCAGATTGCCAACAAGCTCCTGTAGTTATTGAGCTAGATACGAATGAACCACCAAGTGTAGCTTTTACCACCAGTCCTGATTTGGTATGCTTAAATGAAGTGATCACATTAGATGCTTCAGCGACTACAGATCCTGATTTTGTTGATGGTGATGCTTTAGACTGGCAATGGACCTCTGACAACTCTGGTACGTTTGATACTGACTTCGGTATTGGCGCGCTAGCAGGTAGCGATATATCTACCACTTATACTCCAACTGCACCAGGAACACATACGCTAACACTCACGGTTACTGACGAAAAAGATTGTGAGGTGATCGCGATGATGGAAATATTTGCCACTGAACCACCAGTACCAGCGTGTACAGGAAACACATTTTTTGTTTCTGATGGTGTAACAGGTTTTAACTATGATGGCACAACATCAACAGAACAACTTACCAGTGCAAATGGCTTTGCAGATAATTTAGAATACTTATGGGACTTTGGTGACGGCGGCACGAGCACCATGGCATCTGGAACATATGAATATTCTAATGATGGAACATATACAGTGACACTCACTGTTACAGACCCTGACGCACCTGCAAATTGCAATACATTCACCAGTGACTGTGTGGTTATTTTACCAGTAAAACTGACTTCCTTTAAAGCAGAAGTTCTTTCTTCTGGTGTAGCGAAATTAGAATGGGTAACAGCATCTGAAATTAACAATGAAAAATTTGTTATTGAACGACGTGTTGATGGCTCAACTTGGGTTACTGCCGGTGAAGTAGCTGGAAACGGTGATTCACAAGAACCAATCACCTACACATTTATTGACAACTTTGGTTCTGGTGGTCTTATTTTCTACCGCCTCAAGCAAGTTGACTTTGATGGCATGAGCGATTATTCTGATGTGATTCAACTCGGTAATGTTGCTGAAGAAAACAGAATATACGTAACTGGTGATGTGAATCAAGAGTTAACTCTCAATATTGAGTTAACTAGTGAAGACACATTGAGAGACGTACAAATTGTTTCTTTAGATGGAAAAACTGTGCAACAAGTTGAGTTTAATGAGCGCTTGCAAATTGGTACCACACAACGAACAATCACATTGCCAACACTTGGCGGCGGATTGTATTTAGTGGTTGCGAACTTTGAGACACAATCTCAAACTACAAAATTCATGACTCGCTAAACACATAGTTTATAGAATTTAATAAAAGAGGCTGCCTATTTTGGTAGCCTCTTTTTTTGGCGAGAAAGCAAATCTTTCATTCGAAATAAACAGAATCAAAATAAAAAAGGAATTAGCATTTTCACTTGCTTTTGATACCTTTCGTATTCTTTTCCAAACACTTTCAGCAGCCGTCGCTCTTCCAATTTGGCACCAATAATTGAATAGATTGTTGTTACAACACAGCATGTAAACCAGGCAACACTCCCATTGCCTACAAAAACTCCCCACACAATGAGTAAGGTAGCCAAATAAATTGGATGCCTTACCACAGCATTCAACCCTCGTGTACACAACTCAGGGTTTATCCCGCTTTTTTCCATACCTGAAAATTCTCTAAGATTATAATTCTTAAACGCAGAGGCGAGCATCGTTAATCCAACCAAGAGTATGAAAACAGAAATGAATTGATGCCCTATGGTCGGCTCCCAAAAAGTCAATGCGGTGTTCACACTCTGATAGTATATCGCTATCCATGCAAGCCCAAGAATTGCAATACCATTATATGCTAATCGGTAATATCTTCCTGAAATGCTATAGCGTTTCTTGAAAAACATCTTCGCCATATTTGAGGCTAACATACTGTGAAACGCATAGTAAACACTCAATAGTAACGCAAGAATGAAATACTGCATTTACCAAAAGTAAGTCTCTTTAATTAGCGATTAATTACTGTTTTCTCAAAACATGTAACATCACCCACTAATGTTTTGTATTTTAGTGATATGGCAAGAGAAGCCAAATATTACCATAATGTGCATCAAGAGCTCATTGATCTTTGTCAAGAACACGATCAAAGTGCGCAAAAACAAGTGTACAAGTTGTATTACAAAGCCATGTTTAATACCGCGCTGAACGTTATTCGTGACCAACACAAGGCTGAAGATATAATGCAAGAGGCGTTTTTAAAGGCCTTTCGTAAAATTCACCTTTACAACAATACTAGCAGCTTTGGTGCATGGTTAAAGCGTATTGTAATTAATGAAAGCATCAATGAAATACGCAAAAACAAGCCAGAGTACATTACTGACGAAACCTATTTTTTTGAAGGAGAAGATGAGCATCATGTAGAAGAGGCTAAGCCTTTACATTTCGATTGGGGTAACGCAAATGTATCGAAGGTAAAAACAGCTTACTCTCAGTTGAGCAAAAGATACAGAACGGTAATCAGTTTGTTGTTGTTAGAAGGATACGATCTAGAAGAAACAGCTCAAATCATGGATGTAACATATGGTAATGCACGTGTGTTATATATGCGAGCGAAAAATAAATTACAAGATTTAGTGAAAAGAGAATATGAAGAAGTTTGAAGATCTAGAAGATTTTTTCGAAAAAAAACGCGACGAGTTTTTTGGAGAAGAGCCGTCATTTGGTCATTTCAACCGATTTGCCAAGAAATTAGATGGCATACATGAAGAGCCAAACACCGCAAAAAGCAAACCTAAACTTTGGAGTTATGGTATGATGGTCGGAATTGTTGCCATTCTGGGGTTCTTTACAATCCCATTTATTCCGCAGGTAACAAAACAGCAAGGCTATTTTAGCAACCAAACAAATTCTAAATCTATTGATGAAGTTGATCAACAACTCAGCTCAAGTATTCGAGAAAGTTTAAGCAACCCTGTCATGCAAGCCTCATTTGCGAATAATGATAGGTTGCAAGTCACACTCAATGAAGTAACTGAACTTGAGATGCAATATGTGAAACTAAAACAACAGTATAACACCACAAACCATTGTTCAAGTGTGTTAAAAGCAATGACAAACAATTTAGAGAAAAGACTTGCGATTTTAGATTGCTTAAATAAAAAAGAAGGAAAAATTGAGGAGAACAAATTTGTTCATGAATACTATTTGCTCAATCAACCTAGAGATTTTCATGGTTACCTAACAATGCCAGACAGACCAAGCCAAACAGAGTTTTTTACCTCTGTACAATACGCCTATTAACAAAAGCAGACTGGTGAAACTAAAAAAAGCCCCCGTTCAAACAATGAACGGGGGCTTTTTAATTATATGAAAGATTTATGCTTTTACGCCAGCCTTCAAACTGTCTACATGCTTCATTAAGCTACTCTTAAGGTTCGCTGCTTTTTTATCATGAATAACATTACGTTTAGCTAAGCCATCAATTAGGCTGCAAACTTCAGGAATTCTTTTTTCAGCTTCCTTTGCATCGGTAAGCTCTCTAAACTCGCGAACAGAGTTACGCATTGTTTTCGCATAATAACGATTACGTTCTCTACGCTTGGCGCTTTGTCTAATTCTTTTTAATGCTGATTTATGATTCGCCATATTATTCTTCTTTCGTTCTCAAAAATGGTTGGCAAATATACACTTCTTTTTGATAAAATACACAGCTCTTTTGGGTGTTCAAAACACATGAATAATTCAAATACTTTTTTTCAAAAACTCATTTTTTTATCATAAACTGCTCTATATTACACATTCATTTCTCATAAAAAAACTATATATCTATGAAAAGAAAGCTATTATTTCTTGTGGGCATGCTGTTTTTAGCAAGTCCGATGTTTGCGCAACAAAAAGGTTGTGCCACACATGAAAACCACCTTGAAAATTTACAAAGCGATGTAAAATACGCTGAGAGGCTGGCACAAATCGAAGAATTCACTGCTGAGTTCATTCAAAATTATGACCCCACAACCATGGCTGGGGCAACATTTACCATTCCAATCGTTTTCCATATTGTTCACGACGGCGACGGTGTTGGAAGCAGTGAAAATTTATCTGACGCCCAAGTTCTGGCTCAGCTTCAACAACTCAATGATGATTTTCGCGCACTCAATACCGATGTAGGAAATGTACCCGCAGAATTTTCAGGCTTGGTTGCAGACATGGATATCGAGTTCTGTCTTGCAACTGTAGATCCTAATGGAAATGCGACATCAGGTATCAATAGAATTAATGGTGGTCGTTCATCTTGGACAAGAACGCAAATTGAATCTTCACTTAAGCCACAAACAATTTGGGATAGAGACAGTTACTTAAACTTTTGGTCTGTTAGATTTGGTGGTACAGACTCTAATCTCTTAGGCTACGCACAATTTCCGGGTGGCCCTGCAAATACAGATGGAATTGTTTGTTTATATACAACACTTGGCTCGCTTGATAGCCCGAACCCCAATGGTGGTTCTGTATTTACTAGAGGTAGAACAGCCACTCATGAGGTTGGTCACTGGATCAATTTAAGACATATTTGGGGTGATGATGGCACAAGCTGTACAGGTTCTGACTTCGTTAGTGACACGCCAAACCAAGGTGGCCCATCTAGTGGCGCACCACAGCACCCACAGTCTTCATGCGGTAGTAACGATATGTTTATGAACTACATGGATTATGTGTATGACTACTCAATGTATATGTTTAGTAATGGCCAAAAAGCCAGAGCGCAAGCGGCTATTCAAGGAACGAGGTCATCACTTCTTAACTCAAATGGCTGTGGCCAAGGCACACAACCTTCTTGTACAGATGGTGTTCAAAATGGCAATGAAACTGGTGTTGATTGTGGTGGTCCTGATTGTGCACCGTGTAATACAACTTGTAATGATAATGACGTAACACTCTCAATAACATTAGATAATTACCCTGAAGAGACGACTTGGTCAATACAAAATGATTCAGGCCAAACGGTAGCTACGGGTGGCGCTTATGGTAGCCAACCAGATGGTTCTTCTGTTTCAGAATCAATTTGCTTACCTGATGACTGCTACACATTTACAATTTTTGATTCTTACGGTGATGGCATTTGTTGTGCTTATGGTTCTGGTTCTTATAACCTCTTTGGCTCCGGTGGTTCTCTAGCTTCGGGTGGTTCGTTTGGCAGTTCTGAGTCTACTGAATTCTGCCTCGGCGGAACAACAGGACCAACTTGTGATGATGGTATACAAAATGGTGATGAGGAAGGCGTTGATTGTGGCGGTTCTAACTGTGACCCTTGTGTGGTGCCACCAACATGTGACGATGGCATTCAGAATGGTGACGAAGACGGTGTTGACTGTGGCGGATCTAATTGCGCACCATGTTCTACGCCAGGCGAAACAGTTTTACATGAAGGTTATTTTGAATCTGGCTGGGATGGTTGGATCGATGGCGGTGGCGATTGCTATCGGTATAATGGATCTCGTTCATGGGAAGGTTCACGCTCAATTCGATTACGCGATAATTCGGGTACTCGTTCGGCGATGACGCTCAACAACTTAAATACAAGTGGATACGATCAAGTGGAAGTTGAATTTTATTTCTATGCCTACAGTATGGAAAACGGTGAAGATTTCTGGGTGCGCTTTAATGACGGAAGCGGCTGGCAAACTGTTGCTACCTATGCAAGTGGTTCAAGCTTCAATAATAACACCTTCTATGTAGCTACAGTTGTTCTTGATGCAAGTCAATACAACTTTGGTTCTGGGACAGATTTCCGCTTCCAGTGTGATGCATCAGCAAATGCAGATCAAGTATACATTGATGCGGTAACAATTACAGGTGTAAATGGAGGTAGTAACCGCCAAAACACAATTGATCCATTACACATTGCAACTGCTGACAGAGGTTTGGTTGATCTTGACAGTAGAGATGTAGAGCCAATGGTATTCCCTAATCCTGCGGCAGATGTGTTGAATATTCAGTCTACTTTAGATGTGGATGATTCAGCTGCAAGCTATCAAATTCTCTCAGCGATGGGCAGAGTTGTGCAAACAGGAGAATTGCAACGTAATCAAGTTGACATTTCTACTTTAGCACCAGGAGCATATGTTGTTGTGATCTCTGTAGAAGGAGAAAGAGAAACACTGAAGTTTATGAAAAGATAAATCTTATTTCAGTGATTTTAAAGAGAGGCGCCAAATGGTGCCTCTCTTTTTTTATTGTAGATTTTCGTTGTCGCATGATCTCAAAATCGCGTAGCACCTTAACATCGCATAATCTCAAAAGCACAAAGTCTTACAATCGCACTGTCACACAGTCTTTCCATAACTTTTCACTGCATTCACAAAGGCTTTTGCATGCTCAACTGGTATGTTTGGCACAATGCCATGACCTAAGTTTGCAATGTAGCGCTGTGCACCAAATTCGTCAATCATGGTTTTGGTCATACGTTCAATCTCGTCAACAGGACTAAGTAGACGTAAGGGATCAAAATTTCCTTGTAGCGTTACGTTTTCACCAGCAAGTTGGCGCGCTTTCTTTGGTGCTACCGTCCAATCAACGCCAACAGCTGCAGCGCCTGTGTCGGCCATAGCTTGATAAGCGAACCAACAACCTTTGCCATAGAGTATAACCGGCGCTGTATTTACTGCGGTTACAATTTGACGCATGTACTGCAAAGAGAATGTTTCGTAGTCTGTAGGGCTGAGAAGGCCGCCCCAACTATCAAACACTTGTACCACGTTAGCCCCAGCTTTAATTTGCTCAAGTAAATAGCCAATGGTAATGTCTGTAATTTTTTGAAGCAATGCATGCGCGGCTTTAGGCTGCTGAAAACAAAATGCTTTTGCTTTCGCAAAATTTTTGCTTCCTCCACCTTGAATCATATAGCAGAGAATGGTCCAAGGGCTGCCTGCAAAGCCGATAAGCGGCACCCGATTGTTGAGTTCTTTTTTGGTCTCAGCCATTGCGTCGTAAACATAGTGAAGATGATTAATCGCTCCATCGCCGGTTTGTAGCTTTTCTACATCTGCAAGCGAGTTAATTTCATCTGGCAAAACCGGGCCGGTGCCATGCACCATTTGCACTTCAACGCCCATAGCTTGAGGAACGGTGAGTATGTCTGAAAATAGAATGGCCGCATCTACCCCAACGATATCTATTGGTTGTATTGTGATTTCGGCAGCAAGTGCAGGAGTTTGCACGCGCGTAAAAAAATCGTACTTGCGGCGTAGCACCATATATTCGGGGAGGTAGCGACCGGCTTGGCGCATCATCCAAACGGGCGGGCGTTCTACTTCTTCTCCCGCTAAGGTTCTGAGGAGTAAATCGTTGTGTAAAGTCGTGTTTTTATCCATTTTTCTGTGAGTATGTTGACATTAGGGGCATTTCTCAGTTGTCTAAGCGATCAACCCAAATCTTCTTTCAAGGCAAACAATACATCTTCCACATTTGGCGAAGCCGCAATACGAGCGCGAACACCGAGATGATCTTGCACCGCTTGTTTTGTAGTTGTGCCCACGGCAACTACTTTTTGACCATCAACATGATTTGATTGAGCAAACCCTTTCACCCCGCTCGGACTAAAAAATGCGAGGGCAGAAAATTGACTCATATCTAAATCAACATCAAGCAATTCTGTTTGATACACTTGGAACTCATAGAAATCAAGCTCATCTTGCAAGCCTTGTGGAATGACATTACTACGTAGATTGCCAGAAAAAAATACCGCAGAGTTTGGCTTGAGACGTTTCACTAAATCAACCACATTCTCGGCTGTACCGTAATTAGGCATTTCTATCGGAATACCAAGGTGATTCAAATGATTTGCCGTTGACTCACCAATTGCAATGATTTTATCGGCATGCAAATCCCTCTGCATCGAATCAAAGTGCACGGCTAGGTATCGCGCAGCATTACTACTTGTCACAATCCAAACATCTGCTTTCGGCAATTGAACAGTATCATATTCTAAGGTTACTTTTATGAAAGGAGTTTGCACAACCTCTAAACCATAGTCATGCGCGATAGCTTCTTGTTCTTTACTCAATTCTTTTGTAATCAACACTTTATGCATTGCTTCGTTCAATTTTTTCGATTAATGTAACGGCACCTTTTTGCTTTGCTTTTTCAAACATATCATCCGCAATATGTTCAACAGCAGAACTAGAATATGTGTTTGAAAATTCTATTTTTTCTGTCCCGTCAGTATGGAGAACAGATATGCTTACTTCAACATGTTCACCTCTAATTACTGCATGCGCACCAATTGGCGAAATACATCCCCCTTCCATGAGCCTTAAAAATTTGCGTTCAATGTTCGTGGTTACTTCTGTGGATCTATGATTAATAGTTTGACACGCTTTGACAACTCGTTCATCATTCTTCCGACACACAATAGCCACAACACCTTGCGCGGGTGCAGGAACCATAAATTCTGCTTTTTGCAAAAATGTTGGAGAAAGACTTAATCGCTTTAAACCAGCAAGAGCAAATACAGCACCATGCCAGTTAGATTCTTTAAGTTTTTGTAAACGGGTTGGCACATTGCCTCGCAAACCAACAACTGTTGCTTTTGGAAACTTGGCTAATATTTGGGCTTTTCTACGAACACTACCGGTAGCAATTGTCCCTGAGAATTCTGAATCACTAAGAAAATCTAGCCGACCATTACCTACGATTACATCAGCAGAATCTTCACGTGGCAAATAAGCGCATATCCTCAACTCTGGGTGAAGTTGACTTGGCAAATCTTTACAAGAATGCACGGCCATATCTATTTCGTTATTCAATAAGGCATCGTCAAGGGCTTTCGTAAATACGCCAACTGTACCAATTGTATGTAAGGGCTGATTTTGCACAAGATCACCTATAGATTTTATCCATTTGATATTGGTTTGCAGAACTGATTGCTTAAGATTGGTTTGAACTTGGCGTGCTTGCCATTGTGCAAGCGCACTATCGCGACTGCCTATAATAAATGGCTTGTTCATCAATCTTTATTTTCGAGCTCGAATATCTCGTTTATCAATGATAGGGATTGACCGTTATGCTTTTTTACATGCTTCACGCATTGAGTTGTCACTTTATTAATAAGCGCTTCAGCAATTTGATCAATCTGATCCTCGTGAATGTTTTTGTGTTCTTTTTTTAGGCGTTTTACCTCTACATCTTTAACAATCTGCAGTTTCTGTTTTAATGCATGAATTGTGGGAGAGATTTCATGTGCCTTTATCCACTCAAAAAATTGAGTAAGTTCTTCACTTACAATTGCCTCAGCAGCGGGAATGGCTTGCTTTCGAGCTTGAAACGTTTCGTTTTGAATGTCTTGCAGAAAATCAAGATTAATAACGCGTGTATTTAGGTCAATAAGATTTGGCGCTACACTTCTAGGCATTGAAAGGTCAATAAACACTTTGTTGCTTAAATCAATAGCTTGTAGTAGTTTTTTTGTAAAGATGGGTTCGTTACCTGCCGCAGCAGAAATAACAAAATCTACTTGATCAACCAGTTGACACAATGATTGATTGCTTACGTTCATTACACCAAACTTATCTGCTAATTTTTTTGCCTTGGAAATTGTACGGTTGGCCACAAATACTTGGCTCGCAGGCATAAGTTCTGACAATTTACGCACGACTGCCGTTCCCATTTTGCCAGCACCGTAAACCAAACCTGTCAATGCAGACCAATTTTCTTCTTTTACCAAACCCACATGCTGCACAGCCGAATAAGACATACTTGCGACACCACTGCTTAAAGCAGTTTCATTTTTTACGCGCTTAGATGCTCTGAGCAGCGTATCAACTAGCCTCGTCAGTTTCGGATGGTTAGCTCCATCAATCATCGCTTGTTTATACGCATTTTTTATCTGCCCAATAATTTGGAAGTCTCCTAAAATTTGAGAATCTAGGCCAGTACCAACTCTAAACAAATACTCAATGGCTTGTTTACCTTCATGAACGTACAAATATTGTCGCAATACGTTTTCTGAAACTTGTGCAAGGTCGGCCCAAGATTTTACAACAGATTCTATGCTATTGGCAATAAAATAAATTTCGGTACGATTACAAGTAGATAGTACAAAACCACCTTTTGCGTAAGAGCCTAAATGTTGGTGAATGATAGAAATATCGGGCGTGTGAAGTGAAAATTTTTCTCGAACCTCCACAGAAGCCAAATGATGACTAATTCCAACAACTTTAAAATGATTCACATTTTCGCTCATAGAACCCACGAATTCGAAGGATTGCAAATTTAAGAATGTAAATCATCTGTACTTGTGAAGTTATTTTGACAAAGTCTAAATAGAGTCGATGACTATGTTAAACCCTAGCAAAAACAAGGATCACAGTGGTTGTTCGATATGCCTTATGACAATTTCTTGACATTTGCAATTCTCTAACTCTGTTGAAGTGGGAATTTTACACACGAAGTTAGCCGAATTCAGTTGAGGTTTGAGAGTAATTTTGCGGTCAGAATGAGCAAAAAAACACGTATTTTAATTACAGGTGCTTCTGGGCAACTGGGTGAGAATTTGATTGATTATTTTTCAGAACATTCAGATTCTGAAATCATAGCTACCGACCTTAATTCACCTACCTATTCTTCAACGTTCGCAAATGAATCACTGGATGTTCTCAACCATGAAGTGTTGAGAAATTTGGTACAACAATACGATGTAGATCAAGTGTATCATTTAGCTGCATTGTTAAGCGCAAGTGGTGAACAATCACCATTGAAAGCTTGGGACATCAATATGCAAGGTTTATTGTATGTGCTAGAAAGTGCAAAAGAATTTAAACTGCGTGTGTTTTGGCCAAGCAGTATTGCGGTTTTTGGTGAAACCACACCTAAACACATGACGCCGCAAAAGGTAATCACAGAACCTTCAACAGCCTATGGCATCAGCAAAGTAGCTGGTGAACTTTGGTGTAATTACTATTTTAATAAATTTGATGTTGATGTGCGAAGCGTTCGTTTTCCAGGCTTAATTAGTTGGAAGGGCGATCCTGGTGGCGGCACCACAGACTACGCTGTTGAAATTTTTCACGAGGCATTACAAAACAAACGGTATACATGCTTTTTACGCGATGATGCCTATTTGCCAATGTTGTATATGGATGATGCCATTGCAGGAATTGTGCAGTTAATGGCAGCACCAAAGGAACAGGTGAAGCAGCGAGACTCTTACAACATATCAGGCATGAGCTTTTCACCAGCAGAACTTGCTTATGAAATCAAGCAACACATTCCAGAATTCACAATCAATTACGCGCCAGACTTTCGCCAACAAATTGCTGAGAGTTGGCCGGCGTCTATTGAAGATCTTGACGCTCAAACAGATTGGGGATGGAAGCCAAGGTTTGATTTGAAGAAAATGACGGCCACAATTTTATCTAAGCTCACTGAAGAATTGGAACCTACAGCTTAAGAATTCAAGTTTGATTGGCTCTTACCTTTGCAAACCAAATTTCATTTATGCCTTATTTGTTTACTTCTGAATCAGTATCTGAAGGTCACCCAGACAAGCTCGCTGACCAAATTTCTGATGCTATTCTCGATCAGTTTTTAGCGTTTGATGAACATGCTAAAGTTGCCTGCGAAACAGTTGTAACAACAGGTTTGGTGATGCTGTGTGGAGAAGTAAACAGTAAAACCTACATCGACTTACCAAAAGTGACAAGGAATGTGATTCGCGAAATTGGATACACAAAATCAGCATATAAATTTGATGCAGACTCATGTGGGTTAATTAGCGCAATTCATGAACAAAGTTTAGATATAAACCGCGGCGTAAATCAAGCCAACCCTGAAGAGCAAGGTGCCGGCGACCAAGGCATGATGTACGGTTACGCAACCAACGAAACCACAAGTTACATTCCCCTGAGCTTGTACCTTTCTCACCTGATTATGCAAACCTTGGCCAAATTAAGAAAGGAAAATGATCGATTAACATACCTACGGCCCGATGCCAAATCGCAAGTCACCATTCAGTATAGTGATGACCACAAGCCAGAAAAGATTCACACCATTGTGGTTTCAACGCAGCACGATGAATTTCATAAAGGTGATGATGCCCTGATGCAACAAACCATTCTAAATGATGTGAAAGATGTTGTGATTCCGCTGGTGAAAGAACAGGTTGACCTAGTGACTCGCCAATTATTTACCGACGATATTATTTTTCACGTAAACCCAACAGGTAGATTTGTTGAAGGTGGGCCGCATGGCGATAGTGGTTTAACCGGTCGAAAAATTATTGTGGACACGTATGGCGGCAAAGGAGCGCACGGTGGTGGTGCATTCAGCGGAAAAGACCCGAGCAAAGTTGATAGAAGCGGTGCGTATGCAGCAAGATATGTCGCAAAAAACATGGTTGCAGCCGGCGTTTGTGACGAACTGTTACTACAGGTTTCTTATGCGATTGGTAAGGCTGAGCCCACAAGTATTTTTGTGAATACCTACGGCACTGCTAATGTAAACAAAACCGATACTGAGATTGCCTCACTCATTACCGATATATTTGACTTTAGACCAGGAAAAATCACCCAGTACTTAAATCTCAAGCAACCTATTTATAGAGAAACGGCAACCTACGGGCACATGGGCCGAACACCGAGAACAGTAAAAAAATCATTCACCAGATACGGTGAAACAAAGGAGATTGAAGTAGAATTGTTTCCCTGGGAGAAGCTCGACCTTGTAAAAAAAGTGCAACAAGCATTTCGCTTATGAATAAAACATGGCTAACCTGGTTTTTCAGAGGCGCTTTGTTTTTGCTTAGCTGTATATTTTTCTACATTGCCATTCGTTTTCAATCCATTTCTTATCCTGAATTTATCATCTGGATAGGTGACCAACTTCAGCAAGAAGAACTACTGCGAAAAGCAGAAGAGACCATCAATGAGGCTGGCTTTTCACAATTAAAATGGATGATGCTTGTTGCCTGCGTCCCCGTGTTACTCATACTGGCATTGTATATCAAATTTGAGCAACATCTTGTAGCCGGCGTAATTCAATTTCTCTCTCGTATTCGTTTGTCTGGCAAAGGTTTATTTAGGGGCATTGTTGAACTACCTCCTTTGCAACTTTGGGTGTTTTGCATTTTGTCTTTGGCGTTTTTAGCTAAAGCGTATTGGTATGTATTTCATTGGCCAATGCAATATGATGAAGCTTGGACTTTCAATCATTTCATTCACGCACCTTGGGCGGTAACAGCATTTGCCCCACATAATAATCACATCTTTTACACCATCATCGTAAAGTGTTTCTACCATGCACTGCCATTTTTGCGGCCAATTGAAGCCATTCGATTACCGCTTCCACTATTCTCCTTATTGAGTGGCGTATTGATTTTCCACTTTGTGAAAAAACACTGGAGTTCTAACATGGCTTTGCTTGCCTATGCCATTTTTTTGAGTACAGGACCAATTGTGTTTTATGCGCTCTATGCACGAGCCTATAGTTTAGGCATATTATTTAACTTACTTACACTTTACGCCTTGGTTGAATTTGTGAAAGAACGGACAAAATTTTATCGCGTAGTATTTATCGTTTCAGCAATTTTATCGGTTTATGCAATTCCGTCCTCCATTTATTTTCTAGTGCCACTTTTTGGTGTTGTACTCATCGCACACATACAAAATCTCAACTTGCTTAAATCAATCGTCCTGTCGGGCTTTCTCATTTTAGTTGGTGTATGCTTGCTCTACGCGCCTCAAATAATTACCACAAAACTTGCCTGGCTTACAGAGGGCGTGGGTGGTTCAAGTGGCCAAGAGAATCTATATCGCAAGCATGCTCATGAACTAGGTAACTTTTTAACTGGCGGTGGTTCTAAAGGTATATTTCGATATCTTTTGATGGTGGCTGGTGGAATTACAACAATTTTTCTTGCATCAAAGGCTACGCGCAAACTTTTAATTGTAGCGGCCGTTGGCTTTGTGTCACCACTACTGATTTTGGCAATTCAAGGTCAATGGATTCATACAAGAGTCTTTTCCTTCGTAGCCATTTATTCTAGCATCATTGTGGCTATGCTTCTTTATAAATTGCTAGAACTGGCTAAACTACCGAAGGCTATTCCTATTATTGCTTTAGGTTGGTTCATCATTTTTAGCTATCGCGCCCACAAACAGTCATTCTTTACTTGGAGCAATAATTGGGATCAAACAACCGAAGAAATCTTTGAGATTCTTGAGCAGGAGGAAATCATGCAAGTATATAATTACTTCTATTACGCCAAGCCAGCATTAGAGTATTATTCTACCGAAAAAAATTATCCATTACAAATTAGTATGCCACAAAAAGCAAGTATCAGCTTCGCTGCGTTTGATGAAACACGATGGGAGGCTGTGATTTGGTGGATTGATTACAAAGGAGAAACTCCCAACCTATCAAATTACAGGCAAGTTGACACTGGTAATGACGAATTTGAAGTGTATATAAGGAGTGATTTTAATTAAACTCGTTCATGGTGTTTGCTAACCCGTGTGCAACAAAACTCAATGCCGCCTTCTGCGCATCATGTAAGTAAGAACCTAGCTCATCATGTTCTTTATTTGTCCAATTGCCGAGCACATATTCAACCTGTTGACCTTTGCGGAAATCATCTCCAATACCAAAGCGCAGTCTAGGAAAGGCGTTTGTGCCCAATGCTTCTTCAATATTCTTTAGCCCATTGTGGCCGGCGTGAGACCCTTTTCCTTTCATTCTAATTTTACCGTAGGGTAAGGCCAAATCATCAACAATTGTGAGCGTGTTTTGCAAAGGCACTTTGCACTCAGTCATCCAAAAACGAAAAGCCCGACCACTTAAATTCATATAAGTGGTGGGCTTAATCATTTTTATTGTTTTTCCGCGAAACCGAAAATCTGTTACATAAGCAAGGCGGTTCTCTGCCCACACGCAATTAAACTCTTCAGCAATTGCATCTACAACATCAAAGCCTACATTATGACGTGTATTCGCATACTTTGCCCCAATGTTACCAAGGCCTACAAACAAGAATGGTTTCAAAAGCGAGGTGTTTATCCTTCAGCGTCTTCACCCTCAGCACCTTCAGCACCTTCGGTTGCCTCTGCACCTTCTTCTCCTTCAACTGCTTCTCCTTCTTCTCCTTCCTCACCTTCTTCAGTAACGGCAGTAGATTGTGCAGAACGTAACGCACGTGGAGAAATAACAGAGGCAACAGGAATTGTTGGAGAATCTAATACCTCAATTGCTCCAGAATCAATACTCTCAACTTTCACAGAACTACCCAAGCCAAGCTCACTAACATCAATCGATAAATACTCAATCATGTTTTCAGGCTTCACGCGCACATTAAGTCGCAATAATTTGTGTTGCAAAATACCACCTTCGGCTACACCAACAGGCTTACCTTCAAGGTGTACCGGAATAGAGGTTTTCACTTTTCTCCCTTTCACCAATTCTTGAAAGTCCATATGCATAACTTCATCAGTTACCGGGTGAAATTGTATGTCTTTCACAATGGTATCGTAAGTTTTGCCATCTACCTCCACGGCAACCTTAAAAAAGTCACCCGTATAAATAATTTGATTCAACTCATTTTTGTGAATAGAAAACATAATGTTGTTCTTACCACCATAAATAATACAAGGCACTAACTCGTCTTTTCTTAACTCTTTTGCAGACTTTGTTCCCGTTTGTTCTCTAGGTGCTGCTTTTAAATCTACTGTATTCATTTTATTCTTTTAAATTTTTCATATAACGAATGAACAACGAGTTTATCGACTTGTTTTCATGCGTATTCCGTATTGCTGTGGCAAATAATGATGCCACAGATAGCACCTTGATTTTCTGTGTTTTATGGTTAACAGGTAATGTATCGCACACCACCAATTCTTCTAATTTAGAGTTCTCTATACGCTCGTATGCGTTACCACTTAAAATGGGGTGAGTGCATAGCGCTCTTACAGATGTTGCGCCCGCCTCAAGAATCACTTCTGCGGCTTTACAAAGCGTGCCGCCAGTATCAATCATATCATCAACCAGCACCACATTTTTACCTTGCACATTTCCAATCACAGTCATTTCAGCAACCTTGTTAGCTTCCGCTCTATACTTATCGCAAATCACGAAATCGGTATTCAAATATTGCGCAAAGTTTCGGGCTCGTTTACTCCCACCAATATCTGGCGTAGCAATAATGAGATTATCTAATTCTAAGCCATGTAAATAGTCGTAAAAAATTGGCGTACTCTCCAAGTGGTCAAACGGAATATCAAAGAAACCCTGAATTTGCGCTGCGTGCAAGTCCATGGTTACAATTCTATCTGCGCCCGCCGCCGTCAATAAATCGGCAACCAGCTTAGCGCCAATACTCACACGTGGCTTGTCTTTTCTATCTTGCCGCGCCATACCGTAATAAGGAATCACCGCACATATATAACCGGCACTCGCACGTTTCGCCGCATCAATCATCAGTAGCAACTCCATCAAATTATCAGAAGGTGCAAAGGTTGATTGTACAAAAAACAAGTGTTCGCCACGTACACTTTCTTTAATAATCGGTTGCATTTCGCCATCTTGAAAAACCTGAAGTTCAAGCTGCGCGAGCGGTTGCCCGTACTCTTCAGCTATTTTTTCGGCAAGGTAACGCGAGGCGGTTCCGGCAAACAATTTTACGTGTGAACTCATGGATGGAAAATATTCCGCAAAGATATTGGGTAGCACGTGTTCTCCCAAGATTAAAGCCTACCATCTCAAGTTTTTTTTGGGCGTGCCCGCTCATTTGTAAAACTAATGTTTCACAAGATAGCGGTCGTGCTGCTTGTGGGTTTCGTGCTTCGCACCCTTCGGCCACCACATCACTCACGCAAGCCAAGCCAAATTAACATGGCGCTTGCCAATTGTAAGGCAAAACATTTCCCCCTCGTTTATTATCATAAAACACAAAACATCAAAGAACTAAAAAACCCTCCCGCAGTAAAGCGAGAGGGTTTATAAAATTGTTAACAGCGAACTGCCACGCAGCTCATCCATTTTTGTTGGCCTACTAGGGCTTCCCGATATTCCGCTTTCGCTTAAATCGGGACAGGCTTCTCGCCCTTTCCTGTTCATCCTTCCATTTTTGTTGGCCTACTAGGGCTCGAACCTAGACTCTTCTGGACCAAAACCAGACGTGTTGCCAGTTACACCATAGGCCATTGTATCTCTGCGTTTCGGCCTCTCATTACTTACCTTCCTACGCGCATTTTCAACAAATGGACGGCAAATATAAAGAAACATCCAACATTTACGCAAGTAATCACTAGGAAAATAATCGCCTACACAACAAACCAGTAGCGCATCGAAACCTATTTTTACAAACACAAGAAAGCTTATGAGTTTAAAACGACTAAACCTCATTTTAGGTTGGGTAGTATTTGCAGCCGCACTGTTGGTATACGGCCTCACCATGGAGAAAACAGCCAGCTTTTGGGATTGCGGTGAATTCATTGCAGCGGCTCACAAACTGCAAATTGTGCATCCGCCGGGCGCACCACTTTACCTCATGCTTGGTCGGTTGTTTTCATTTTTCCTACCACCAGATCAGGTTGCATTAGGTGTAAACTTTTTATCTTCCTTTTCTACTGCTTTAGCTGGCATGTTCGTGTTTTGGAGTACAACCATACTGGCTAAGCGAATTCTAAACATTAAAGAAAATGTGGCAACCAACGGCGAAATTATCGCTGTACTAGGCGCAGGTTTAGTTGCCGCCTTTGCATTTATTTTTCAAGATTCTCAGTGGTTTAATGCAGTTGAAGCAGAAGTGTACGCAGTATCAACAGGGCTTACTGCCGCCGTTATTTATATGGCCCTAAAATGGAGCGAAATTCACGAGAAACCAGGCGCTGACCGTTGGCTTATGGGCATCGCTTTAGTGATTGGTCTTTCTATTGGTGTGCATTTATTAAACTTGCTTGCTATACCCGCCATTGCCCTACTCTACTATTTCTATAAACGAGAAACTTTTAATGCGAAAGGCATTGCAATTGCCTTTGTAATTGGCGCGCTCATTTTACTTTTCGTACAATATGGCGTAATTCTAGAGCTTCCGAAACTTGCTTCTGGGTTCGAAATTTTGTTTGTGAACAGCTTCGGCCTTCCTTTCGGTAGTGGACTGTTTTTTATGGTATTGCTCGTCTTCGCCATTCCTGTTTTACTTGTGTTGTTTGCGCAATCCTCTAAGTCACTCTATTTATACATCACCTTGGGGATTATTGGATTTTTAGCCATTAGTCAATTTTTCAAAGTTGACTCTGTGGCAAGTAGCTTCTTTAAGCTTGCTTTAACCGCTGGTATTGGCTTTTTCATTTACACGCAGCGAGATAAAAAACAATTACTTTACAAAGTAGCTATGGCCTTTGGGTTTATCATGATTGGTTATTTAACCTATCTATTTGTTCCAATACGCTCCTCTGCAAACACGCCAATTGATATCAACAACCCAGACAATGTATTTAGCATGCTTTCTTACCTCAACAGAGAGCAGTATGGTGACAGACCATTAGCTTACGGCCCGGTTTATACCGCAGAAGTGCAGGGAACCAAAACAGTTGGTAAAGTGTACGCCAAAAAAGGAGAACGCTACGAAGTTGTAGATAACAAAATTGATTATGAGTTCTTGGCTGAAGACCAAATGTTGTTTCCGCGCGCTTGGGATTTTAGAGAAGAAAGAAAAGCAGATGCTTACAAGGCTTGGCTAAATATTGGCTCGCGTGATCCTAGTGTTTTCGATAACCTGAAATTCTTCTTTACACACCAGCTCGATTTTATGTATTGGCGCTACTTTATGTGGAATTTTGCTGGCAAGCAAAACGGTGAGCAGTCACATGGCGAAGCCGAATTTGGCAACTGGGAAAGTGGCATTTCAGTGGTTGATTATCCGCGCGTGTTGCAAGCAGAAGTTTATCCTGAAAAGGTTGGTAATAATCCCTCAAAAAATCACTTTTATCTCATCCCGTTCGTCTTCGGAGTACTGGGGTTGATTTTGCAATGGCGGTTTGCCAGAAAAGATGCTATTACAATCATTGGTTTATTCTTGCTCACAGGCGTAGCCATTGTTGTATACCTCAATCAAGAACCCCTACAACCTCGTGAACGAGACTACGCGTATGTGGGTTCATTTCTCGCATTTGCCGTGTGGATTGGCCTCAGTGTGGCCGGTTTATACCGCGTAGCAAAAAGTATGGTGTTAAAAGAATTCACCTCTTTACTGACCACGTTCTCAGTCATTTTTCTTGCCCTCATTTTATTAGGGTTTGGATTGAACAATCCCGTCACCTTGTTGCCAATTGCCTTGGTTGCATTGGCTATTATTTTTCTTGTTTATACCCTAGCCACATTAATGAAAAAAATGAGTGGGCCACAATCTGCAATTGTACTTACAGTGCTTGCCATGAGTGCGCCTATACTTATGGGTGCTGTTGGCTGGAAAGACCATAACCGTCATCAACTTCACCTTGCGCGGGCTGTGGGCGCAAATTATCTCACCAGTTGTAACCAAGATGCCATTTTATTTACAGAAGGCGATAATGATACCTACCCTTTGTGGTATGCACAAGAGGTTGAAAACGTTCGTCCAGATATTCGCATTGTTAATAACAGTTTGCTAAAAGCAGATTGGTACGCAAACCAAGTACGCCAGCCAAACGGCAATCAACCCGGACTTGAGTTTACGCTTGATCCTGAAGATTACGAATCTGGCAAAAGAGAAGTCATTTACTTGCAGGAACAACTACCAGAAATAAGTCTAAAAAATCTTATTCGGGTTATAAAAGATGATTCTCCACGTACTAAAGTTAGACAGGGCGGATCTGAGTATCATATCTTTCCTTCTAAAACCTTTACGCTTGCAATTGACAAAGAAGCGCAAGTGCGCAATGGCCTTGTAACACCTGAAGAAGCAGAATTTTTGGTTGATACCATGATTATTCGATTAGGCAAAGGAAACTTGGTGCGTGATGAATTCATGATCTATGATTTAATTCAGCAGAACATCAACAAACGGCCAATTTATTTCACTGGAGAAAATTTGCCTAACGTGATAGGCTTTTCACCATACACAAGAAGAGAGGCCTCCTCAATTCGATTGGTGCCGATATTGAATCCGGCATTTGGCTCAGAGCAATACAGTCCTTTCGATCCTCCAATTGCAAAAGAAAAAACCTTAGAATTCTTTAAAAACGAGATGGACTGGGGGAATATAGAAAGCGGCGTTTATTTAGAAGAAACGGGGCAACGCCAAATTATGCGCGTGCTCGATTACGCCACAATTATGATGTTTGAATTTGCTGATGCCGGGGAAGGTGGCAAAGCCATGGAAACTTACGGATTTATTAAGGATTACATTTTTGCGTCTTCTGTGCCGAAAGATGAGATTTATTTCATTTTTAAAAGCACAGGCATTATTGACGCTTTATTGCAATTAGGTGAAAATGAGGAAGCCTACGAGGTAGCCAAAAGAACGATTAACTCCTCGATTACTCAATTGCGCTATTTGAATTCGGCAACACACCCTATTGCAAACGATCAAGCCATATCAAATGAAATGATTCGAGTCATGGAAGGCATCCAATCCTCAGCTGAGAAATACGAAAACGAAGAAATTCTTGCTTATCTAGAAAACGAGCTCTCATCCTATGGCCAATAGCGATTTTATTTACGGTAAAAACCCCGTAATAGAAGCACTTGAACGTGGGGAAGCTTTCGAGAAAATTTTAGTGGCAAAAGGTTCTCCACTCTATCAAGAGGTGAGAAAAGCGGTTGGCGCACAGAGAATTTTTATTCAGTCTGTACCCGAGGAAAAGCTAAACCGAATTACGAGAAAAAACCACCAAGGGTTGATTGGCTACAAGGCATTTATCACCTATCACGATCTTGACAATATTTTAGCACAAACTTATGAAAAGGGCGAAACGCCCTTGTTCATTGCACTAGATGGCGTAACCGATGTCGGGAACATGGGCGCCATTGCTCGCTCGGCATTTTGCTTTGGGGCGCATGGCATTATTGTACCTGAAAAAGGCAGCGCATTAATAAACGCCGTTGCCGTAAAAGCATCGGCTGGGGCCATTCAACAAATTAACTTTGCGAAGGTTGTGCACTTAAAAGATAACCTTACCTCACTGCAAACGGCAGGCATTCAGGTAATCGCCGCCACAATGAGCAAACAATCAAAACGGCCGCAAGACATTGATTTTTCACTGCCAACTTGTATTGTCATGGGTAATGAAGAAAAAGGCGTTGGCCCAAATATTTGCGCCTTGGCTGACCATGAAGTAAACATTCCGATGAGCAGAAAATTTGATTCGCTCAATGTGAGTGTTGCGACAGGGATATTGTTATATGAAGCCAATAGTCAGCGAACAATACAAGGCGGTTAATTCTTTACATCAATAGAAACTATTATAGATTATGAACACTTGGATACCCAACGCTAACGACTCAAATTTTACAATTGACCATTTGCCATTTGGCATTTTTCAAACCGAAGACAAAAACGTTCGTGTAGGTGTGGCAATTGGAGATTCAATTATCGACATGAAGGCGCTAGCCAAACATGGGTTTTTAGAGAATTGGAACTATCCGCACAACGTGTTTGCACGCCCATTTTTAAACTCGCTGATGGCGCTTGGGCGTAGAGCTAGCCAAGAGTTACGGGGTGAACTACAACTATTGCTCGATGAGTACAACACAAGGTTGAAAAATGCGGAGACAGTAAATGAAATCATTGTGCCGATGAATGCGGCCACGATGATGTTGCCCGTAAACGCTAGAGATTATACTGATTTTTATTCTAGTATTGAGCATGCAACTAACGTAGGCAAGATGTTTCGCGACCCCGAAAACGCCCTTTTGCCGAATTGGAAATATTTGCCAGTTGGCTATCATGGTAGAGCAAGTTCAATTATTCCTAGTGGTCAAAACTTTCATCGCCCGAAGGGGCAAAAAGCACCAAGCGCAGAAGGTGAACAGCCTGGGTTTGGACCAACTACCCGCCTAGATATTGAATTAGAAATGGCCTTTATTACTTGCAAGCCAAATACACTGGGACACCCAATTTCTGTTGATGAAGCCGAAGATCATATTTGGGGTATTGCGCTCTTTAATGATTGGAGCGCTCGCGATATTCAAAAATGGGAATATGTGCCGCTCGGCCCTTTCTTAGGTAAGAGTTTCGCTTCTTCAATTTCAGCGTGGATTACACCAATTGAGGCAATCAATCCATTTCGCGTGCAAGGCCCGGAGCAAGAGCCCGAGGTGTTGCCTTATTTACAATATAGCGGCAAGAAAAATTTTAATATTGATCTTGAAGTGTGGTTGGAAACCGAATCTGGCGTGCGCCAAAAAATCACATCCTCAAACTATAAATACATGTATTGGAACATGTGTCAGCAATTGGCGCACCACACGGTAAATGGCTGTAACGTAGGTGTTGGTGATGTGTATGGGAGCGGTACAATTAGTGGCAAAGAAAAAAATAGTTACGGCTCTTTATTAGAACTCACTTGGGCCGGAAAAGAGCCGATAGAGTTAGAGAATGGTGAAACAAGAACGTTTTTACAAGATGGCGACACCATCATTTTGAAAGGGTTTTGTGATAATGGAACCATTAAATTTGGGTTAGGTGAAGTGCATACCAAAATTTTACCAGCAGTTTAACGTTTACTCAACCATGTTATCATTTGATCCCTACGATTACCCAATTAGGCAGCGTCACCAATATTTAATTGGTGCGGTTGGACCTCGGCCTATTGCTTGGGCGAGCACGGTAGATAAGGCAGGCAACGTAAACTTAGCGCCTTATTCATTTTTCAATTGTTTTTCGAGCAATCCGCCGCTACTCATTTTTTCAAGCAATCGCCGCGGGAGAGATAACACAACCAAAGATACCCTTGCCAATATTGAGGAAACAAAAGAAGTGGTGATTAATGTGGTGAACTATCCCTTGGTTTATCAAATGAATATTTGTAGTACAGAATACGCGACAGGCATTAACGAATTTGAAAAGGCCGGCGTAACCATGGTTGATTCGGAGGTTGTTACCCCACCGCGAGTACAAGAAAGTCCCATACAGTTTGAGTGTGTTGTGAACGACATTATTTACACAGGCAAAGAAGGTGGTGCAGCCAATTTGTTTATCTGCGAGGTGAAAAAAATGCACATTAACGAAGCTGTGTTAGATGAGGAAAAACAAATTGATCCCCAAAAGCTGAAACTTGTGGCACGCATGGGTAAGAGCTATTATGCAAAGGCCTTTGATGAGAGTGTATTTGAAATTCACAACCCGGTAGATGCGCTTAACTTAGGCTTTGATAAACTGCCGAAGCACATTATACAAAGCGAATTTTTAACGGGTAATGAAATTGCACAATTTGCAATGGAAACAAGCTTTCCGACTGAAACTGAAATGGATGAAATTTCGAACAGTTTTTTAGACATGGGCGACGGTGAGCGACACCAAACTGTGAAAAGTTGGCTAGAGCGTGGAAATGTGCGAGAAGCATTTGCACTCTTAATGAAGCAGTAATGGAGTTGCGACTATTGGGTAGTTTTTTTGTTGTTGTTTTAATCAAACTCGCTCTAAATGACGCAAAATTCAAAGATTTTGAAGATGAAATTCAATATTATTCTGCACTTGAATCACAATGTCAATTACTAGTGACTCGAAACATGAAGGTCTTTAAACACTCAAAAATCCCAGTATTGAGTCCAAAAGAAAATATTGCAAAAAGAAAATCAGAGTGATAACATTGCACATAATGTAAGACTCACTCAGGTCGTCCGACACATCTACTGTTCCGATACATCTATCTCTATTGCGCATACTTTTTAATGGCAGAGTTCCTCGAAATCCCTTACTTTCGTTACTACAAAATATTTTCATGAACCGAATCCTTTTCCTTTTCATCTGCGCTCTATGTATTACCTCATGCAATCCGCTTAGAAAATTTGCTGGCAAAACAGATGCCGATTACGCGTCGACAATTACGCAAGAAGATCTCAAAAAACACTTAAACATCTACGCATCAGATGAGTTTGCCGGTAGAGACACGGGCGAAGAAAGTGCAAAGGTGGCGGTGAACTATCTAGTAACCCAATACGCAGCAATGGGCATTGGCGCACCAAATGATGACCACACACAAGATGTGAAATTGAAGCGAGTAAAGCCAAAACAAGCCTCGCTGACAATTGGTGAAAGTAATTTTACATTGGGTGAAGAGTTCGTGAACTTTTTTACCGTTGATGATGGAAAGATGGCGGGCTCTGATTTTGTGTACGTTGGCTATGGCATTGAAACAGATGAATTTTCTAGCTTCGACGATGTTGACGTGGAAGGCAAGATTGTAGTCGCAACACTTGGTGAACCCATGTTAACAGACAGCACCTTTGTGTTTTCTGGCACCACAGATGCATCACCTTGGAGCAGCGTGAGAGCATCGTACAGAGCAAGAGTTGGCGCTGCTCAAAAAAGAGGCGCAACTTCTATGATTTTATTATTACCCGATGACATGTATGAAAATTACCGCGGCCGCTTTAATGAGGGCGGTCAAGAACGCATGATGCTCGATGTTGTAGGGGAACCAAATTCATTCTACTCCTTTTTTGCGGGTGCTGCCATGGAAGCAGAAATTCTAGGAGAGAACGCAAAAGACAAAGCCACAACAATTGAAAAGCCAATTTCAATTGAATACGAGAACGAGGTGATTCCGTTTATTGCAGAAAACGTTGTTGCCCACATAAAAGGCAGCGAATTGCCAAATGAATATGTGGTAATTTCTGCCCACCTAGATCATGTTGGCGTTAATGAGGAAGGAGAAATTTACAACGGCGCAGATGATGACGGCTCAGGCACTGTCGGTGTTCTTGAGATTGCTGAGGCGTTTCAATTAGCCGCAACCGAAGGCCACCGACCCAAACGCTCGGTGTTATTTCTACATGTAACCGGTGAAGAAAAAGGCTTGCTTGGTTCGCAGTATTACACCGACCACGATCCAATTATTCCGCTAGAAAATACTGTCACCAATTTGAATATCGATATGATCGGACGGATTGATCCGGAGCGAGAAGGCAATCGAAACTATATTTATTTGATTGGGTCTGATAAACTCAGCCAAGAACTACACGATTTGTCTGAAACTGTGAATGAAAGAACGATGAACATAGAGCTTGATTACACCTACAATGCGGAAGATGATCCAAATCGTTTTTATTACCGAAGCGATCATTACAATTTTGCCAAGAACAACATTCCCATCATCTTTTACTTTAACGGCACGCATGATGACTATCACCAACCAAGTGATACGGTAGACAAGATTGAGTGGGATTTATTGCAAAACCGAACACAGCTTGTGTTTTATACAGCCTGGGCCGTTGCAAATAGAGAAAGCCGTATTGTGGTTGATTTGTTGGAAGAGTAAGTTATTGTTTTTTAGGTTTTTTTCTTTCATTCTCTTTGTCCTTTTGGCTTGAACCAAAGAAACGAAACCTTCAAGACTTACCCTTTTCGGTGACCAACTAGTTGCTCGTTCACTAAATTTCAAAAATTCATCTAGACAACAAGTTGTCAGATTCAAACAGCTTGAAATTTTACGTGAACTTTACAAAGTTGGTGCCCACCGATAAGCTAATGTCATTCCTTGAAAATCAAAGATTTTCTTTTAGTTCATCTAACTTTCTAAAAATGACAAATCAAAAATCTCGAAATCGCGAAATCGCATGATCGCACAATCTCATGATCCTCAAGAATTTCGACCGACTGAAGTCGATCGTTGTATGATGTCGCACAGTCCGAAGCTTCAGCGTAGGGTGGTCGTCACTTCGTGACTTTACTCTTTCTGAGTCCAAAGACTAACTAACCTTCGTGTTATCTGTGAAATTCGTGTCTCGATGTAATCACTGTATTCTTTTCTTCACCGTCGTCTCGCAATCGCATGATCGCATAGTCTCACAATCACATCATCTCATCCTTTAATTCTCTTTGTCCTTTTGGCTTGAACCAAAAGAACAAAAAATTCAAGACTTAATCTTTTCGGTGACCAACTACTTGCTCGTTCACTAAATTTCAAAAACTCATCTTGACAACAAGTTGTCAGATTCAAACAGTTTGAAATTTTACGTGAACTTTACAAAGTTGGTACCCACCGATAAGCTGATGTCATTCCTTGAAAATCAGAGATTTTCTTTTAGTTCATTTAACTTTCTAAAAATGACAAATCAAAAATCTCGAAATCGCATGATCGCATGATCGCATTGTATCACAGAATTTCGACCGACTGAAGTCGATCATTGTATGATGTCGCACAGTCCGAAGCTTCAGCGTAGGGTGGTCGTCACTTCGTGACTTTTCTCTTTCTGAGTTCAAAGACTAACTAACATTCCTGTCAAGATGGAATTAGTGTATTTTTGTGTTTGCTTTCATTGGTTAATCGTTTAATCAACGGTCAACCTGTACTCGGGACGGACACGATTCTCAATTCCACTATCTTGGCTCTCTTTATAATCCCAACAACACTTCTACAGGATCTTCACCCAGTAACATGCGTTCTGGGTTTTCTAATTGGTTCTTCACTTCAACCAAGAAGGTGACTGATTCCTTCCCGTCGATGATGCGGTGATCATAACTCAAGGCCAAATACATCATTGGTTTCACAACAATTTCACCATTTACGACAACTGCACGGTCTTCAATTCTGTGCATTCCTAAAATAGCAGATTGAGGCGCGTTGATAATGGGCGTACTCATGAGCGAACCAAATACACCACCATTGGTGATGGTAAATGTGCCGCCCGTCATATCTTCCATGCTTAGGTTGCCATCTCTACCTTTTGTAGCGAGTTCACGCACTGTAGATTCGATTTTTGCCATGCTCATTGTCTCGGTATTTCGCAACACCGGCACAACTAGGCCTTTTGGTGTCGATACCGCAATTGAGATATCAGCATAATCATTCAACACAATTTCATTGCCATCAATGTAGCCATTCACCTGAGGGAATTTCATTAATGCAATAGAACATGCTCGCGTGAAAAAACTCATAAAGCCAAGGCGTACACCATGTTTCTCTTCAAATGCTTTTTTGTATTTGGTACGTAGCGACATGATTGGCTCCATGTTCACATCATTGAAGGTTGTGAGCATTGCCGTATCATTCTTCACTTCTACCAACCGCTTGCTAATTGTTCTTCGCATGCGGCTCATTTTCTCTCTGCGCTGTTCACGGCTACCGCCTGTTTGCGCAAGTGTTGACACCACTTCTTCGGCATCGGCAACGCCTCCACCTTTGAGAAACTCTACCACATCGTTTTTAGTGATTCGACCATCAGGGCCTGAGCCAGAAATATTCTCACTTTTCACATCATTTTCGGCGATTAACTTTGATGCCGCCGGTGAAGCTGTTCCAGTAGCGTAGGTTTTTTTCTCAGGACTTTTCTCTTCTTCCTTTTTCTCGGGTTCAACCTTTGTTTCTTGCTTTTCAGCAGTTTGTTTTGATGTTGTGGAAGATGTAGTTGAGGCCGCACCCGCAAACCCGGTATCGATTTTACAGACAACATCACCAATTTTAAGGTCGGTATCTACCTCGGCCACAAATTCAATTTTTCCAGCAAAGGGAGAGGGAAATTCTAGTGTTGCTTTGTCAGAATCAAATTCTGCAATTTCCTGATCTAAGGCAACGATGTCTCCATCTTCTACTAACCATTCAACCAATGTAACTTCATTGATCGACTCGCCAATCTCAGGAACAACAGCTTCTTCAACTTTTCCAGGTTTGCCTTCAGGCTTCTCTTCATCAGTTTCTTTTGGCTCAGCAGAAGCGCTTGAGTCTTCATGTTTTTGTTCTTCTGAGTCATTATCGGCTTGTTGTTTCTTCTCAGCATTGTCAGAATTACCTTCCGGTTTTGTCGCCGAGGTATCGATTTTACAGACTAAATCTCCAACATTGAGATCAGCGCCTTCTTCAGCGACAACGATTAGCGTGCCTGCCTCAGGTGACGGAAATTCGAGGGTTGCTTTGTCGCTTTCGAACTCAGCAATCTCTTCATCCATTTCCACATATTCGCCATCTTGTTTTAACCAAGCAGAAAGCGTTACTTCTGTAACACTCTCACCAATTTCAGGCACTTTAATTTCAATGATCGACATAGTTCTTAATTTAATTCGCGGTTAAACGCGTCTTCAATGATTCGTTCTTGTTCTTCTACGTGTACTTTCTTAAAGCCCGTAGCTGGAGATGCTGATGATTTTCTGCTCACCAAATTCCAATCAATTTTTCTATAACAACTTAGAATATAAGTCCAAGGCCCCATATTTGAAGGTTCTTCTTGCACCCAAAATGGTTTTGCGTTGCTGTATTTTTCTAATAGTTGATCTATCCGATCATAATGTAGCGGATAGAGTTGTTCCAGACGTATTAAAGCAACATCTTTTCTGTCATTTTCTTCTTGATAGGCAAGCAAATCATAGTAAATTTTACCACTACAAAATAAAATACGTTGCACATTCTTTGCTTCCTCATCGCTATGCACATCATCAATAATTTCTTGGAAACTGCCTGACGTTAACTCACTCATTGATGATGTAACTCGTGGATGTCTCAACAGTGATTTTGGCGACATAACAATCAACGGTTTCCGATAATCTCTTTTCAGTTGACGTCGTAAGCAATGAAAGTAATTTGCGGGATCAGTAATATTCACTACACTCCAATTAAACTCTGCACTGTTTTGCAAAAACCGTTCGAGGCGTGCCGAGGAATGTTCGGGCCCTTGACCTTCATAACCATGCGGCAAGAGAAGAATGACGTCGCTATTTTTCTGCCATTTACTTTCGCCGGCAGAGATAAATTGATCGATGATTACTTGAGCGCCGTTGGTAAAATCACCGAACTGAGCCTCCCAAAGGTTTAAGCTGTTCGGCGTTACTAAAGAATAACCGTACTCAAAACCGAGCACCGCAAATTCAGACAGCAGCGAGTTAAAAATTCTAAATTTTCCTTTGTTTTCAGCGTCAATATAGTTGAGTCTATTAAACTCCTCTTCAGTCTCTTCGTCATGCAATACAGCATGCCTGTGCGAGAATGTTCCTCGCCGCACGTCTTGTCCGCTCATACGCACATCGTGGCCTTCAACCATGAGTGTGCCGTAGGCTAACAATTCTGCTGCGGCCCAGTCAACCTTCTCCTCTTCAACCAAATTATTCTTCATACTATCTAATAGTTTTTTCACCTTTCTTAAGGGGTGAAAATCATCAGGAATATGAATGAGCGCTTGTACAACTTTTTCAATTTGATCAGACTGGACGCCTGTATCGGGTGATGGAAACGCCTCATCTGTTCTTACATTCAAACGCATTTCTTGCCATTGGTCTTCAACTTCTTGGCGTTCATAAGGTAAAGGTTTCTCCTTCACCTCATCTAATCGATCTTGAAGTAAGCTCCAAAATTCTTGTTGCATTTCTTCAGCCAATTCTTTATCAATATCACCGCTGTTTTCTAGCTTCCGCACATAAATTTTACGTGGATCGGGGTGATTTTTGATTTTTTCGTACATTTTTGGTTGCGTGTACTTGGGGTCGTCTCCCTCGTTATGCCCATGAAGGCGATAGCAAACCATATCAATAAACACATCCTTATGAAACTTTTGGCGATATTCTGCGGCTAATTGAGCGCAAAACACAACACTTTCAACATCATCTCCATTCACATGAAACACAGGTGATTTTACCATAGCGGCGGCAGCTGTTGAATAAGTAGATGATCTGGCATCATAAAAATCTGTGGTGAAGCCAATTTGGTTATTGATTACAAAGTGAATTGTTCCACCTGTGTGGTAACCGGCAAGTTGACTCATTTGTACTGTTTCATAAACAACACCTTGGCCCACAACTGCAGCGTCGCCATGAATGAGTACAGGTAATACTTTGTCAACATCCGCATCATAAACTGCATCTATACTTCCACGTACAAAACCCTCAACTACAGCGTCAACACATTCTAGGTGAGATGGGTTTGGGACTAGTTTAATATAAACCTTCTTGTCATCGCCAACATCTACATGGCTGCTATAACCCAGATGGTATTTCACATCCCCGTCGCCCATGGTGAGGTCTGGATCGGCTTGACCTTCAAATTCATTGAAAATATGCTCATAGGTTTTTCCCATGATGTTGGCGAGCATGTTTAAACGCCCCCTGTGTGCCATGCCGAAAATAATTTCTTTGGTGCCTTGTTTGCCAGCGTGATGAATAATGGCATCAATTGCAGGAATTGTTGATTCGCCACCTTCAAGCGAGAACCGTTTTTGACCGACGTATTTTTTGTTGAGGAAATTTTCAAACACAACAGTTTCATTTAGCTTAGAAAGAATTCTACGCTTTGTGCTCACATCAAATTTAATTCTTTCGAGATCTTCAATTTTTGAACGTAACCATTCATGTTCGTCCGGATCTTCAATGTAGGCATATTCAAACCCAATTTTGCCAGTATAAATTTTCTCTACATGGTCGATGATATCCTTCAGCTTCGCATTGCCTAAACCAATAAACTTGCCGGCGGCAAATGTTTTATCGAGGTCTTCTTGTGAAAGCTGGAAATCAGTAAGCTTAAGGTGAGGGTGTCTGTTTCTGCGTTCTCTTATTGGATTTGTATCAGAAAGCAAATGCCCTTTCTTTCGAAACG
>Ga0114952_1000345_pt1 | contig 52180 bp, 42 predicted proteins | sample SidtaG_2_FD_87303 | JGI IMG/M metagenome (GOLD analysis project Ga0114952, IMG submission 87303) | Marine algal microbial communities from Sidmouth, United Kingdom - Sidmouth_Asex2 metaG | ecosystem: Host-associated > Algae > Red algae > Unclassified | place: Sidmouth, United Kingdom | collected...
ATTGCCTAGAGAAATCGGCACGAGTTTGGCAGGCTGTATGATTACATCTAGAGCATTTAAATGGTATTTCTGACTTCAAACCTGCTAAATATTCTTTACAATCTTCGTCTGTTTTAAAGCGATTAGAGAACTCTAGAAGATTTTGACCTTTAAAAATGTCTATAATTTATATGTTTACTTTGTATAAAGTTACGAGTTTAACTACTGACCTCTATAAAGATTTATATCAGCTCTGGAGAAATCAAAAAATTATATATTCTCAACTAATACTTTTTCAATAAACCCTAATCAATAAGCGAAAGTCATTTTTTTTTGAGAAAACAAATGAGTTAAAAGCTAAAATAAGCACTAATACCACATGATAAAACTACTTTCTCTAATTCTACAGCAAAAAAAAACCTATCATATTAATGATAGGTTTTGTGCTAAAAAATTAACTAGCTATGTATTGTATGTATTAAATAACTTTTACATTTACTGCGTTTAATCCTTTTTTACCTTCTTGTAGATCAAATTCAACTTCATCGCCTTCACGAATTTCGTCTACTAATCCAGAAATGTGTACAAAATGATCTTTGTCTACACCTTCTTCAGTGATAAAACCAAATCCTTTGGTATCATTGAAGAACTTTACTGTTCCTTTACTCATCTTTAAATTTTAAATTAATTTTATAAAGTACAAATATGACTACAATTATTTTAATATCCAAAAATTTATCCATTATGTGGTATTTATTTTACTTTTTACACAGTAAAAAACTAAAAATCAATTAGTTTGTCTTGTACTGATATAGTAAATCTTACTTCAAAAAAGTTATATTCTAATTGTATTTTACTTTATAAAGATTATTAATAATATAAAAAATAACTATTTTAATAACTCTAATTAATGGTGACAATATTGTTAACAAATATGATATTTAAGGAGCGTTTTAATTGAATAAAAAAAAAGATTTTTACGAAAAATAAATGATGCAATTATTTATTTATTTTTGTCAAAACACTTTTTAAGATAAAAACAAGAATTACTTTGGGGTTTTTGTTTTTTATAGTTTTGTAATAAAAATATTTTATAACTATTAAAACATGATACCTTATTTTTAGAAAAAAAAATTTAGAGATAAAATTAACTTTTACTAAAAAAATTAAATAAAATTTGTTAAAACAATTTACAATCTTATAATAGATTACAAAAGAAAATTTCAATTTATGATTACATGTAAAGCTGCAATTTCTACAGGAAATGGGAAATTCACAATAGAGACTATAAAAGTAAAAAGTAAACCCGAAAAAGATGAAGTTTTGGTGAAAATTAAAGCTTCAGGCTTATGCCATACAGATCATGATTCTTTAACCTGGGGTATGCCTATTGTTTTAGGACATGAAGGGGCTGGAATTGTTGAAGCTATTGGAGAAGACGTTGAGAATGTAAAAGTAGGTGATGAAGTAATCCTAAACTGGGCAACGCCTTGTTATTCTTGCTTTCAATGTCAAGAGGGAAATCAACACATTTGTGAAAAAAACTCACCCGTAATAGCCAATCATGCTGGGAAATTACCAGGAGGACACGTAGCTATAGAAGGTACTACTTGGAATGGAGAGCCAATTGAACGTTCTTTTAACATCGGAACTTTATCAGAGTATTCATTAGTACGCGCTTCTGCTTGTGTAAAAAAAACAAGTAAAAAATTATCTTTTGAATCTGCTTCTATTGTTTGTTGTGGTGTAATGACGGGTTGTGGGTCTGTATTTAATACTGCCAAAGTAACCTTAGGTAGTTCTGTTGTAGTTTTAGGAACTGGAGGTGTTGGATTAAACGTTATACAAGCTGCTAGAATTTCTGGTGCAGCAAAAATTATTGCTATTGATATCAATGAAAACCGATTAAAAATGGCAAAAGAGTTTGGTGCTACTGACGTAATTGTTGCAGATAGAGCAGACAAAGGTTTAATACAGGCATCTGAAAAAGTAAAAGAAATGACAGAAGGCCGTGGTGCTGACTTTGCTTTTGAATGCACAGCAGTTCCTGCTTTAGGAGTTGCTCCTTTGGCTATGGTACGTAATGCCGGTACCGCAATTCAAGTAAGTGGAATAGAAGAAGAAATTACTGTAGACATGCGCTTGTTTGAATGGGATAAAAAATATATTAATCCTTTATATGGTGGAGCAAGACCAGAAATGGATTTTCCTAAGCTAGAAGCTTTATTTGACAAAGGAGATTTAATGTTGGATGAAATGATTACCAATACATACGCATTAGAAAATTTACAACAAGCTTTTGACGATATGCTTTCTGGAAAAAACGCAAAAGGTGTGATTACTTTCGACTAAATAAAAAAGCTATCTAAAATATACGGCTTCAAAATAAAAATTGAGGTCGTATCTAGCATTATAATACAATAAAAAGCCATCTATTCTAGAAATTTAACTGTTTCTGATCTTTATTATAATATAAAAATTAGACTTTAGCATTTTACATTTTTATAATATTAATACCTTATTTTTAATAACATTATAATGAAAAATATATTTGTACTTTTTTTATCAATTTTAACTTTTCATCAGGCAAATGCAAATGAAATTACCCCATTAAAAAATTGGAAATTTTCTCAAGAAGACCCCGGAGACGCTTTTGAAAAAGATTTCAACGATAGCGATTGGAGAAACGTTACCCTTCCTCATGATTGGGCTGCCGAAGGTGATTTTGACTTCAGTAACGATATCCAATTAACCATGGTAGTACAAGACGGCGAACAAAAACAAAAGTATCGTCACGGAAGGTCAGGTGCATTACCATATACAGGTATTGGCTGGTATAGGACCCATGTTACTATTGAAGATACTTCTAAAAGTTTTGAATTACTTTTTGATGGAGCTATGAGCCATGCAAAAGTGTATGTAAACGGAAAATATGTTGGTGAACGCCCAAATGGCTATGTTTCGTTTTATTTTGATATTTCTTCGTTTCTTATTAAAGGAGACAATACAATTGCAGTACGTTTAGAGAATTTTAATAGTCAGTCTCGCTGGTATCCAGGTGCAGGTTTATACCGTAAAGTTACTCTAACAAGTAAAAATAAAAATCATATCAAAACTTGGGGTACTTTTGTTACAACTCCAATAGTTACCAGAAAAAAATCAACTGTAAATGCAACAATTGCTTTTGAAGGGGAAGGAAAATTTACGTTAGAAAACAATATCTTAAATAGCAAAGGAGAAATAATTTCTCAACTTTCTAAAAAAATAAATACAAAAATAGACCAAACAACAGCTGTATCTTTCGAAATTGAAAATCCTGAATTATGGAGTCTTCAAACGCCTAATTTGTACACCTTACAAACAAATTTAATTTCAAAAGGCAAAATTATAGATACCTACACCACTCCTTTCGGAATTCGAAAAATAGATTTTAAAATTGATGGTTTTTATTTGAATAATGAAAAAATTCCCTTTAATGGTGTTAACATGCACCATGACTTAGGTCCCGTTGGAGCTGCTTTTTATCCTAATCTATTTAAGCGTCAAATAATAAAACTTAAAGAAATGGGTGTAAATGCAATTCGTTTTTCTCACAACCCTCCAGCTCCAGAATGCTTAGACTTATGTGACCAATATGGCATTTTAGCGATTGACGAAGCTTTTGATGAATGGACCATAGGAAAAGTAAAAAATGGATACGCCAGAGATTTTCGTAAATGGGCGAAAAAAGATTTGACAGAAATGATACATCGTGATCGTAATCACCCAAGTATAATTATGTGGAGTATTGGCAATGAAATATTAGAACAATATAAAGGTGACCCAGAAAATATAACTGGCTATTTGAATAATATTGTAAAAACTATTGATACCACGCGTGCTACTACATGTGGCTTTAATTCCGCTATTAATGCACTAAAAAGTGGTATGGCAGAAAAAGTAGATGTAGCTGGTTTTAATTACAAACCTAGTTCTTATCACATATACAGAAAAAAATTTCCAAATCTTAAATTCTACGCTAGCGAAACTGGCGGCACAGTAAGTGTTAGAGATAGTTATAAATTTCCTGTTGTATTTGACTCACTCAGAAACGCTAAAGGTTTATCTGTGAACACAAAAACGTTTGAAGATGGTTACCCTGGAAATTATGAAACTACTAATGTACGCTGGGGTTACCCTCCATTTAAAGAATTTGCTTCACTAGATTATAATAAATCTGTTTATGGTGAATTTGTATGGACTGGTTACGACTACTTAGGAGAACCCTCCCCTTACCACAATGCTAAATCTAGAAGTTCTTATTTTGCTCCAATAGATTTTGTTGGCTTAGAAAAAGATAAATTTTATTTATATAAGAGCCGTTGGAATACAAAAGAGAACACGTTGCATGTGTTTCCACATTGGACATGGCCTAGCAATAAAGAATTAAAAATTCCTGTAGTCTGTTATACCAACTATGCAAGAGCAGAATTATTTGTAAACGGAAAAAGCAAAGGAATACAGACTAAAAAACCAATAGACCCCTCTATTTTCTTAAACAATTCTTTTGATATTCATGGTTCTGGTGGAGGATCATTTAAATTAATGAATGCGTATGCTATGGTTTGGAAAAACATATCCTATGAGCCTGGAAAAATAGAAGTAGTTGCTTATGACAAAAATGGAATCGAAAAGGAACGTATTACTAGAGTAACAGCAAACAAGGTAAGTAAACTTAAAATTACCCCTGAAATAAAAGTAATAAAAAAAGGAGAAATAGCTGTTTACATTATTGAAGCTTTAGATTCCAATGATAATGTAAATCCTCACTACCAAGAAAATGTAAAAATAGAAGTATCTGGTGCAGGAGAATTTACTGCAGCTGGGAATGGAGACCCTACAAATCTTCAAAACTTATCAAAACCAGAACGTAAATTTTTTAATGGTAAAGCAGCTATTTTTGTAAAAGCCACTAACAATGGATCCATCTCTATAAAAATAACTACAAAAGATTTTGCTCAGGAAAATAATAACGTAATTGTCAAATAAAATTTATGCCCTCTAAATTTAAAACAACTGAAATATCAGACCCAAGATTTGAGTCGGATAATCTAAGATTTATTACTGTTAAAACACCCAATTTAAAAGGACGCGGAGATATCTGTTTATATGTACCTAGTACTCCTTTAAAACCAAATACCCCGTTAGTTATTCTATTGCACGGTGTTTATGGCAGCGCTTGGATATGGTCTCAAAAAGCCGGTGTACATCGTACTGCCGAACATATGATTGCTGAAAATGAAATAAACCCTATGCTAGTTGCAATGCCTTCTGATGGTTTGTGGGGAGACGGTTCTGCTTATTTACCACACAATAGTTTAGATTTTGAAAAGTGGATAGCTGAAGATGTAATTACAGCAGTAAAAGAAAATATTGAGGAAATTACTGACTCCTCTCCCATTTTTATTGGGGGACTTTCTATGGGAGGGTACGGTGCGCTTAGAATTGGTGCTAAATATCCTGAGAAATTTAACGGTATCTCTGGGCATAGCTCTATTACAGATACTCCACAAATGAAACTATTTGTAGAAGAAGATGAAGAAAACTACAAGCAAGAAAACCCTGAAAATGAATCTGTTTTTGAATTGATTAAAAAAAATGAATCTAGATTGCCTCCTTTTAGATTTGATTGTGGTAAAGATGATTTGTTAATTAACTATAACAGAACCTTACACAAAAAATTAAATGATTCACAAATAAATCATATTTACCAAGAGTTTGAAGGTAAGCACGAATGGGTTTATTGGGAAACTCATATTAAAGACAGCTTACTGTTTTTTAATTCGTGTTTATAACAACATATCTAACAAAAAAAAGCATCAATATATAAATATGTTGATGCTTTTTTATTTGACAAGGTTTCTATTACGAAGATTGTAGTTCCTTCTTAGATTTTCTATATAAATAAGAATTAAAAATACTTCGTTTAGCAAATCTAACTTGTTTATTAGATTGGTTAAACTTTATAAATACATTCCTTGGAACACCAAAATATTCGTAAGTAGACCCATCTAGAAAAGTTATTTCTAACAACAAGCCTTTATGATGGTAATCTGCAATTCCAGATTCATTAAACGTTTTTGTGTACTCCTCTAAATTAGCTTCTTTAGTTTCTGGTGCAATGCTTACCAAAAAGTGATAACCATCTATAATTTGTCGACTTTTTATCTCAGCTTCTTCACGTTTTTCATCACCTTCTTGAAACTTATCTGGGTGCCATTCTTTTACTAAATTTCTATAGGTAGATTTTAGTGCCTTAAGCTCTATATTTTTCTCTACAGAAAATAATTTCTTATACTCATTAATACGCTTCATAATAGCCTTTTTATAAACAAAGTGCGAAACTACATTTTTAATTTTGAATAGCTAGTTAATTTCTAACCTTTTACCTTACTAGAATTTAATATTTTAAAAGAGATCAGAATAGTGTTAAAAATAATTATTAAAGTATTCTATTATATTTGCAAACACATTAAATATCCTATGGTAATTAAAACTATAAAAAGCCTTCAATATCCTACGTTCCTTTTACTTAAATGGATATTTATTTCTTTATTAGTAGGTATTAGTGTCGGTGCTGCCTCTGCCCTATTTTTAATTACCTTAGAATGGTGTACAAATTACAGAGAAGCAAATGTTAAAATTATATGGTTTCTTCCCGTTGCTGGTTTTTTAATTGGAGCTTCATATTATTATTTTGGAAAAAGTGTCGTCAAGGGAAATAACCAAATTATAGACGAATACCACCAACCAAAAAAAATAATTCCTTTTAAAATGGCTCCTTTAGTTTTTTTAGGAACTTTAGGCACTCATTTATTTGGAGGTTCCGCAGGACGAGAGGGCACCGCAGTACAAATGGGCAGTGCAATTGCTGATCAGTTATCCAAATTTATTCCTTTAAAGTCTTTAGACCGAAAAATACTTTTAGTAATGGGTGTAAGCGCTGGTTTTTCTGCTGTTTTTGGCACGCCTTTAGCTGGAGCTATTTTTGCTCTGGAAGTTTTAATTATTGGCCGCTTACGTTTTGAGGCTTTAATGCCTAGTATTTTAGTTGCACTAATTGCTGATATTTCTTGTAAATATTTTGGCGGAACACATACCCATTATAATGTCTCTAATGTTCCAGATATGTCTTTATTAAATATTGCATTAGCATGTATTGTGGGAATATGTTTTGGAATTGTAGCTCGTTTGTTCTCTAAGGGAACACATTTTTGGAGTTCCTTATTCAAAAAGATAGAATACCCACCGTTACGTCCTGTAATTGGAGGTCTTATAATAGCTATTATTGTCTACTTTATGAGTTCCACACGTTATATTGGCCTAGGTATACCAATAATAGTAGAATCTTTCACAAAACAAGGTTTACCTTATGACTTTTTATTAAAGTTCCTATTTACAACGTTTACACTAGGGGCTGGATTTAAGGGGGGTGAAGTAACTCCCTTATTTTTTATAGGCGCTACTTTGGGTAATGCATTAGTATGGATTATCCCCTTACCCTTAGATTTACTTGCTGCTATGGGATTTGTAGCTGTATTTGCTGGCGCAACCAACACTCCTATTGCTTGCACACTTATGGGCATGGAATTATTTGGTGCCGCAAGTGGACAATATATTGCTGTCTCCTGTTTTATTGCTTATATATTTTCGGGTCACTCTGGCATTTATAGTTCTCAAATTATAGGAAGCTCAAAGCATCCAGTTTTTAATTTTGAAAAAGGGAAATTGCTTTCAAAATTAAATTCATAAGAGAAATAAAATCGCGATTAAAAATTTCTGTAGCAAATACACCTCAAATGCTATATATTTAGGTAAATAAAAACCATACGTTATAATAAAATGATCAAATGTGACTTTCCTTTTTAAATAAAAGAAGGAAATTAGCCTTGTGAAAAAGACTTAAATATTTATTCACTATTAATAAAATTACATGATTTTAAAAAAACAATCGATACTCTTTATGATAGCAATTTTATTGCTAATATCTTGTGGTTCAAAAAGCAAAAAAGAAGAAGAAACTAAAAATTTCACAGAAACTCCTACTGTAAAATATGAGGCAAACTGGGAATCAATCAAAAAAAACTATAAAGACCCAGAATGGTTTAACAAAACTAAATTTGGGATTTTTATTCACTGGGGAGCCTATTCTGTGCCTGCATTTGGTAGTGAATGGTACCCAAGACAAATGTACATGGATACAGCAACATTTACTGCTCAACTAAATTTTGAAAAAAAAGGACCAAACCCTGTTTATACGCATCACAAAAAAAATTGGGGAGACCAAAAAACATTTGGATATAAAGATTTTATTCCAATGTTCAAAGGTGAAAATTTTAATGCAGATGAATGGATTGATTTGTTCAAAAAGGCAGGAGCAAAATATGTAATTCCTGTAGCTGACCACCATGATGGTTTTGCTATGTACAAATCTAACACTACACGCTGGAACTCTTTTAATATGGGTCCCAAAAGAGATATTTTAGGCGAACTTTTTAAAGCTGGTAGAAGTAAAGGAATGATTATGGGAGCTTCCTCGCATTTTGCCTTTAACTGGTCTTTCTACAACAAAAAAGATCATTTTGACACTACAGATCCAGAATACGCAGATTTATACTCATCTAAAGGGAAAGATTTAACAGAACCTGTATCAGAAAAATTTAAAGAACGCTGGTGGGCAAGAACTAAAGACGTTATAGATAATTACCAACCAGATATTTTTTGGTTAGATTTTTATGTTGATATTCCAGATTTTGCAGAATACAGACCTAAACTAGCTGCTTACTACTATAATAAGGGTATTGAATGGGGTAAAGAAGTTGTCTTACAAGATAAGAATTTTGATCACAACGCCTTTCCTGAAGGAACTGTTATATACGACTTAGAGCGTGGAAAATTGCCTGGCATTAGAAAATTGCCTTGGCAAACTGATACTTCAATAGGGAAAAACTCTTGGAGCTATGTTACAAATTGGAAGTCTAAAACTACCAATCAACTAATAGATGATTTAGTAGATATTGTTTCTAAAAATGGAAACTTATTATTAAACGTTGGTCCAAAATCTGATGGGACTATACCTGAAGACCAAAAAGAAATTTTATTACAGATAGGAAATTGGCTCTCTATAAATGGTGAAGCTATTTATGATACTAAATATTGGAAAACTTTTGGAGAAGGGCCTACAGAAGTAGCTAAAGGACATCATTCTGAAGGAAAAAACAAAGACTTTACTGGTCAGGATATTCGTTTTACCCAAAAAGATGGTAAAGTATATGCTATAATGATGGCTTGGCCAGATAACAACAAAGTAGTAATAAATTCTCTAAACTCATCGTCTGAAAAAGTTACCAACGTAAAAATGCTAGGTAGTAATGAAACTTTAGAATGGTCACAAGACGATTCTGGATTACATGTAAAAATGCCTGCCAAAAAACCTTGTGATTATGCGTATGCTTTAGAAGTATCATTATAAATACTTAACAATAATTTAGTTGAATTTAGTTTGAGAAAGGGGATTGTTTTTATGACAATCTCCTTTTTTTTGTGCTATAAAATTACTTAAACGATAATGTATTACTATTCTATAGTATAAAAATTGACTAAGATACAGCCCTTTTTATGTGTAAAAACAAAGGGCAGTCTAATAAGACTTAAGTAGTTATCTAAATACATATTATAAAACGAATCAATTACAACATTTAAATTACAAAATGCTAGTTGGAGTTTAGATTAAGGATGGTGGTGTTAAAAAAATCATCAAAAAAATATTAATCGAATCTATTATAACCCAGTTAATACTTGTATGGCTTGTTCTTATCCAAATTTTGCTTAAATTGGTATTATACAAATTAAAAATACCAATTTAAAACTTCTACTAAGCTTACTACAAGCCCTAGATAAGCGTACTATAAATAGCTATAATCATCAAAATTATTAATTATATTAAGTTCTTAACCAATAATACCTTAATAAGAAAAGAGCCTGCAAAAATAATTTTACAAGCTCTTTTTTTAATAGGTAGATTCAATTGATAAACTAATCATTCCAATGTGCATCAATAACTTTCTGAATGTGAGGATACTTAGCATCAGTTTCATTTAAATCTACACGCAATTTAATTAATTGCTGTTTTAAATCTGCAATAATTTCTTTGTTTGCTGGGTCGGAATATGCGTTATTCATTTCTTTAGGATCTTTCCTTAAATCATAAAATTCCCAAGCAACTGGCGTATGACGTTCAAAATCATTCCCCCAACTTTGCTTGTTCCATTCTGCATTTTCATCATCCGTATCTACCCAGTACTTACCGTAGAAAAATATTAGCTTATACTCTTTAGTACGTATTCCAAAATGTGCAGGATTTGCATGCCTATGTGCCATATGCATCCAATAGCGATAATAGGTTGCTTGTTGCCATCCCTCTGGCTCTTTTCCTGTTTCTAAAATAGATTTAAAACTTTTCCCTTGCATATATTTAGGTGTTTTACCACCAGCCAACTCTATAAGTGTAGGAGCAAAATCTGTATTATTAATAATGGCATCAGTCCTTGTTCCAGGTTTTATATGATTTGGATACTTAACAAAAAATGGCATGCGCATAGATTCATCATACATCCACCTTTTATCAATATAATCATGTTCTCCTAACATAAAACCTTGATCTCCTGTATAAACAATAATTGTATTATCCATTAAACCTTCAGCTTCTAAATAATCTAATAATCTTTTTACATTATCATCTACCCCCTTAACACAACGTAAATATTTTTTTAAATAGTCTTGATAAACTTTTGATGTATATGTTTTTTCATCTGGTGTTACTTCAAACTTAACATGCTCATCTACAGATACCTCTTTGGCGTTTCTATATTTTTTATGTATTGATGTATCTTTCGTATAAATATTCATTGCTTGATTACGCACTACATTTCTATGAGAAACAGAAGAACCAATAATACGAGTTAAAGAATCGTTTTTACCTCTTGTTCCTATAGAACCGTTATTCCCATTATCATACAAGCTTTCTGGCTCAGGAATAAACGTATCTTTTAAGTATTCCTCATATCTTGGGGCATTCTCAAAATCATCATGAGGTGCTTTAAATTGATGCATCAGAAAAAAAGGTTTAGTAGTATCTCTTTCATTTTTTAACCAATTTAAACTTATGTCGGTCACTATATCCGAAGAGTGCCCTACTGTTTTTACTGTATTATTTGGCCAAGGCTTACCCCCTCTTATTCTAAACTCAGGATCAAAATATTTACCTTGTACTGGAAATACTTTATAATAATCAAATGCTGCAGGTTCTTCATGTAAATGCCATTTACCTACTAATGCAGTCTCATAACCCAACTTTTTCATTTCTTTAGGCAAATATTGATTTTTTACAGAAACACTACCTTCTAAGTCTATTACACCATTAGTTTGCGCTCGTTGCCCCGTAATAATTGCTGCTCTACTGGGAACACAAATAGCATTATTTACATAACAATTATCAAAAATAATTCCTTCGCTTGCTAATTTATCTAACGTTGGTGAAGGATTTAAACTAGCAAGTCTACTTCCATATATTCCAAAACCTTGGGTTGTATGGTCATCAGACATAATATAGATGATGTTTGGTTGCTTTTTTTTATCTTCTCTTTTTTTATTGCAGGAAATAAAAATTAACAACAAACAAGTTGAAAATAAATATTGAATTGATTTTTGCATTTTCATGTGTGTAAAATATAATTAAACTAACGATTTTATTATTATATAGATTTTATTTTTTAGTATATCTGATACTTCATCTCCAACATATTACCTGATCCTTACAACTTTTCACAAGAATACTGTGGCTACTAACCTTGATATAATAATGTTTACAAACATTTGATGGCACCACTAGTAATGTGTTTATATTCTTAAAACCTTGTTAGAAGTTTATCTAGATTGCAATTTCAACTCATGTAGGTTTTTCTTACATTTAGCTACATTAATTTATATCAAATGTAATTATTGATAGAAAAAAACTAAAAATCTATTTATACAAAAAATATTTATTTTTAGTATCAGTTCTTATAAAAATTAAAACACCAATTTAATTTTTATTCTAGCGACTTCAAAATTTTAAAACTTTATAATAGTTAAAAAAAATGTTTGTTGTAGATAAATAACTATATGTTCCTACATTCTATTGTTTTCGCTACTTTTGAGATTCAATTATGGTTGAAATGAAAAAAGTACCTTACTTATTAATAATAGCGTTTATAATAGGATGTAATTCCTCTAATAAAACCCCCGGAGATAAATCTGTATTAATAAAAAAAGCTTTATCCCCTTCTACATATGCAAATACAATCACACAATCAGAATTAAAAAAACAGTTATATATATATTCTTCTGATGAATTTGAAGGAAGAGAAACAGGCTCTCTTGGACAAAAAAAAGCAGTTTCTTATATAAAAAAAATCTACAAAAATTTAGGTATTCCAGCAGCTAAAAAAAATGGCGATTATTTTCAAAAAGTACCTTTAGAATTTAGCAAACTTCCAGACGGATTCATTGATATTAATAACCATAAATATATGATTGGAACAGATTTCCTTTCTTTTTCAACATTAAGTGGTAATTATAACGAAATTATTTATGCGGGTTATGGTATAGAAGATAAATCGTATTCCGATTACAAAAATATTGATGCTAAAGGTAAAATACTATTAATTAAATCTGGAGAACCCATTAATGACCAAGGAAATTACATTATCTCTGGCACTAAGGAAAAATCTATTTGGAGTAACATGTCCGAATCTATAGGTAAACGTATAGAATTAGCTGTTACAAAGGGAGTAAAAGTTGTACTCTATTATGACCCTATAAATTATAATCGCTTACAAAGTCATTTTATTAGTATAAAACAGCATAAAAATAATAAGATGATTCTTCAAAATGATATCTCTAGTAATTTCTCCACATTATTTATAAATACAACTATTGCAAAAACCATACTTACCACTATAAATAAAGAAAATACTACTAAAAAAATAGACACTCCTATATCTTTTAATGTTGAAAATACTAGTGCAACTATAAGTTCTGAAAACGTTGTTGCTTTTATAAAGGGTTCTGAAAAACCAGAAGAATATATTGTAATATCTTCTCACTTAGACCATTTAGGAGTTACAAAAGATGGGCTAATTAATAACGGGGCAGATGACGACGGTTCTGGTACAGTTGCTTTATTTGAAATTGCCAAGGCTTTTAAAAAGGCAAAGAAAGAAGGTAATGGCCCAAAAAGATCTATCGTATTTCTTCATCTAACAGGAGAAGAAAAAGGATTGTTGGGGTCTAAGTACTACACAGACTTTAATCCAATATTTCCTCTTTCCAATACTATAGCAAACTTAAATATTGATATGATTGGCCGCATTGACCCCAAACGAAAAGGAAATAGAAATTACATTTACTTAATTGGTTCAGACAAGTTGAGTACTGAGCTTCATCAAATTTCTGAACAAGTAAATAAAGAATTTACAAAAATTGAATTAGACTATACTTATAATAAAGAAAATGATCCAAATCGTTTTTATTATAGGAGTGACCATTATAATTTTGCAAAACATAATGTACCTGTTATTTTTTATTTTAATGGAACTCATGAAGATTATCATAAACCCACCGATACTCCAGATAAAATAAACTACGATTTATTAGAAAATAGAACAAAACTAATCTTTTACACTGCATGGCAATTAGCAAATCAAAAAAAACGTATTGTTGCAGATAAAGCAATGTAAGCTATAATAACAAAAAAAGCCCTATCTTAACAAAGATAAGGCTTTTGCTTTTTGGGTGGAAGACGGGATTCGAACCCGCGACCCTCGGTACCACAAACCGATGCTCTAACCAACTGAGCTACAACCACCATTTATTAGCGGCTGCAAATGTAATTTTTTTAATTAAATAGTCAAAATAAAATTCACATTTATTTTAAAAATAAGTGCAATCATGTGTATCAGATGGGCACAATATGATGAAACATCATTATATTAGATGGAATATACTATTTTTGAGTTTATAATCTTAATAATACATTTATTTAAACAAAAAAACACTAAAAGTTACATGTTAATATTTTACCCTTGCTGGAAAAGAACACTTACAAGTTTAATTGTATGCTCTTTATTTTTAATTGGTGGTATTAACATTTGTAGTGCGCAAAAAAAAACCACAGATTGTATTAAAAGAGAAATATTAAAACTAAAATATCATGAAAATTTCAAGAAAAAAGACACCATCTATATAAATTTACTAAATAAACTAGCCCAAAAAATTACATTTTACAATCCTGATAGTCTATTATCTTTAGCACACGAGGCTCTCAAATATAGTAACTTAATAAAGTATGATTTAGGAAAAAGTAAATCTTTTTCTAATATAGCTGAGTATTACTCAGTAAAAGGAGAATTTAATAGTTCTATCATATATCTAAAAAAAGCTTTAGCTATTTCAAAAGACACTAAAGATTATGAATACATGTCTTACATCTATAACTCATTGGGCTTATCATATTCAAATATAGATGATTATGCAAATTCGTTAAATTCTTACCTGAAAGGGTTGAAATTAGCAAAAAAAACGAATAATAGTGAGTGGATGTCTATTTATAATGAGAACATAGCTACTTTATATGCTTTACAAAATGATCCTTATCAAGCCCTTTCTTATTATAAAAAAGTAACATATTATAATAATAAAATTGGCAATGAAGTAATTCATGCTGAAACAATGACTAATATGGCTTTAATTTATGCTGAAATAGGCGATTTTGATAAGGCTTTAATAAATATTAATAAGAGTTTAGAAATATTTAAAAAACATGAAATTTACGAATGGCTTGCATATACGTACAGAGTAAAAGGCAAAATATTTCTAAAACAAAAAAAGTATGACTGGGCGTTGAACTTCTTTGAAGAAAGCCTATTGCTCCACAAAAAGATAAAAGATGATACTCAAAGAATAAAATTATATAATGATTTTGCTAAAGCATATTTAGGCCTTAATAATAACAATGCTTCTAAAAAATGTGCTTTGCATGCTTATAATGATGCAAAAAAAATTAACTACAATGAAGAAATTCAAGTAGCTGCCCAAACATTATATGAAATAAATGAGAATAAAAATAATTACAGTGAGGCATTAAAATATCATGAAATTTTTCAAGAAATTTCAGAAGAAAGATATAAAAAAATAAATAGCAGGGGGCTAAACATGCTTAAAGCAAAAATTAAATATGAAAAACAAGAAGACATATTAATTCTTGAAAATAAAAAGGCCTTAGAAAAAAAACAAAATTATATCTATGCAGCTTCTTTTATTACCTTACTTTCATTTATCATTATTTTTCTGATTCTTAAATCTAAGAAAGCAGAAAAAAAACTAAATAAAAAACTAAATACCCAAAAGAAACATTTAATAAAAAGAGAAATAGAATTAAAAGAAAGTAACAAAACAAAAAACATGTTATTCTCTATTATTGGTCATGATTTAAAAGGTCCAATAGGTGCTCTCAAAAGCCTATTAGAACTCTACAGCAAAGGTGATATTGAAAAAAATGATTTATTATCTTTTATTCCAAAATTAGAAAAAGATGTAACCAGTATTTCTTTTACATTAAACAATCTACTTTCTTGGAGTCAAGCTCAAATGGACGGAGTTAAATCAAATCCTTCAAAAATATTTTTAGCTAATTCTATAAAAGAAAATATAAATTTTCTTTCAGAAAGCGCCAAGAAGAAGTCAATTGCAGTTATTAATTCTTTGAATAAAAATATACATATTTGGTGCGATTCTAATCAATTAGATATTATTATTAGAAACCTTCTAAGTAATGCTTTAAAATTTACTCCAAAAGGAGGTGAAATTCGTATTAGCACTATAGAAGAAGAAGAAAATTGGATTATTTGCATAAAAGATACTGGTATTGGTATGGACAAATATACGCAAGAAAGCATTTTTAAGAAAGAAACTAACATAACCACATATGGTACTAATAATGAAAAAGGAACTGGTTTAGGGCTTTCTTTATGTAAAGAAATGACTGAAAAAAATAATGGAACTATATGGGTAGAAAGTACTATAAATAAAGGAAGTGCTTTTTATTTTAGGCTTCCAAAAACAGGTTTAAATAAGGCTACTTAATGTTTTAACCGCAACATACCTTTCTGTCGTAAAACCTTCTCCATACTCTACTCCTATTAAACGCCCTAAATCTCTAGCTCTGTAATTTACACTTTCAATAAAGTTTTTACTACTTATAGGTGTTTCTGGTTCATCGCTATTTGCACTAAAAAACTGAGATTTATATGCCAAAATGGCTTCTGTTTTTTTTTCTATGTAATCACTGACGTCTATAATAAAATCTGGTTCAATATTTTTCCATTGTATATAGTGATATACTTGTTTTGGACGCCATAGTTCTTGTTTATCTATTGTGTCTTCTAATTGTGTTTCTATCTTAATTAAACCACTTAAAAAACAAGCGTCGCTCACCAGTTTACTTCCTTTCCCATGATCCATGTGACGATCATCTATTGCATTACATAGAACAATTTCTGGCTGATACTGCCGTATCATTTTTATTATTTCTAGTTGATTTGCTTTGTTATTTACAAAAAAACCATCAGCAAACTTTAAATTTTCACGAACTGACACTCCTAATATTTTAGCGGATACAGCAGCTTCTGCATCTCTAATTTCTGCTGAACCTCTTGTTCCTAGTTCTCCCCTAGTTAAATCTATAATACCAACTTTTTTCCCATTAGCTATTTCTAATGCTATTGTTGCGCCTGCTCCTAACTCTGCATCATCTGGGTGTGCCCCAAAAACCAAAATATCTAATTTCATTTAATCAATTTTTATTAAGTAAGTCGTAAAAACCTTTAATCACTTTCTTAATTATATTAATTTACTTTTTTAGCATAATTAACTTTATACCTCCAGTAACTAATTGCTCCTAGCGTAAAAACTCCTAGAACAGTATACCAAATAAAACTTGGGGTTATTACTTGCGCACCACTTGCATAACTGTGTAAACCTACCAGATAAAAATTAACTCCAAAGTAAGTCATCATAATACTCGCAAAAGCAACAACGCTAGCAAAATTAAATATCCATCTTCCTCTTAAGCCTGGTACTAATCGCATATGTATTACGAAAGCATATACCATTATAGATACTAAAGCCCAAGTTTCCTTAGGGTCCCAACCCCAATAGCGCCCCCAACTCTCATTAGCCCATTGTCCTCCTAAAAAATTCCCTATAGTTAACATTACCAACCCGGTAGTTAAAGCTAATTCGTTAATAATAGTTATTTCTTTTAGATTAATATCCATTCTTTTTTTATTCTTTTTTGTAGTCAAAATCATTAAAATAAGAGAAACTACCCCTAATATCATACCAACAGTTAAAGGTCCATAACTACCTACTATTACAGCAACATGAATCATTAACCAATAACTATCCAATACAGGAACTAAATTCCCTACAGCAGGGTCTACCCAGTTTTGATGTGCTATCCAAAGTAACATACAGGAAACAAATGTTGTTGCAGCAATGGTCATATCACTTTTTCTCCCCAATGCTAAACCTATAGCCATTGTTGCCCAAGAAACGTATATGATGCTCTCATAAGCATCACTCCAAGGGGCATGCCCAGATATATACCACCTCAGTATTAAACCTGCGGTATGCCATAAGAACAAGACAATAATTGTTCCTTTGAAAAAATAAATTCCAGCTTTCCAGATTTCTCTATCTTTAAATATTTGAAAAATTAATACTAAGAACATTAATAAACCTAAAAGTCCATAATACTTATACAGATTATTAAAAATATCTAATTTATTATATACTATTTCTGTTTTAATCTTATTATCGCTAGGTAGGACTTCTGCTCCGTGGTTTTCTTGATTCTTTTTAAAAGCAGCTAATAGTTTATCTGCTGCTGTATAATCTCCTGTTTCTATTGCTTTTCTCAAGTTTATTACATAATACGGAATGGCATTTTTAATAAAATTTCCATATAGTGTGTCACTTATCTTGTGCGTTCCCGAACGAAAATCAACTGCGGAAATCCATTTGTTATTTTCATCGTCTAATAATGGAAAAACTTTCAACATTCCACCACTTAGCGTTCGTTCTAAAAGTCCCAATCTAATATTAATATCCTTAAAATCTTGTTCAAATTTATTGGGGTTCGTTGTTGCTGTTGCCTTCTCTACGTAAGATGCTAACTTATAACTGCCATTTGCATTAAAAAAATCGGTAGCTTTCACAAATTGCTGTCCCTTTGGAACACCAATAATTTTACGAATACTATCGTTTTGTTTTTTCTTATCTATTGCTATAAATTCTGTGTTGTACCATAATGGAACATTGAGAATCATAGATAAAAGTACTTGGTCCGAGTTTAATCCCTTATATTTATTTTTTAAACTTAATTTTCTTAATATTTCAGAAGAAAAAGTATTTATTGGTTTCATTCTTCCTTCACTATCCTGTATTACTAAAGCTCCAAATTTTGCGGCATGTTCTTTAGATACAATAGTAGTTTTAAAAACAGAATCTATTTGTTGTTGTGTAGGTTGAGTATGGTCATTTGTGGCTGTATTTTGAGAAAAACCTTGTATAGTTATAAGCAAAACAACTAGAGTCATCATTGCTTTTTTCTTTTCTTTTATTTTATTTAAAGCTTTTTCTAAATCTTTAAATCGTGTATCACCAAAGAACATAATACCTAACAAACCTATATATAATAAAGTATATCCAATATACGTTATCCACGTTCCCCAAAAATCATGATTTACAGAAAGTGTTGTTCCTTTTTCATCTGGATCAAAACCAGATTGAAAAAGGCGATATCCTTTATGGTCTAATACATGATTCATAAAAATATCATAATCAAAAGGACGTTCATCTTCAACAGTTACTTTGCTCATAAAAGAGGCGTATCCTGTTTCTGTTCCTGGATATTTTTCAGCTATAAAATCATTTAGCTTTATGTTAAATGGTAATTCATAAGATTTTGATCCATATGCCATGGTAAAACTTAGGTCTCCTACTTTAATTTTTTCAGAAAATTTAGCAATTCCTTTTCCTCCTAATATTTTCTTTTGTACTGTTTTTCCATTGGAAGAAATATCCAACACCAATGCATCTTGTGAATTTTTTGTAACCTGTTCTTTTGGCAAGGCTACAATACCATATTTCCCTTTTACTATAGGCTCAGGGATTACAAATTGCATATCAGCCATATTGTATAAAGAACGTAACTGTAATGTTTGCAAACTATCTTTCACTACTATTCCCGTAAATTTATCTGCCATTCTCATAAAATCACCTTTGAAAGGTGCCTTTATTTGATACGTATCACCTGTGGTAAAAATATTTATAGCTCCGTTTGTTTGATTATTTAAGGCAAATAAAATATTATGTATGCTTGCTACTTTTCCACTTTCTAGGTAATGATTATGTCTTTCACCATCACCAGCTTCTACAATTTTTAAAAATTTATTCCCTGTTTCATCTGGAATAAGGCCTTTTTTTGCTCCTTTTATGAAATCTACATATGTTACGGCAAAGGGTGTTCCGTTGAAATCAAAATTCCAAGGAAGGCTAGATTTTAACGCTTCTGGAGTAACTATTACATCATCTTCAAACTTTCTTCTATGTAATTCTCCTTTAATTTCTCCATCTACTAAGGCTGTTAGATAGGTTTTATCTGAATAAAAAACTTTTTCAGAATTCCCTTCTCTAATAGGCATCATTCCCTCGTAACTTATATAACGTGTTACAAAGGCTCCAATTATAATTAGTATCCATGAAAGGTGCAACATAAGTGTTGCCCATTTTTCTTTACATAGTAATCTGTATCTAAAAATATTACCACTAAAATTAATAACAAAAAACACCATAATGGCTTCAAACCACTTAGCGTTATATATCCAAATACGTGCTGTTTCTGTGCTGTACCAACTTTCTATAAAAGTTCCAAAGGCCATTGCCACAGCAAAGAAAACAAAAAGTAAAGCCGTTAAACGGGTGGAAAAGAAAATCTTCTTAAGTATATCTATCATTATAACCAAATACTTTGCATTATAACTGCGAAAATACCAAAATGCTTTGTTAAATACTAGCCAATTTATTCCTTTGGCCTAGTATTAAAGATTCCTATATGAAAAAAGGTTCCCATATTTCTTGCTCTATTTTTTGCTATTGTAGCTTTTTCTCCCTCAAACAACTCATCTATAGCTTCAAACCAAAGATTTAACCATGCTCCAAAATGATGCTCATTTATACTATAATTTTCTGCTTTATCTACTAATTTATGAGCATGCAAAGGATTTCCTTTAAACTTATTCTTAAAAAAAAGATTGGTTTCCCAAAAATCTGTTAGTCGATCTAAATGCAAAGGCCAATCTGTAACATGTTTATTAAATATGGGAGCTAATAGCTCATTTTTTCTTACTTTATTGTAAAAGGTGCTTACCAAAGTATATACATCTTCCCTAGCTTTTATCTCCTTTTTCATTTAGTAAAGATACATTTATGACACGGAACTAAAATTAAAAACTTGCTAGTAAAAGCAAAAAATTTTGATGTATTGTGTACTTTAGCTGCATGATTAATATTGTTATTCTTGGTACAGGAAATGTTGCTAAACATTTATTTAATGCATTATTAGCTGCTAATAACATTAACATTGCGCAAGTTGTTGGCCGTAATAAAAAAGCCTTAAAGTATTATTCTGATTACACTAATGTAACTAATAATTATGATGATATTACAGATGCAGATATTTACATTATAGCTGTAAGTGATCCTGCAATAGGTCTTATATCAGAAAAATTAAAAAGTAAAAACGGATTAGTAGTTCACACTGCTGGTAGTGTTTCTATGAAATTTATAGCTGAACACGATAATCATGGCGTATTTTATCCACTACAAACATTCACTCAAGAACAAAAATTAGATTTTGCATCCATTCCTTTTTGTCTTGAAGCATCAAATAGCAAAAATTTAGAACTCTTAAAAACATTGGCAAGTTCTATTTCTAATAACATCTACGAAATATCAAGCAAACAACGCAATACAATACATATATGCGCTATTTTTATCAATAATTTTTCAAACTACATGTATCACATAGCTCATACAATGTGTAATGAAAACAAAATACCTTTTGATATTTTAAAGCCATTAATTACAGAAACAGCAAAAAAAATAGAACGTATATCTCCCTTTGATGCACAAACGGGACCTGCTCGCAGAAATGATATTGCAACAATTGATAAGCATATTGATCAGATAAAAAATAAAGATTTTAAAAAAATATATTCGCTATTAAGTGAATTAATAATGAAGACTAATGGAAAAAAGCTATAAAGAGTATTTGGAAAATATTACCACTTTTGTTTTTGATATAGATGGTGTTTTAACAGATGGCATAGTTCATATTACAACATCAGGAGAAATGCTACGTACCATGAATGTAAAAGATGGTTATGCGCTAAAAACTGCATTAAAAAAGGGATATAAAATATGTATTATATCTGGTGGTGCAAATGAGGGTGTCCGTAGTAGATTAGAGGGGCTAGGTGTTACAGATATTTACCTAGGCGCTCACTTAAAAAAAGAACCTTTAGAAGATTTTCTTAAAAAGCATGCAATTAATCTTAGTAATGTTTTATACATGGGCGATGATATGCCAGATGTACCTGTTATGAAAATGGTTGGTTTAGCTGCGTGTCCACAAGATGCTGTGCCAGAGGTGAAAAATGTTGCTAATTATATATCTCATAAAGATGGTGGTAAAGGCTGTGTTAGGGATATTATTGAGCAGGTTTTGAAAGTACGAAACAATTGGAATGATAATTATAGTGCCGGAAACGATTAATGTATGCTACAATATAAATTAAAAGAATATCAAATTATATTAGCGTCTGGTTCTCCCAGAAGGCAGCAATTTTTTAAAGATTTAGGACTCGATTTTAAAATTGATATAAGATCTGTTGAAGAAGTATATCCTTCTAATTTGGAAGGTGCTCAGATTTCTAATTATTTAGCGGAGTTGAAAGCTAGTGTTTTTATAGATAGCTTAAATACCAATGATATTTTAATTACATCTGATACTGTAGTTTGGCACAAAAACAAATCATTAGCTAAACCCACCGATGCCGAAGAAGCTTATAACATGCTAAAAACAATGTCTGATGACTGGCATGATGTTATTACATCTGTTAGTTTTACAACCAAAAATGAGCAAAAAACAGTATACAATACTACCAAAGTAAAGTTTAAAGCTTTAAATGATGATGAAATTTGGTATTATGTAAATAATTACAAGCCATACGATAAAGCAGGTGCCTACGGAATCCAAGAATGGATTGGACTTATAGCTATAGAAGAAATAAAAGGCTCTTATGCTAATGTGGTTGGCCTACCTACGCATCTTGTATACAAAACACTATTAGATATTGTTAGCTAATTTTTTTTAGGTAATTTAGATTAAAATTTAAGCTCATGGGTCGTTTTTTAAGAATTGAATATAAATTATTTACACTCACTCTTTTTACCTACGTTATAGTATCTTGCCAAGAAAAAAGTGTTGCATTAAACGCTACAAAAGAAGAGCAAGTAACTAAATCACCTAAAAAAGAAGCATCGGCAGAATTTAAAGCCTATTGGTATGCTGGTAAAGCTGAAATAACTTCTTACGAATTAAAACAAGCTCGTTATGGAGAAGTACGAGAAGGAAAGGCTGTATTAATTTATGTTACCGAACCGTTTTTAGCGGACAAACAAGTAAAAGCAGACGGCAAAAACGCTGATAATATTTCTGTTTTAAAATTAAATAGTACTAAGAATTTTTTAACTGGAATTTATCCTTATTCTATTATGAATAGTAGTTTTTATCCTGTTCATGATAATGACCATGCTATAAAAATAGCTACATCTGTACAAGAGTGGTGCGGACATGTGTACACACAATTGAATAATAAATCTAATAAGTTTAACATTACTTCACATTCGTATTTTGGAACTGAGGCCGACCAACAATTTTCTTTAGAAAAAACAATTTTAGAAAATGAAATTTGGAATAAAATAAGAATAAATCCAGTAAATTTACCGATTGGAGCTGTAAAAGTAATTCCTTCTTTAGAATTTATTAGACTACAACATAAGAAACTAAAAGCCTATAACGCTGTAACTTCTATTGAGAAAAAAGGTGTTTTAAGTTATTATAAAATAGCATACCCTACACTTAGAAGAACACTAACTATTGCTTTTACAACTAGTTTTCCTCACACAATAGAAAATTGGACAGAAACAAGTATAAGTGGCTTTGGAGCTAATGCAAAAAGCATAACCTCTTCTGCTACAAAAATAAAAACATTGAAAAGCCCTTATTGGCAAAAAAATAATAACAGTCACTTGCCTTTAAGAGATAGCTTAGGATTATAAAAAAACATATGGAACCTATTATACAATTTATTTTTAAAAACGGAGACCAATTAATATATACTATTATATGGTTTATAATTATTTTAATTCTAAAATTTATAAGTGCAAAAGCAATTCGAAAAATTGGTGCTTTTAAAGAAATTAACAAAACACGTACGCGCTTAATTGTAAAATATATTTCTACTTTCTTTTACTTAATAATTTCAATCGCACTAATAATTATATGGGGAATAAACCTTAGTACACTAATTCCTATGTTATCGTCAGTTGTTGCTATACTAGGAATTGCTTTATTTGCAAACTGGTCTATTTTAAGTAATGTTACCTCTGGAGTTATTTTATTCTTTTCTTTTCCTTATAAGATAGGAGATAAAATTAGAATTATAGACAAGGATATAAATACACAAGAAGTTTATCTAATTGAAGATATAAAAGCGTACCACATTCACTTAAGCAATACTAAAGGCGAAGTTTTAAGCTATCCTAATAGTTTAATTTTACAAAAACCTATTGTACTTGTAGAAACATACCAAGAAACGTTAATTGGATAAAAAATGGATGTAGCAAACATTAGCTAATACTTACTACATCCATTTTTTTCGTTTAAACAGAAAAATTAACACACAAAAAATAATAAACATTATTCCTAACAATATATGGTATCCATATTGGTAATGTAGCTCTGGAATATTGTCGAAATTCATTCCGTAAATACCTGCTAAGAAGGTAAGTGGAATAAAAATAACCGAAATTAGAGTAAGAAGTTGCATAACCTTGTTCATCTTAAAACTCACTTCTGAAATAAATAAATCTTGAAGTCCGTTCAAAATATCTCTAGAAGAATCAATAGTATCCATAATTTGGATGGTGTGTTCGTATAGATCCCTAATGAAAATTAGATTGATGTCTTGAACAAAATTACTCTCTGTTTTAGAAAAACGACTAATTGCTTCTCTTAATGGTGCTACAGATTTTCTTGCAGTAAGTAATTCTTTTTTAAGTTGATGAATTTTGGTTTTATCTTTTACGTCTTGTTGGCTAAGCATGCTTTCTTCTAAGCTCTCTATAACTGTTTCTATTTCTTCTAAAACCACAAAGTAGTTGTCCACTAAAGCGTCTACAATTGCATAGGCTAAATAATCTGATCCTCGTTGTCTAATTCTACCTGAACTAGAAATAACTCGTTTTCTAACAATTTCAAACAAGTCGGTTTCGGTTTCTTGAAAAGTAATTATAAAACCTTGATAAAAATACAGTGCTACATGTTCTTTTTTTATTTCTATTAGTTCCTTATCAAAGCTAAGTGCTTTGAGTGTTATAAAATTACCTTTATCATATTCCTCATATTTAGGTCTCTGATTTATATCTACAATGCCCTCTAATACCAAAGAATGTATATCAAAGTTTTTTCCAAAAAACTCAACCAAGCTAGTATCATGCATTCCACGTACATCGTACCAATCCACTTTATCAATTAGAGAATTATTTAAGATGCTTTTAGAATGGCTATCAATCTCTTTTGTATTTAAATTGTTCGCATCATATTGTAAATAATGAATTAATACCTTTTCTATTTTTTTATTTCCAGTAAAAACTATAGACCCTGGTGGCAATCCACTTTTTTTTCTATGCTTGTTCATTTTTTTACTTTAAAATTAAAGTATCTTTTTGTTGTAAAAACCACTCAATAAACCTAAATAAATGGTATCTAAGATTAAACATTAACAAATATAAAGTATCATATCATACATTTATTTATAAGAACCAAAAAATACACTTCTTTAATTTCTGTTAAAGAAGCTTTAAAATTACTAAAAAGCTGTTTATATCTTTATATTTGGTTTGCAACTAAAACCAAGTAATATGCGTAATTTTTTAGTACCCTTATTAACCATATTTTTTTTCATAAACAATTCTTATTCACAAGCACAAACTAAGAACAGCTCATCAGATATTTATCATTCTATTCAAAAATTAAACTTTTTAGGTACTGCCCTATATATTGCTGCGCATCCAGATGATGAAAATACCCGATTAATATCTTACTTATCAAACGAAATAAAGGCAAAAACAGCTTATTTATCGTTAACAAGAGGTGATGGTGGGCAAAACTTAATTGGCACCGAATTACGAGAGCTTTTAGGAGTATTACGTACGCAAGAATTATTAGCAGCCAGACGTGTTGACGGTGGTGAACAATTTTTTAGTAGAGCTAATGATTTTGGCTATTCCAAACACCCTAAAGAAACTTTAGAGATTTGGGACAAAGAATTAGTACTTAGTGATGTTGTTTGGGTTATTAGAAACTTAAAACCAGATGTAATTATTAACAGGTTTGACCACAGGTCTCCTGGTACTACACACGGTCATCATACCTCATCTGCTATTTTAAGCTATGAAGCTTTTGATTTAGCAAATGACCCTAACTATTTTTCTTCTCAATTAAAAACTACCACTACTTGGCAACCGCAGCGTTTATTTTTTAATACTTCTTGGTGGTTTTATGGAAGTGAGGAGAAGTTTGAAAATGCTGATAAGTCAAAAATGCTTTCGGTAGATATTGGTGTTTATTATCCAAACAAAGGTATTTCTAACAATGAAATTGCTTCATTAGCTAGGAGTCAGCATTTATGTCAAGGTTTTGGAGCTTTAAACCAACGTGGTAGTCAAAAAGAATATATTGAGTTATTGAAAGGCGATTTACCAAAAAACAAAAATAATATTTTCGATGGCGTTAATACTACCTGGTCTCGTGTTAAAGACGGTAAAGCAATTGGTGCTATTTTGCATAAGGTAGAAACCAATTTTAATTTTAAAAACCCATCTACTCACCTTCCGCAACTTATTGAAGCTCATAAACTAATTAGTAAAAACACAAATACCCACTGGAAAAACATTAAACTAAAAGAAATTGAAGCAATCATAACAGCTGTAACTGGATTGTATTTAGAAGCTTCTGCCGAAAGTTCTAGCTCTTACCCTGGTAGTACTATCAAAATAAATATCGAAGCAATAAATAGAAGTAGCAATAATATCAGCCTTACATCATACAGCTTTACAAATGAAACTAGTACTCATAAAAACCTTGTTTTAAAGGAAAATGAAAAATACAATTTTAATCATTCTTTAAAAATTCCACCAAACACAGTTTATACAAGCCCATATTGGCTTACCGAAAAAGGAACTTTAGGTGCTTACACGGTAAAAAATCAAGATTTAATTGGAAAGCCAGAAACTCCTCGTGCTTTCAACATCAACTTTCTGTTAGATTATAAAGGCTATAGTTTTACCATAACAAAACCCGTTATTCACAGATTTTCCAAACCAGATAAAGGTGAATTACACGAACCTTTTGAGATTTTGCCAGAAGTAACCTCAACTATAAATGATAAAGTATTAATTTTTTCTACATCAGCATCTAAGCAAATTCCTGTTCTTATAAAATCAGGAAAAGATGATTTAAATGGTAGTGTATCCTTAAAAATTCCAGAAAATTGGAAAGTGAGTCCGTCTAAAATTAATTTTAATATTCCTAAAAAAGGAGGGCAAACTACCGTGCTATTTACCGTAACACCACCAAGTAACGAAAGTGAAGGTTTAATAGCGCCTAAAGTAACCTCATCTGAAAATAAAACATTTTGGAATGAATTAATAGAAATAAATTACAACCATATTCCAAAGCAATCTGTACTAGTTCCTTCACAAGCAAAAGTTGTTAGACTCAACATTAAAAAAGTAGGTGAACATATTGGTTATATTGTAGGTGCTGGAGACAAAATCCCAGAAAGCCTAGAACAGATAGGTTATAAAGTACATATAATTAACCCCACTACTACTAACAAAGGTTCTTTGGACAAATACGATGCTATTGTTTTGGGAATAAGGGCTTATAACGTTGTAGATCAATTAAAATATAAACAGTCCCTACTTTTAGAATATGTAAAAAATGGCGGCACGCTTATTACACAATACAATACATCTGGTAGAAGTGGATTGGATATGACTAAAATTACTCCCTACCCGCTTACATTATCTAGAGATAGGGTTACAGATGAGAATGCTGCGGTAGAAATACTTGCAAAAGACCATGCACTCGTTAACTTTCCTAATACTATTACCAAAAAAGATTTTGATGGATGGGTACAAGAGCGTGGACTCTATTTTCCTAATAGCTGGAGTAAAGAATATGTTCCTATACTTGGTATGAATGACCAAGGAGAAAGTTTAAAAAAAGGAAGTTTATTAGTTGCTTCCTATGGTAAAGGAAGTTATATCTATACAGGACTTAGCTTTTTTAGAGAACTTCCTGTTGGTGTTGCTGGCGCCTATAAATTATTTGCCAATATGTTATCTATAAATAAGGCAACAATAAACACAAATACTATAAAAAAATAAATATGGAGAATAAATTTAATTGGAAGAAAGAATATACGCTCGTACTAATTATTAATACGGTTTATATTCTTTTATTTTATTTTTTTATGATTTTTTCAAAATAACTTATGAGTACATTAGATTGGATATTGCTTAGTAGTACGTTACTTTTTATTGTTATCTATGGTGTGTGGAAAACAAAAGGGAGTAAAAATGTTAATGAATATATTTTAGGGGGAAATAAAGATAAATGGTGGACTATTGGTTTGTCTGTAATGGCAACACAAGCAAGTGCTATCACCTTTTTATCTACACCAGGACAAGCTTTTCATGATGGTATGGGGTTTGTTCAGTTTTACTTTGGCTTACCCTTAGCCATGATTATTATATGTATTGTATTTGTTCCCTTGTACCATAAACTCAAAGTTTATACTGCTTATGAATTTTTAGAGCAGCGTTTTGATAAAAAAACAAGAATACTTACTGCTACTTTATTTTTAATACAAAGGGGGTTAGCCGCTGGTATTACCATCTACGCTCCATCAATTATTTTATCTGCTGTTTTGGGATGGGATTTAAAAACTCTAAATCTTATTATTGGAACTTTAGTAATTATTTATACGGTTTCTGGAGGTACAAAGGCAGTAAGTGTTACGCAAAAACAACAAATGTTTATTATTATGACAGGAATGTTTGTTGCCTTTTTTTTTATATTAGGTTTTCTTCCGCCAGATATTACTTTTTCTAAAGCATTAAAAATTGCTGGTGCTAGCGATAAGTTAAATATTATAAATTTTGATTTTGATTTAAAAAGTAGGTATACTTTTTGGAGCGGTATTACTGGAGGTTTATTTCTGTTTTTATCTTATTTTGGGACAGACCAAAGCCAAGTACAGCGGTATTTATCGGGTAAATCTGTTAGAGAGAGTCAATTAGGTCTTATTTTCAATGGACTTCTAAAAATACCCATGCAGTTCTTTATATTACTATTAGGTGTTATGGTATTTGTTTTTTATCAATACAACCCATCACCTTTAAATTTTAATCCATCTGCTACTAATACCGTTTTAAATTCGTCCCAAGCAAATGATTATAAGCTTCTAGAAGAAAGACATCTAGAATTAGAAGCAGAAAAAAGAATTATTCAAAAAAACTTCTCTGTAGCTTTAGATTCAGAAAATCCAATTGCCATTGCCAATGCAAAAGGTGCTATAAAAAAAATAAACAAACAGGACAGGATAAACAGAACTACAGCAAAGGCACTAATAAAAAAGGCTAAATCATCTGAGGAAACAAATGATAAGGATTACGTTTTTATCCATTTTATATTAAATTATCTTCCTAGAGGGGTTATTGGATTACTGCTAGCCGTAATATTATCTGCAGCTATGTCATCAACAGCATCGGAACTAAATGCCTTAGGAACCATAACTGCTATAGACATATACAAAAGAAATAAAAAAGAACAATTAACAGATAAACAGTATGTAAGAGTCACAAAAGGGTTTACTTTCTTATGGGGTGTTATAGCTATTCTAATTGCATGCGTTGCCAACTTATTTGACAATCTAATACAGCTAGTAAATATTATTGGCTCTATTTTTTATGGCAATATTTTAGGCATATTTTTATTAGCCTTCTTTTTTAAATATATAAAAGGAAATTCTGTTTTCATTGCTGCTATCTTTACTCAAATTTTAGTACTAGTAACCTACTATACATTAATACATATACACCCTTCTGGACAAGAAAAATTAAGCTATTTACTACTTAATATTATAGGCTGTGCTTTGGTGATTTTTATTGCTTTTTTATTAGAATCTTTTGATAGAATAATTAAGAAACCACACACCCATGTATAAAAAAACTCATTAAACAGTGAACGCTTAATGAGTTTTATTTTTAAAAAATAAGGTCCTAATTATTTAGCTCCCCATTCTTTTAAAGATGCTGTGTTTAATTTTACATAATGATCATTTTTAGCAGCTTTTGCTACTTCTAATGATTTTTTAGCAGCTGCAATAGCTCCTTTTTTATCTCCTAATTTAGCATATATAAGAGACTGCTTTCTCATTACCCAAAAAGCTTTATCATCCATAGATACTGCTTTATCTATCCATTCTTTAGCTTTGTTTAAATCTTTTCCTTCGTCAAAGTAATAAGATGCCGCAGAAAAATAATCCCCTGCAGATGGCCCAGCCATTACGCTTTCTATACTCTTAATTGCTTTTGCTGACGTAGGTACATCTATTTTAATCCCAACATATGCTCTTTCCCACATTAAACCTAATACTGCAGAATTATTAGTTAAATCATCAAAAGTAATAGTAAACGTTTCAATATCTACTGGTAAAGAAAATACTTCTACGGTTGCTTTAGCTGCTACTTTACTTTCATCCCACTCTTGTGGTGCGCCCCAATTATTTGTATCCGTATAAAAGAAAATTTCCCACGTTTTTTTTCCTGGTTTTGTAAAGATAGCATACGAACCAGCTTTTAATTCCTGACCACTAATAGTTACATCATCACTAAAAGTAATTGTAGTGTTCTTATTAGCTCCTGTACGCCATAATTTATCATAAGCCTGCAATCCACCAAAAATAGTTCTTCCTTTCTTAGAAGGTCTAGAATATTTAACAGTAGCCTCTGTTAATCCTATTGTCTGTATCACAGATCCTGAAGGACTAGCTGCCGGAGTTTTTACTTGTGCTTTTACAGAAAATGAAGCACTTAGCACAAATAACAAAAGAGTAATTTTTTTCATAATTATATATATTTAGTTAAAACAAAGCTAAATATAAAGGTTATTTAGAACAGTTAATATTTCCTTAAAAAAAATCTATTTTAGGTATTAAATTAATTAAATCATAAATAAAAGAAACGTTCATATGTAAAGTAATTGTTAATTAAACATTTTTACTTCTATTTTGTCTTAAACTTCTATAAGAAATATCTTTTCGTATATTAAATTCTGTTAGTTTTGCTTACAAATTAATGAACATGAAACGTTACTTTTCTGAATTTATAGGAACCTTTGCTTTAATTTTTTGTGGCACGGGAGCTATGACTATTAATGAAATAACTGGAGGGAGTGTTACTGGTGTTGGCATTGGTATAACTTGGGGGTTTATTGTTATTGCTATGATTTATGCTTTTGGTGATATCTCTGGAGCACATTTTAACCCTGCTGTTACTATTGCTTTTGCTTTTGCAAAAAAGTTTTCATGGAAAGAGGTTCCAGTTTATATTATAGTACAATGTTTAGCTGCAATTACAGCAAGTGGTATGTTACTATATTTATTTCCCGCAAGTGAGTGGCTTGGAGGAACGCAACCTTCTGTAACCCCTTATTTTCCTCCTATAAAAGCTTTTGTATTAGAAATTACACTTACTTTTTTTCTAATGCTTGTCATTATCAATGTTTCTACTGGCGCTAAAGAAATAGGCGTTATCGCTGGCTTGGCTATTGGTGGTGTAGTTATGTTAGAAGCTATTTTTGCTGGACCGATGACTAATGCGTCTATGAATCCTGCGCGTTCCCTAGGACCAGCACTAGTATCTGGGCATTTAGAAAATTTATGGCTATATCTTACCGCTCCTTTTATTGGCGCAATTTTAGCTGTTCTAAGCTGTAAATTGGTAAAAGGAGATAATTGTTGCGATACTAAAGTTTGCTGAAAATTAATCTTTAAAAGTATCGATCAAATAAATAGCTAGTATATAGCTACCTTTCAACATAGGTCTTAATTTTTGATATGCAATTCTTTTTTGAGTCTTTACTGTATTTATAGAAATAGATAATTGTTCAGAAATTTGCTCATTTTTAAAACCTTGCAAACTAAGTTTTATAATTTCTTTACATTTATAAGGTAATTTGTTTACGGCTTCATCTACCATACGTGTTACCTCTTTTACTAACATTTCCTTCTCAAAATAAGTATTAGATTCTAAAATTTTATAATCTTCATCTGTTAGTTTTCTTTTTACCCTATACTCCTTGCTTTTAAGATAATCTAAGCTTCTGTTTTTCGCAGCTGTATATAAATAAGATTTTATGGCTGAATCATTTTTAAAAACAATTTTTTGATTCCATATTGTAATAAAGACCTCTTGCACCACATCTTTGGACAAGTCTAAATCGTTTAAATACTTATTAGTAAACAAACACAAAGAAGTATAAAAAGTATTGTACAATGACTTATAATCTTTTGAAGAAAACTTATTGTTTTTTATTAGTTTCAATTTGGTTGCATGCTTTTTTCAAATTTATGAAAAAAAAGTATATGTAAATAATTAACAGCTTTTATTTAAATATTCGTATTTTAAATATAAAATAATTATCTATTTGTTATTACAAACATCTTACACAATCTAATTATTTTTATAATCTTATGCTGTAACTTTCTTTTTTGGTTGTATTTCTAGTACTAAATAAATTATAAATTACTTAGATGAATATGATAATCTAATGATAGCATTATTATGTGAGACAATAGAAAGTATAGGTGTAAATACCTAATAAAAATTCTATTAACATCACTAGAACACCATTCTGAATATATAAAGAAAGTAATTTTTAGCTATGTTCTTTATAATAACGCTCTAAAATAGCATCAATACTTTGGATAGATTTTTTTGTCCAGTCTAATTGCTTTTCTTTCTTTTCAATAGCGGTTAACCCCCAAGAAATACTAGATTTTTTTAATTTAGTAGTAAGAGCTTGAATAATAATTGCCGCTGAAACAGATATATTTAAACTCTCTGTGAAACCTATCATTGGTATTTTCAAAAAACCGTCTGCTTCAGAAAGCACCTCTTCACTAAGCCCTAGTTTTTCAGTTCCAAAAAACAAGGCAACTCTATCATCAATCTCAAAATCGTCCAACAAACAAGAATCGTTATGTGGTGTAGTGGCTATGATTTTATATCCTTTTTTTCTTAAATCACTAATACATTCCTTTGTGGTCTTATGCCTATGAACATCTACCCATTGCTGTGCTCCCATGGCTATTTCCTTATCTAAAGTATTCCCATATTTACGTTCAATTAAGTAAGCTTCTTGCAACCCAAAAACCTCACAACTACGAACAACAGCACTCGCATTGTGTGCTTGGAATACATCTTCTACTGCAACGGTTATATATTTTGTACGCTGCTCTAAAGTCTCTAAAAAGCGTTCTTTGCGTTCAGGCGTAATAATCTCTTCTAAATATGCTAAAAGCTTTTCATCTATCATATGCCGAATATAATAAAAAAGTATATTTTTAGATGAAAAATCAGTTTTAACAAATTATGAAACAAAAAATTGTAATATTAACAGGTGCTGGTATAAGTGCAGAGAGTGGCATTAATACTTTTAGAGATGCAGACGGACTTTGGGAGGGGCACGATGTTATGGAGGTTGCTTCACCGCAAGGTTTTGCTAATAACCCAGCATTGGTATTAGATTTTTATAACCAAAGAAGAAAACAATTATTAACTGTTTCTCCTAATAAAGCACATTTGTCATTAGCAGATTTAGATAATTATTTTGATGTTACAATTATTACTCAAAATGTAGATGATTTACACGAACGGGCTAACAGCTCTAGTATCATACATATTCATGGTGAATTATTAAAAGTACGGAGTACTATGAATGAAAACCATATTTTAGATTGGAAGACCGACCTTATTGTGGGAGATTTAGATACAAACGGACACCAACTGCGACCACATATAGTTTGGTTTGGAGAGCAAGTACCACTTTTAGAAAAAGCAATAGAAATTACAGAACAAGCAGCTATTTTAATTATTATAGGTACTTCTATGCAAGTATACCCTGCGGCAAGCTTAGTAAATTATGTTGCTGCACAAACACCTATTTATTTTATAGACCCTAAGCCTAGCATACAAGCAAGTGATTTTAATAACCTTACTATTATTCCAAAAACAGCAGTAAATGGAGTTCCTACTCTGGTCGAGAACCTAATTGATACAACACTCTAGTTTGTTTAGCCCAAGCAATAACAGCTTCTTGTTCTTCTTTAGATAATCTTGCCTTTTCATGCGTCCACTTATATTCTTTTAAAGGCATTTTTCCTTCTGTCACCTCTTCTATAAGTTCCTCTAATTTGTGGTCTTTCTTTCTTGCAGAATACTTTTCCCAATCGGAAAAATTTAAGTGTTTCTTTCCGTCTTTTATATGGTCTGCTAACCAATAAGAAACTGGAGCAATACTATTATACCAAGGGTATTTTGTATTATTACTATGGCAATCATAACATGAATTTATTAATATAGCCTTTACTTTTTCTGGCGGATTTGTTTCCGAAATAAAAGTAGCAATATAACCTGTAGTATCTATATTTTTCTCTGGTCTATAAAATTGCATCCCAATTAAAACAAATAATGCAAGTACCAATATTCTTTTTGTTATTTTCATCCTAGAAATATTTTACAAATTAAAAATACAAATTAAGTGACAACAGTAGAACTTTATGAGGCTTTAAATTACGCAAACCATTCCCGAGAGAAACGGAAAGAAATGGCTGATTTAATTCTAAATAACCCAATTTTAATAGAACCTTTATTAAAAATTGCTTTTACCATTGACGACCCTGTTTCATGCAAAGCCTGTTGGGTATTAGAATTTGCAGCAAAAGAACAATTAAGTTATATACTTCCCTATTTAGATATTGTTACAAAAAACAGTAGTGAAATCCGTTTAGATTCAGCAATAAGACCCATTGCTAAAATATATGAATATTTAATTTTATCTTATTTTTCTAAGACACCCAACCATACTCAAACCGCTATAACAAATAAACATTTGGAAAAAATAGCCAGCAGCTGTTTTGATTGGCTTATTGGAGAACATAAAGTAGCTGCGCAAGCGTATGCTATGACATGCTTACTTCACCTTGGAAAAAAATATGATTGGATTCATCCTGAATTACGATTGGTATTGGAACAAAACTATGCCACTGGTAGTGCTGCTTATAAAGCTAGAGCTAGAATGACGTTGGCGAAAATATAGCTAGACGCTAAAAAATATTTTTAACATTAAAAAATAATAACGTTTGGTACAAAACACGTAGGCCAAATGATAAGCACTACATTTTGGGTTTATTACTAAGCTAAATGTAAATATTTTGTTTTTAATTTTCGTTTAAATGACAAATTTTATATTTAGCGGACTTCATCAATAAGCACAGACCTTTCGGTTAAGCACAAACGCCCTATGTTTTTTACAACTTGTTAGGTGTCTGGCTTTCTTTCCGCAAACTTGCTAGCGTTGGCTGAAGCGAGTTGCAAATATGTATAGCCTTGAGCGTTAGCAATTCCGTCAGAGTATCAATTCCGACAACATCTTTTTTATGTCTAAATGTTTTGCTCCTTGAACTGATTTTGAGTTCATTGAGACTAAATCTATCCAATTCAAAATCTTTTTCTTTTCTGTCGTGTTTTGATTCCAATATTCTGATAATTCCATTGCAGAAGTATTTATTAAAATCTCTAAAACAGAATTTATATTGTCAAAAAGTTTAATAAATACTCTTGGAATATTTTTGTAAACTTTGTTTTTAATCAAATAATCGTCTTTTCCGCCAGCGGTAAACAAATCTCTAACATTTGGGCAAACAACGGCCTCTCTTGTTACAAGCCAAATTGCAAGTCTTGAAAATTTGTCTCCTCGATTGCTAAAAACCTCTGGAAAATAGACCATAGCTCTATTTTTAGTATCTTTCCTTTCTTTTTGGTTTAAATTATTCCAGATATTTATGACAAGGTTGCTTGCTTTTTCCGTGTCTTGAATCCACCACAAATCTTGACCAGGTTTTAATTTACTTTTGTAATAATCTGTTATAGATTTTATTGGATTTTTCTTCTGGCGTAAAGTATCGTAAGAGGTGTTGATTTTGTCAAAAATTGTTTTACCTTCTTCCAAGTTCATATCTATTAAATATCTTGGCGAATGCGTTACAACTACTTCCGATAAACATTCTTCGTAAGCTCTATATTTAAATTCAATAGGCTTTCCAAGTTTCCCAAAAAGCATAAAAATTCTCTCAACGTCATCTACTCTTGTAGATTCTAAAACGCTATTTCCTGTCGTTTTCCAATGATTTTGAGTTGTGGTTTTAACTTCTATTCCGTAAAGTTTTTTAGCAATAATATCTGGAAATTTTTGTCCGCCAATTACTTCAATTGAGTTTTCAAACGCAGTTCCAACAGCTAATTCAGTCATTACATTTCCAACATATGGTTCTAATTTATTACCTCGCAATTGCTCAATTTTCTTTGGCGATTTCTTTGCGTGTGTATTTAATTGTTAAATTTAATAATGCGTTGAACTCACTTTTATGTGGTTCTGAATTTACTGATACTACCATTATTTTTAAAGTATAAATCCCAAACATCTTCTATTCTCTTTGCTAAATTGTAGGCGAGTAGTGGTGGAACAGCATTACCAATTACTTTATAAGCTTTTGAAGGACTTACTAAATAAGAACCTTTACGTCCTTGTTTATTTGCAATTACAAATTCATAATCAGGCGGAAAAGTTTGAATTAAAGCGCATTCTCTTGGTGTTAAACGTCTTTCTTTTAATCCTTTCGAAAGTTCATCTTTTAATATTCCTCCGTTCTTTTCCGATAATCTTCTAAATTCAATATTTCCATGATGTTCAGCTCTAATAGTTGGACTAATGCCTTTTGGTTTTATTTCTATTTGACCTTGGCAATGTTTACCCATAAATTTTGCTTTAGAGTAAAATTGTTGAGATAAATCATTTGAATTTTCAGGCTCCTTTATGTTTTCAAAAAGCTCTTCTAAATCAACGTGTCGTTTTAAATTTTCTCCGTCTGTCGTGTAAGCGTGGGTTGGTTTTGGATAGGGATTGTATTTGTCCGATATAATTTCCTTTTCTAATTGTTCAAGAGCCGATTTTTTTAATGCAGATTTTTTGATGCCAATAAAGAAAACTCTTTCTCTTGATTGCGGAACACCATAATCTGCCGAGTGTAAAACACGAGGATTTAAAACTAAATAACCGTTATCTCCAGCTGATGAAAAATCGCTTTGAATAATGTCTTTTACATTTGAAAGATTGACTAAACCTTTTACATTTTCTGCAATAAAAATTTTTGGTTGAGTAATTTCAATGACTTGTTTCATCCACATATAAAGTTGACCACGAGTTTCTTCTGTAGCACAAGTTTCTGTGTTTAGTTTACCCTTGTGGTTTTTGTGAGAATCAAAACCGTTTCTTTTTCCTGCAATGCTGAAATCTTGGCAAGGGAATCCGCCAGTTACAATGTCGATATTTTTTGGAAAAACCTTTGTTCCGCTTTGATGAAGCTTCACTAAATCTACAATGCTGTCGGTTTGGTAATCTTCTGCATTATGTCCTCTTTTTGAAAAATAATTTACCCAAGCATTTCTTGCGTCTTTTAAAATGTCGTTAGCAAAGACTGTTTTAAAACGTGTTTTTGATAGTTTGACAAAATTATTTTCAAGTTCCTTGTTTATGAAATTTGGACTTAAAAGTTCGTTCACGGATGATTTTAAAACTGAAAAATCTCCTTCAAAACCTAAATCCATTCCGCCACAACCAGAAAATAGAGACAGCATATTTAAAATAGATTTATCTACTTTATTTTCTCTTTTCTTTTTTTCTTTTGAGTAGAATTTCACAGCTAATTGAGGTTCGGCAACTACGCTTGTATTTTCTGTATCAGTTGTTAATATTCGCATAGTTAGTTTTGAATTTGGTGTGATTTTAAATATCTAATTTTTTTCTCAGCTGCTTTTAGTACTTTGCCTGCACAATCTTCATCTGCAATCTCATAAGCAATTTTATCACTAATAAATTGAATTAAAAGTTCGTCTTTATCGAGTTTTAATATTTCTGCAAGCTTGACCAACATTTCTTTTGTTGGTTTTCGCTCGTTTCTTTCGATTTTGCTTAAAATAGCTTGGTCAATATCGACATAAGCTGAAACTTGCCTTAAAAGGAGTCCGAGTAATTGTCTTTTGTTTCGTAAAATTTGTCCGATTGTTTCCATTTTGAATATTGTTACTTGACAATAAGTGTCAAATATAGTTTGTCAAATTTTAGAAACCAAAAAATTCGGATTGCAATTTTTCGAGCGTTGGCAGAAAACAGCTCTTTTGTTTTTTAGCGTTAGAAAATATGGTGAAAAAAAATAAATGTGCTGTTTTGGTAGTGGGTTTTTCAGCACGGACTTTAATGATGGCAGGATTTTTTTCCGCATTACAGGCATCAACAAATATGATAAAATTCTAGCGCAAGTATTAAGTTTAAAACTACTTATTACTCTTTTTTATTCGTGTATTCCTATTAGATTATTTAAGTATCACCTAAACTTTAACTACACCCAATTTACATAAAATGTAAATTTAGTATAATGGTTCTGCTTTACTGCTATCTCTTTTCGCTTAGCGCTTTTTGCAACTACTACCATCAAACTAAAAAGGAATAACTATCTTTACCCCTTCTAAAAAATCAATTTTTTAACAGATGTCATTAAACAGTTTAAATGCAATTTCTCCCATTGATGGAAGATACAGAAGTAAAGTAGATACGTTAGGTCCTTTTTTCTCTGAAGAAGCCCTAATAAAATATAGAGTTCGTGTAGAGATAGAATATTTTATTGCACTATGTGAAATTCCGTTGCCTCAACTTTCATCTTTTGATGTTTCAAAATTTGGTGCGCTACGTAAAATTTACACCGATTTTACTACAGAAGATGCACAAGCTATAAAAGACATAGAGAAAGTAACCAACCACGATGTTAAAGCGGTTGAATACTTTATAAAGAAAGCGTTTGACGCTCTTGGTTTACAAGAATTTAAAGAATTTATCCATTTTGGATTAACTTCTCAAGATATAAATAATACAGCCATTCCGTTGTCTATTAAAGAAGTAATGAATGATGTATATGTACCACAATACTCAGAAATATCTTCTAAATTAGAAGAGCTAAGTACTACGTGGGCAGAAATTCCTATGCTAGCACGTACCCATGGGCAGCCAGCTTCCCCTACCCGTTTAGGAAAAGAAATTGCTGTTTTTGCAGAACGCTTAAAAGAACAATTTAATTTATTAAATGATATTCCTTGTGCGGCAAAATTTGGTGGTGCTACTGGAAACTTCAATGCACACAAAGTAGCCTATCCACAAATTGACTGGAAAGCCTTTGGTCAAAAATTTGTACAAGAAAAACTAGGTCTACACCACTCTTTCCCAACTACACAAATAGAGCATTATGACCATATGGCAGCTTTGTTCGATGGTTTAAAAAGAATAAACAATATAATTATAGATTTAGACAGAGATTTCTGGACCTATGTATCTATGGATTACTTTAAACAAAAAATTAAAGCTGGTGAAGTAGGTTCCTCTGCAATGCCACACAAAGTAAATCCTATAGATTTTGAAAACTCTGAAGGAAATTTAGGAATTGCAAATGCAATTTTCGAACATTTAGCAGCAAAACTGCCTATTTCTAGACTACAGAGAGATTTAACAGATAGTACAGTTCTTAGAAATGTTGGTGTACCATTTGCACATACTATTATTGCTTTTCAGTCTTCATTAAAAGGGTTAAATAAGTTATTATTGAACAAAGAGAAGTTTGAACAAGATTTAGAAAATAACTGGGCGGTAGTTGCAGAAGCAATACAAACTATATTAAGACGCGAAGCATACCCTAACCCTTATGAGGCGTTGAAAGGCTTAACACGCACCAATACTAAAATAACACAACAATCTATAGCAGAATTCATTGATACTCTAGAAGTTTCTGATGCTATTAAATCTGAATTAAAAGTTATTACACCTAGTAATTATACTGGGATATAAATTTAAAGTTTATAATATAAAAAATCCCCCTCAATAATTATTGAGGGGGATTTATAGTTTAGACAAGAACTATATCAACTAAAATAAGCGCTTTAAAAATGTATTCATAAAAATTCCATTAGGGTCTAGCTTATTTTTTAAACTAACAAAATTTTCCCAATCTGGGTAATTATCTCTTATTTGCTCTTTCGTATAAAAAGTGTGCTTTGCCCAATGGTGCCTCCCTTTATGAGCTTCAAAAATAGCATGAACATCTTTAAAGTAATTCTTGTAGTCTATATCTTTTCCAAAAGGCTTGTAAGCTATAATACCTATATAGCAAGTTTCTCTTTTGTATGCCATACTTAAAGCAGCCTTATTTTTTGGTGCAAAACGTATCTCTATAGGCATATGCACTTTATAATTTTTATCGTTTAATAGTTTTTTAATTTTTTTTAAAACAACTGCTACCTCATTAATAGGTACACCATACTCCATTACTTTCTGTTTCACAAGTATAGGTAATGTAAATGCTGCTAAAAAATCACTAACCGTATCTTTAACTTCTTTTTTCAATAACAAATTAAACATAATGTGGTTTAATTTAGGAATGTATTTTGGAGCAAAAGAAGTAAACCACAACCCAATTTCATGAACTATATTCCCTAAAAATATGTTCGTATACCAATCTTTAAATTTATTAGTTTTTGTTGGGTTTTTATCTGTTTTACTTGCTATCCAATAATTTACCTTATTAGTATGTGGTGCCCACCAAAAACGCATATAATCTTCTTTATAACATGCGTTTAAATTTTTAAGCATGGTATTAAAACTAATACTTTGGGTATTTACTTTTAAGTTGTAATTAGGTACTAATTTTATAGTCACAGTTGAAATAACACCGATTGCTCCTAACCCTACTACGGCTAAATTAAACTCCTTTTTATTTAAACGCTTATCAAAAAATTTTAATTTCCCTTCTCCTGTTAGTACCGTAAATGCTACTATGGACTGGTCTATGGCTCCATGTGTTATTCCTGAACCATGCGTGCCCGTGCTTATTGCCCCAGCAATAGATTGACTTACAATAGTACCTAAATTATCCAAAGCAAGGTTATTTTGTAAAGCAAAGGTTGCGATTGCTTTTAAGGAGATTCCAGATTGTACCGTTAACAATCTATCACTGGCACTAAAATTTATAACCTTATTATAATTTTTAAGATCCAACAAATACCCCCCTTTTGTAGCCGAAATTTGGGAACAAGAATGCCCAGCTCCAACTACCTTAATCGTTGTTTGTTCTTTTATTGCTTTGTAAACTAGTGTAAATAATTCTTTTTCTGTAGCGGGAAAAACAATATGTTTTGGATAAGAGGTAACTGATTTAGACCAATTAACCCATTTTAAATTGGATTTCATCTTTTTAAGCACAAAGAAACAACCTTAATTTTAAAATAAATTATAATGGTATAAGTATATTTTACTTCATAATCGAGATTAAATACTAAGAGGTTTGCCTCTAAATCAAAATATTTTTCATTTGAATGCCTCGTGAGCTTGCCTCCTAGGTAGTTTACTAAGAATAGATACAGCCATAATAGCTACTGCATAAATTACGTTAGCCAACTACTTAATTTAAAAAATATAACCCTTAATATTCCGCAACGCTACTTTTACTGTAACAACTCTCTCGCATGTGCTACTGCAGAGTCTGTTAAGCTTTTACCACCCAACATCTCTGCAAGCTCCATTACCCTGTCATCGGTAGTTAACTTTTTCATGTTGGTGTGTGTTACTCCTGCTATTTCTTCTTTGTAAACTTTAAAATGATGTCCTCCTTTAGAAGCTACTTGTGGTAAATGTGTTATGGAGAAAATCTGCATGGTCTTACTCATTTCTAACATAATATCACCCATTTTGCCAGATATCTCACCAGAAACACCTGTATCTATTTCATCAAACATTAAAGTGGGTAAATGCTCATATTTAGCCAAAATGGCCTTTATTGTTAACATAATACGAGACAACTCCCCTCCAGACGCTACTTTTTTAAGCAAACCATAATCTCCCCCTTTATTAGCCGAGAATAAAAATGATAATTCATCTTTCCCAAAACTATTAAAGACAGCAGAAGGTTTTATTTCGATTAAAAAAGTGGCACTTGCCATTCCTAAAGAAACTAATGAACTCTCCAATTGTTTTTTAAGAGACGGTATTACTTTTGTTCGTCTAGCCGTTATTTTTTTAGCAAGTTCTTCTAATTTTTTTTCTTTTACTAACAACTCCTGTTGCTTACTCGCTATGGTAGACTCTATATTTTCGGTAGCACTTACTTTTTTAGATAACTCCTCCTTTATAACTAATAATTCAGATACATCTGCAGCATTATGCTTTTTAAGAAGATCATACAGCAATTGTAATTTTCCGCTTACTTCTCCTAATAATTGCGGATTTGCTTCTGTATTTTCTAAAAACAACTGCATTTCATTCGAAATATCATCAACCTCTATAAAAACAGATTGTATTCGTTCGTTCATACTTACAAACTGACTTCCAAAACCTGCTAGTTTACTTGATATAACTTTTAATTCTGTCAATAAATTTACAGCACCTACTTGCTCATCATTTAAAATTTGATGCCCGCTAGAAAGTTGTTCCACAATTATCTCAACATTATTTAATTGTTCGTATTGTTCCTCTAATTCTTCTACAATGCCAACTTTTATAGTAGTACCTTCTAATTCTTTTAATAAAAAGGAATTATAATCATGTTCTTTAGTTGCTTCTTCTTGAAAAAGAGTTAACTTATTCAATTCTTTTGTTCCTTTTTGATAGGCTTCTAATTGTTTCCTATAAGACAAGAGCAAATCACTATTTCCTGCCAGAGCATCAATCATTTTTAGCTGAAAATTATTATCTGCTAATTGTAGTGTTTGGTGTTGTGAATGAATATCTATTAACTGTTCTCCTAACTTAGATAAAACATCTAAAGTAACAGGAGAGTCATTAATAAATGCTCTAGATTTTCCGCTAGGTAAAATTTCTCTTCTAATGATGGTTTTAGGCTCATAATCTAACTCCTTATCACTAAAAAAAGATTTCAAATTATATTTATCTATTTCAAAATCAGCTTCAATAATACATTTTAGAGATTTGTCTCTAAGAGAAGATAAATCTGCACGTTTTCCTAATATTAAAGACAAACCGCCTAACAGAATAGACTTCCCTGCTCCTGTTTCTCCCGTAATAATAGTAAAACCATTGGTAAATGATACATTTAAATGGTCTATTAACGCATAATTTTTTATAGAAAGTGTAGCTAACAATTTAATACGAATTTAGAACCGTAAAGATAATTTATATTCCACATATGATAAACACATTTAAAAAAAGTTATACAAACAATTAAACAACAGTAAATTATACACTTAAAAAGGCTAATTAAACAGTATATCTAAACTTATAAATTACTTACATTTGCCTGTCTAAATTTTTATTTTAATGGAGCTTGTTTTTGCCACACACAATTTAAATAAAGTAAAAGAAGTACAATTATTACTTCCTAACAACATAACCCTCTTGTCTTTAGAAGATATTGGATGTAAGCAAGATATTCCTGAAACTGCTCTTACACTAGAAGGCAATGCACAATTAAAAGCTGATTATGTTACGGAAAATTACGGGTATTCTTGCTTTGCAGATGATACAGGTTTATTGGTTGCTGCTTTAGATGGTGCACCCGGAATATACTCTGCTCGCTATGCTGGGGAACAAAAAAATGCTGAAGATAACATAAGTAAATTATTATTTGAGTTGAAGAACCAACAAAATAGAGACGCACATTTTAAAACGGCTATTGCTTTAAATATTGATAAAGAAAAAACATTATTCACAGGTATTGTTAATGGTGAAATTACTACAGAAAAAAGTGGTGTTGCTGGTTTTGGATACGATTCTATTTTTAAACCTTCTGGTTATAATAAAACTTTTGCTGAAATTACATTAAGTGAAAAAAATAAAATTAGTCATAGAGGTATAGCGGTACAAAAATTAATAGATTTTTTAAAAAATAATACTATTAAAAATTAGTGACAAGCTTTAGTTAGTATCAAGAAAAATACAAGAATTTAGTGCTTTCATCGCTGTATATTTTTACTTTGATGACTGTTTGACAAATAATCAATGGAAATAAATAATTATTACCAACAACCAAGATAGGTGACTATTCTAGTTGATATTAATCTAAAAGTGTAAAGCAAATTTCAAAAGAAAATCAATTAGATTATCTAGAAACATATGCACACTAAAATATTTAAAAGAAAAAATTTAAAAATTTAAACTCTAATACAGAGAAAACAAAAAGGTTAACTTTAAAATATGAAGTAGAAAACACGGAATTACTTGTTGATTCTGCTAATATTCAAAGAGCCTACTAGGAAAATATTTAGATTAAAAAATAGGAACAATCATCTGTTTAAAAAGAATGAAAAAAACTTTTTAAGAAATATTAAATTGCTTCCAAAAAGTTTGATGTAGTAATACTTTTATTTCAGAAAATACTACTATGATTGGTGCCGTTTGCATTCTTAATTAAAGAAAATCTCTCAATTCAAAAAACAATTACTTTGTCAACAGTAAATTTTGGTTTATTAACTACACTAATAGCTATATATGGCTGTACTTTAGTTCCTTAATAATTTGAAAATACTTATTTTATGCCAGAATACATATTAAAGCTTCACCATTGAGATGAAAAAATAATAAAATAACCAGTTTTGTTTATTTTCACACAGTGTAATTATTCTTAAATTAAAATGTAATTAAACATTTCATTTTGAGGTAGTTTCACAACGAAACGATTTTACTAAACTATAAAAAAGATTAAACTACCGTAACTAATCTTCTTAAGCTCCTAAAAACAATAGACCCTATGTATTTTTAATGGGATTTTCAGTAAATTAAAGTCATAATATTCGGTTAAATAAATAAACAGTACCTTTGCAGCTTTAATTAACGCCGCTAGTATAGCATGTGTTGTTTTGAGTCTAATAAGGTTACTAGGATAATCGCTCTGTACAACATAGATATTTGCGATTAAGTATACAATATTATGATGAAATTTGAAGAATTAGGGCTAGAACAGTCCTTACTTGATGCTATTAAAGATTTAGGATTTGAAAATCCGTCTGAAGTACAAGAAAAAGCAATCCCATTATTATTAGAAGGTGAAATAGATTTAGTTGCCCTTGCCCAAACAGGTACAGGAAAAACTGCGGCTTTTGGTTTTCCGTTAATACAAAAGATAGATAATGCTAGTAGAACTACGCAAGGTCTTATCTTATCTCCTACAAGAGAATTATGCTTGCAAATTACCAACGAAATAAAACTATATTCTAAGTACGAAAAAGGAGTGAATGTAGTTGCTATTTATGGTGGAGCAAGTATTTCTGACCAAGCAAATCAAATTAAACGTGGAGCACAAATTATAGTGGCTACTCCAGGTAGAATGAAAGATATGATTAGCCGTAGAATGGTAGATATTTCTAAGATTGATTATTGTGTTTTAGATGAAGCAGATGAAATGCTAAACATGGGATTCTTTGAAGATATTAAAGATATCCTTTCTAATACACCAAAAGAAAAATCTACTTGGTTATTCTCGGCAACAATGCCAAGAGAAGTAGCTACGATTGCTAAAAAATTTATGAATAGCCCAACTGAAATTACAGTTGGAGCGAAAAATTCTGGTGCTTCTACAGTACAACACGAGTATTATGTAGTTGGTGGTAGAGACCGTTACCCTGCTTTAAAAAGGTTAGCAGATACTAACCCAGGTATATTTTCTGTTATTTTTTGTAGAACAAAAAGAGATACACAGCGTGTAGCTGAAATGTTAATAGAAGATGGCTACAGTGCTGGAGCATTGCACGGAGATTTGAGTCAGAACCAAAGAGATATGGTAATGAACTCTTTCCGTAAAAAACAGATACAAATGTTAGTTGCTACAGATGTTGCAGCCCGTGGTATAGATGTAGATGATATTACACATGTAATAAACTACCAATTACCTGATGAAGTAGAAACGTACACCCACCGTAGTGGTCGTACAGGTAGAGCTGGTAAATCTGGTATATCTATGGTTTTAGTTACGAGAAGTGAAACTCGTAAAATTAGAGCTATTGAGAATAAAATAAATCAAAAATTCCTTACTAAAAAAATTCCTACGGGAATGGAAATTTGCGAATTACAGTTGCAACATTTAGTAACTAAAATAAAGGATACAGAAATTAATGAAGGTATAGAAAGTTACCTGCCAGCAATTAATGATGTATTGGCAGATGTTACTCGTGAAGATTTAATAAAGAAAATAGTTTCTGCTGAATTTACTCGTTTTCACGACTATTATAATAAAGCTAAAGATTTAAATTCATCTTCAGATTCTAGAGATAGAGATGGTGCTGAACGTGGTGATCGTAGAGATAGAACTAACGGAAGAGAAATTCCTGCAGACGGTTCTGTTCGTTACTTCATTAATATAGGTGAAAAAGATGATTACGATTGGATGTCTTTAAAAGACTTCTTGAAAGAGACGCTGGATTTAGACAGAGATGCTGTTTATAAAGTAGATGTTAAAGAAAGTTTTTCTTTCTTTAATACAGACGCATCACATTCTGAAAAAATACTAGCTACGTTCCAAGATTTTAAAGTAGACGGACGTTTTGTCAATGTTGAAATTTCTAAAAACCCTGGTGGAGGAAGCCGAGGCGGTAGAAGAAACAGTGGTGGCCATAAAGGCGGTCGTGATAGAGAACGTAGTGGTGGAAGCGGAAGAAGGCGCGAAGGAGGAAATTCATCCTACGGTAGCGGCAGCAGACGTTCTGGTGGCGGAGGAAATTCCGAAAGAAGCGGAAGCCGAAGAAGAAATGGTTTTAGTTAATACAATATTAAAAAATACGCTTCGGCGTATTTTTTAATTTAGTTTAGTATATTTAGAGCCTGAAATGATTCTATGAAAAAATACATTCTACCAATTTTTGTATTCCTTTTTTTTATTGGTTTTTCTCAAGAAGAAGAAAATAATGATATAGAGAAAGAGATAAAAGCAATTATAGTCAATGCACTAACCGATACACCTTTAGAGAGTGTACACGTTGTTAACCTAAATAAAGTTATTGGTACCATAACTAATAAAAAAGGAGAATTTACTATATCTGCCGCAGTAAATGACACCATTTATTTTACTTTTTTAGGATTTAAACCCCAAAAGGTGAGAGTTACTAATGACATGTTTAAATTTAAGGATACTAAAATAACCTTAACAGAACTTGCCTATGCATTGGAAGAAGTAATTGTACAACCATACCAGTTAACAGGTTTTCTAGAAATAGACGTTAAAAATATTCCACTGAACGATGGTTTTCAATACAGTATTTCTGGATTATCGAGAGGATATGAAGCTGGTAGCAGAAACCCAAGTGCCGTCACTAAAGTACTAGGCGCTATATTAAACCCTGCAGATTTACTTCGAAATTTATTTGGCAAAAAACCCAACCAAATGAAAAAACTTCGAAAAATACAACAAGACGATCAAATAAGCGACCTCCTTGCTGCTAAGTTTGACCGTGAAACAATTACAGAATTACTACAAATAGAGAAAACAGATATTGATGACATCCTTACCAACTGTAACTATTCTAAATCTTTTATTGCTACAGCAAATGACCTTCAAATATTAGAAGCTATTAGTGGTTGTTATGAAGATTTTAAAGTATTAAATAGAAAGAAAAGGTAACCTAATAATAAAATTTTCTTTATACTAATTTTCATATTGCGTAATAAACCATTATGAAAAATATATTTGTCGTTTTTCTTTTTTAAAATCATAATGAACAGATTTAATTTGTTAGGTATTTTATATATTATTTTTCATAAAATATAGTTTTGATATACAAAAATATCAATCATGATATACAAAATACACAATGCAAAAGTGTTCACAAACGTTATATTTGCTATATTTATTAAAAAAGTATACTTTAGTTGCTATAAATGCAAAACTTGCACATATATATGTGTTGTAGCCAATTAGAGAAACTGCCCCAACAGATAAAATTAAAATGATAACATTCAAAAGAACAGATTCTGACAATACAGATTTTCAAAAATTAGTTAAGGAATTAGATGTTGATTTAGGAATATATTATAAGGAAGAGGAATCTTTTTATGAGGAATTGAATAGTATTGACAAAATTAAATATACTGTTGTTGCATATGATGAAAAAGGAAATCCAGTCGGGTGCGGAGGAATTAAAGAATTTTCGAAAAGTGAAGTGGAAATTAAAAGAATGTATGTTCCTCCAACCTATCGCGGAAATGGAATTGCTTCAATAGTCCTGAATGAATTAGAAAAATGGAGTACTGAATTGAAGTTTGAGAAATGCATATTAGAAACACTAAAAGAAAAGCCATATGCTATTAGATTCTATCAAAAGAACAATTATAAAATAATTCCGAACTTTGGGGAATATATAAAAGCTGAAAACAGCGTATGTTTTGAGAAAGAACTAAAATAAACTGGCTACAACACTATATATAGCCAATTGGGCGATTAGTGCTTAATCCAAAGGTTGTTGTCTATTTACAAAGTCGCCAAATCTTTTGATTTGGTATTAAAGAGAAAAATTAAAACAAAATACAAAAGATTTGGCTTGTGGCTTAACCGAAAATAATCGCTTGTTTTCTGCCCAACTTGCCATATATTAACCGTTGTAAGTAATGCGGAAATCGAGCTAAAATTGAACATTTGAACTAAAAAAGCCAACCGCACAAACAGCACATTTATTTTTTTGCCAACGCGAAAAGCCAACGCAAAAAAAATAAAAGAGCTGTTTCTTGCCAACGCTCACTCACGATAATACGAGGAACATTTACACCATATTTCAGGGAATTTTTACTATATTACAGCCGAATTAAAAAATTAGGTTTAAATGAACCGAATTAAAGAAGTCCTAAAAGAAAAAGGAATTACACAAACTTGGCTTGCCAAACAATTGGACAAGAGCTATAACACTGTAAATGAATATACTCGGAATAAAAGACAACCGAGTTTGGAAGATTTATACGAAATAGCAAAAATCCTTAATGTTTCAGCAAAGGATTTACTAATCGACAAAACCGAATTAAAGTGAGTAAAAAAGAAAAAGACCTTGATATTTTTATCAGCAGACTTTTAGATAATGCTAAAATTAAATATAGTGCTGACGGAAGTAGCATTAAAGAAATTAATGATGCTTTAAAAACAGCTTCCAAAAAAGGAACAGGACGTGTTGGATTTCCAGAATTTGTTGGTATTTCAAATGATTTTATAATCGTAATTGAAGATAAAGCAGATTTAGAAAAGCAAGCTAATTATGTTAACGAGGAACGAGCGGAATATAAAATAGACACTAAATCTCTTAAAGATTACGCAGAAAATGGAGCATTGCATTACGGAAAGCACATAATAGAAAACACAAATTTCAAGAAAGTATTTGCATTTGGTTGTTCTGGAGACGAAAAACACCATATAATTAGACCAATTTATATTGACTCAAGTGGTTACAAACTTTTACAACCAGTTGATAATTTTGAGAATTTTTCAGCTAAAAACATTGAGAAATATTATAAAGAACAAGTATTAGGGGAAACACCACCTGAAATTTTAGAAACAGAAGAAATAATAAAGAAAGCTGGAGAATTACACGAAATGCTTCGTAATTATGGACAGCTTCGTGATACTGAAAAACCTTTGGTCGTTTCTGCAATTCTTTTAGCGTTAAGTGAGAAAACTTTTAAAATAGAACATTTAGAAGGCGATTCAGTAAAAACTGATGGAGACATAATCTTTGACGCTTTAATTTCTCATATGAAACGTGTTCAAGTTCAGCCAGAAGTTAAAAAGCAACAATTACTTAATCAGTTCATAATAATAAAAGATAGAACTATTTTAAACAAAAAAGACGAACGTTTAAAAGAAGAAACTTCTAAAGAAACATATTTAGAAAAATCGCCATTACGATACTTTACAGAATATATCCAAAAAAATATAATTAGCTCAATAAAAGCAAACACCGCAGAAGATATACTCGGGAAATTTTATGGAGAATTTATTAGTTATGGTGGCGGAGACGGACAAACTTTAGGAGTTGTCTTAACACCAAAACATATAACTGAACTTTTTTGTGAACTTGTAGAATTAAAACCTAGTGACAATGTTTTTGACCCTTGTTGCGGAACTGGTGGTTTTTTAATTTCTGCAATGCACAAAATGTTAGAACAAGCAAAACCAGAAGAAATTGAAACCATAAAAAAACATAGACTTCACGGAATAGAAATTAGAGAAGATATGTTTGCTATTGCATCTACAAATATGATTTTGCGTGGAGATGGTAAAAGTAATTTGCTGAAAGATGACTTTTTAAGAATGCCAATCAGCAAATTAAGAGAGAAAAATTATACTGTTGGTTTTATAAATCCACCCTATTCACAAGCAAAAGGGAAAGACACTTCTCATTTATCTGAAATTCATTTTACAGAACATTTATTAAATGGTTTAGCAGATAATGCAAGATGTATTTTAATAGTTCCTCAATCCACAATGGTTGGTAAAACCAAAGAAGATAAACAAGTAAAAAAACGAATATTAGAAAAGCACACTTTAGAAGGCGTAATTACTTTAAATAAAGAAACCTTTTATGGTGTTGGTACAAATCCTTGTATTGCCATTTTCACAGCTCATAAGCCTCATTCAGAAAAGAAATTCTGCAAATTTATAAATTACGAAAATGATGGTTTCGCTGTAAGAAAACATATTGGATTAGTAGAAACGGAAAGAGCAAAAGAGCGTAAAGCACATTTGCTAAACTGTTGGCTACACGGTTCGCCAGCCGAAACAAAGTTTATGGTTCAAACAACTATTGAATCCGAAGACGAATGGTTACATTCGTTCTACTATTTCAATGATGAAATTCCAAAAGAAGAAGATTTTGAAAATACAATTGCTGATTACTTAACTTTTGAATTTAATATGATAATGCAAGGTAAAAACTATCTTTTTGAAAACGAAAACTAAAATGAAAACTATTTCTTTACTAAATAAAGATTGGGGACAATTTAAACTTTCTTCAATTTTCGAAATCGAAAACTGTAAATGCTCAAAAGTGTCTAGTTTACAAAAAGGCGACTTTCCTTATGTTGGTGCAACAAATAGAAATAATGGTGTTTTACATTTTGTGAAACCAGAACCAAAATTAATCACAAAAGGTAATTGCATTGCTTTTATCTGTGATGGAGAAGGTTCAGTTGGTTATTCTATTTACAAAAGTGAAAATTTTATTGGCTCAACAACAGTCAAAGTTGGTAGGAGCGAAAAATTGAACAAATACAATGGTGCATTTATTACAACGATTGCAGACACAGTAAGAAGTAAATATAATTTTGGGTTTAAACGTAATGAAAAGCATCTAAAGAATGAAACTTTAATGCTACCAATGGACAAAAAAGGGAATCCAGATTTTGAATTTATGGAAACCTTTATGAAATTAAAGGAACAAGAAAAACTAAATGAATTTGAGAGTTTTATTTCTAAAAAAATCAAAAATTTAAAGAAATCTAAAAAAACAGAAAGTTTAGAGCAGAAAGAGTGGGGAGAATTTTTTCTAAAAGATATTTTTTCAGAAATACAAAGAGGTAAAAGATTAAAAAAAGCTGACCACAGAAAAGGTATTATGCCTTATATTTCTTCAACAGCTTTAAATAATGGTGTAGATGGTTATGTTAGTAATAAAGAAAAAGTTAGAATTTTTTCAGATTGTTTAACTCTTGCTAATAGTGGTAGCGTTGGCGCCTGTTTTTATCAACCTTTCAAGTTTGTTGCAAGTGACCACGTTACAAAACTTAAAAGCGAACAATTAGGAGAATATACTTATAAATTTATTTCGTTTGTAGTGTCAAGATTAGGTGTTAAATATAGTTTTAACAGAGAGATGAACGACACAAGAATTAAACGAGAAAAAATAATGCTTCCGATGAATCAAAATAATGAACCTGACTATGTTTTTATGGAAAACTATATGAAACGATTGGAATATAAAAAACTGACTGAATATTTAAAAAAGAAATCGAATTGAAAAAGCCAATGCTCAAAGCCATACACATTCGCAATTCGCTACAGCCAACGCTACGCCAAAAATTGTAAAAGAGTATGTCTTGCCAACGCTCACATTTGAACTAAATAACAAACATCGGAAAACCAAGCAGAACGTGAAGCACTACTTACAATCGAGTAGACGGCTCTCTCCATAATTGAAGAGAGTGCGCCTCTCACACCACCGTACATACGGGTCTCGTATACGGCGGTTCGTTAATGATACTTAGTTTTCTTGTAGTAATCTAGTA
>Ga0114952_1000350_pt1 | contig 51667 bp, 47 predicted proteins | sample SidtaG_2_FD_87303 | JGI IMG/M metagenome (GOLD analysis project Ga0114952, IMG submission 87303) | Marine algal microbial communities from Sidmouth, United Kingdom - Sidmouth_Asex2 metaG | ecosystem: Host-associated > Algae > Red algae > Unclassified | place: Sidmouth, United Kingdom | collected...
TAGCTTTCTTCTTCGCTGTATTTATACTACTTGTAAATATTGAAACCAATTCAGAACATTCGATCGGATTAATTGTTGGCCAAAAAGAAGGCCATCTATACATCCGATAAACCGATAATCTGATAATCTGATAATCTGATAAATTATAATTTAGTATTTTTAGTATTTATCGGTTTATCGGTTAAGTTTTTTCTTCGCTGTATTTATGCTACTTGTAAATATCGCAACCAATTCAGAACATTCATTCATTTGTTCAAATCCAGTACTATTTATATATGCTTTTTCTAAAATGATCTGCAAATTGACTTGGGTTTCTCTTAATTCTTTTAAGCACACCTTCATTTTATGAATAAAATCAGCTTTTGATTCTGCAGCTAAAGCTTCTGCATAATTTAATGCAGGAGAAGTCCCTGATCGGATTAATTGTTGGCCGATATGTTTTCCTGCGTAATGTTTTGGAAGTTGCTCAGATAAGTTAAGGATAGACACAGAAAACCTGATTAATCTACCTTGAAGTTCAGTAAATTTCATCGCTTTATATTTTTAATGTGGACAATTATAATTAAAATCCAAAATAATTCTAATCCGATAATCTGATAAATTATCGGATTATCATTTTCAAAAGGTACTTATCAGTTTATAAGATCTTTTACTTATTTTTCTAACCAAACAAAAAAAGGCCCAAGAAACATCATCGCTTGAGCCTTTCTTTAATTAACATTAGGAGTAGATCTACTTATACTTCTTTGTCAAACCATGTAGTGCTTTTGCAAATTGTCTATCAAAAGCTGATCTATCTTTAACATATTGTTGTTGAACTTGAGCAACCACTTCTCTAGGAAGACGACTTACGTCTAAATTGTAATCTTCAACGATTTTTCTAAGGCCTGTGCTAGCTTGTCTTTGTTTAGGAGCGTCTACCTTTTTAAGAATCTTATCGAATACAGATTTTGGTGCAGTTGCAACATTGCTATCTCTCTTGTTTTCTTTTCTTACACCTTCGATTTCTTTCCTTATCAGGTCTAGGATACTTTGAGGAGATTTTCCTTTTGCTACTCGCTTTTGTTTTGACTGAGTATCAATATCTTTCAATTTGCTTTTCAAAAGATCAAAAACAGTTTTATCTGCTGTGGCTTCTCTTGGATTTGCTCGATTTTGCTTTTGGACGTCATTAATGGTTTTTAATATCGTTGCTAAAACTTTGCCGTTGGCCATTTCTTTTTCATTTAATTAATTAGTAAAATTTACTATTTATAAGACTGTGCATTTTCGAGAAGTCACTGTTATCATGTATACATCCCAACATGAATATTTTCGTTATAGTCCGTTCTGGCTCCTTCCTTCAAAGGTCCACTGGACCTTTGTTTCTGCCAAGAAGCAAAAAATCAGTCATTCGCCCTCCTGATCTCCTCCGAGGCAGAACCTTTTCTCTTCCCCTTAGACTTCATGTGCTGATTGCCAAATTTATAAGATAGCCTCATATTAAAAACTGGGGCTTGCCAGGAGGACACTATATCCATGTCTTGCTGATAATCTACACTTGCATACCAAAAGCGATTGACAAAATCTTCCACTCCAAAGCTGACTTTTAGTTTATTACCGAGTAGTTTTTTAGAAATACCAAAACTAGATCCATACAAATATTCGGCTCTAAATATCCCATCTTGCTGCCCAGAGGTAAACCAACCGCCGATCTCTGCACTTACCTCCCATGGTAATTTAAACTGAGCATTAATGACAGCTACAGTATTCCATCTCGACTCCAAGAAAGTACCATTGTTAAAATTAGAATCATAAGCATTATTACTGACGATGGCTCCTATATATCCATCAAGGCCTTTTATAAAACTTAAAGGCAAAAAAAGCGAGGTACTAAAAAGTTCTTGACTGTCAAAATTCACATCCGTTTTAAAGGCTTCTTCCTCTTCAGCAAGCGTAACTTCTACTATCGCATCCCTGGACTTTTTATATTCCACATTAAAAAAAGGTTGCCCTTCAAAAGCAAGCGTGAACTTTGCAGAATGCGTCAACTCCGGACTGAGATTAGGATTCCCTTGATAATAAGTGAATGGATCAATATAGTAAACAAATGGATTCAAAGAAGAATATCTTGGTCTATCTATCCTATAACTATATGCGACGGTAGAAACAAGTTTCTTACCCCATTTTTTGGATAAAGAAAAACTTGGAAATGCCTTAGTAATATTTCTTGTCTGAATTGAATCTAACGTCAAAGATTCTCCTATTGACTCACTATCTTCATACCTCAAACCTAGCGTACCTGACCATTCGGAAACCTGCCAATTTAACTTAGCATATGCGGCATAGATCGTTTCATCAAACAAATAATGATTAGATTGATCCTCATTATTTTCCCATTCGCCAGCAGCATTAAAAAAGGTAGATTGTAGATCATTGTCTAAAGAAGCATCACTATATTTTGCTCCCAACTTAATCGTTAAATTTTTATTGATCGGTTTTGAATAATCCAAAGCTGTAGCGAATATATTATTAGTCCCTGGTTGATTGTACCTCTGCTGTTCGATGCCCGAATCAAATTTATTTACGGTCGATAGCGTATTTAGGCTTTCGAACTTATAACTTGCGATGTTTACGTCAAATTCTAACTTCTGCCCAGACGTATCTATTTCAAAAATATAGTAAGGATTTATAGAGGTATAATTCCAAGATTTATCGATATCATTTTCTGTATCCAATCTCACACTTGAAAACGCGGGAGAAGAAAATTCGATATCAGTCACATTTGTTCCAATATACTTATTGCTATTAAAATAGCCTTTTGTTTCCAAACCAATTCTATGTTTGTCATTGAGGTCATAGTCTACCCGCAAATTTCCTCTAAAAGTATTTGGTGTTTTCTCTTCTCTATTTTCTTGAGTGTACACACCCGCCAAACTTGGATCGACATTTTCAATTCTTCTGACCAACCCAAGATTTTCAACCCAAGAATTTCGGCTGTAGCCAACACCTCCTAAAAAATTTAATTTACCCTGATAATGACTAATATTCACACCTGTATTATAATCCCAAAGTTCTCCCCTTCCAACTGCCGCCGTCACAGTTCCATTCGTACCAAGCAATGCATTTTTCTTTGTGATAATATTTATGATCGGGCCAGCACCTGCCGCCTCATATTCTGCTCCAGGCTGATGGATGATCTCTACCTTTTGAATGTTATCCCCAGGCATATCTTTTAATAAGGATTGCACATCCATATATTGTGTTGATTTTCCATTCAAGAAAATAGTTGGCGAACCAGCACCTGCCAAACTAAGCCGATCATTGACGACAACCATCCCTGGAACTTTGCGCATTACATCCAATAATGACCCCGCAGTATTGGTGATATTATCAGCGACATTGACAATTAGTTTATCTGCTTGTTGTTCTAATAAAGGAGCCTTTCCCGTCACTTCAACAGTTGACAAAGTTGTTGTCTCCGAAATTAGACCAAAATTCAATTCCTCTAAAGATTCATTGTTCACATTCAGATCTGGTATGACTTGATCCTCATACCCGAGCATGCTGGCTGTCAAATAGTAATTTCCTTGTTTGATTGATTCTAAAGCATATACACCGTTGTCATCAGATGTAACTACTTTCACTAAGCTGCTATCTGAGGTTTGGTATAGAGCAACATTAGCATAGAAGATGGCTTGATTGTTTGTGTCTTTTACCTTGCCGGTAATACTCTGCGCGTTCATTTGTAAATAGGCGCATATAACAATCAAGATCAATAGGAATTGTCTCATTTTAAGTGGTTTTATTCATTTATTGAAAAGACGAGCTAAGTTAGATTTTGTTAACATCCGTACCTTTTTTTGAAAGGACCACGGAAGTTATGAAAGGTTGCATCCGCGGAATAAAAATGTAGTTTATTTCATTAGATAAATTTTTGAAGAAGCTATTTCATTCAGTAGCTTCGAAAGAACTTATATCTATGAATAAAGTCAAATATCTAAACGCATTAAACCAAACAAAGAAAAAATTAAATGCCTATTATAAGAACAAGAAAAAATTGACTCGTTATAATAAAACATATTCCTTCAGGTTATATAAACTCAATTAAAGTTCCAACAACCCTTTTGGAGTTTCTAAGATGGCTATTATTCTATCTGATCCAGAAGTATTAATCTCTGCTTCAATATTTAGATTTCTAAACAATTTATTAATACCAACAACATTTGAAGATTTAAACTTCAAAGCTTTTAGTTGGCAAATACTTTCTAAGTTTGTAGCTGGATGCTCAGAAGTTCCCCAATCTATGACAAAAGGAGCTAGTTCAATTAATGGAGTCGCCAAAGGTAGAATCATCGACCAATTCAGGTCATCACCATTGTCTTTTTTTCTATGACCATAGTGTATTTGTCCCATTTCATTATTGTAAACTTTTAAAACTGCGGCATCAGCATTTAAGTCCTCAGACTGGATTGCCCAGCGACACAAGGTTGGTTCCTTCAAAATATCAACACCCATCCATCTAGGAGCACTGATTTCTAAATTGTCATTATCCACAGCGAGTATTTCCAAATAACATATTTCACCAATTTTCACCAAAGCATTTTTTGTTCCTTGGCTTTTATGGTATCCTCCAAAAGAAGGTCTAACCCCACTCACCTCTTCAAACCAATCAATGGTTTCTTCAAAAGTATTGGTAGCATAAACAAGGTGATCAATTTTTCTACTTAACATGATATCAATTTATCTATTACAAAGTTTGCCGATCGGACTGCTCCTTCCATGTAACCGGGAAACTCAGATGCCGTTTCCGCCCCAGCGAGAATCAAATTACCACCCAAATATGGTTGCCTAAATATTAAATGACCATTGTTATGGTGTGGCAAGACATGATCTGTGAATTTTTCAAAAAAGTAACTTTTTTCAATCCTCCAGACTACTTCATCATACTTAAGATAAGTATTAGCTATATCCCCATAGTACTTTTGGAGTTGGTTTAATATTACAAAAAGATAATAATCCTGTCAATCCTGCACCTAAGATGACTATTTTTGTCTCCTTCAATTTTTAATGATTTAGGTCTATAAATGTAATTGTTTTTCTATGACTATATAGGTACTTATGTAAGGGAACGATTATTCCTGCCCAACGCTACTCTCAATGCGCTAAAACTTGCTTCTCTTTCCTCTCAAGATCACGATTTCCTTCCAGATGTCGGATTTGTGTTACTCCTGTCGGAATTCTTATAGTATTTGGCGGAAATGTCCTATTTAAAGGGCTTTTTTGCCCGCATCTTTGGGTTGTAATTAATTCAATACTTCTATTAAAAAACTAAATTATGAAAAATTCAATCTTAAGTTCAGCATCTATCAACTGTTCTGAAATTTTAAAAACATGTACAAATTTTAAAATCCTGCTATCTATTTGTGCATTTTTATTTGCACAAGTTTTGCTTATCGCAAATGTAAACCCGCCTATTATTACATCTTTAAACCTGCAAAAAAGTACCGTTTCTTGGACTGGAAGAAAAGTTACTGGACAACATACAGGTACAATTGCAATTCAAGGAGGCAACCTCTCTTTTGCAGATGACGGAACACTTTCTGGTGGCCAATTTGAATTAGATATGAACTCCATTACCTGTACAGATTTAGGCGGTGGCTCAGCAAGTCAGCTTGAAAGTCATTTGAAGTCAGATGACTTTTTTGGAGTTGCCGCTTTCCCTACAGCCACATTGAATATAACTAACATCTCAAATACAGGAAGTGGTACTTATGATGTAGTTGCTGACGTAATGATAAAAGGTATCACACAACCTGTTCGATTCAAGACTACGATAAATGATAATCAAGCAATTGCTAGCATTGTTATCGACCGATCAAAATTTAATGTGAGGTATGGTTCAGGTTCCTTTTTTCAAAATCTAGGAGATAAGGCGATCTATGACGAATTCACTTTGGAAGTAAAACTAAGCATGGAGTAATTCCTGTATGACCCTTTTTACTAAATTTTATAATATTAAAAAAACTAAATAATGAAAACGTTCAAATTAATTTTATGCGGTATTTTATTAAATACCATAACTCTTTTTTCTCAAAACTTTATGGCTCCCGAATTGATATTCTCGAATTTCGGTACAAATCAATCTTGGTCAGAAATAAAACATGAAAGAATATTCTCTGATATCACTGGAGACGGAAAAACAGAAATAGTTGGTTTTGGTGATAACAAAATTTTAGTTTCACAAAAAAAATATGGCACTAAAGCAACTTATACAACACCAACAGGCACGGGTTCAGATTTTCTTCATGCTGGAGGATGGACTTCTAAAAAACATATTAGACTCCTAGCAGATGTTAATGGGGATTCAAGAAAAGATATCATTGCATTTGGTGATTCAAAAACATTTGTTGCTTTACTTTCAACAGGAGGCATGTTTGGGGAGACAAAAGCAGTAATTGATAACCTAACAGCTGCTCAAGGTTGGGATGTAAATAAACATCCACGTACAACAGGAGATGTGAATGGAGATGGCAAGATCGACATCATTGGTTTTGGAGGTTCCAAAGTCTTTGCTGCCCTTGGAAATGGAGATGGAACTTTTCAACAATTAAAAACTATTACTACAGAATTTTGCGCAGCAAAAGGTTGGGATGGAAATCAACCAAGAGCTGTGGCAGATTTGAATGGAGATGGAAAGGTGGACCTCATCGGTTTTGGTAAAGATGGTGTCTATGTATCCATGGCACAAGCAAACGGAACTTATGCACCAAAGAAAAAAGCCATCAACAATTTTAGTATCTCACAGGGTTGGAATTCGACGGTACACGAAAGAGTAGTCGCAGATCTAAACAATGATGGCAAACTGGATGTAGTTGGTTTTGGAGGTGCAGCTATCTACTGTTCTTATGGAATTGGAAATGGGACTTTTGGTGAACCAAAAGAAATATTAAAGAATTCATTTACAACTGCTAAGGGATGGACAAAAGCAAAACATGTGAGAACCGTTGCTGACATTGATGAAGATGGTAAAAACGATATTGTTGGTATTGGAGCAGCAGGAGTATATGTGGCTTACAGCGGTCAAAATAAAATTGCTTCGGTACCAAAATCACCAACGGGGTCTAGCACAGGTGCAATCCCAAACACACCAACAGGAGGTGGCACAAGTGCAGCGCCTAAAACAGACACTACTCCAAAAGGAAACCCAACTGCTTCACCAGTTTCTAATAAAGATTTCACACCAAAAAATACCTACACACTGAACCAAGTGATTGGCAGAAATGCAGACCCTAGAATACTAAATGGTTTGATCAAGAAAGATCAAAAGTCACTGTTCAATACAATTTCAACTGACCCGAATATGATTACTTTGCTGAATTCTGCTTCTTCTCCACTACAAGTAGAAAGTATGGATTTTTTAAGATGGTGGTACCAACCTAACCAAAATAGTGGTGGAGAAGTTATTTGCGCTAACTATATAGATGCTCAAATCCCTAAAGACAAAAAAGCATACTGGCAAAATGGTGGAAGAACACAACTAGTCAAAGCAATAGATGATAGAAACACAAGTAAAATTGTTCTTTATGGTATTGATGCAGTAGTGAAGGATTATCACAATGTAGTAAACAAGGAAATAGAATTGATGAGAAATACTATCCTATTTGATCGTATTCAAACCAATACACAACCCTTCCCACATTCTAGTAGTTCAGATATGATTATTGACAACGCGCTCAATTTCATGTCTGGAGTAACAGGAGACTTTGGTTCTTTGTTTGATCTAGCAGCTTTTGTAAAAGCTGCTGTGGATCAAGGCAATGAAGCAAGAGGTCAAACAGTGACTTTGTCGGGCGACCTTTCAAATAACGGGATCAGAAACTTAATCAACAAGTTTGAAGAAGTTTATGACGAATATCAGACAATTGAAAATAATGCTTTAAAAGATCTGCGATCAGGAATTTTAAAAGATGCTACGCTATGCCGTCAAATGGCTGATCTATATCGAAAAAGTAGTTATTCTTCTAATCAAAATTACGCAGCAATTTTTAACACAGAATTAAATAATAAGAAAGTAAACTTGAAAATTAGAAAACAAATGCTTGATGTGATCCTACCTGAATATGGCAGCTTTTACGGTTTACCAAGATACAGCAATGAAGAAAGTTTGAGTTACTCAAATCATAGGCTAAGTCCTGGAAAAAAGTATAATATTCATAAAAATGCAACAAGACCATCAGGCATGGAAGACGCAATAGGTTATTCTCTTTCTCGTGCTTATGCAAGATCTCCTAAGAAAAAAACTTACGTGCATGACTGGTATTTGGCAATCGGAGGAAAGAATAGATTTGGAAAAAATGATGTTGTCCCTACAATATTAAATAGAGATAACAACAGTAATGCTTGGTCAAAAATCATAGAAGCTTATAATGGAAATAGTAGTGAACTATTTAATCTGATTTTAAGCAAAGCGGGAACTGACAAGATTGATAATGATAAATTTTATTACCACTCCTTCACAAGCCAAGTGAATACTAGAGGGGGTTTTGCAAGTGGATTTGATACTGACAAGGCAGATAACATCTACAAAGGATTCTTGACTACCAATGGAGAAAATGGCGTTTTACCTCAATCTATTAGAGATGATTATGAAACTAAACTCTGGGACCCAATCCATTGGTTCATTTATGGAAGTAGAACAGGATCAAAAATAAAACCTATAACAAGAATTGATTTTAATTTCAAAGTTACAGATGGTACAGATTCAAAAATAGGTGTGAAAGTAAAATATTATGATGGTAGAGTCGATAAAGTTTCTGACATAGATGCCCTGTACACAGATTTTATTATTGACAAAGAGGAGTCCGTGCACATTACAATCAACGGATTTGTCAAAGACATTAAAGAAATCAGATTGTATTCCGATGGTTCCGGGACCGCAAATGATTTAGGGCTTACCGCTATATCAGCGAATGTAAATGCACATTTACTAAAACCCAAAAACTATACATTTAAAAGTTTTAAAGACAAAGAATTAGAAAACTCAGGTCAAATGATCGTTCTGACAAAAAATACTATGGAGAGAAAGGATAGTGATTTATCAGATGAAGAAGAAGATACATTTGACGACATGTCTAATGGTGGATACTAATTTAGACTTATTTAGTTTTTAATACTTATGGCCATGTGCTCCTTTTGGGAGACATGGCTGTTTTTATGCTACCATAGCCATCAGCAGTTATTACAATCCAACTCCACAATGACATAACAATTGAATTTTTTGATTTCACAAGTTTATCCATTTTGCATGGGTGTAACTACAAAATGACAATCTCATCAACTCCAACAATTATTTATTTCTTAAATAATCTAGAGCAAAAGAAATCCAATCCGTTATGGATTCATCAACCAATACATCTGGCGAAATTCCAATGTTGTCAATTCCATATCCGTAATCGATGGCAGATTTTCTTGTTGTTGGATAATTTAATACCCAGGTGACCTCAGGAAAAGTGACACTATGAAGGTTTCCATAATCTAAAACACCTGCTGAGTTCACTCCCATGGTGGTCACTTTAGAACTCTGTTGAGCAAATAATACAAACTGTTCGCAACTACTCCCGCAACCTCCGTTCAATAATACGATAATATTTTCTGGTTGCTTATACTTTTTCCATAGACGCGATTTTCCTGGACCTTTTTTACCCACCATTTGTCCTAACTTCTTATCTAGTTTTTTGCCCGTTCTATTAAATTGCCATCTATAAAGAAGAGGATAATTTTTATCCTTTGCAAGCTCATGATACTTGTTGTTGTTTTCTTTAGTAGAAAAATTTTGTGTATGATACCACTCATATGGTTGTGTGTATATATAAGGCCTGATTTTAAAATATGTCATATCTGACCCACCCCCATTATTTCTAACATCAATTATCAAGTTTTTTGAATTCTTTAATTTACTCTTATTTCTTTTTATTAAATTTTTAAAATCTTTAGCATACGTATCATTCATAGTAGGTATGGTCAAGAGTAAAGTATTTTGATCAATAGCTTCTATACTATAAATTTCATTCTTTTCCTGGTTGGCAAAAACTTCTACCTTGGTCGGAAACATTTGATTCCAATTGCCTAACCCTTCTACATAAATTACATTGTCTTTAATATTGCAAGTGACTTCCTTTAAACTATGATTTCTCATGAAATAGTTGGCTTTGAATCCTATGCCATCTTTTATGAGTTCAAATTTAATTTGACCAGGCATCCACCACAAAGAATCTGCTTTGATGATGAAACCTTCATAGTCAATTTCATCTTTACCACTTTTGACAAGACCAATCTGATAGTTTCCATCATCAGAAACATATATGCCTTCATGAGCGTCTTTTTGAGAAGCCTCTTTTTGGTTTAAAAAATTCTTGAATTGAGATTCGTTAAACTCGATCTTAGGCCAATCTGTAAATTTTGCTCTTATTTTTTCTGGAGGAGGATTGCCAATATTTAATTGAATATGTCCATCTTTAAACCAAGCTTTCCATGCTAATAATATTTCAAAACATTGTTCTTCATTGGTGACAGATTTTGCTTTTTGAGCAAATTCATCTGTAAAGTCTAAGTAAGCTTGCTTGTTTTCATCATGAACCTTATCTTTAAAACCAGAATAATTTTCCTCTATTGTTTTCTTCAGAAAATCAAAGTGTGTGATGCAATTGCAGTCTTGAGCAAATAGATAAGTTGGCATTAAAATAATCGCTGCTAAAAGTAGGCTATATTTCATATCTAATTTTTTGTCTTTTTAACAGACAATAAATAAATTTCTAGGTTGCACCATGATATAATATTTGTAAAATTAACAAATCTCATCCAAGTTCTTGTGCAGGTACTCCAAAAAAAAAAGAAGACCCGTGAGTCATTACACACAGGTCTTACCATAAAACAAATCTACCTAATAATATTCTTATGTTTAGTTGTGGTTTAAATACAGCTAAAATTTATTTTGTAGAAGCTATTAAAAAAGCTCCAGGTTTGTCATTGATCGTTTGCATTTTAAAAGTTTGAGTAACCTCCATACTTGATATTTCAATGTATGATATTACAGGAGTTTCAGATTGATCGCCTTCAAGTATCGATTCGATGGCTATAAAATTCATTCCATTATCTAAAAAAATATTTTCCTCCCAAACTTCTTTGGTTGTATTGAAATTGGAAATAACTTCTTCATCGTTTAATATTATTTTCAAAATAGCTTGTGAAGAATTATTTTCATCATATACCTTGACGTAACAATTGTTGTCTGATACATTTACCATACCTTGGATTTCGTACTTTGCATCAACTACAGGTTTTAGTTGTGGTGACCTTAACACCCATTTTTGGCATACTCCATCCTCTATAATTTTTGTGCCTTTCAATTGATTTCTATAGTCTTTCGAAATAATTACGAAATCATAATAACTCTTTCCTAATGCAGTGTGATTAGGGTTTAAAGAAATGACGGGAAAATTTTCTGAAGGATTTAAACAAGGATCGACGTTTTCTGAATCATCCACTTTGCTAAAAATATCTATAAGATATCCATCTATCATCAATTGAGCATCTCTGGCAATAGAATCATTTGCAACTAGCTTTACATCTGTAAGTATTTGATCCTTTTTACAAGAAACAAGACAAAAAACAACAAGAACTACAATAATTATTTTGTTCAAAATTTCTACTTGATCTAATTACACAGATAAACAACTTCTATTAGTATCAAAGGTCTATAATTTGGGCCTAATAAAATCCCTCCCCTAGGAGGGATTTTGCTTATATTTTTAAAAAATATCATATTTAAACGGTCTAAAATGAGGAATTAGGCGAAATTAAATCCGAACTTTAGGGTCTTAATCTATCTTTATCCAATTGGGATGTAGCGTTATTGAAGCAAAAGTTTAAAAATTATTTTTGTAATTTGTTTTTGGAAAAAACATAATCCAAAGTGCGGTCATTATTCATATATATTTTTATTGCCATATTTGGCCAATTGACCTGCGATGCACAAAATTCAATTCCTAATCCCCAATTCAAACATTTCAATTTTAAAAATGGGTTACCTTCCGATCAAGTTCTTAGTATCTACCAGGATTCAAAAGGCTTTATGTGGTTTGGTACCGAAAATGGTCTAGCCAAATATGATGGTTATGATTTTGAATCCTTTCTCTTTCATAATGCTAAATATAAAACCATCAAACTAGTTGTTCAAGCTATCTCTGAAACTGAAGAAGGAGATCTTTGGCTTGCTTTAGGCGGTTACGGTGTTTCGAAGTGGGATAGACAAACAAATGAATTTTCCAATCAAAGAAACATCCCTGATCAAATGTCAATAAACAATGATAAGGTTTGGAATATTCAAGTAAGTGAAGATCAAGATGTATTCGTTGGGCATAGCAATGGCATGTCCATACTAAAGAAGGATACCATCATCAATTTTTTACCTGGAGAAAAAGGCTCTTTAAATGGTAAATACGTTTATTCATTTCTGGAATTAAATGGGCAGATGTGGTGCAGCACTAACAAAGGTCTTGCAAAATATATCCCTGCTTCAAATGAAATTGTCAATATCCCCGAAACAAGTTCTCTTAGAGTGTTTAAACTATTGAAAATTGACGATAATAATATTCTATTAATGAATCATAGTTCTTCAAGGGGTGGTTATATTTTCAACACCGAAACTAAAGAACTCCAACCATTTCTAAACAATGATATAGAATCAATTATAAAAGCTGGATTAGGAATTTCTTCTATCACGAAAGATGATAATGGATTGTATTGGATAGGTACTTTTAGTAACGGCCTCATAATATACGATCCAGCATTAGAAAAATTCAAACACATCTCCTATGACACTGAAGATAAAAAATCTCTATTAAGTAACAATATACAAACCATTTTAAAAGATAAAAATGGTGGTATATGGATCGGTTGTTACAACGGAGGAGTTTGCTACTTTGACAACCTTGCTTCGACCAAATTTATTTTTATTGATGACAATGTAACATCTGCCAAAATTTTTAAAAATCAAATTTTCCTTGGAACTTCTTCGTCTGGATTGCATATTTATGAACTCGATGGTTCATTCAAAAAAAGGATTAATACAACCAATTCAGATCTCAAATCAAACGACATCAGAGAACTTCTTGTTGACTGTGATGATTCAATTTTATATGTAGGTACAAATATTGGACTCTTTGAATTAACAATTGATCATAAGATCGTACAAACAATTAAAGAAGAAAATTTATACCGTACTAGTATATCTGCTTTGAGCATGGATGACAATTGCAATTTATTGGTTGGCACAAGAAACAATGGGGTCTATGTACAGAACAAAGATTCCAATGATTTTATCAATTATTCTATTAATGGGAGCTCCAATAATTTGACACATCAATCCGTTCGTTCAATTGTTTGTGAAAAAGAAAATCTTTGGGTTGGTACGCTTGATGGGTTAAATAGAATAGATCTCAATAGTAAGAATATTGTTAATTATTCTTTTGATCTTCTAGAATCAAATTCTATAAGTGACCCGATTATATTTTCACTATCTCATGATCAAGACGGAAAATTATTGGTCGGTACAAATAATGGCTTGGATATTTATGATCCTAAGAACGACGACTTTATTAATCTCTCAGCCGAAAAGTTACATCAAGAATTTTCTATTTCAGATATCTATACTAGTCCAGAGGGATATTTATTTCTATGTACACCAGTAGGTATGTACGCCTATAACAATGAAAATGAATTACTGAATAGATCGTTCTTTCCAGAAATTCAATTCTATGAAAATAATATTGCGCTTACCCTACCTGATAGCACAATTCTTTTTTGTGGTAAAGGTGGTTGTTTAAAAATTAACCCAAAAGCGCTTAGCGAAAAATCTAAACATGATTCTATTCAAGTTTTAGAATGTGCCTATTTTGATCAAAATTTGGGTGCCTATATACCTATCAAAAAAGATGCATCAGGAAGCTATCTTTTCACCCATAAACAATCGAAAAATTTAAAATTCAGTTTGTCGACTTTTAATTTTTCTGATGATATGCCAAATATTTATTACACTACAAGTGGATCAACAGAAAACATGTATCCCAATGGTAAAAATAGAAATATAATAATCTCAGGATTAACAAATGGCAGACATAAAATTTTCTTTGGTACTGACCCTTCCAAAGCAACTGCGTCAATAGAAATATATAATAAACCCCATTTTTCTCAAAGTAAATTGGCTTTTCTACTATACTTTATTTTTGCGGCTATCGCTTTTTATTTATACCGTCGATATCAAAAAGCTAGACAGAACAAATTGATGGAAGTCAGAAAAAAACTTAAACAAGACTACCATGATGATCTTGGCAATAATATTACCAGTATTTCGCTCTTAACAAATGTGCTTCAAAACAATTCTGAAGGCAATGAAGTTTTATTCAGCGATCTAGATCTCCACATTTCTTACCTCAAACAAGGCTTTAGAGATTTTATTTTCTTTCTTGATCGAAATGAATGTTCTGGATACGAATTGGCTTCTAGAATAAAAACTTTTTGCGAAAGCCTCTTTAAATATTCCAACATAAACTTTAGTTGTACTGGTATCCCATTACAATTGAAAGAACTTAACATCCCAATAGATGATTCAAAACAACTGCTACTAATGTTCAAAGAAATTGCAAACAATGCAGCCAAATACTCCAATGCTGATAAATGTCTTTTTGAATGTATTCCAAATGGAGGTTCTTTGCAAATGGTATTAAAAGATGATGGCAAAGGATTTGAAATCAATAACCTAAAAGACAAAAGGGGCATTTCTTATATACAAGAAAGAAGTAAGTTGATCGGAGCCAAACTAGATATAGATAGCGCACAAGAAACGGGTACTGTTTTTCAAATTACTTACAAACCATGAATAAAGAAACACCTATAAAGATCATCAACATCGATGATAACAATACTGTATTAAAGCAAACAGAATCTTTCTTCTTAAACTCAGATCAGTTCTACTATTTGGGAGGTTACAGTTCAGTTTCTAAGGCAGAGAAAAATATAAAGTCAAAGGATCTTAACCCTGATGTCATACTCATGGATGTTGACATGCCAAAGATAAATGGTATCGAAGGTGTCAAACTTCTTAGAAATTATCTCCCAAATACAATGTTTATTATGTGGACTGTCAAGGATGATGACGATTCTGTTTTTCAATCTCTTCAAGCTGGAGCCAAAGGATACTTATTGAAAGATGAATCCCCTTCAAAGCTTATTGATAGCATCTTGGAAGTTTATGATGGAGGAGCACCTATGAGTGCAGGTATTGCGACTAAGGTCATTGACTTTTTCAAACCTTCAAGAGGAAGAGCTGATTCTATCCTTACCAAAAGAGAGGTAGAAGTTCTTGGTAAACTCTGCGAAGGAAAAAGCCGTGATATAATTGCACAAGAATTATTTATTTCAGAATTGACCATCAAAGATCACCTCAATAATATTTACACAAAACTTGAAGTGCACTCTGAAGCTCAAGCTGTATCAAAATCTTTTAAGAATCGATGGTTCCTCCCGTGAGAATTTTTTCTACCTTTAATAAATGAAATTCTTACAACTTACTTCTACATTCTTTATCTTTTGTTTTTGCTTTAGCTATCTCACTGCTCAGCAAAACAATATTAAACTTTATTCAAACTTTCCATACTTAAATTCAAATCCTAACCCCAAACCATTTAACTACAACCAATCATTTATTAAATTTTCCGGATTATCATTAGCCTTTTCAACTAGAAAAGAATTATGGAGAAACGAATACGAAATTGGAGGACAAATTCTTCATTTAAACTTAGAAGAGTATTCTGGATATATTGCTCAATTCAGATATCAAAGAGCGAGGTATCTCAAAACAAAAATTTTAAAGAAAGGACAAGCGGCATTTGGGATAGGAGCCAAAATTTATTTCTTTAACGAAAATCGAGAGCCCGTAACTGCGGCAAGTTTTCCGATCCAAAGAAATAATGGAGGTATTGCAATTGGCCCATTTGCCCACTTCGAATACGATTTAACAAATAGCATTTTTATTGACATCAATAGCAACCTCCACGCCTTTAACTTTGGACTTGATCGACAAATAGTTGAAAACCCATTGCTTACCGAAAGACAACAGAGGACCGGTGGCTTTGACTTTGATGTCTGGTCTGATCACCTCTTAAGAATTGGAATTGGATTTAGGTTTGCCAATAAAATAAACACGGATAAGAAATAACTATATTTTTCGAAGTTAGACCAAGAAGGTTCAAATCGTTTTTTATATCTTTGTTTCATGAGACATTTACCATTTTTCTTAATGATATCAGCAGTTATTTGCTCTACTTTTTCTTGTGAAGAAAACAAAAATAAAAAGGAAGTACAAAAAAATAGATTTGCCACTGACTCTCTATACTCAACAGGAAATATTTCATTCCAATTAGAAAGAGGTTTTCATGAAATAAAAAAAGAATCTGATCTAGAACAGATCAACTTTAGTGAAGGTTTTGATGCTCCTTATCTAGGAACATATGTTAAGAGAAATATTATTTCTTGGTTAGGGCAAAATGCACACATCTTCTACAAATCTTTGGGAAAAGAAAAATGCGATCTAATTATTTTTATAGATCAAAAACAACCTCTGGTTTTTAATAGAGAACTTGTCCCTGAATTTACCAAAAACTTTAAAGCGTCATTAATCGAGTCATACCAAGTAGAACCTTTCTTTGTAGAAGAGGACTATGCTGATAATTATAAAAACATTTATTACAAAACAAAATTTTCATTCAAATTAGAAGACAAAACTCCATTGGTCATAACTAATTATATTATCACTGACAACAAATCTTATTATGGAATGTTGGTTTCAAATTTTGGAGGACATTCCAATGACTATAAAGACATCATGGCAACATTGGAGATGAAATAACTAAGGCATAAAAGAGACAACCATGATCAACTTTTACTTTCTTCTTTTTATGACAAAGCGTTTGAGCCTTTTCATAGCTTCTGTCAAAGCAGCTTCCTGCAAATAGCTATGTACTAACCTGAATTGACCAAATTTTTTATTTCCAAAACCATCGGCAGGCGTCAACAGTACACCTTCTTCTTCATATAAATCCATCCACAATTTATGTTCTTGTTCTTTATTATTATTTTCCAATAATTCTGAAAGGTCAAACCACGAAAACAATGACCCTCTTGCTGGAATATACGGTAAATTTAAAGCCTTCAATGTTTTGACTACAGTATAGTAAGATCTGCTAAGTCTTTCTTGATTGGCCACTATATAACGATCCAAAAACTCATGATTGGTTAAAATTTTTGAAAACAACCATTGGGTCAAGTTAGAGACCATGTGAGGACCATTCAAATTGCCTAAAGCCCTCATAACCATTTCGTTCTTTGAATGAAATAGACCAACTCTAAATCCGGATGAACCAAAATCTTTGGATAAACCATAGATCAAATGCAAAAATGGATTTTGCTTCAAGCTTATTATTTCTGCAAAAGATCTAAAGGGAACTTCATAAATATAATCGTTGTCGACTACTGGATTATTTGTATCAATAATAGACAAAGCATAAATTTCATTTACCACCAGATGGACTTCATGCTTGATACACCAATTCGAAATATTGTCTAATTCCCCCTGCGTAAAAATTCTCCCAGTTGGATTGTCCGGACTGGTAAGGAGTAAAAGTTTAAATACTTTTCCTTCTTTTTCTAAATGTATTTTTGTCGTCTCTAATTTTTCAAGGCTTAATATTTCTTTATCGCCAAGATTATCTAGGTCAAAATGCGTTTGTAGGTCATATCTTTCTACTTTACCTTTGATGTTAATATCTTGAGTGTAAACTGGATAGCTAGGAGCTGGAATGACGGCCACATCTTTTTCATCGCACAATACCCAAGCCATCAATTCTAGTATTGCAGTACAACCTGCGGCGGCAAACAATTCAGATGGTATGATGGGGTGCGCACTGACATATCTATTCATAAAGCCCGCTACTGCTTCCAAAAAATCAGGTGCACCAGCTGGTGAAGTATAGTTTGAAACCCAATCTGGAATAGAATTGTTTCTTAATACAGACTCCATTTCCGCTCGCATCATATTCCATGTCAAGTTATTTTCTGCCATATTGAGTGGCAGCTTGCCCGTAGGATTAGATGCCTCATTCCACAGATCAGCAGAAGCTTCAAAAAACAAATCCATATCTGTGCGCAAAGCAGTACTTGCTGCTAAGGCACCTCGTTGAGAAATTATCTTTGAACTCATATTAATATTTCTAAAAATTAACCAAACTAAAGGTAACATTATAGCAATTATCTTTTACCTTGACTTCAGCAATATAAAATTCTTTTTCACTATGTCTAAATACACCATTTCTGATATTCATGGCTGTAGCAAAAGTTTTAAGGCGCTCTTAAAAAAAATAGATCTCTCCAAGAAAGATGAACTTTATCTTCTTGGGGACTATGTGGATCGAGGACCGGATAGCAAAGGCGTCATCGATCATATTTGGTGTTTACAAGAGGCAGGTTATCAAGTCCATTGCTTAAGAGGTAATCATGAAGACAAAATGTTAAGCTCTTGTAAGTCTGGTAAGGACATGCAGGAATGGTTGTATTGGGGCGGCAGACAAACGCTTGGAAGCTTTTCTGTACAAACAGGCAATGAAGTTCCTATCAAATATCAAGACTGGATAGATGGACTTCCTTTTTATTTTGAAGTGGACAATTATATTTTAGTTCATGCTGGTTTGAATTTTGAAGTGCGTGATCCTATGAATGATGAAGAATCAATGATGTGGATGAGGGGCTACTACCATACCATAAATTATGAGTGGCTTAAAGAGAGGATCATCGTTCATGGACATACCCCTGTATCCAAAGCAGAAATCGGATCCCTTAGAACCGATATCAAAAAAAACCAATATATCAATATTGATAATGGATGCTATTACGATAGACCAGGACAAGGCAATCTTTGCTGTTTTAGTCTAAATGATAGAACTTTGACCTTCCAAAAAAATATAGATAGATATGTTTCGTAACTTTATTTAGTCGGGTATTTGTCCCTAATCAAATGATTATGAGCATTTTGCAGAAAAATATTAATTACATTGAAAATAATTTAATTCTTCTACTAACGTTTGTAATAAACATCCCGTCTATTATAATAGATTCAACAGTGAAATGTCAAAACAAGATTTAAGCGATCATTTAATTAATCAATGCAAGGCCAAGGATAGAAAAGCTATCCAACAGCTTTACTTTGCAAAGTTTCAAGACTTTATGCGCATAAGCATGCCATATGTAAAAGAAGAATCTGATGCAAAAACGGTAGTAAATGATTCCTTCTTAAAGATTCTTGATAAGATGGATCATTTGAATGATGTGGCATCCTTCAACGCCTGGGCGAGTAGGATCGTAAGAAATACTGCTATCGATCATTTACGCAAAACTAGCAATTACCGCAGCCATATCCGATTAGAAGAGTACGATGAAAACACTTCTAATTTTTCAAACAATATTCTGAGCGACATGAATGGATCAGACCTCTTAGGAATGATCCAAACTTTGGAGGACAACGAAAGATTAGTATTCAATCTATTTTTCTTGGAAGAATATTCTCACAAAGAAATATCAATCGAATTGAGGATCAGTGTTGAAATGAGCAGGTGGCTTTTATACAAAGCCAGAAAGAGTTTTAAAAAAATTTATTTTGAATCGGGCAAGGTTATAATAGGAATGAGATGAAAAGAAAATCTACAAACAAATTTAAAGATAAGATCAATGAGATCGAATATCAGCCAAGTCAAGCAGATTGGAAATCATTTTCTTCTGCCTTAGACAAAGCAGTACCTTTTGATGCTGCTGGTCTAACCACTGGTGCAAAAGCTGCTAGCGGAGCCGCAACTGCAGCTGCTACTTGGTCCAGTATATTTATTAAGGTCTTTTTCGCTGCAGTTCTCGGAGTAGGAATATTTGTTGTAATAAATGAGAATTTCTATTCCACTGAGATAAATAGTCAAGTCGAACAATCGAATAATCAAGTATTAGAGCAATCGAATTCGACAATGGAGTATTCAGAAGAACAAAGTGTTCAAGAGCACAGAGAAGTCAAAAAACAGAACAACCGATTTGATAAACAAATCAACAGCAGCACTAGCATAGAGGAAAATAATAGAATATCCGAACAACCATCAGTTTTAAGACAGCATTCAAATGTTAATTTGATTATAAAGAATGAAGTAGTTGCAAAAGAAAAAATACAAACTTCTACATCCAAACAAGCATCAAGGGTCGTACCAAATTCAAAAGATGATAATTTTAATTTTACAAACAGCTCAGCTATAAAAACAGAAAAAAGAGATGATTCAAATGTTCTTCATGCAGAATCAAGCCTTGAAGAGCAAAACAAAAACATTCTCCGCAAGGAAATAGAAACAAAAAAGACTTATGCAGACATTGGAATAAACTTCCTCCCTTACCTACCTTTTGATACGACGGACAAGGGAATTGAAAACTTATTAAATGAATATTCTTCTTCCTTATTGATGAATGAAGAAGCGACTATGGATCTCGTTTTTAGTTTTGAAAATATTCGACTTCAAGCACTATTCTTAAAAGCACCAGATTATAACGGAATCACTTTCACTATAATGGAACCTATAAGAGGAAATGACTTTTGTGATTTTTTCGTAGGAATAGGAATTACAGCAATCTCCTATAACTACATTTATCCATGGCAAGGACATGCAAGGCATGGTGAATTTAATACGACTATTGAACCAAAGTTGCTTGTAAACGAAGAATATTCCGTTTCGATTATTGCTGAAACAAATAAATACTTGTGGAAAGACAAACTTTCTGGGTATATAAATTTAAAGCCCGAACTAGTTGTACGAAGAAATGGAACCTACTTTCAATATAATGAACTCACTAAAACCACTCATTTCTTAGCTTATGAGATGGCTGATCAAGGAAGAACTAAAGAAATATTACTTTCTGCTGGAATGGGTATTGATTTTAATATCAATCATAAAATTGATGCTAGGTTTGGATACGAATATGGTTTTATAGAAACGATAGAACCTTCAAAGACTTTTAATAATAAAGAAGTAAGAAGAGGCCATTTCAACATTGGGTTGAACTACAATTTTAGGCAAATAATTAAATAATTAAATAATTAAATTAAATCACAAATAAGTAAAAGTATGAAAAAAACAATTCTATTTTTAGCAGCCATTTTTGTTTATAATCTGGCTATGGCACAACCATTTCACGTACTTGGAATGAAAGTTAAGAAACTTGGTCTTACAGGATCTTTTGACAAAGACATGATCAGAAATATTGACGCGGACTACTTCATGTCAATATCAAAGGACGGAACGCACGAAGATTTTAGTGATATCGATTTTAGGAAGCAAGATATCGCATCAATGTTTTGTGAGAATCCAGCAATAAGAGCAGAATTGACATTACTGCCTTTTGCAAGAAATGAAAATTTCCAATTAAATACAGGTCTATCCTTAATGTTTAATAGAGCTGATGGATCTTACTACAATTTTTACTACGGTGAGCAAGCTCCGGATTACAATAATATTAATTTTTCATCTTACAGTCAGGAAGTAGCCTTGGATCTATCTTTCCTTTACCACAAACGTGTTTCTTTTCTTCACCTCTATGGTGGTGTAGGAACAAATCTTGGGTTGACTTTTGCTGGCAACATGAATATTGACGGCCAGTATCAAAGAACAAGTGAAGTAGTCGGCGGAGCTGATGATGACCCAACATTTGTAACTGAAACTAACATCCCATTTAGTGAATCTCACAATATGAAAGACATGTTGCACCAAAGAGTTTTTCTTCAAGGTGCAGCAACTGTAATTTTCTTCAAAAGGCTTGAAGTAGGATTTGAAGGAAGACTTGGAAAAGGATACAGAGCTACTGGAGGAGCACATGCAAACACAACACTTAACAGTTGGGGCGTCGTGACAAAGTGGAACTTTAAATAAATATAATATTAAAATATTGAATTTTAGTTATTATGAGCCTCTTCGAATTTCGGAGAGGCTTTTTTTACCTTTCCTATCTTCACCCCAATCCCTCAATATACTTCTCTGCCACCTCTAAATGCCCGATCTTCTTTTCAATAGACATCTTATCCAACATACTTACCAACATGGACAGTCTTGGATTTGATCTAAAAAAATCGCTATGTACATCCATAAATCGCCAAAACAAACCATCCCATATTTTTTCCCAATCACCTTTTGGGTAGTTACTCATCTTCTTCAAATAGTTGGAACCACTGATGTAAGGCTTGGTCGCAAAAGTCCCTCCATCTGCAAATTGACTCATCCCATAGATGTTTGGAACCATGACCCAATCGTAGGCGTCTATGAATAATTCCATAAACCATCGGTAGACTTCTTTAGGGTCAAACTCACAGAGTACCATGAAGTTTCCTAGTACCATCAAACGTTCTATGTGATGACAATAACCGGTCTTCAAAATTTTCTTAATGGTGATATCTATGGGCGGAATACCGGTAGTACCATCATAAAAACTTGCTGGTATTTTTCTTTTAAAATTCCAAAAATTCTTGCTGCGTGAATGTCTCCCTTTACATTCATACATGCCCCTAATGAACTCTCTCCATCCTATTATCTGACGGACAAATCCTTCAGTAGAGTTGATAGGTATTCCTTCCTTTTCTGCAAACAAAATACTCTGTTCCACAACATACCCGGGAAGCAGCAAACCAACATTGATGAGCGGCGAAAGTACACTGTGGTTTAATATGGAATGATCCTTTACAATCGCATCTTCATAAATCCCGAAATCATAAAAGCGTATTTTCAAAAATTGCTTAAACCAGGCCAACGATTCTTTATGTGAAATAGGATAAAATCGCTCCTTCGAAACATATCCAGGATTTTCTGAAAAATACTTCTCCGTATACTTAATGGCTTCATCCCAGTATTCTGATGATTTTGGAAAGTTCACATTAGGAGGTGTTTTACCTCTTGGGTACTTCTTTCTGTTTTCCTTATCATAAGTCCACTTCCCACCTGTTGGTTCTCCATCTTCATCCATTAAGATATAAAGCTTTATGCGCTGTTGCTTATAAAACGTTGTCTGAAAAAAAGATTTCTTATCTGGCTTAAAAAAAGATTTTAGATCATCCTTTGTATTTAAAAACTGAAGGTTATCGTACAACACCAATTCGCAATCCTTAGCCACTTCTTTTAGTCTGCTTTCCAGCCAATCGTCAGTAGGATCGATCAAAATTATTTTTTTGATCTTTTGCTTCTTTATTTCTTTTCCAAAATTCCTTATGTCAGAAAGCGCATCTTCAGATTTTATATACTTCACTTGAATGCCCTTGTCCTCCAAGTATTTTTCATAGTACTTCATACTCGCCCTATGAAAGGCAATTTTCTGTTTATGAAATTTATATTGTTTGAAAAAGAGGTACTCTTCTATCAAATAAACATCATTGCCATTCTCTAACAAAGAACTCTCTCCAAAGAGTTGATGTGGAAATATAATATTAATTGCTTTGCTCATTGGTTTTATTTCGTTTACACTTTTCGCTACAGTATTTTACATTACCCCAATCGCGCTCCCATTTTTTACGCCAGGTAAAAGGTCTATCGCAAACGGGACATATTTTGGTTGGAAGATCACTTTTTTTCTTTGCCATTGACCCTTGCTTCTTTTTCTTTTTTACTTTTGGTTCTAACGTGTACTTCTACTATGCGTCTATTTTCAGCCCGCACTTTAGGCGTTTTCTTAAAGCCCCATATCTTTTCTTTTGCACGCCTACCACTTTCCACGAGATCTACTACTGGAGCGGGATAATTTATTTGGACCTTATTGAATGCAATATCCAATGCTGTCATCGTCCAAGGTTCATGGATGAATTCTACAGGAACATCCCTTAATTCAGGAACCCACTTTTTTATAAATACGCCATTAGGATCATGATCTTTAGATTGCTTTACAGGATTATACATTCTGATCATGTTGACTCCCGTTGTCCCTGCTTGCATTTGAAATTGAGGATAGTGAATACCTGGTTCATAATCCAAAAAATATCGGGCAAGATGGTACATCCCTTCTCGCCAATCACAATCAAAATGATGGCAAAGTACAGAAACCAACATGGCTCTCATTCTAAAATTTATCCAACCTGTTTCTTTCAAACAACGCATGCAAGCGTCTACCAATGGAAATCCCGTATTGCCTTTTTCCCAAGCCGTTATTAATTTAGGATCATTCGTATGCGCCATTGCTTCATACCCTCTGTTGATGCAACGCGTCTCGTAGGCGCATTCTACTTCAAATTTTTGAATGAAGTGACAATGCCAATGAAGTCGTGTCAATAATCCATCAAAACTACGCTTATACAAATGGTAGTTCTTATGCGATCTTACAAATTGAAAAACTTGACGAATACTGATATTTCCCCAAGCTAGATAAGGAGAAATTCGACCACAGGACTTTCGACTTTCTAGTGGTTTGGAAATATGTCTGTTATAATTCTTTCCCCGCTGTTCACAAAAAGATCTCAGATATTTCCAAGCGTACGCTTCTCCTGGTTTTTGAAAAGACGGTCCATACTCTATCAATTGATCTTCTAATTCTCCCCTTACCGGGAAAGGATTTTCAGGTGCTTGAAAAGTGGCTGGTGAAAATTGAAATTCAAGTATTTCTTGGTTTACTTTTTCATACCACTGATTGTCCCAAGTATCCCGATTATTTATTCCTCGTTGAATGCCATCTCTTTGGCACTCCATCCACTCAATCCTATTTTGTTTAAAATATTTGGCAATGGCTTTATCCCTTTCCCAAGTCAAGTTGATGCCACTTTCTTGGTAAGAAAATACTTTTTTTAAGGTGTATGTTTTATGTAGGTAAGAAAATATTCTTTCAGTCTCCCCATGGAATATCATCACGCTACGATCATACTGTTTTAGGTTCGCATTCATCTCTTCAAGAGAGTGATACACAAACTGTAAATGTCGCAGGGAAGTGTCGGGATAGGCCATCATCGAAGGCTCAAAAATATAAATGGCTAAATAATCAAGGCCATCTTTTTCCGCTTGGCGCAAAGGCTCATTATCTCTCAATCTGAGGTCTCTTTTGTGCCAAACTATGTTGAGATTTTTATTCATTTATGGATGATATATCATATTTCCGGCTATCCGTAGAAAAGCCCCTTTTATAACCACAATTAAATGTACTTGTTCATTATTTTCAAGTTGTAGCGGGTAAGGTCCTTTCGCAGCCATCAAAAATGAAATTTATCCCCCACAATCCAAACCATTAGCCCCTAATACTGTTCAAATTGTATGTCAAAGGCACTTTACAACAATTTAACAGACCGCGACCTCAATAGGATCATAGAAATGGCATGGGAGGATCGTACACCATTTGAAGCCATAGAAATTCAATTTGGCCTAGCGGAGCAGCAGGTCATTAAAATAATGAGGAGAGAATTGAAAGGAAAAAGCTTTCGACTTTGGAGAAAACGAGTCAATAGTGGTCCTAGTCAAAAGCACCTCAAAAAAAGAAGTCCTGAAATAGATAGATTTCATTGCTCTCGTCAAAAACACATCAGTCTTAATAAAATTTCAAAAAGGTAATCCAAAAAAGTATAGAAATTCTAGCCTTTAGAGCCTGCATATAGTATAATTTAAGCATATCTTTAAGAATGTTTAGAATTAGTACCATAGTCGTCATCCTACTTCTTTGCTTCTCCTGTCAAGAAACGGAGGTTAAAAAAAAAGATCCAGCTCCTCAGATCATTATTGATAAACCAGTACTTCCCAAGGGGCAATTCCTCATTGATAAGATCAAATTCTTTCTACCAGAAGATTTTGAGCAGGTTAACAACATGAAGGAAGTCAAAATAATGCTCAAAAATTCTAAATTGACAGAAGACTTTTTAGACGTGGTTTTATATAAACCATTAGATAGATCCATTAATGGAAATGCATTTGCTTTTTTGAGAATAAAAACTTTAGAAGATTTTGACTTCATCAACCTCCGTACAAGAGGCACTTATACAGCCATGAAAGAGACAATGGTTGAAGATTTTGACAAAGCCATTCAAGCCAACATCAAAAAATCAAACCCCAATCCTGATATTACCGCAAAGTTGCTCGATAAAAAATTTGAGCATAAAAATGGTAAGAGTTTTCTGAAGGTTACCTACCAAATTGCTCAAGCGGGCATTCCCAGATACAGCATTTCTAATTACTTCATTTCCACTTCTGACAAGACCATTTCTTTTATTGTCACTAATTTTGGTGAAGAAAGTCGGGATCTAGAAGAATATGTCATTAAGATGGAGATGTAAGGGTTGATTCATAGTTCGGTCCACTTTCATTAATTAAATTAAAGCTGTCCAACAAGGAGTCCTGTTGTAAAATAAAAATTACGATGAACAGAAAACGATGAACGATAAACGATTTTTTTTTAGCTTTGTGTGCAAGAGAACTTGATTATTTAATCTGAGATAAAACAAGATAATTTTCCATGGAAACACTTACAAATGCTGAGACTTCTATTTCAATGAAGGCTGCGGACAACATCAGAATTCTATCAGCTGCAATGGTAGAAAAAGCTGCTTCAGGACACCCTGGAGGCCCTATGGGTGGCGCTGATTTCATACATATATTATACAGTGAATTTCTAAAGTACGATCCAAACGACATGCACTGGGCACTCAGAGATAGGTTCTATTTAGATGCTGGGCACATGTCTGCCATGCTTTATTCTGCACAATGTTTGTTGGGCAATTATACCATGGATGAGGTGAAAAATTTCAGACAATGGGGATCTCCTACCCCTGGCCATCCAGAACTTGATATAGCAAGAGGAATAGAAAATACTTCTGGTCCCTTAGGACTAGGTCATACTTTTGGTATTGGTTCCGCTATTGCGGAAAGATTTTTAGCGGCTAGATTTGGAGAAGAGGTGGCCCACAAAACTTTTATCTATATTTCTGATGGTGGCGTTCAAGAAGAAATTTCGCAAGGTGCTGGTAGAATAGCTGGTCACTTAGGACTAGGGAATGTTATCATGTTTTATGATGCCAACGACATTCAGCTTTCATCCGTTGTAGACGACGTTACCAGGGAAGATACTGCTGCAAAGTATGAAGCTTGGGGTTGGCAAACAATCACAGTAGCAGGCAATGATCACACAGCACTGAGACAAGCATTAAAAGACGGTATCGTAGAAACCGAAAAACCAACCTTGATCATTGGTAAGACCATCATGGGTAAAGGAGTTGTTGTAGAAGATGGATCCAAATACGAAGGTGAGGTTGAACTACACGGGAAACCATTGAGCAAATCCAAAGCGAACTTCAGCAAAACCATTGAAATGTTGGGTGGAAACCCTAACGATCCTTTTGAAGTCTTTGACGAAGTAAAAGCATACTACAAAGGTGTATTAGATCAAAAGAGAAAAGATGCAAAAGCTAGAAAAGAAAATTTCAACGCTTGGGCTATAAACAACAAAGATAAAGCGGATACTTTCAATGCTTATTTAAATAATGAATATTTGGACAAGCTGGATTGGGATGCTTTTGAACAAGTCCAAAATAAAGCGACCCGTGATGCTTCTGGCGCTGTGTTGTCACACCTTGCGCAAAATGTTCCTAACATGATCGCCATGAGTGCGGATCTTTGCAACTCTGACAAAACGGAAAAATTCCTTAATCATACAAGTATATTCAAGAAGGGAGACTTCTCTGGAGCGTTCTTGCAAGTCGGTGTTGCCGAACTCACCATGGCTGCCATCGCTACTGGGATGTCATTGCATGGTGGTGTCATTCCAGCTTGCGCCACATTCTTTGCTTTTTCTGATTACATGAAACCTGCCATGCGTGTGGCTGCATTAATGGAAGTGCCTGTCATCTTCTTATGGACGCACGATGCTTTCAGAGTTGGAGAAGATGGACCGACACACCAACCGATCGAACAAGAAGCACAACTAAGACTTTTAGAAAAATTGCAGAACCACTCTGGGCACAATTCATTCTTAGTCTTACGTTCTGCAGATGCACATGAAACAACCGTTTGTTGGAAAATGGCATTAGAAAATAAAAACAGTCCAACAGGCTTGATATTCTCTAGACAAGCTGTTCAAGACATCAACATCCCAGGCAGATATAAAAATGCCCAGCAAGCTGAAAAGGGCGCTTACATTATCGAAGAAGACAAAGGTGATCTTGATATAATCTTAGTAGCAAACGGCTCAGAAGTTTCAACAATCTTTGAGGGCGCTAAAATCCTAAGAGAAAAAGAAGGCTTAAAAGTTAGAATCGTTTCTGCGCCTTCTGAAGGAAGATTCAGAAAACAATCTGCTGCATACCAATCAGAAATATTCCCGGTCGGGATTCCTGTCTTTGGTCTAACAGCAGGCCTTTCTGTAAACCTCCAAGGCCTTGTTGGTGCAAACGGCTACGTACACGGATTAAACCACTTTGGCTACTCCGCACCATACACTGTCCTTGATGAAAAATTTGGTTTCACTCCAGATAATGTTTATAGAAAGGTGATGGACTTTTTAAGAAGTTAGATTGCCTACTATACAATAAGTTAAAAAGGGACATGATAAAATATCATGTCCCTTTTTATATATTTTACAATCCAGCCTTACAGTTACAATCAAAAATGAAATCGCAAACTTGATCCAACGCCATATAATCTATACGTTTGATCGATTGGATTAGAAGTGCTATTCACCTTCCATTTTTTTAATTCAAAATATGGATTGAGAGAGAACGTAACCCCATTGTTCCATTTGTACTTTAATCCTAAAGATGCGAAAGGAACAAGATCAATCCTATCTCTAAAAACAGATGCATTTTTTACAATGCTTAAATCCTCCTCTAAAAAATACCCTTTAAATTCATGACTTAAATTTATCATTACATTGAGGTCAGACTGAATGGTCCACTTGCCAAGATCATACTCATACCCAACTCCTAAAGGAATACTCCATCTGTTATAATCATTATAGACATTATAGATACGTAAGGTATCATAATTAATTTCAACTGGTCCATCAAGAGAGGTGCTACCTTAGAAGAAGCAGAAAAGTATGTACACTATCTCAATGGCGGAAATAAAGAGTAAGAGAAAAAGATGTTCACTAAGACTCTGAAACTTAGTAACCATAAGACAAATAAGAAGCACCATGGCATGTTTGTTAGCTGTAGCTTCAGCGAAAGCTAACCCTGGTGCTTCTTATGAAATAATGACTGCCCTTCTCATTAATACATTATAGTTTCTTAATACCAAAAAAGAACAATCAAATTTCTTTTAACACAGACGTCCCCGTCCCTTCTCCCCCAAGTGTCCATTCCCAATTTTCATTAAGAACAATTTTACCAGAAGGGTCTACACTAACCTCACTGTTACATACGCCCCCTTTAAATTCTCCCGATTGGTTCAAGTGTTGATAATGAAATACAAGGTGTTTTCCATCTTTGATATATCCGCTCAATGTACCGAACTTCACATCACCCCCTCGATAGGTGCCCCATATGATGGTGTCGTCTTGTCTGTAGTGAAAAATTGTTTCTTCACTCACTTCTCCTGATTCTGAATTGGAAGATGCTTTGAAGTGTTTATTATTTAGCATGGTATTTTTTTTTAAATTATTCATTTGAGTATAAAATATAAAATTCGCCGTAGGCAAATTATCCTACAGTCCTTCCATCCTAAAAATTTTAGTCAATGCTAGTCAATCCGTTTCCAGTAAACAACCTTATCATCTCCTTCATCCCAAAAGTCACGGATCACAGCCTCCTTGGAATAATCCAATTTTTCATAAAACTTTCTGGTTAAAGCAAAATCATCTGATCCAGAAGTGTCAACGATCAATACTCGGGCTCCTCTATCTTTCAATTTATTTTCAACAAAGCCCATCATTTTACTTCCTAAACCTTTTCCTTGTAAATTACTTTTTACGCCAATAGCATAAAGATTGTAGGTACCTTCTGTCAGTTTTTCAGGTGCACAATAACCAATCGCAACTGGCTTCATATTTTCTAAAGTTGTAAACCACATTTCTTCTGATTCTGGATTGCTAAAAAAATCAGAAATCATATCATCAAGCATTTCAGATGGGAATAGATCAATAGAGTCTAAAACACTTTTCAGTTCCGGTAGATCTTCTTTTGCAACCATTTTTATTTCGTGCATCCTATTGCTATGTTTTATTTATTTAACGATGTAGAATATAACTGATCTAGTTCCGGTTCCTTCCTTTATTATCGGATGATGATATCTAACGTCTCTCTGAGGTACGAAGAGATATGATCTGATATCTATTGTTAGGTGTTCGGCTTTTCATTTTTTGGGAGATTTATTCTGAATTATTTCACCATATTTTATTTGACCATTCCTTTTGTAATTCAATTCTAAATCTCTCTGTCCACTCATCTGAAATTTCATCAGCTAATTTTGAAAAATAAGGTAAACTTAATCTAGTGTCGGCAATATCTACTCCAATATATTCTCCAATTTGTTTAATAGTACCACAATAGTCATCCTTAAAATCTTCGTAGACAATTGTTAATGAAGAGCTTTTTCCTTCCTCGAGAAACGCTTGAATTTTACTTTCTCTTATTGTCGTTTCAATCAATAGATGTTTTATTGCATCGAAGTTATATTTATCCGCTAGTTTGGGGTCATTTACTGGAGTTTGTTCTCCTGCCTTTCTGTGCCATTCGTTTGTCATTATTGCCTTCCACCAAGAAATCGATTGCCTTACCTTATTTTGTCTTGTAAGAAAAATATGTTTACAATTTGGAAATATTCTTTCCCAGACTTCAAAATTGCTAGCCAATTGTGATATAGGGGCAGCATTTGGAAAAAGTTTTAACTCATTTATTACAGGATCATTTTCTTTTTGTGGTGCATTCAACTTAATCCCAAAAACTCCATTAGTACTTGATCCTAAATCATATATTTTTTCCTGAAGAATTTGGTAATTTTCTGCATTATGTTTAGCCAATAAAGTTTCATTTGGCTCTATTGTAAATAATTCAGAAGGCTTACCTAATACGTTCGTCATTTCTAATGCTTTGCACAGTAAAGTACTACCGTTTCGTTGACTAAACCATATTGTATAATATTTTGATGGTTTCATATTTTCTAATGTGAGTCTCTTTATTCAGTTTTTGCTGACACCTATCAACGATATATAAACAACTCATAAGCCTCTCCTACTACAAAAACATTTTTACCCGAAGGTAAAGCCAGAAAAGCATCAGCCTCTGCAAGGTTTGCCAAATCACCTGAGCCATTTCCCCTCTTAGGGTGAGCGATGCATTGTCCAGTATCTGAATAGGCCAAACTGACTTCTACAAAAAAATCCAAGTCTGGTTTAAAATTGACATCGCCACCAAGTACAGCATATCTTTTCACAGGACACTTTCCAGTAAGTGATTTCTCAAGCCATGGTAGGAAGTATCTGTTCATACACATAAAAGAAGAAATCGGATTCCCTGGAAATGCAAACACCATACATTGCTCCTTGTATTTCCCCAACCAAAATGGTTTACCTGGTCTTTGTTTCACGCGATGAAAAAGCTTTTGAACTTGCAAAGATTTTAATACCTCTGGCAAGAAATCGTATTTACCTTTTGATACGCCGCCGCTAAGCAAAAGCACATCGTACTGTTCTAAATAAGTTTTTAGCTTTAATTTAATTACTTCTTGATCATCATTCAAATGATCAGAATCAGCATTGATTCCTATTGATTTCAATTTGCTCAATACCGTATACACATTTGAACGTCGTACCTGATGGGCCAATGGTTGTTTGTTCACTTCAACCAACTCATCCCCTGTAGAGATAACCATCACTTTGGGATTTCTTGCTACCAGCACATCCGTTTTTCCGATACTTGCTGCCACGCCAATTTCTGCAGCACAGATCTTTCTGTTTTTACTTACCAACAGATCCCCTTGCTTTCTATCCTCTCCTTTGAAATGTACATTTTGTTTTTCTCTTAAAGTATCAACGGTCAAGCTCGCAGTCGAATCTATGATTTCAACATCTTCATAGCGGATGACAGTATCTACATTGATCGGTAATATGGAACCCGTCATTACTTCCAGACAATTCGAAGGATCTAGCAATTTCTTTTGAGGACTTCCAGCGGCAGCGATGGATTCGATTTTAAATTGTTTCAGTCCTTTCTGGAAAGCACTGTATGAGATCGCTATTCCATCCATAGTTACACGATCATACGGAGGGAGTGGTCGATCTGCATACCAATCTTCTTTGAGAATCCTATGAAACGCTTCCGACAAAGGCACCATTTCTGTACCAAAATCAAAGATGTTTTGATCAACTATTTTTAATGCTTCTTCTACGCTTATCATCTAACCTCCTATTGTTGCCATTGATTCTGAAACTAAAGAACTGTTGTTTCGATTTTTTTCTGCCTCAAATCCATCCTTATGACGGTTACCAATTGCTTCTTTCATGGTTTGTAGCAACTGTTCATCATTTGCTCCTGCCCGAATGGTATCCTTCAAATTGAATATTCCATCATCATATAAGCAAGTTTTGATCAAGCCAGTTGGTGTAAGCCTGAGTCGATTACATGACCCACAAAATGACCTGCTATAAGCTGGGATAATCCCAAAAGTGCCCTTAAAGTTATCATACGAATAGTTTAAAGAAGTAGAATTGGGTCCATCATCTAATTTCTTTGCTTTTCCAAAATGAGATTCTATATGTTGGAGGATCTTGACGTAGTTCCACTTAAAATTTTCATAATGCCTCCCTTCTCCATTGAATGGCATTTCTTCTATAAAACGCACCCCAACTTTGGATTCTTTTGCAAGCGCTACCAATGGAATGATATCATCGATATTCCGTCCATCCATAACTACACAATTTAGCTTAAGGTCCATCCCACGTTTGAGCATTTCATTATAACACTCCCAAACGGTATGAAAAAGATCTCTTCTTGTAATTTCATAAAAACGCGCTTTGTCAATGGTGTCAATACTAAGATTAAAAGACTCGATCCCCACTGCTTGAAGCTCATCTAGGTATTTTTTTGTTATTGTGCCATTGGTTGTGATCGCAACTTTTTCAATTCCTTTGATAGAGGTTAATTCTTCTAAAAAAAACATTAAGTCTTTTCGTAAGAATGGTTCTCCTCCTGTGATCCTAACTTTCTTTAGCCCTTCCTTTACCAATAGAGAAATTATTCGAAGACTTTCCTCAAAGGATAAAAGTTCCGCTTTCTTTACAAATTTTATTCCTTCTTCTGGCATGCAATAGAAACACCTCAAGTTACATTTGTCTGTTACAGCCAAACGCAAATAATCAATTACCCTACCATGATTGTCTATCAACATACTACATCAATCTTTCGTGAATGGTACCTTCTTTATACTTTAAAGGAAGTCCTTTCTTATTTCTAAATACGGCTATTATTTCAGAAGCTATTGCAAGAGATATTTCTTCAGGGCTTTCAGCACCAATATCTAAACCGACAGGGGAATAAAAATTTCCTAATTGATTTAAATCATTCATTCCTAATTCCTTTTCCATTTTATGTAAGCGCTTTTTAGGCCCCAACATTCCCAAATAGGCAGGTTCTTTTTCTAAATAAATAGGCAATAATTCTTTGTCCCAATTATAGTCATGCGACATCAACAAAACTGCTGTATAATCATCTATTGGCACTTTATCAGATTGTTCATACTCATATACCCTATCCACCTGCTTAAATATTTCTTTGGGCAACTTTTTAGCCCTTCCTACTATAGAAACATCCCAACCCAACTCTTTGGACAAGCCAACAAAAGCATGAACATCATAATTGTCTCCTATGATGACCAACCTTGTTTCCGGTTTAATAAATTCAAATAGCAATTTCAATTTTATACCCTCCTTGTTTTCAAGGCTGATCACTTTGTTTCTCCTCTTTTCATTAACCTCGCTTATCAATTCTTCTAGAGCATGCTCTTCAAAATTGCAAAAACCAGACACCTCACTTATTGATTCCACAAAACATACCTTACCAAGATATTGTTCTTTTTCAGAAGCAATTACCTTTAGTAAGATTGCAGGAGCATTATTTTTATGAATCCTTTCCAATTGCTCAATTTCATTGTGCAAATTGGTCTTATCAATTGGAGTAAACAAAACCTCAATTCGACCATTACAACCCAAACCAACGCCAATTTGATTTTTATCATCATCCATTGTATCATAAACAACGGTAGAAGGGCGATTTTTGAATATTGCAACTTGGGACCTTTTCAAAGCGTCTCCTTCTAGACATCCTCCACTGATTCCTCCTATCCATTCGCCATTACTTTTTACCAGCATCCTAGCTCCTATTCTTCGAAAAGACGATTCTTCAACATTCACAACTGAAGCCAAAGCTATTTTTTCCTTATTCGGGTCAATTTGATTATAGGTCGATATGATTTTTCTTATTTCTTTCAAATAAAATTATTCTTCTCTAAAATACGCAGATTATCCTAAGTCAAGGTATTCCTTCCATAATCTCTCTAAATTATTTTCAATTTTCATTATTAATTTAAACAAATAGGATTGTTGCCCTCAATTAGTACTAAATCAATAGCTTCCTATCATTAAATCACGGAGAATTTCATGTTTTATTCATCATTTCATATTACCTTTACAATCAATATTAAATTAGATGACCATGTATCAAATCAATTTTTTCCACAAAATTTGTATAGTCTTGGCTTTTTGCCTCACTTACAATTTTTGCTTTTCACAAAATAATTATAGAACCAGAACAGGACATATCCATGTCGTAGCCTATTCAAAAATGATGGATGTTGACGCTAACAATTATCAAGTAGCTGGCACCTTCAACCCAAATTCTGGAAGCATAGAATTTACCGCTTTGATTAAGTCTTTCATTTTTGATCTTGGAATGGCGGATCGAATCATTAATGATGAAAGAATAAATGTTGTTGAAAAACCAAAAGTTTATTATGAAGGAAAGATCAATAACTTGGCAGAAATAGATTTAAATACACCAGGAGAATATGTCATCCATGTAAGTGGTACCTTGCACATCTGGGGCATGACAAGGATCACTGGCGCAAGAGGAACTTTGGAGGTTTTAAAAGACGGATCTCTCAGAACTTCTGCAAAGTTTAAAATGACCATTGAAGAAGAGTCTATGAACAAAGTCAACAATTTAATGAAAGAATATCTGCCTTCCGTTATTTCTGTAGATGCAAACAAACTAGGTATTTCTCGAGACATTTACATCGATACTAATATGACATTAAAAGAAATAAATCGATCATGAAAAAAATACTTTGGATAGCACTTCTATTTATACTGCTAATTGCAGGAGTAGGCGTTTACCTTTTCAATATGGCTCCAACAAGTACGATTGGCAATCAATCTGTAGATGTCGACATGAATGCTGCAGTTTTGTATAAGACTTATTCCGCAGATGAAATGGCAGGCAACAAAAAGTACATCGGAAAAATATTGTTGACTGAAGGAGAGATCACCGAGATAAGTAAAGATGAAATGGGGGCACCAGTTTTATTATTAGAAGCTGGAACTGCACCTGGCGGAGTGCTCTGTACTTTTGGAAAAGGCGAAGACCTTTCACAACTTAAAGTTGGCGATAAAGTCAAAGTCAAAGGCCAATGTACAGGCATGTTAATGGATGTTGTTTTAAACAAATGTGTACTTGAACAATGACATTAAATAAATCACTACACTTATTTTGCTTAGTCATTACCATTGCTTGCTATATAGGCATCTTAAATGCTCAAGAGAATTCTGCAAAAACTTTGTGGTTAGGCGCTACCATACAATACAAGATCGATAAGAAATTTTCAGTAAAAAACACCATCCTTCATAGATTTCGTACCAATGTAGGCTACCTTAATAGTTTTCATCAACCTTTTGTAAATTATAAGATCAATAAGGACCATGCGGTAGGTATAGGGTATCGAGGCACTTGGATCGATGCCCAAGATGAACACTGGATCTTGCTCGAATACAAATTTAACAAGAAGCTTGGCGAAAATTTTAAATTAGCAAACAGGTTTTGGTTTCAATACATCATAGATTATAATGATGTTGAATTTAGAGATCATTTTAGAAACCACCTTGCCTTACATTTTACAAAATTTAAAAAAATACAACCCTATGTTGGTTTTGAACCTTGGTTTCAGATCAACGGTGTCAATGAGATCAACAGAATACGTTCCCTTGCTGGCATCAATTGGAAAATACACAAACAATTAAATTTCAAAACGGAATACTTTCGTCAAGAAACATTTTGGACCGATCCAAATTTCGTTCAAAATGTTTTACTTATGACTTTGACCGCTACAATCTCCTCCAAAAAACTTATAGAATAAGTCAGTTATCTAATGACGTATGACGGATCTCAGTTGGTTATCGTTTGGCAAAAAAATGCAAAGTATGAAAGCTCACATTTTGCAATTTTAAAGTTTACTTGTCAGTTCAATACTACACCTGATCTTCTCTTCCAAGTACAGCACCAATATACATTCTGTTCATCTTTGCGATATTTGTAATCGAGATCTCTTTGGGGCATTCAACCTCACAAGCTCCAGTATTGGAGCACATCCCAAATCCTTCTGCATCCATCTGATGTACCATCGACCGCACTCGCTTAGAATTTTCAACTTGCCCTTGTGGAAGCAAAGCCAAGTGATTCACTTTAGCAGCAGTAAACAACATCGCTGATCCATTCGGACAAGCTGCTACACAAGCACCACAACCTATACAGGTTGCCGCATCAAATGCATGTCCTGCTACATCCTTTTCTATTGGTATAGAGTTGGCATCTTGCGCCTGCCCCGTATTTACAGAAATATATCCTCCTGCCTGTATGATGTTGTCAAAGGCAGTTCTATCCACGACAAGATCCTTTATCACTGGAAATGCTTTTGCTCTCCACGGCTCCACAGTTATTACGTCACCGTCTTTAAAAGTCCTCATGTGCAACTGGCAAGTTGTCGTTCCTCTCTGAGGTCCATGCGGCTTTCCATTGATGACCATGTTGCAAGTACCACATATACCTTCTCTACAATCATGCTCAAAAGCAACTGGTATTTTTCTTTCAGAAACCAGTCTCTCATTGAGCACATCCATCATTTCCAAAAATGACATATGCTCGTCTGCCACTACTTGATAAGTTTCGAAGTTACCTGAGTGTCCTCCTGATTTTTGACGCCAAATTCTTAATGTTAGGTTCATAATTATTTTTCTAGTAATAAGTCTTTAGTCTTTAGTCGGTGGTTAAATTATTGAAAAGGAAATTTACTTTTTTAAAAACCTTATAGTTCCATTTATTAATTTTTCCGTTTCTTGAATCCTTTTAAAAACACCACTACTTAACTTACCAAATTGAATATTTAAATCTTTTAAAATTATTACTTGCGATTCTAATTCATACAGTGAACCTCTCGCAATTATTAAAAATCTAATTTTTTCTTTATCTGTTTCTCTTCCTAACCCCTCTGCAATATTTGAAATAACCGATATTGATGTTCTGAACATGTGTTTCTTCAAGTGATCAAAATCATTTGATTTTACTTCTTTGAGTATCAAAAAGATCTCATTGCATAAATATCGAGAATGCTTCCAAACATCCATTTGTTTAAAATTCATAGCTTATATTATTTATAACTTAAAATTCATAATCCTTCTTAGGATCATAATTTTATCTTTTCCACCTCTATCTTAAATCCACCGACCGACGACTACCGACTTCAGACTTAAAAACACGACCACCCTCAATTAATCCAAATTCCTACTCTTCTTCCTTTGCGTCCTATTTATACGAGCGTGTCTTAAGCTCAACATTCTCAAACACCAGATCCTCTTTATGAAGAATCGGATTCTCCTCATTCCATTCCCAAGCGGAGGTGTAGGTGAAGTCTTCGTCGTTTCTCTGAGCCTCTCCATCTTCTGATTGGTATTCTTCTCGGAAGTGGCCACCGCAGGATTCTTTTCTATCTAAAGCATCGACCATCATCGTTTCTCCGAGCTCTAGGAAATCGGCCACTCTGGCTGCTTTTTCAAGCTCAGGGTTGAATTCATCCATTGAACCAGGAATGAAGAGGTCTGCATAAAATTCTTTTCTCAGTTCTCTGATCATGTCACGTCCTTTTTGTAAGCCTTCTGCGTTTCTTGACATACCACAGTATTCCCACATGATCTTGCCTAATCTCTTGTGAAAATCTTCAGCAGATTTACTGCCTTGGATACCCATGAGTCTGGTTAATCTATTTCTTGTACTTGTAAGCGCTTCTTCAAATGCTGGACCGTCTGTCGTTATTGCTGGCGTTCGTATCTCATTTGATAAAAACTGCCCTATTGTATAAGGAATAACAAAGTAACCATCTGCCAATCCTTGCATCAATGCAGAAGCACCCAATCTGTTTGCACCATGATCCGAGAAGTTGGCTTCTCCCAAAGCAAATAGACCAGGAACATTTGTTTCTAAATTATAGTCTACCCAAAGTCCGCCCATTGTGTAGTGAACAGCAGGATATATACGCATTGGCATTACGTAAGGATCTTCACCCATGATATTTTCATACATGTCAAAGAGGTTCCCATATTTCGCCGCGATCTCCTCTTTTCCTAACTTCATGATCACCTCTCTTCCTGGATTGTGGATTCCTTTTGAATGTGCAGCTGACTTACCATATCTTTCAAACGCAGAAGTGAAATCAAGAAATACTCCTAAGCCTGTTTTTACGATTCCTTTGCCTTCATCAGTTGCAGTTTTGGCAGCTCTAGATGCTACATCTCTAGGAACAAGATTTCCAAATGCTGGGTATCTTCTCTCCAAATAATAGTCTCTATCTTCTTCCGGTATATCTAAAGCTGTTTTTCTCCCTTCTCTTATCGCTTTTGCATCTTCAACTGTCTTCGGTACCCATACTCGTCCATCATTTCTCAAAGACTCCGACATCAATGTTAATTTAGATTGATAGTCTCCAGATTGTGGAATGCAAGTAGGATGGATTTGAGTGTAACAAGGGTTTGCCATTAGTGCACCTCGATTAACTGCTCGCCAAGCTGCTGTTACGTTGCAATTCATCGCATTTGTAGAAAGATAAAAAACATTGCCATAGCCTCCTGTTGCCAAAACAACACAATGTGCGGCATGCTTTTCTAACTTTCCAGTTAATAGATTTCTTGTTATGATGCCTCTTGCTTTTCCATCTTGGACAACAAGGTCTTGCATCTCATGTCTGTTGTACATCGTCACAGAACCCTCAGAAATTTGTCTTGATAAAGATTGATAAGCACCTATTAGTAATTGCTGTCCAGTTTGTCCTCTTGCATAAAAAGTTCTGGACACTTGAACTCCTCCAAAAGAACGGTTGGCAAGAAGGCCACCATACTCTCTTGCAAAAGGGACTCCTTGTGCAACTGCCTGATCTATAATATTTCGTGAAACTTCAGCCAATCTATGAACGTTTGCCTCCCTTGATCTATAATCTCCACCTTTGATCGTGTCATAAAATAATCTATATACTGAGTCCCCGTCGTTTTGATAATTTTTTGCTGCATTAATTCCACCTTGTGCGGCGATGCTATGCGCCCTTCTTGGAGAGTCATGAAAGGTGAAAGCTTTTACCTTATATCCCAGTTCCCCTAAGGTTGCCGCCGCAGCAGCACCAGCCAAACCTGTGCCTACAACTATGATCTCAATTCTTCGCTTGTTGTTAGGAGCTACTAGATTCATGGTACTACGATACTTGGTCCACTTTTCATCTAAATTTCCAGCAGGTATTTTTGCATTAAGATTCATGTATAAATTTTTGGTCTTCTTTTATTAATTGAATACGAACTTCATGTACATAACGATTGGAATCAAAGCAAATCCCAGTGGTACTAAAATAGAATACGCCAAACCTACAAATTTGATAATTGGTGTATACTTCTTATGATTCAAGCCTAAAGATTGAAAAGCTGATTGGAAACCATGCGCCAGGTGAAAGGCGATAGCAACCATACATACCACATAGAAAATAACAAACAAAGGATTGGTAAAAACATACACAACCTGTGCATACAAGTTCTGCACCTCTACGCCATCAATTGTTACTGGAGTGACAGTTCCCAATTTCATCTTTAACCAAAACTGATACATGTGAATAATCAAGAAAATTAGCATGATCATTCCAAGAGGTCCCATGTTTTTAGAGGCCCAAGAAGAGTTTTTGCCTTGTACAGCATACTGAGATCCTTTCGCTGATTTATTCTTTAGCCATAAAATAATTCCCTGAACAGCGTGAAGTAGAATAAAAAAATATAACCCCCAAGATACAGTCTTTATCAAAGGGTTTCCTGTCATGAATTTGGCGTATACATTAAATGCTACACCATTGTCACCATATAGCAATTGTATGTTTCCGATCAGGTGCACGATAAGGAATGTTATCAGAAATAAACCAGTCAAACTCATGACTAATTTTTGCCCAATCGAAGAAGTAAGAAAATTTAATAACCACTTCATTTATAGAAAATTTTTCGTTGTTGGTTTTGTAATTGATTGATTCACAAAATATAAATTATACGAACATACAACAAAGGATGAATTGAATTAATTTTATTTAGAATTATTCTAAACAAAAGCCCTTGCAGGGATGACAAGCCCAAAAGATGGGCATGTTTGTACCAAAAAACGCTTTATGTATTCAATAGGACTATTGGCAGAAGTACATTACTGAATAAAAAAAGTGCTAGGTAGATTTTATTGATAGAATAAACAATCCTGAATTCTGATCAAAAAAACTGAAAAAGCTATCTTCGCTTATTAAATATTTAAAATTGAAAGCAAATAAAAAGAAAAATTTTAATACTTATCTCAAGAAATTCCCAGAGATAACCCCACCAGTAACCCTAACAGAGGATTCTCCACGAGCCTTTTCTAGCTATAATGAATCGTTCAATGCCTTAATGATCGCTGAATTTTTGTTGCAATCTGAAGATTCTGAGCCTGATGAGTTCACTGAATTCATTCCTTGTCTAAAAATACCGAACACAAAGGACTTTTATGCCGTTGTATACTGGAAGGCAAGCTTAATGAATTATCAGTTTATTCTTGTAACTTACAATAAATCCGGGGTACTTGTCGATAAAGCTATTATTGCAGGTACCAGCAATCAAGATGGTATATTGGTCAAATCCGTAGCTAGTATAGATGAAGACTGGATTATAACCATAGTTTCCGGTGCTGTAGAATTCCAACAAACTGATTACGACCCTAAGCTAAGCAAAGCTTTTAGTTTAGAAATTATGGACGGAGGAAAAATCATTTCTTCCGAGTAATTTCATTACGGAATTTAAATATTAATAGAAAAAATGGCTAGAAAGAATAGATCTTTCAAAGGAAAGAAGTTGACAAGTGCAGAATTACAAAAAAGAATTCTAATACTTTTTAAGAATAATCCCAAAGGAAAATATAGTCCAAAGCAGATCATACACAGATTGAATATTGTCAACTCAAAAGACTCTGTCCAATCCGCTTTAGACAAATTAAACAAATCTGGTTTACTAAGAAAAAAGGATACTCCTAAATTTAAGGTAAGACCAAAAACATTCTATAAAGAATTTAACGATACTTTAGTTGGAACCGTCGATATGACAAGAACAGGTTCGGCTTATATATCTTCTGATGGAAGTGACGATGACATTTATATCCCTGCAAAAAGATTGCATGGCGCTTTACATGGTGACACAGTCAAGATCAGAGCTTTTTACCCAAAAGGTAGAAGAAAACCAGAAGGAGAAATTCTTGCAGTCCTTGAAAGAGCAACAGATCATTTCATCGGAACGGTTCAAAAATCTAGAAATTACAACTTAGTAATTCCGGACAAAGAAAATTTGGCATTCGACATTATTATTCCAGAAAATAAAATGCGAAATGCTCAAGAAGGAGAAAAAGTAGTCGTCAAAATAATAGAATGGCCTTCTAAGAAGAAACCAACTCCTGTTGGTCAAATAACAACAGTACTAGGTAAAGAAGGTAGTTCTGATATCGAAATGAAATCCATTTTGGTTGGTGCCGGCTTTCCTTTGGATTTTCCAGATGAAGTAATGACTGAAGCTGCCGCTTTAAAAGCAAAGATCACAAAGCAAGAGCTTTCAAGAAGATTGGATTATAGAGAAGTCATCACTTTTACCATTGACCCTGCTGATGCCAAAGATTTTGATGATGCTTTATCTATTCAATTGCTCGAAAATGGCCTTTTAGAAGTTGGCGTCCACATCGCAGATGTGACCCACTTTGTAAAACCTAAAACAGAGCTAGATCAGGAAGCCTACAAGAGATCGACATCCGTTTACTTGGTTGATAGGGTTTTACCGATGCTGCCAGAGAAGATTTCAAACGAACTTTGCTCTTTGAGGCCCAATGAAGATAAATATACTTTCTCAGCAATTTTTCATATAAATGAAAAAAATAAAATTGTCAAAGAATGGTTTGGCAAAACAGTGATACACTCAGACAAAAGATTTACCTACGAGGAAGCTCAAAATGTAATTGAGGCAGGTCAAGGCACCTTTTATGACGAACTTTTAAACCTAAACAAGCTAGCCAAACATTTGAAAAAAGCTCGTTTTAAAAATGGCTCTATCAATTTTGAAACAGACGAAGTAAAATTTAAACTTGATGAAGATGGCAAGCCGCTTGGTATCTATTTAAAAGAAAGAAAAGATGCCCACAAACTTGTAGAAGAATTTATGCTGCTGGCCAACAAAAGAGTGGCCAAATACATGAGCAAGAAAGGAAAAGGGAAAGAAATTCCATACATATATAGAGTACATGATCTACCAAACGCTGACAAAGTAAATGAATTTGCAATATTTGCTAAAGAACTTGGTGTCACCATGCAAACAGATACACCAGAGCAGATCGCTAAGTCGTACAACACCATGATGAAACTGGTTGAAAAAGATCCCGCACTAAAAGTATTAGAATCACTTGCCATAAGAACGATGGCAAAAGCAGAATACTCCGCTGAAAACATTGGTCATTATGGATTAGCTTTTCAATACTACTCACATTTCACCTCTCCGATAAGGAGGTACTCTGATGTATTGGCACATAGGATCTTAGAAGAAAATCTAAAAGCAGAATATATTGTCAATAAAACTAAGCTTGAGCTAAAGTGCAAGCACATCTCAAAGATGGAAAGAAAAGCCATGGGCGCAGAAAGAGAAAGCATCAAATACAAACAAGTTGAATATCATAAAGATCAAGTAGGAAATGAATTTGACGCATTTGTAACTGGCTTTAGCGAAAGAGGATTTTTTGTTGAAACCGCTACTTCAAAAGCTGAAGGCATGATCTCCTACTCCAGCCTCGGTGAGCATTTCGAATTGGAAGCCGGAAGGATGAAAGCTCGAGGAGTAACCTCCAAGCGTGTCATCAAAATGGGAGACAAGATCAAGGTGCGTATCAAAGCTACAAATCTCGATAAAAGACAAATAGATTTTGAACTAACGAAACCCAATTAAACCGAAAACCACGAGGAATGTCCCAAAGGGATGCCTTTGGCATAAAATGCTAAAGTTTTCATTAATTTCTATGCAAAAAATATCCTTTGATCTTTGGCTTTCGCCGACCTGTCCGGCCAGGAAAGGCAATTAAACCTAGGCTTCTCAACCTTCAACCCACTTTTATGCCATAGGCATCCCTAGGGGACATTTTCAAATTTTTAATTTGTACCGGCCTGCCCGGCCAGGGAAGGCATCCTTACAGGGCGGTTTTGCGGTTAAAAGTCCAAAGGGCTGTTTTGGAATATTCCTTTTCTATAATATACCAAAACGGTCAACCTATATCAGGCATAAACAAAAAGCCAACGGCCAATAGCCGATAGTAAATGGCTTATTAAACCTTTCCTTATATTTATGGTCTAATTCACAAACGGTACCCATTGGAGCAAGAAATTGACCAGAAAATACTGACCTTAGTACAGAATAAAACCAGCATAGACAAAGGTTTTAGGCTTTTAATGGATACCTACCAAGAAAAACTATATCGCCATGTGAGAAGAATGCTCAAAGGCCATGAAGATACCAATGACGTATTACAAAACGTGATGATAAAGGTTTATAAAAGTATTCAGAGATTTAAAGGCAAATCGTCCCTCTACACCTGGCTCTATAGAATCGCAACAAATGAAACACTTACTTTTATTAAGTCTAAAAAAAGAAAGGAGACAAGTTCTATAGACAACGAAGATTTAGGATTAGACAAAAGACTAAAAGCCGAAAACTCTGTTGATTCTGAGGAAGTAAATTACTACTTGAATAAAGCATTGGCCTTGTTGCCTGAAAAACAAAAGTTAGTTTTTAATATGAGATACTTTGATCAAATGCCGTATGACGAAATTTCTAAAATTTTAGATACCTCTGTTGGTGCGCTTAAAGCATCTTACCATCATGCTGTCAAAAAAATTGAAGCTTACATTAATCAAGCAGATATTATATAATGAAAAATAAAAAATTCATACAAGAAGAATTAGAGGATCTAAATTCCTTTTTAGCGAAAAAAGACCTAAAGGATAACTTTGAAATCCCTAATAATTATTTTGAAGATTTCCAAAATGAAGTGCTTCAGAAATTAGAACAAAATGATCGATTCCATACTCAAGAGAAAGCAAAAGTCAGGAAGTTAAATTTTAGAAAAGTACTTCCAGTAGCCGCAACTGTGGCTCTTCTGATAGGTTTGTTTTTCTTCATGAAAAACGATACAGTATCAGATACACTTGCTATGGATCAATTATCGACAACCGATATTGAAAGTTACATCAATGAAAATATAGATGAATTTGACATCGAGCTATTAAGCATGCTCCAAACAGAAGATCAAGATCTATTGATGATGGATGATCTAGAAGTACAAGATTTTTTTGAAAATAACCTAGACGATCTTGATGATAGTTTAATTGACGAATTATTTTAAAATCCATAAATATGACACGTTTTATTTTATTGACCATAGTGGCCGTTTTCCTGACCTTACAAGTTTCTGCTCAAGACAAAAGAGGAGATAGAATTAAAGCGATGAAAGTCGCCTATCTAACGGATAAACTTGAATTAACCCCTGAAGAATCACAAAATTTTTGGCCACTCTATAATGAACTATCTTCAAAACTAAGAGAGATAAAAAAAAGTGGTAGGGCTGAAAAAGTATCAGAAAATCTCTCTGAAGCCGAAGCTTTAGAGCTAATAAATAAACAGTTTGACAATGATCAAAGAGAATTAGATCTGAAAAAGGCATACGCTTTAAAGATGAAAGAAGTCATCTCCCCAGTTAAATTAATACGCCTTTCAGAAGCCGAAAAAGAATTTAAACGAGAACTTCTACACCGAGCAAAAGGAAAACGCGGACGCTAACAAATTGTCAACATTCCTGCGGTGCTTCCAAGTCATGCTTTTATATTTCTTTTATTTACCTTTGGTGAAAACCATGGTGAATGAACTCTATTTTCCTTTACATTAGCTGGGATCCAAGCCCAGAGATATTTTCTATCGGTAGCTTCGCGCTCAGGTGGTACAGCCTATTCTTTCTAATAGGCTTTCTTATTGGATTTCAAATCATGAAAAAGTTTTTTATCCATGAAGGAAAGCCTATCGAGTGGTTAGACAGCTTGTTGATCTATCTAATGATAGGAACCATTTTCGGAGCGAGGATCGGTCACTGTCTATTTTATGATTGGGACTACTTTAGCAATCATTTGCTAGAAATCATCTTACCTTTTCGTTTTGACCCTTTTCAATTTGTCGGATATAGAGGCCTTGCCTCCCATGGTGGCGCCATTGCCATCATAATAATGATGTGGCTCTTCTCTAAAAGAATTACCAAATTACCAATGTTATGGATCTTGGATCGAGTAGTAATACCTACAGCTTTGACCGGTATGTTTATTCGTTTGGGAAATTTAATGAATTCAGAAATACTTGGAAAACCTACGGACGTTGCTTGGGCCTTTGATTTTGTTAGAGATTCAAAGCTATCTGGAATTCCTGTACATCCTGTACAACTTTATGAAGCCATCAGTTATGGACTTATTTTTCTTTTTATGTGGTGGCAATATTGGAAAACTGGAGCAAAAGGTAAATTAGGCTTCCTCTTTGGTACTTTCTTAGTATTAATATGGTCATCTCGATTTGTTTTGGAGTATTTTAAAAGATCTCAAGGCGGATTTGAAACATTTTTTGGTTCTGCACTTTCAACAGGTCAGTTATTAAGTATACCGTTTATAATTATAGGTTTATATTTCGTCATGCGTAATCCTCAAAAAATAGCGGTATAACTTATATTTAACACTAATTTTGACGTAAATAGTGGCATAACAATTGTCTTATTATTACCTTTATGCTTGCAAATATACCCTATATGGGATATTGCTGTCCAATAAAATACTTCATATGTTTGTATAGAAGTTAGTTAACTATCCCCAAATAGTGCTTAACTTAATTTCTATCTACCGATTTAATTTATGAAACAGTTATTTTACATTGCTTTTTTTGTTCTTACTGTTGGTATATTCTCATGTACCACAGATCAACTTGATATGTCTGAGATTGACCTAAGGTTGGAACGTGCATTAGACAATGTATCTCCTTCAAGAACTTCTAAGTCGTTCCAACTTCCAGAAACAGGAGACTTTTCTCAATTTTTACAAGATTCAAACAATCCAATGACACCTGAAAAGGTGGCACTTGGAAAATTACTATTTTTTGAAACTGGATTGGCACAAGATGCTGTCAAAGACATCGGTAAAGAAACTTATTCTTGTGGGTCATGTCATGTACCACAAAAAGGTTTCATGCCAGGTAGGGTTCAAGGCATTGCAGACGGTGGCATTGGTTTTGGTAATGCTGGTGAAGCGAGATCCCGATTCCATTTATACGAAGAAAATGAAATGGATGTGCAAGGTGCTAGACCACTTTCTTTACTAAATGTTGGTTTCATGCACAACACTTCTTGGTCAGGTCAATTTGGAAGTGGGGGTATCAATGAAGGTACAGAAGACAAATGGATAGGAACTGCCGAAGTAAATAATCTAGGATATGCTGGCTTAGAAAGCCAAAATATTGAAGGTCTTCACCTTCATAGAATGGATGCTTCTGAAGAAAACCTGAGACGTCTGGGTTACAAAGCTATGTATGATGAAGCCTTTCCTAACATTGCTTCTCATGAAAGATATTCTTTCGTCACAACAAGTTTCGCCATTTCAGCTTACTTAAGAACCCTAGTACCCAACGAAGCGCCATTTCAAAAATGGTTGAAAGGAGATATGCACGCAATGAACGAACTTGAAAAGGAAGGCGCTATTTTATTCTTTGGCAAAGCTGGCTGTGTCAATTGTCATCAAGGCCCAGGACTTAACAATCAAAAATTCTATGCCATCGGAGTAAGTGACCTCCATGAAACAGGTGAAGCTTTTAATACAGGACCAAATGATATTAGAAACTTTGGACGTGGTGGTTTCACTGATGCAGCAGAAGATCTATACAAATTCAAAGTACCGCAACTTTATAATCTAAAAAATTCCCCATTCTATTTTCACGGTTCAAGTAAAAACAGCTTGAGAGATGTTGTGGAGTACTTTAACAAAGGAATAAAAGAAAACGAAAAGGTGCCTTCTCAAAACATCTCTGGCTTTTTCCATCCATTGGATTTAAGCTTTGAAGAGGTCTCGGCGGTAACTTCTTTCTTAGAAAACTCACTTTATGATCCCAACCTAACAAGGTACATGCCTGAAGAAGTACTCTCTGGAAATTGTTTCCCTAACAACGATATCTTATCTAGGGTACAAATGGGTTGTGAGTAATAGTTTTTCACTCTAAAATTTTCTAAAATAATAAATTTGTTCGCTGCCAATTGTACTAGCACGCCTAGAAGCTTTGTTCGATTGCTCTCTAAAGTCGTTTGTACATATTCAATTTAATAATTCCAAGTCGCTGAAAAAAGTGTTGGAAAGAAACTCTAAGAACTCCAAGTCCATACTTCATGGAACGAGGTAGATTTATTGAAGAAGCTTCCTCAAAATATTTGGTAGGACAGGTTACTTCTGCAATATGAAAACCTGCATAAACGATCTGCGATAGCATCTCATTGTCAAAAACAAAGTCATCAGAGTTTTCATTAAAATTAATGGTTCTAAGTACTTCTCCACTGAAGGCGCGATAGCCTGTATGGTATTCTGACAATTTATAGCTGATGAGTATGTTTTGACTTAAAGTCAAAAAACGATTGGCAATATATTTATATAAAGGCATTCCGCCTTTCAAAGCACCTTTACCTAATATTCGGCTTCCTAACACTACCGGATAAAGGTCTTCACCGATAATATTGACCATAGAAGGAATCAACTTTGGCGTATATTGATAGTCAGGATGCAGCATAATGACAATATCTCCCCCCAATTCCAGCGCTTTATTATAAAGAGATTTCTGATTACCTCCGTAGCCTTTATTCTTTTCGTGAGAGATAATGTGTCTTATCCCTAAAGACTTAGCCTTTTCTACGGTATTATCTTTCGAGGCATCGTCACACAATACGACCTCATCGACTATATCCATTGGAACCTCTTTCAAGGTCTTTTCTAAAGTCAAGGCAGCATTGTATGCCGGTAATACAACAATAACTTTTTTTCCTTTGTACATACCAAATGTTATATCTTATTCCTTCTCAAATGTTTCACAAATATAAACAAAGACAAGCGCATCTCAAGAACTGCCCATCAAAGGCTATTATTGAATCTAATATTGCTTAAATTTACTTATTAAAATAAATTGATATGAATTCAAGAGGTTGCCTGAAGTGGATCGCTATAATATCTGGAATCAGTCTTTTACTGCTGACTATCCTTTATTTTGTTTTTAATGATAATGAACCTGTCGGCGAAAGGGGAGCAAAGGCAGATGCCATGGCGAACAAAATTTTAAAAGCAATCAATAAAGAAGCATGGGATTCTACAGCCTATGTTTCTTGGACCTTTACAACCCAGGATTATGTTTGGGATAAGAAAAGACACCTTGTAGAAGTAAAATGGAAGAATAATAGAGTTTTACTCAACCCTAATGAAATAAGCGGCATTGCATTTTCTAATGGCAAAATGATCGAAAAAAACGAAGGAGATAAATTGGTTAAAAAAGCCTGGTCTCTTTTCTGTAATGATTCTTTCTGGTTAAATGCACCATCAAAAGTATATGACCCAGGTACAAAAAGAAGTATTGTCGACATAGACGGAAAAAAAGGCCTAAAAGTCAGCTATGTCTCAGGAGGAGTGACTCCTGGAGATTCATACGTCTGGTTTATAGACGACAATGGGTTGCCTACAAGCTATAAAATGTGGGTTAAGATCATCCCAGTCGGTGGTCTAGAATTTTCTTGGGAGGACTGGATCGAGTTAGGAACTGGAGCCAAAATCTCAACAACCCATAAGAATAAAGCGGCAGCCCTAAAATTAGAAAATGTAAAAGCAGGTAATTCCTACAAAGATTTTGGCTTTGAAGCAGACCCTTTCGAGGATTTATTACGTTAAAATTTGATAAAAGAATACTTCTAAAAGATGCGAACAGTAAAGGAACCAGAACAAAAAGCACTCGAAATAAATCTTAACGATAAGATTTATGGAACATTTGCCGAGATCGGTGCTGGTCAGGAAGTTGCAAGGTATTTTTTTCAAGCTGGAGCTGCAGCAGGTACTATTGCAAAAACGATGTCTGCATATGATAAGATCTATTCAGATCAGATCTATGGCTTAGAACCATCAGGTAGGTACGTTTGCGAATCAAGGTTATACAAGATGCTTGATCATGAATATGGTCTAATGGTTGATCGCCTGCAGCATTCAAGAATTGATACGACCTTCTTTGCTTTCGCAGACACTGTCGCAGCTCTTAACTACCACCGTACAATTCCTGGTGATGGTTGGTTAGGAATTCGTTTTCAATTAGGACACGATTCTGAACCCAATGATATTGTGCTTCACGCAAAAATGTTAGATAATGATAACTTGCTTCAGCAGCAAGCAATCGGTATTCTTGGTGTCAACCTTATCTATGCCTGCTACATGTATAATGATGATCCAGAAACAATGATCGCTTCTCTATTGGACAACCTCAGAGGTAGGATGAAAATTGATATGATCAGAATTACTGGCCCAGAATTTAAAAATTTAGACAACCGTTGGCTTAGTTTAATGTTGGTAAAACACAAACTCACAGATGTTGCCATATTTGGAGCTGATGGACAAAATCTTCACGCTTCAGAATTTTTATACAAAAAAAATGTTCTCGTAGTAAGAGGTAGTTTCAAACCTTCAACATTGGTTAATGAAGATATGATCAAATCAAGTTGGGATCAGTTTAGAGCAGAACCCGATACTGATCCAAAAAAGGCTTATCTACTTGCCGAAATAACCATGCAAAACCTTTGCAATAATAGTGAACTTGATGAAAAAGATTTTCTGCATAGGGCCGAGGTCTTATCTGCCATGGGCATGACCGTTGCTATAACCAACTGTCACCAATACCAGCGCCTTATCAATTACCTTTCTGACTATAAAATTCAAAAACTTGGACTTGTGATCGGGGCCAAAGAAATGTTGGAATTGATCAACCAAAAGTATTACGATAATAAAGATGGTAGATTACTTGCCGCTTTTGGAGAACTTTTTAGAAAGAAAGTAAAGATGTATGTCTACCCTATGATGCAAGAAGGATCTTCCGAACTAATGAATAGCAAAAACATCCCAGTTGCAGCTGGTGTAAGGTTCTTACTTCAACATCTGATCGATAATGATCAAATAGCAGATATTGAAAACTTCAATGAGGAAAATCTGCATATTTTTTCAAAACAAGTGCTACAATTACTGCAATCAGACGAAGGAAATTGGGAATCAATGGTACCAAAAAAAGTAGCTCAAGTGATAAAAGAAAAATTTCTCTTTGGATTTCCGAGCGAAAAGTTGGAATTTGAGTACTAATGAAGAAATTTTTAGTCTTATGTCTATTTACTGGTTTTTTTTTGGATTGCACCGATGTTACTTCTGATGTAACAGAAAAAAGTCCTGAAATAAAACAACTGGCAGCTAACAACAATGCCGAAAGCATCCCTTCGGGACAACAAACAACTATAATGGAAGTGCCAACTAAACCGAAATTTAGCGCAGACTATATCATGGGTAAATTCAACCCTGAAGTAGATGACCTTTTTGAAGAAATTCCAGTAGGGACAGCTTCTAGAAAAGGTATGTACATGAGAAAAGAAGCCCTAAAAGCTTTCCTTGTAATGGCTGATTCTGCTAAAAATGATGGTATCAATTTGCAGATCATTTCTGCTACTCGAAACTTCTTCAGACAAAAACAAATTTGGGAAGCCAAATGGACTGGCGCAAGATTGGTCGATAAAAAAGATCTTTCTAAATCCATCAAAGATCCTGTTAAAAGGGCTCAAAAAATATTAGAATTCAGTTCTATGCCCGGCACCTCCCGACACCACTGGGGAACCGATATCGATATCAATAATTTGACAAATAAATATTTTGAAAAAGGCAAA
>Ga0114952_1000379_pt1 | contig 49110 bp, 67 predicted proteins | sample SidtaG_2_FD_87303 | JGI IMG/M metagenome (GOLD analysis project Ga0114952, IMG submission 87303) | Marine algal microbial communities from Sidmouth, United Kingdom - Sidmouth_Asex2 metaG | ecosystem: Host-associated > Algae > Red algae > Unclassified | place: Sidmouth, United Kingdom | collected...
AAAACATTTTGTTTGTGTATTTGACAAAGCAAACATAAATAATTTATTAATACAATATGCGTTTGCATAAAAAAAAGTGCTTAAATAGTCTAATTTGTCTATATTTGTGTAATAAAATATTTCTTATTGTCTAATTAATACAACTATTTATGGAAACAAACAAAACATTAGAGTACCTGTACCAAGAGTTTGAAATACACTTTACAGTACATGGCCCTGAAAAACAAGTAATGGTAAATGCTACCGAAATGGCAAAAGCATTTGGTAAAAGAACTACAAATTATCTCACCAATGAAAAAACTAAAGAGCTTATTTTAAAACTTGAATTAACTGAGATTCCAGTTAATTCAAATTATAAAGTTTTAAAAAACAAAGGACATATGGGGTATTATTTTTGCGATATTCTAGCCCTTGATTTTGCTGCATGGTTAGATGTTGATTTTAGAATTTGGATTTACAAAAAAATTCTTGACATAACCATGGGAGAATATAAACGTCATTTTAAAGCACACTTAGCACTTAAAAACGAAGAAAATAATGAAAAAACGCTACGATTATTGGTAACCAAAGAACCTACTGCAGAAAACTACAAAGACCTTGTAGACTGTATAGACAACCAAAAGAAATACAAAAAACTTAAAGCCCAAAGCATTAATAACCAATTAAAAATGAAATTAAAATGAGTAAAGACAATAGAAAATCTATAAACATAAAGGTAAGTACTGCACTACATGAAGTTCTTTTAAAAAAATCAAAAGAAGAACACCGCACCATTAGCAACTACGTGGAAAAAACACTAATTGATGCTACTAATTTTAAAAATTAATTATTTATAGAAGTTACTAAACGGTCTCCAAATAATTAAATTACAAAACCCTTTAAAAGTGTATTTAAAGGGTTTTTAAATGTTCATATTTGTGGATTTAACTACCAATCATCTTGATTCCTTTTTTTAACATTTTTAATATAATCATTTAAATGATTAAAAATAACCTCAGAATGCTCCTCTGCTTTTACTTTAACATCTACCCAAAATCTATTATGATATTTTTTATTCATCCCCTTATGAGAATGAATTTCTTTATTAGTTAACCTACCAAGTTCTGGATGCTCAAAATCAAACAAGCTAACCCTAAACCTGCTATCTCTTGTTTCAATTTTTAACCAATAAGTAACGGGTCCATTCCACCTCATATATGCCAATCCCTTTCCATTATCATAAGCAAACTTTGTTTTTAAAATTAAAACACCAGTTTCTTTATCATCTAAACTCAAACGATTTTCATTAACCTCATACACATCTACAAACCACTGCTTTAAATTAGAATATAACACATTTTTAGAGGTGCTATCTACTGAAATAACTTTTTGATACTCAATAGACTCTTGAGCAAAAGTTGATGCGCTTATGCACATAAATAATAATACTAATTTCACTTTCATTTTAAATTATTTTTTATAATATCTAATTGGTTATATCCTTCCAAATTTACAAATAGCATTCTGAATAATGAAACCATTTGCAAAACCTCGGTACGTGTAGTTTTATCATCTGCATCTGGAGAATCTAAAAAACTACTTACCATGGTTTCAAAATTTTTGGCATGTTGCACTACATCATCTAACTGCATTAAATCTACAGCCCAATTGGTAAGCTCTGTTACAAAATTGTTAGGATTTTTATACTGGAGCTCTACTGCGTTAATGAGATTTACAAAATCTTCTTTTTGTAATTTTTTATTCTCATATAATTCTTGAGCTATCTCCAATACCAAATTCATTCGCTGTAGGTCTCTATTCATATTAGTTTAAGGTTTGTCTTATATTATTTATTTTATTTTCAAGTCGTTTTTTTAATAAGTAACGTATGCCGTAAATAACTAGGAACACTAAAAAACTTGTGCCTATTACATACGCCTGTAGATAAGAGTTATCTGTAATTTTATAATCTATAAAAATCCAATACAATTGTAGTATATAACAATAAATAGGTATTATATAAACCAATATTTTTGCCCGCAAAACACCACCTAGCATTAATAAAATTGGAGATATGGTTTGCGAAACAAACCATACATAGGTTTCAAAATCCATGCCTACATCTGCCCATTTGGATTGCACCGGAAAACTTATGTTTAAAAACAAAAAAACCTTGTCTGCGTACAATATACAACCAGACAAGGCTACACACACATTTGCTATAATAGCAGCTGTGTAAGAAAATGCAATGGAATAGGAATTATCCGCCTGAACCAGGCCTTTTAATTTTTTCCCCATCAACGGATTGCGTAGTTTCATCATAAGCGTCATCTGCCACACTAGATTTTGTACATGATGTTGTAAATGCAACAAAAACTAGAATAAAAAATAATTTTTTCATTTTCTAAATATTTAAAAGTTAAGACTTAAAAATATTTAGATTAAACATGTGTAGGTTATAATTTGGGTAAACTTATTAATAAGTTATTCACGCAAAGTTAGCAGAAGATTTTAATTAGGATGCTAGGAAAACCTTTGATATTATGAGGTTTTCATTTGTGGTGTATTTTTACTTTTCGATATTACGCATTGTAGACCTTACTTCCTCGGTAAAACCTACACTTAAACGCCTAACTATATTATTTGCAAAACCAAATAATATTCTATTATGTATAGGATAGGACTTTTTTTTCTGAACACCTTTTGCACTTCGTCGGCGTTTCATGTCAATAAACCGATGCCTAGCTAAATGGGTATATGCTAAAATAGTATCGGAAACATCTACTTTTCTGCCTGTAAATAATTCTCTGGAAGAGAAACTAGAGGCATTCATTTTTTTTGTTTGCGCCTTGAGTATTTCATCGGCTTCTTCTTTTAAAACGGTTCGTATAAATCTACGTTCTAAAATTAGATTATCATTATTTTTATTTCTACTCTGAAGAAGACTCATTTTTAAACTGCAATAAATTTAATTTAAATAACACTTCTAACTTAGCCGCCAAACTGGTGTTTTTTCGTTCAGGATTTCTCCAATCATAAACCTTCTGTTTTGGGGCTCCAAGTTTTTTCATAGCAGCTTTATCTAAAACTACTTCATTAAATTTTGTTTCTATTTCTTTCTCGCTCATGGTAGCCTAAAGTATTACTTTAAAGCGTTGTATCCAAATTAATAGCTATTAAATAACCATTGGTACCTGATTTTGCCCATACTGGTGTAATATTTTCTGAACCCGGCTCAAAGTAACGTAATGGACCACAGCCTTCTTGACTTTTACCATATATATATACTACAAATTTACGTGCTGCCAAAGCTGTTTCTTGCATTACATTTATAAAATCCTCATTATCTAGATCACTATAATTTACTTTTTTTACGAGCAAAAATTCAAGAACATTATTCATTTTAGCTTCATCTTCTACCTTTTTATTACCTAAATAATCTGGGAGAACACCATATAATAATAAATTTTGGTCATTGGAAACTGCAGACACAGCATTTGCCATACTAGAATCATCTATAATGGTTTTTACATAGTTAATCTCTTCTATATCTGCTTTACATTCCTCTAAAAAGTTCTTTAAATCTAATGGTAAAAAAATCATGCTATTTTGTTTTTTGTTGGGCTATAAAATCTTTATCTCTTTTGGTTAGATCATACATTCTTAATAGAATTTCCCAAAGGCTTTCTTTTTTTAAATCTTTAATACTACCAAATACTCCACTTTCCGCAATAGTATACAATGTAGTTTTCATTCCAAGACCAGGAATATCACTTTTAAAAGCTGATTTATCTGGCGCAAAAAGTATAGACAAATCTAGCTCCTGACCCTGATAGTAAATTTTAGCAGAACACATGTATTTTTGAAACGATGCGAACAACAAATAGAAACCATACACCTGACCAAAATCTAATTTTTTAAAATATTTAATTTTATGTAGAACCTCTGATTCTTCATAAAAAACTCTAACATCTGGCTTTTTCATTGCCAATTTATAGTTATTACCTTTTCTGTATAAAGTAGCCATAAGAAGATACAAGTACTCCGTATCTTTAGTTTCGTTGTATTCTGTGAAATAATGCAGTGCATCTACATACTCCCCAAACTTTACATTCTGAAACTCATCTGTAGGGCCGTAAAATGTTTTGCCAAAATAGCCAACTTTTTGGATTGGATTATTAACATAATATTGCTTTATTACCTTTTTACCTTCTACATCTTCAAAAAAACTATCTAACAACAAAGACACCTGGTATATATTACCCATTTTGTATTCTTCATCTTCCAGACTTCCCTCTTTATGTTTCATATCTAACAAAACATAAACTGCACGCACACGCAAAACATTATAATCTATTTCTCCTATCTGGTATTTATATAGCAAATTAGATATTCCGGCATATTGCCGAGCATCGCACTCCGATAAATCTGAAGGCAGATACAATCTTTTCTTAATCTCTGGTATTTCAATTTCGTGCATTATACAAACTGTAGATTATTATTTACATTTATTTTGCACTCTCTCATTTGCTCTCTGTACTTAGCATAGATTGCCTCTACTACTTTTCTTCGCAAACTAGCCTTTATATACTTAGATTTTTTGGGATCCACTTTCCAATCGTTAGTTATATAGTTTACTATTTCCTGTTTCAGAGCCACTTTACGCTTCATTTGCTCTAACAATTTCTCTTCTAAAGTTTCTGAGATATTGTCTATTTTTTTCATTCGGAAATAGTCTTTCCAACGTTGGTACCAGTTTTTAAAAAAGTTTATCATTTTATTTTTATTAAGTAGTTACATAATTATCATCTTCACCAAAGCCAATAGGAGGAAGCACACTTCCTGTATCATTATCATTTACCTCTTCTGGTGCTAAATGCGCCTCTATTCTTTTTAAAACTTCTTCTGCATCGTTTTTAAATTCTTGTGCTGCCCATGCCGCTTCATTTAACGCTGCTGGTTTTTTTCCTTGTGTTGTAATTCTATCACTAATAAACCTTTGCATAACTCCTTCAGGAAACAATGCTACTGTTAATCTGCCTTTCATTGCCCAGGATAAAGCCCAATAGACACAAGCTTCTTGAACCATTGCCAACAAAACCTCTTTATCTTCTGAAGACGCTTTTAATGCATTAAATTCTTCTTTTGTTAGTCTTGGTAGTATTGCCCTTGTCTCGCATTGCCTAAGACCTGGCTGTAATTTTAAAAGCAATAATCTAGAATTATTAATGTTAAAATACTCCTGAACATGTGATGGTTTAGAAACAAAAAGTGATGAGATAGATTTGTATTCGTCCGTTTCTTTCCAAGAGGCTAAACCTTCTAATAAATTAATTAATTGATCCAGGGAAGTATAATACATTCGCTCCATGTTTGCATTGTCGCGATCTATCATCCACTCGAACGCTTGCTTCTCATGGTCATCTACCCGCATACGCCTTCCGTTCTGCGTATGGCCAACATCTTTGGATGGTGTATATTTTCTATATGCATCTATAGCAATAACATCTTGCACTGTTTCTATAAGTTCAATTTCATCTGCATTATCTGTTCCTGCAATGTATAAATCTGCAATTACCTCGTAGGTAGCTATTCCAATTACATTATAGAGTTCTCTAACCGCTGTTTTTATAAATCGTTTTAAATCATCATAGGAGACAGATTTATCTATAAAAGAAAGTGTTCTTTTAATTTCTTCTTTTCCGGCATTATCTTTATTAAATATACCCTTCATTACTCCTGGTTTTTAATTCGTTTTTTTGGATTAACATCTTGCTCTTTTTCAGGGGCTTTGTGAAGAAATCCTAATTTTAATTTCTTTTCTGGCCAATTAGCAGCTATAGCAAAATTTACTGCTTTCATTACTATCATTTCTGCAATGTCTATTCCTGTTTGTAAATATTCTTTAATAGCATAAATACGGTCAGAACCGCTATTACCACCACCACCTTCAGTTACATTACCAAGCACACTACCTAAACCAATGGCAGAACTAATAATATGATCGGAACGCTTAGAAATATCTATCTGTGAAGTAATAAAATCTTTTACGTTTTGATTAATTTCTTTTATCTCCCAACCGTGTTCTATAATATTAGTTCCTTCTACAGTAAACTCTTTTGTTGAATGCCAAAATTTGCCTGTGTTTTCTGCACCAGATAATACTTTTGCAATAGTTTTTAAAAAATTTTCTTTGAAATCTAATAACATAGAATCCTTGTAAGCCACTCCTTTTGCGGTGCATGACTTTTCTATTTCAGATTTTTTATCATCCCAAAATTTTTGAGGAGATATAACATGATATTTAATATTCATGCTATTATCTGATAAAGCCTTTAATATCTGAGGTATTGCAGTAGAACGCCTTAACCATTCAAACGAACCATAAATATCTGGCACGGTATAATAATCAGAACAGAAACTATACATATTAGAAAAGTATACGCTGTTCTTGTCTTTAAATGGTTTCTTAGAATCGAATATATTATAAACCTTAGGATTTAAAATAGAATTTATACTATTAAAAGCCCAATCTGTCAACACTATATGAGTAGCTTTGTTTGAATTACTACTTAATTGAGCAGCTTTCCTTGCTCTATCTGGGGATATATGTTCTAACTTAGCAATACTAGGCTTTCCTATACGCCCACCTAATCCTCTATAGAATTTAGTAACTACACTTTCTATGTAATTAAAATCTACACAAGCAGCAGTTAAGTATTTTTCGTAGTCCCATGATTCTAACCAATTAGTTACTTCCTCATCCTCTTCCCAATTCCTTACTATATCCCCATCCTTTAACTCTTCACTATATAGTCTAGGACCTTTTCCCCACAACCATTGTGTTTTCTTTTTTAATTGACCAGGAGCCATATAGTTTTGTTGAACTATATCTCTTAAATTATTAGGTAATTGATCATCGTTACCATAAGGAAATACACGCCATTCTCCCAAATGGTAATTATCTCCAGAATTTGTCCAATCAAAACTTTTGTTATCTGTACGGTAGGAATCAAACTCCCTTGGATTTGATGTTGATTCAAAAGAAAATACATTCTTACCGTCATGTATTACGGAATTACGTCCTTCGTGGCTTATATTCATGGTTTTACTTGTATTCCATTAAACTTCTTTAACAATGGTAAATAGAACCATCTCGGTTCTGCATTTGGTTCTTCAGTATATCCTATAAGTATTTCGCTTTTAGATGATGTATCTCTACTAAGACCCGTACGTAACAAAGCCTTATCAACTACCCGAAAACCTTTAGAACTATTATTAGATAAATTGCAAGTAACGAACTCAAAGGTGAATGGTATTCCCATGGTTGTTAACTCTCTCATTCTCTCTAATGCTTCATACAGTGTGATGCTATTCATGCAATTGCAATTTTACCCAATATTACTAATAGGAATTGTTTATGGTTGTAACATGAACAACCATACAACAAGTGGTGGCAAGTGGTTCGAGCCGTCGAGCCAAACACCTATCAATCATATTTCTAAGATTAAGCAATTAAGGCAATTGCATTAACGATTTTCAGCGGGTCGGTGTCTTCATTCATTCAAACCAAAGCGAAAAAACATAGTATTATGTTTACGCTTTGATTTTCAGAAGATTAAGGTTTTTAGGTTTCAAAAAAGAAGGGGAAAATCTACCGTATTTTATTAAAAATTACCCTATTTAGAATGATTCTTTATTCGTTTATATTGTGTGTTTTTTACCTTAAAAAGTAGCCTTTTAGGTTACTTTTTCTTATCTTTAAGTATTGATAATCAAATACATATATTATGAGTGTAGCAAAAAAAAGCCCTGAAAAGGCAACAGAAAAAAAAGCAACTGCAAAAACAAATGCAACCGCAAAAATTGAAAAAACTAACATTAGTCAATCTAGAGTTAATGACATTTTGAACCCAACCGCAGACGGTAGGATTAAAAAATTAGCCAACTTTCAAATTTTGGCAGAAAAACACAATTTTTTAATAAACAAAAAACAGGAGCTAGATCAGTTTATTATCTCTAGTGATGGCACTAAAGAAAAAGTTGAGTTAAAAAATGCAGCTGGCTATTCTTTGGAGGTTTCTAACTCACAAGTAGTAGAGGAAGTTTTAACAGTAATGCAAGAAACTTTAAATAAGTTTTTAACAAAATCCGAAGCAGATATTTTACAATTTACTATTTAAAACAATTAAAGCCCCCAACTGGCAGGGAGGGGGCTTTTAAATAACAAATATATTAAGTTATGACAAACTCAATACATGAGGGTAAAAATAACCCTTTTCTACTTTCCGAACAAGTAAAAGCCATATTACACCGCAAAGGATTTTCTAAATATTTTAATTACTCCGACTACGATTATTTTAAAAAAAAGGCAAGACGCGCATTTAATAAAGCGCAAGAAATTGCGGATTTATTTATTCAAGAAAACCAAACAGAAAACAGCGACTTTAACGAATACATTTTTTAATTATGGCAACAATTACAAAAGAATCTATACAAGAAAAAAGAACACGATTAAACGAACTTTCTCAAAGAGCGAAAAAATTAAGAGAAAAAATAATCGATAGCGCAGAAACTCCGGAAGCTGCAGAAAAATATGCCAAAATGAGAGTTAACCAAATTTTGGTAGAATTTTTCTATAAAAGCGATAAAGACCAGGTTTTTAAAACCTTTAAATCATGGCTTAAAGATGGGCAAGTAGTGAACAAAGGCGAAAAAGCTTTTCTATTATGGGGAAGAAAAAACCAAGAAACAACAACCCCACAAGGCGCAACAAAAACGGAAGAATTAGAGTTTTTTCCAATAACATTTGTTTTCTCTAACAACCAAGTTAAGCCCTTAAAAAATGATTAAAACACAGTTAGTTAGTAAGGAGTTAAAAAACTTTAACTCCTTATTTAATAAATTTATGTATAGTTGGGACGCTTCAAATATTTTTGATGATTTCCTAAGTATTTTTATATGTTGTTTTGCAAGAGGAACGCAAGAGGACTGGTATTTTGATGTAATTAAAAGATACAAAAAAGAGGAACTAAATATTTTTGCCCAAATGATGGCAGAACTACTAATACTTTACAGCAACGCCAAACAAAACAACGATTGGATTGATCCCTTAGGCGAATATTACGAAATACTAGCAAGCAACCATAAAAAATCTAGTTTTGGGCAATTTTTCACCCCTAAACCTATTTGCGATTTAATGACGCAATTTTCCCTACAAAATGCCGATTGGGACAAAACCGTAAACGATCCAACGTGCGGAAGCGGAAGAACCCTTCTAAGCGCAAACCAACACACAAAGGACATGACATATATAGGGCAAGATTTAGACCCTGTATGCGCTAAAATGGCGGCTATTAACCTATGTATGCACCAAATGAAAGGAACTATTTATTGCATGGACACTTTACGCATGACCGAACCAAAAAAAACATATGCTATAAACCCCAATTTTCACAAGCATAACACATTATTAATTTTATGTAAATAAAACATAGTTAAGAGGATGAATTTTGTATAACGGCTTTTGAGACTACCTCTCTAAAAAAAACCTGAAAACGCTTAACGTAAAATATTGGGAAAAGGAAAAAACCCGACAAAAGAAACGATACACTTTTAAACTAATTTTTTCCATTGTCTGTAAGGTCGGAATTTTCAAAATTTCGCCCTTGCGGGCGAGGGCTTGGTTTATCCTCCAAAACTTCCAGGAGTCATCATAACACCTCCTTTTCTATTCTGTGTTATTTTAACCCACTTTTTACGCCACATTAAATATTTAAAAGCATCACTATAATTAGTAGAATACATAGGCAGTTTAGCCAATGGCAAAGCTTCGCTACTCTTATCTTTTAAAGTTTCTGTAGATCCAGTCCTGGTATTCTTTTTCATTTTTGTTTTAGCCAATTCCAAACTAGACTTTAATTCTCTACACTGGTACCTATCTATTTTTAATTTAGGAATAGTATTATAATATTCTCCCATAAATTTTTTGGCATAATTAAATTCCTCATCATGGTAAATGGTAGCTTGGTTCTGACTCATTAAATTCACCTTCCAACCAGTAGGAGTACCATTCATTTTTTCAATATGATTTTGCACTTCAGATGCCCAATCTTTTTTTAACCTGGCATACTGGTTCCCACTACGGTCATAATACAAATTAAGAACCTTGGTTTTATGATGCTTAAAAAAATCAAGAAACTGTATAGCTAGTTCCTTAGAGCTATCTGGCGCCAAAGTGTGCATGTTCTTTAAACAATAGTAATACCTTCCTAATTCTTGCCCTAAAACCATACTACATTGGTTTCCAAAATCCATTCCCGCATCTAATTCCGCATCATGGTTAATATAGCGCAATGCCAAACTGGTTTCTTCAATCTTTTCACCAATGGCATAATTATTATAATATTCAGAAACCACACCATCATCATAAAAATGATGCTTTCCTAAATTAATATAGAATTTTTCACCCTTTTTTAATTCTGCTTTAAAAGACAATACAGAGGCTTTAAACTCTTCTATACCTAAAGCCTTCAGGGAGTCGGTAAAGTACCCTCCTGTAAGCACATCTACATTCACATACGAGGAAACCACATAATAAAAAGTAGCATCTTTACGTACACGAACCCACTTCTGAGTCCACCGTACTACATTCCGGTTCAGTGCTGCTATTTTCTTTTTATCCTGGTCTTTAATAGCATTATATAACTCCTTTTTTATTTCATTTAAAACCAAGGCAACTTGGAGCGCTAATTTTATTTGCTCCTTATCCATATTTTTCTCCTGGTCTAAAATCCAATCGTAATCTTTATCCGCCACATTAGGCATATCGGTAGTAAAGGTTCTACCTCTATAGTATACACTATGGCCAAAGGTTACGTACTCTCCACGAAGCGCTGGAGTTAATTTTTTTAATTTATCAGGATCAATATACTTTGCTTCATCCCCATAAATATGTTGGTACGAGTTACCAGCTGCACCACTTGGTTGGTCCATGGAAACCAAGTTAAAAAAACAGCCATTAAATAAAGATATAGTGTGTTTATATTGCGACACAGGCTTATATGGTAATTTAAAAGAAACTGGCGGCCGTTCGTCCGTAACATAATGCACACCTCTTTTCCATCCTTTACGCTCCCAACCTTCTAACAAAGTTGGTACTACATTTTTTAATGCATTTACATAGGTATCACTAACAAACACCTGATAACTCGTAGGCATATCGTAAATAATATCCATGGAGCGCTCTGCAATAATATCTGAAGTTTTTGCCGTAGCTCTACCCGCAATTAAAAACAAATCTTTTGGGGCTATTAAGTCTATTGCCATTTTTATCCAAGTAGCAAAACGACCTTCTACATCTAATTCCTTATGACTTACGTGCGTTTTCCGACTCATCTAAAAATATTTTTACAGGTAATATTGCCGCCTCTCTTTTAATTAACTCACGCTCCTTTTCAGATAATTCTGGGTAATTATCTATATCCTTAGCAATTTTTACACGATCTACGGTAGGCATACCTAATAATTCGGCATCGGTAGCATACAATTTCCAAGGTTTTGCGTAAAACTCATCTGGTATCTCTTCTTTATCCTCCACATCTAACTGTAATAACACCGCTAAATCTGCTCGCATTTTACTAATTTTAGCAAGGTCTGAGACATCTTTAGCAATTGTACGAGCCAAAGCAATATCTTTTTGCAAATCCTCTGCCAACATGTTCCTATAGGCATCTTTACTAATTTTAGTGTCCGAATAAAAATATTCTATAGCATCGTTAAAAAACTGATTGGCCATATAACGAGAATAACCATCTACCTTCATTAGATGCTTAATTATATGGTCTTTACTTGGGAAGCGGTCAAAACGCATTCGCATGCCGCGAACTTTATCCATAACCTCTAAATAGGTAATAATAGCAGGATCCACATTACCTGGATCACCATTATGAATAAAATCATAAATAACATCTATAGAAATATCTTCTAACTTCATTCTGTACCAAAATATATTTGCTTCTTCATATTCTCTACATGTACTCGCTCTCTATTTTTCTCAAATATTTGTGCTGCAGTAATGTTTCCAGATTTTGCATTGTCTAAAAGCTTCTGATTAATTTCAAACTCCGCTACCAGTCTGCCTTTTTCGTAATGCAAACGCTCCTTACTCTCTAAATTGTTCCAGGCATTTAAAAACTCCTTTTTGTCTTTACCTTGGTATATCGCAATTTGTTCCGGAGAATAATTAGCAGCTGCTAATTGCTCTATCTCCTCCCATGGCGTATATTCTACAACATCTTCTATTTCTCCTTCAGGAAAGTCCATAATTATAATTTACCACCAATAGACATAAAAAAATAAACATACAGTGCTGGCATCCAACTAATCCACAACCAATTTTGGCCAAACTGATATGGAATAAAAAGCAATACAAAAATGGCAAACAACATTGCAAAAACATCTCTTAAAAACCTTACTGTACTTTTATTCATCACTTAAAATTTATATTGGTAAATAATTCCTTTCTAAAATCATACAAGCCTTTACTATTTGCAAACACATATTGCTCATAATGTGCATTTTCGCTCCAATTACCGCTACCTTCAATACAATAGTAGCCATCTATAGTTTTTAACAAGCAAACTTTAGCATGTACCCAAGCGAATTTTACATCTATATTAGGCCTAGTTTTTTCTAAACCATGGAGCAAATCCATCGTAACCGGATTCCTTTTCTGCATACTATCACTAATAAGGAGCGTAATTTTATCTACCACACCAGCATCATGCAATTCTACCATCGCCGTAACTGTTCGTCTACTAATACTATAGGTGCTCGCATACAACTCTTTTATCTTAAGGTTTTTAGAAACAAAAGGAATAAATGTAAACGCATTAAAAGCCCCACAAGTTTGTAAAAAAAAGAACTCTTCTTCAGAAGGCAACCGACCTAAATCTTTATCTAAATGTTTAATCTTTTGATAATGCCCCAATAAATACTTGCTCGTATAATTGGGGCTTACAGGCAAAGAGGGCTGCGAGGACTCCGACTGTTTTTTTATATCAAAAAATTTATTCTTTTGGCTCAAGTCTATTCTCAATAATCGTTAATTCCTGGTTATAGTCCTCTATTTTTTTATTGATTTTAGATATGGATGCTTCGTCCGTATTGTCAATCAATTTTTTCTTTTCCTTAGAAACGTAACTCTTAAGATTTGTTTTACGCTTCATAAGCGCAACAGGAGTCATTTTTGCAACTGCAGCTTTTAAAACCTTCTCTTTAAATATTGGATGATTCCCAAGTACTTCTTTATTTTCCTTGTAATAATTAAGTTCGTCCCAAATTTCTTTGTTTAACTGGAAATTCTCAATAGCTTCTTTTGCCAATACAAACAGTTCCGCATCTGTTTTATCAGCAACAAGTTCTTTATGCGCATCTTTAAAATTCCCCCAAGCCGTAAACATGTCGGCAACTAAAATTTTAAATTCGTCCGGACATTCTTTTTCTGCCAGGAACGGAAATTCCTCTCTAATTTTTAAACCACCAACAGCTGCTACTGGCGCATCTCTAAAAATTTCATTATAGGTGGTAATATCCCCAACAGGAACAACTAAAATATCTGGATCAGTATTTTTACTATTATTTTCTAAAGTTCCGTTTTTTACAGCATCTGTCCCGTTTTTCTGGACATCTGTATCACTTTTCGTTACATCTGTATCGTTTTCTTTATTTTCTGGACCAGTAGAACCTAATTCTTTATTAACATCTGAAGTGTCCGCTTCTTTTGTTCCTACAAAAACAGCAGCTTTAACTTTAATGTTTTTTACGTTTTTAGCTCTTATCTCTAAATCCGAAACATTGTGTATCTTTTTTAAATCGTAACAAACACTTTCTAAATTAGAAGCTGAAAATCCTGAACGATTATAATAGTTTAACGATGGTACCGAATGCCCTTCACTTTTACGGTACAATTCCATTGCCTTATTATATTGCTCGGAAGGCGTACCCTTTTTTTCTTTTAAAAATTCTAAAACCTCTAATTTCATAGTATTGTTATTTTGTTTTACACTTTGCAATACCAAATATTGCAATTGCAATTGCAAAAAGATGTAACATGAAAAAGCCTTCGAGAACTACTCGAAGGCTTTTACTAACCAACTCAAAAAAAAAAATAAAAAAAATTATGCTCTATTTTGCTCTAACAAATAAGTAACTGCACCACTTTTATACACTTTTAAATCCAAAACCGCATTATCTAATGCCGCCCAGTCTGTTCCATCAATTAAAACCACTGTAGCAGCTGTTTTAGCTCCATTTGTTAATACTGCAGGATCAGCACCACCAGAACCAATAAGGCTAATTACAGTACCCTGCTCCTGGTCTATAGAAGCAATATCTAATGCCACACCAACATCAGAACTTGCTAATTTTAATTGCGAACCATTGGCAACAGTTACATCTATATTCTCATCTGCAATTGCTACTGGATCCGCAAACATTACAGAACCATTATAGGTACCTGGCAATAAACCTGTAGGTAACGATTGGTCAAAAACCATATCGTGCCCTGTCCTGGTATCATCTAAAACCCCTGTAGGCTTCATACGCAATGGAGAACATGGCGTACCAAATACCTCAAAAGATTTTCCTTGGCAATCTCCAGACATTATTATAACATCTTTACCAATAGTATTTTGGATAAATTCCTTTATCTCTAAACTATTACCTGGGTGACTACCTTCAAATTTTTGCTGAATAGACATTTCATCCACTTCACCTTCACCTACATAACCAGGCTTTTGTTTTTTTGGAGTCATGTATACCTGAAGCATACTAGCTCCAGCTTTCATTACAAAGTTTCCTTCGTATAAAATTCCACTATCGTTTCGTACTGGCCAAGACAAAATATCATCTACAAATAATAAAGTTACATTGGCATTTTTTGGTTTAGCAGAGCCAGGGGAAATTCCCCCCGGACTTGCTACTGATTTTCTAAAATATGGCATCTTAATTTTTTAAAGATTAATTTATAATTATGCTATCGTTCTTTCAGACTCGTACCACATACCACCAACTTTTACTAAAGTTATTGTATTTGCTTTACTAGCTAAAACAGCATCTTCTGTTACGGAAATTTTACCTTCTACATCGGTTACTGTAAACTCAACATCTACCGTATCAGTACCATAAATAGTAACCGTACTACCTTCTACACCTTTCAATATTTCTGCTAGTGTAGTATCGGCTTCCCCAATAAAATAGAACACATCGCTTTCGCTTGCATCTATAGTATCTGAATCAAAATTAGTATCTGTTGCTGCTGCAGTAGCTGGACCAGTAGTTCTGCTTAATTCTACAATAGAACCATCTGCTTTCACATACAACGTTAATGTACCACCGCTTTTTAAATCAAAAGTGGCACTAACACCAATATTACCTGTAGAATTTACATTCTTAGTAGCAGCCATACCGGTATTACCAATAATTTTAATTAATTGTCCTGGTGCTGCACCTTTAATTTGAGTAACTGGTGTTTTCCAACCCGCATCTACTTGCATTACATTAAATTTTGCTTCAATTTCTCCAGTTTCATCATCAAAAACAGGAATTGCAAAATCATCATGGAAAATTGGCACATCATTAGACCAAACTGTTTGCACTTTAAATTCTAATGGATCCCCTTCTTTTAATTTATTTCCAATATGAATTAAACGAACACCTTGCTTATAATCTGCCCAGATGTAAATCATTCTCTTTAAGTACTCAAAATGATACAGAGATTTCTCTTTTGGAACATTCTCTAATAATTCAATATTATCATCGAACGTAACAAACATAAAATCTAAACCTTCTAAATCTACCAAAGATTCAAACTCACACGTAGGGTATCCTTTTGGATAAGGAGGCACTCCTTTATAATCTGTTTGTGTAGCATGTATTTGCTCATAACGCTTATCGTAAGCAGTTAACCAAGCTGGAGATAAGTAAAATTTTAAATTTGGATTTCTACGCACATCTAATGGCAAACTTTCCATAAAAGCATCTACATAATCTACAATATTAATTGTAGTTGGTGTACCAAGCTTAAATGCTTTATATTTTTTAGTAACATCTCTACCTTTAAAAAATTGGTACAATAAACCATCTTGTCTGTTTATAAACTTACCTGCTACAGTAGCATCATCTGGAGTAGCAACATGTACCCCTTTAATGGTCGAAATTCTATCTTCTACTCTTGCTTTTTTGTCCAGCTCACCAACTAAAAATCTTACGAAAGAAGTTTTGTAAGGCTGAGAACCTTCTTTATTCATAAAATTTAACCAAGAAGCTTCAATCTTTTGTAAATAGTGACCTACAAACTCAATATCTATTTGAACAGGGAAAATTTGACCTTCTTCTGGCTGAATAGATTGCTTGTTTTTTGGTAACCAAGGTAATTTACGAGCTTGCGAAATTTCTGCAGATACTATAAAGCCATCACTAACCTTATCATCTACATTTAAACGCTTTGGCCAAAAGGATGGTAACCCAAAATTATCTCTGTGTAACGATTTAATTTCGTCTGGATTTTCTCTAAAGTATAAATCTAAATCGCCATTTAGTTTATTTACAGTAGTAGAATCCGTAAAATCAGTAGCATCTGTAGTTAAACCAGCTGCTCTTTGGTTCCAAGCTCTACCTTCAAAGGCATTATAAGCTTCGTTACCACCAAATAAATGCGTTTTGCTATTCTTCATTTTTGCTCCAATTTGTAAACCTTCCGCAACTGGAGAATCTCCTTCAGGGGTATTAATTAATTTTTCAATCTGAGCTTTCTGCTGGCGCATAGTCTCATTCATTGCACTTAGTTGTGTTGCCACATCACCTTCTTTTACTTTATTATCAATCTCATTCTCAGTAAGATTAGTATTCTCTTGTAAAGCAGTTCTAAGTTCATTTTTTAATCGCTCTTCTCTTTGCGATTCTGATTCCATGTTAGATAAATCTTTGTTAAACTGATTCATCATTTCATTGTAATCTTCTTCGGTTGCCAAAAAACCTAACATTTGAGTTTTTTGCTCTTCGCTAAAAGCAACTTTTTTTGCTTCGCCATCTATAGGAATTTCTTCAATACCTAAGAGTTGCTGTACTAACATTGCCATTTTTGCGGCTAATTTCCATTTCATGGTTTTTAATAATTAAGGGTTTATAATAATAATCGTTGTAATTCGTTGCTTGCTGCCAGTTTATTTACCATTTCCATGGCATCGGAAAAACTACCAATACCATCTATCATTCCATTTCCAATAGCTAAATCGGCATCATACGTTTTGCCATTTAAAACGCCAGGCGTTTCTACAAGGTTTGGTCTACCAGTACGTACTGCAGACTGAAACTTTTTTGCAATTGGTGATAAATGTTCTTCTATAATTTTGGAATAGTCCCCTTCTAGAGCTAGTCTAAAAGCTTCGTTTTTATTTGCAGATTCTGGAGGATATATTTCATGGAACTTAATTCCTTGCTTTTCCCAATACGGTTGCGCATCCCTGAAGGTACTTACAACTCCTACACTGCCAAAGCGTGCAGACACATCATTATCTGCCATTATGTGATCGCAAACGGCACAGGCTGTCCAATAATGAAGAGACATGCAAGCATCTGCTAAACCAACAATAGGTTTTGTTTTTGTTTTAGCAAACTGTAAAAATGGACCTATAGCACTTACAGCGCCTCCAGGACCATCTATAGTAAATATTATTCCTTTTATATTCGGATTTTTATCGGCCTGTTCTAAAGCTGCAGATATTTCATCGGCACCATACGTACACCAATCGCCATATTTTATAACAGCACCCATCATAGAGACTACTGCTACAGAATTTTCAGGAATATCTATAAAACCATCTTCATCGGCTTTTACAACATTCCCACGATTATCTATAATTTTAACCAGGGCATCGGTACTGTTTTCTATATCCAGAACATCGCCTTCAATAATTTTTTTTACTTGCGGAGCAAAGCCCAAAAGGTACGTTGGTTCTAATAACCACGTTCCTCTTATAACGTCTGATAATAACTGATTTACTTTCACACTACGAAAGTGGACAAAAAAGACTATTAAACTTGTAACACCATTTTAGAAGTTATATACTTTGTTAGCCATTTTATGCTGAAACCTACTTAACTTATTTTCTTTCCCAGTTTCTCTATAATACAAAACCCTAAGAGCTTCGTTATCAAAACCAAGCTCTAATAATTCGTATTTATCCATAAATCTATTTATTGCAGCCCTAATGTTTCCACATTTTGCATCATCTTTGGCGCTAGAAACATAATATATAAATGCGGTCCTGAAAATATCTTCAAAAAAACCGTTTACAACCTGATTATCGCTTTTAGAAAAGTATAGTTTTTCATAAATATGTTTGTAGCTCTTATACAAAGAAGACTCATATTTCATACCCCCAAGTCCCATTTTAATAGAAAACTGAAGCTTATAATCGTAGGTAATACCAGGAGAATTTGGCTCTACACATACTTTTTCATCATAACGGGCATGCACCATGGTTATAATTCGGCAGAGACTAGAACGCCTATTTAGTTTTATGGCCTTAGTTTTTAAACCAGGCATTATAACCGTTTGTTCGGATTTAAATTCGTCGAAAAGGAAAGGAACTAAATGATCCCTTAACTTAAAAGGTTCTAATTCTTTCATTTCCATTTCTAATTGCAATACGCACATTTAATTCATTGTTATAGTATTAAAACCACAACTGTAACGGCACCCGTAACTATGCCAACACACACCTTTAATCTATATAATCATAACCCCAACCGCTTCTTTTGTCTCCTGGTTAAATTCTCTATTGGTAGGCAAATGGAATCCTTACTCTTAGTTACTATAGTGCTTTTAGCTTCTGTCGTAACAGGAAGATTAGCGTGTAGAGATTCTATTTTTTTAAATTTATTCTCTACATCGTTTTTAATATTCGTTTCTGTTTTAGTCGTTTCTTGCCTAATACTTTCTATTACAATAGGCTTTAATACTAAAGAAGTGTACACTCCAAGTCCTGAAAACATAACAGCTATTAATACTATCATTTGTAATACTACTTTCCAACGCATAATTTTTATTTATCTAATTTTCTATATTCCAGCAATCTGGATTTTCTGTATGCCGATATTTTAACCTGATTAGATTGATTACCTCCTAACACATATACATAGTATTTACTTTCCCTTATAAAAAAACCCACATGACCTTTCCAACTTTTTGGACTTTCACGCCAAAAAACTGCAATATCCCCTATTTGTGGTTTACCTAATCTTTTATGACCAACGCCTAACCAACTACGTGCATTTAATTTTCCAGTAAATTCTAAACCTGATTTTTTACATACCCAATTTACAAATGCCGAACACCATGCCGTTTCATCTTTTAATTTTGAACCATCAAAACCAATTTCATTGAAGTAATCTAAAATTTGTAGATTGTCTCCTTTTCCAACAATTTCTTTTTGTCCAATTTGCGATAATGCTAATAGTATGTGTTTCATCTACCTATAATTTAAACAACCAAAGAAAAAATTCATATGATGCCACAAAAGCCACAATAATAAATACCATCCATTTTATAGGTGCGGACTTTCCTCTGTTTAACCATGCAAAAAATTTATCTAAATATTTCATAATTTTTGTTTGTTTTTAAATGTTAGATAATACACTTCTTTTGAACTCAAAAATTGTTTTTCTTAAGTTTGGATTTATTTTTTTTGGATTTACAACATCAAAATTCAAGCTTACTAAATGATATACTTTTGTTTCATTTTTAACTAAACACAAAGCACAACTTTTTATTCCCATTGTAGACATGTATTCTCCATCTATTCCTTTTAAGTTTGGTTCATTTTCAGCATCTGGAACATATATAAACATCTTGTCTCTAGCCTGTTCATTTAACCATCTAAATCCCGAATTAATCAACACAGGTTCTTGATAATCCGTGCCTATAGCAAATGATGTGCTTCTTAATACTGCCAAATACCATTTTTCGACATTTCTTAAATCTTCACCTGAATCATGTATTACATAGTAATTTGCACCTATACAATGCTCTAGAGATTCTACGGAATGATGTGCGGCACTTTCTATATTTTTAAATGCTCTTTCTGCAAATTCATCTTTTACACGTTCAATTTCATTTTTAAGTTTTTCTTCTGCTTTATTGCTTTTAGCCTTTAAAAATTTATCTAGTAGTTCTGTTTTAAAAATAAAGTATAAAAAAATACCTATTAATACTACTGTAAATACTTGCCATGTATCGAGAGATTTTAAAACCTCGATAATACCTTCTTCTTTATCCATGCTAATCTTTATGCTATTAATGTTCCGTATAAGGTCTTAACCATTTATGGTAAGGTATTTGTATTAAAATTGCACCTAGCAAATAAAACACTAATTGGTCGTGAGCTTCTGCTATATTATAACCAAATGGTTTTATATCATTTTCTTTCATGTTGTCTAACCAAAAATCTAAAAATCTTACAATAAAATAAGTAGTAGCTATTGCCGCCATAGTGTCAATCCAATTTTCTTTAATCCAAATTTTATAGCTAAAATCATGATTATGACCCAAAGCTTTACATTTAGATTTTCTAATTAACCAATAAACTCTCTTTGTAACTAAAGTACCTATTAGTGCAAATAATAATCCCCACAAATGGAAGGCTAACTCGTGATGTCCTGTAAAATAATTTGTTTCTTCCATAACTTAAAATCTTCGTCTATTAATGATTGATTGGTATTGTATTAAACTTGGTAAATTGGGTATTGAAATTCCTGTTTTTTCTAGTCTATCAAAATCGCCTGCTATATAAGCAGACCAAATTTCAAAAGCATTGTATCCCGCATTATTTATTACTTTATAGGTTCCAAATCCCAATTAAGAATAATATCCCCAGAATCATTAATTCCATGTGTTGTTTCAAAAGAATCTGGTATACCATTCCAATTTGTATCTGTATAAAAAGAATTTGAAGGAATAGAAGGATGGTTCCAATTAGCTTGAACAGTTCGTGGATTTGTACCATTTTCTATAGCATCTAAATAGTATTCATCTACACTATCATGGCTTACAACAACATCACCAGAACTGTTTACGCTTCTATTTGCTCCGACCTCTCTATCTATAATTAATTCTTGATAAGCTTCTAAAGCTGTTATAGGTTCATAACCAAAATTTGGTGAAACACTTAATCTTGTATTTCTAAATAATGAGCTAGGTAAAGGATTGTGACTTGTGTCAAAATAATTCCATAATATTTGATTGTCTGCTTGTAAATCTGTAAAATCTCCAGGTATATAGTTTCCTTCTGTAAATATACTAGGTGGGTGTGGGTGAGTAGACTGTAACTCTTGATAAACATTACGCTCATAAGTTGCAATTGATCCAGAATTTGGACCTTTCTTATAATAGTTATATGCTACATCTACGGTAGGGGCACCAACTAAATTAGTAAGCCTGTATTGCCAGTCATAAATTACATTATTATAAATACGACCATACATATCCGTGTCCCCTGCAAAATTTGGAGTGCGATGCGTAACACCTACATATACATTTTTATGCCAATTTACCTCCCCACCATAACCTGCATTAGGATTAGTTTTACCTATAATTGAACCTGTGTTGTGTCCGTCAATACATTGCCCAATAATGTTATACTGGCTGATAACCGTAGTCTGCTTACTTACGTCATCAAAACCAACTGAGAACGTTTCATCAGCAGCCCAAGCAAAAGAACTATGGTCAACTATACCACCTTTAGTCCAATCTCCCCAAATAGTTAATGCATCATAATTCGTTGTAACATCTTTACCGACTCTAGCCTTTAAAAAACGTATAGATACATTGTCCATTTCCCCCAGCCACATACGACTATTTGTAAAAGCAAAACCACCTTCGGGGGCTAAATGTCCATGATACCCAAAATTACCACCTGTATTTGTAAACATAGAACTAGTAGCAACTGTGTTTCCTGAGATTCTAGGTATTATCTGCATACCTACTATACCTGTATTTAAAGAACCTCTTAGAGTACCTGTATAGTGTTCTTCTGTAGAAGCTGTGGCAGATACAAAATTAGCTATGCTTGAATCAGATAAATCTGTTATAAAAAATTTAACACCTCCACGACCTCCTGTAATTATTTCCGCTCTTTCTCCCCAAGCATCTGGAAAAGCTTTTAGAGTGTTTAAAATAACTGTTGGTGTTCCTGTGTTTGTTTGATATTCATAAGCACCTAAATCTGGAAGCCCTGCAATAACATTTCCTTCAAAATCTAAAATTCTATCTGGATCAGCAACTCCTATATTTATTACACCAGAATTAGATTGTAAATGATAATCTGTAGCAGAAACAAATAAAGGGTCTAAAGAAGTTATATTTGCTGCAGAAGGCGTATTACTTGAATTAAAGAAATTACAATATTCATAAGTTATACTCCCTGTATGTGAATTAGGATTGTAAACTAAATTACCTGTTTGGTTTATAAATATAGAATTTCTAACAGTAAAATCTGTAATATTTACATACTGACCAAGACCTAAATTTTGACCATCAAATACACAGTTTAGAATTTTGTTGCCTGTAGCGCTTAAAGTACTTGTGTTTAAATTAACGTCATCATTTATTTGAAATACTCTTCCTGTGCCTGTAAAAATGGTATTCATAACAAGATTATCATCAGGCATCTTGTCTCCATCTCCGTCATTTTCCGCATTATTATTGAACACTACACAAGCAAAATCACCTTCTACCGTACCATTTTTAACAATATTATCATGCGCACCATTATTGAATGAAATTTGAGAACGCTCTCCAAATAATTCAAAGTTTTCTATTGTGTTATTAAAAGAAGAAGTTCTATTTATTTGAATTGCAGAATTATATCCAATTACACCATTTACATTATAATTACTACCAGATTTTATACAAAAAACTCTAGAACCATGTCCGCCTGTCCAATCTCTTTTTGATTTAGAATTTGTTACAGAACCGCCAGTACCATCACCTTTCATAACAAACATATAATCTGTCTCGTGATTTGTAGTAGCATAAGCATAATTGTTAGAAAATGTATTACCAAATCCTTCATCGAAAAAACCTTCTGCGGTACAATCATTTGCATGACTATTTGTAATTGTGTTACTATCTCCTAAAATTACAAAACCTCTACCTGTATAATCTAAATCACCTACAGAACCTAATTCTTTTGCTACACAATTATCAATTGTATTATTGTTACCATCTATTTGAAACGCTATGTTTGAATTGGTTACTAAAATATTATGAAATTCTACATAATCTCCGTTAATTTCAATAGCATTAAAGGTAGTTAAGCTGCTGCCTGAAATGTTAGGCATATTACTATTTGAAATTAAATCATCGTCTGCAAATGTTGAATATTCCTGACTAATTATATCGTTTACATTTGTTGTGTAACCTACAATCTTAATATGACTAGAACTTGTTCCAGAATTATTATAATTAAGCTTAGAAGTTATGTTGTAATCCCCTGATTTAATATAAACAGTCATTCCAGCTGTGGCAGATGTAGATTGTTGCAAAGTCCAAGCCGTCGCATCACTTAATCCATCACCACTACCTATAGCTGTTTCGTTTACAAACCTATCTTGACTTATAATTACATTAGTAATTAAAAATAATATATATAGTAGTTTTTTCATTTTTATTGCGCTTCTGCTGAGATTATAAATTCCATTGTGTCACCTACATTACCGCCTGTATTTCCTTCTCCGTAAATTTGTAAAAAGATAGTTCCAGAGCCATCCACAGTAACCACATCTTCTAATATATCGCCTTGCCAAGTTGTATTGTCTAAATCAGTACGATTTGTAAAGCCTGTTCCTCCAGATATTAATCTATATCTACCTTCAGTACCCACCGTCATTCTGTAGTCAAGTAAAATCTTAACTGTTCCAGTGGTCGGAACATCAAAAGTTATACCTATTCTATCAGCTCCCCCTGTAGCATTAGAAGTAGTTGAGCCTACATAACTTTTACCGTAACCATTGTCCGTATTAGCAACACTAGAAATTGTTGCAGTTCCGTTTAAACTAATAACAACATTAGATGTAGACGCTACGTTATTAGCTTCATCGGGAGGGAATGAAAATGCCATACCATCAATTAATTCGGCATTAGCACTATTATCATTAGGGTGTGGTAAGGTATTAGCCACTATCTCGCAAGTACTTTTTACATAATAAATATCCCCACCAACTGTTTTTTTATTAATTATAGTATCATCAAAATTAGTACACTTTAATTTTTCATTATCATGTAAAAATGCCCTTTCTTTATTTTCATCATAAGCAGTACCTCTAAATTTATAATTAGTGTCTGGTATTAACTCATAATCTACTGTAGTTTCTTCTCCTTCAAAAATTGCTATTCTTGTTGTAGTAATTCCAGAACCAAAAGTTACAGAAGTTGCTCCATTTACTATATTATTATTTCTAGCAGAAATGTCTAAAGAATTTATAAAATTGTTGTTTGATGCATCGATGTCTCCAGAAGTTAAATCCATGTATACGTTTTCGCCTGATAAGCCTGAGCCTCCTCCATTTATATCATCCAAATAAGCTACCGTACCATTTTTATCAGGAAAGTTAACGATTCTAAGAGCTGAATTTGTAAAATCAAAAGAAATACCATTAGTGGCGTTTCCTGAATAACCATTAGATTTAAAATACCTTAATTGCCCCGTTGAAGTAGCTGTTAATGAATGAAGATTTGTCAATGAGTTCGATTGTTTATCATAAGGAAAAAAAGTTAATTGCCCTGTACCCGCTGTACCTCCTGTAGTTACTCCATTTTTTCCAATAGATAAACCACCTTCAAAATTATTAAAAGTATTGAAGTCATTAACCTCATTTAATTTAGGGGTTCTAGTATATAAATCATCTAAACCACTCTCTACTGTTGGTTGTGAATTATTTGTATAAGGTACTTCGATTGCTGTTTGGTTACTTGCTGTTATAGCGTTGTCTACATAACCTTTAGGAGTTAAATGATTGTCCGTTGAAGGAGTACTGGAGTTTGGAACGGTTGGCACAACCCCTAAAGACAAACTAGTTGGACTTAAAGAAAACAGACCTGTTCCGTCATCATCTATATCTAGAGAATTACCTCCTAAATCAATAACTCTACTCTCGATTAATGTCTGGTCTACTTCTGACAAAGAATTGTCTGTGCCGCCTGCTACCAAATTACTTAAATCGACCGTACCAGAAGTAGGTAAAACAATATCAACAACCTCTGTGGGTGTTCCTGTAAATTGATAGCCTTCATTTTGTAACCCGGGAGACATCCATCCAAAATTATTACCGTTAAAAAACGTTCTACCATTGCCTAAATTTCCATTAGAAAAAGGATTTATCGAAGTATTAGGATAGTAAAAAAATATACCTCCTTGTGTTCCGTCCGAAGAACCTAAAAACACACTTGTAACCCCAAGAGTTTCTACGTTAGATATACTACTGCCTGCCGCACTGTTACCTTCACTAAGAACTTGTGAGAGCGTTGGTGTGCTTAGAATTCCCGACAAATCAAAAGAAGTTGCGCTATTACTTAATCCTAAAGTTGTGCCGCTAAAAGTTAAGTCTTGTAACTCATTCGTTGTACTACCGTCCACTTCTGTAGTTAAATAACCGTTGTTGGCTACAAAATCATCTACTTGTGTTTCTGTTAGTTGGTTAGACTCCATTAAATCTACAAACTCGGTACCATTAAAATACCATAACGTTTTTGTAGTAGAATTACCAACCAATAAACCTTCTCTAGGAGAAGATAATCCGTTTAAGACTGCAGAAGGCAAAGGACTTAACAAAGTGCCATCTGTAGGTCCAGAAACATCTATTTGAGCAGAAAGTACTGCAGATAACAATAATACTATTGCAAAAAATATTTTTTTCATTTTATAACAGTTTTAAATGGTATTTTATTTCCAGTTTCATCTAATAAATATGCCGTATCTCCTTGTTTTACAATTTTTAATATTTCGGCATTTAAACTATTTTTTCTTGCTTTTTTACTTTTTAAATAGGTCTTTATTTTATCTACTAACAGTAGAAAAACAACTATACCTACAACTATATTGAATACTAATTGCCAATTCATATTATTCTAATTTTTCCTCCTGTTTTAAAGAATATTGCTTTATTAGCTAAACTTTCTACACCAGTAAAACCTTCACCAACTATAATTCCTTCTATCCATTCCGTTTTTGCTTCATCTACAAAGCCTTCTATTTTATCCCACTCTTCAAAAGCAGCAACATTTACATTACCGTCTCCTTTACGTACATACCAACTGCGTCCATTATTGTCCTGGAGATATAATCCCCTAGCGTGTAATTCTTTTAAAGCGGCTACTATTTCATTAGTATCTTCTGCTAAAATTTTATTCTTTTCTGGAACACTAGACAATGCTAACAGTCGTTCTGGAGTATCTTCTTTAGTTGCTATATTTAATGGAAATACGCTCATGCTATATGTTTTCTAAAAATGAAATTGGTAATTCATAAACGTAACCATAGGCCGCGGTTCCTTCAAAAAAACCAACTGGAAAAATAGAATAGGTGGTAAATTGAATCTGGCTACTTTTTTCGGTAGAACTTATACTTATACGCGGTTTTGCATTTACAAAAAAATCATTTCTTCCTAAGATTATTTTTTTACCGTCTGATAATTTTATTGCCAGGAACTTAATTTTTCTAAATTCCTCTATCCTTTGGGACCTATTCTTATCTAAAGAAGGCAACTTAATAGTTACTTTTTGCTTAAATAATATTCCAGAGCTATTTTGCGAAGTAGTTTCTTTAAAAGAGGCACTACCAATAGAATAATATACCTTCTTAAAATTTCCTTCAGATATATTGGTATTATAAAATGGCTGCACATCAAAATTACCCGAAGCAAATTCCTTTGCAGATAAATCTACCTGAATACCACATATATGCGGATTGTTATAAACACGATCTGATACTAGCATAATACCTATAAATATACGGCAAAATAGTCGATTTTGTGTATAATAACCTGTAACATGAACAAATAAATATTCTATATAGAATATTTGTGTATTCTAATAACTTTTCTGTAGCCTCTATCTAGTTGCTTTTTTTTTGTAACTCTGTAACTTTGTAACCGAAGGGTTTAACGCATTGATTATTAAGTATTTAAAAACTACAGTTTTAAGGATATAAGTTTTTATGATTTTTGTAGAAACTGTAACCTTTACTAAAGGTTACAGTTTTTTTGTAACCTAGTTAAAGATTTCAATACAAAACTGTAACCTTGTATATTAGTATCTACCGAGGTTTTTTGCTAATGGTTACAAAGTTACAGTTATTTTTTACTAGAAGAAGGGGGAGTATGAGGGGGTTAATGTATGCGATTAGGACAGTGGGTTCGTGTGCGTAAAAGATATAAGGTGTTGTAGCCTTAAAAAAGTCTACAACGCATAAAAAAACCACCTAAAAAGGTGGTTGGGGGAACGTTTGTATTTACTTGGTCTTAGTTCTCTAAAGTTTTATTTAGTGCAAGGATTCCTAACTGCAACTGTTTGATCCTTCGTCTGCAGTAAACCCAAGCGTTCTAGAAATGGAATATTACTCGCTCTTACAGGCTGCGTCATACTCCAGCTAACAGTCGATAAAAAAGCATGAAAAAACGCTTTTTATCTTGGTGTTAGCCACAATTTTTCACTATCCTATTTTCAGGTCTTATATTAAGTTTAGTGTGTATTTTTAAGGCTAATTCCCATTCTGTTTTTTTGATATCTTTATCTTGGTTTTGGTCTATTGTCGTGTTAAACCATTGTCTAATATGGTTCAGTTCTTTATCATTAAAAAAACTGTGGCTAACACTATGTATAACCAATGCTTTAGTTTCGGTGCTTTCCAAAGGTTTGTTTTTATCAGCCATAATTAAAGATTTTTCTTCCACCGCTTTTTGGTTGTAGAATTTTTTAAAATCTTCGTATTCAAAGTCTATTAGATTAAAGACATTTATATTTAGGTCATTTACTTGTTTTAAAGTAAGTGGTGTATAGCTATTAGCCATTAAAAGCATTATTGCACCAGTTTTTGCTTGGTATATATTAAAAGCACCGTGCCTTCTTCCATCGTTCACTTTATAAGAGTAATTATTAGTTTTCGCCATCGCTAAAAATCTTTAATTATTAATGTTAGTTTTTAATCCAAAGTTCAATCTTATCAACCGCACAGGTCATACATTTTAACGTTATGCACAATATTTTCAAAAAACCGCCCCACTGTTGCGTGCCATAAAAACGTTCCATATACTCGTATATAAAACATATTTAGGCTAATTGGTTGTCGCAATTAATACATCTTTCTCGTCGCTTATTTCAAAGTCGTAATTATTACAAACTTCTACGCCACAACTTAATTCGTAAACAATTGCAGTTTCTCTAACAACAAAGCCAGTTACTATTCTTGCTTTCTGTTCAACATCAGTTTTTAAATAAACTATCTGTTTTAACTCAAATTTGTTATCTACCACCATCATTTTAAGACTTCTATTCTACCATTGCTTAACATTTTAGCATTTTGTATCGTGTTTGGTTTAAATTGAGGATTATCTACATCAAACCAGTAACTTTTAGATGCTGTTTTTGCTAAAGAAGTCATATCCTTTCCGTCTTTAGATTCATGGTGTATTAAATACTTTTTACCAGTTTCCTCACAAATTCCGTGTAACTTGGTTTTCGCTATTTTTACTTTCATTTTAATTAGTATTTATTGAGTTATTCGCTTGCATATTAACTATTGCTAAATCTCGTATTTCTCGTATTTTATCAATCAACTTTCCTGCTTGTGGCGTAACATTAAAACCAAGTTCATTGTGTATAATGTCTTTACAACCCTCATAGAGTTCATCAAGTTTGTTAATGTCGTTTTCAAATCCTTTGTTTTGTACTATCATAATTTTATTTGTTTTTTTGCCCTCATTCTTCGGTCAGGCGGTTTTTTAAAAATACAGATGCATAACAATATGTATAATTAAAAAGGGTTTTCTAGCCCTATTTAAAGCTAGTATCTATAAGGGTTCTTTGGTTTTACGCTGTTTTTTCTGGTCTTTTTCTAGCCCTTTCAAATCATACACTAGTCGTTGGTGTAAATGACCTAAAGGCACGCAGTTTTACGCTATAAAAAATTATTTATATACTTTGCAATTTTCGTCTATACAGGCGTTTATTACTTTTTTAGCCGTAAAAGAAATATAAGCACCAGACCTCCACTTAATATACTCCCTCCTTATTTGAGGGTAAGTCCAATTATATTTATTTTCAGCTATATATTTTTTTACTTTTACTTTTTCAACTTCATTCATGATAATAATTTTTTAAGACTCCCAAACCGCTCATTTACACCAACGCTCCCTGTTAAATAAGCCTTGGACTATGTAAGTCTATACTTATTATATTTTGGGCTTGCCTTTAGATAACTAACACCAACAAGATGTATAGCAAATGAGGCTTATTTATGGCTCAATGTGAGGTTGCGATTAATTCATAATTATTTTTATTGTTAGCAATTTGCATTTTTTGCAAAGTGGTCTTCTTGTACTTGTAAATAAACCTCACTCGCCATACACAGGGAGCGTTATCAGGAATAACCTCAATGTCGCAAAAAGCTCCTTTCGCATACGAAAATTGAAACTCCGCAAGCTCCATTTCTGCCATTTTCTAATTCCTGATAACGAGGTCGGGTATCAAAAAAATAAAAGAGCCTTTCCCCTCGCTAAAAAGCTCACGGATTATGTTACTAAATCAACTATCCATCTACAGATTTGAATAACTCCAGATATTAAAACCAATACTATTACAACTAAGGCTAAATAATCGGGAAGCCTAAAATCCCACTTTCCATTCATCATAATATTTCATTTTTTTTTATAGTTTTTACTAAATATATATGACTCGAAATCTCACTTCGAAGACTTGTCAAAGATTTTAACAAAGACTTCTTCGCTTCTGTATATGTTTTAAAAACTTCTACATTATCAACTTCATCTGTAGTCTTTTCTACAGAACTTTCCATCCAACTAATCCAATTTACTTTATAATTAAATTTCATTATTTTTAAGTTATTAATCATCCTCCATTCCAAATTCATCAAGAGTATACCCCTTGTCTTCTATCCAATTTTTAAAAGTTATCCATGAACCATGTTCATTTAAAAAATTTTCAAATTCCTCTACAATTGCTTCTTTGTCCATATTTATATATTTAAGTTATTAATTCACGTTTCAATTTCCGTATGACATTACTCCAGATAACACAGCGTATATGCCAATTCTTGCGAGGCTCTTTTATTTTGTTGTCCGCTGCTAATCGTTCCCGAAATTCAAATGAAATTATTTGATTTCTACACGAACCGCATCGGCACATACCCGACCTCGTTAGCAAACAGCAGGTGCTTCTAACAGACCATAAAATGTATTATTACCACATATAGGGCAAACATATTCTTGCTCGTATCGAGAACCCCACTTGCTTGTTCTTTTTTTTAATTTCTCTTCATCTGTGCCTTTCCATTTACATTTCTTGGTAGTGCATTCGTATGCCTTTGGTTCTTCTCCTGATTTAGTGTATTTTCTTTTTGCCATAATGCCATTTGCTAACAACACCTATAAATAAGTGTCGGTAGGCTTTTTAAGGTTAATAATTTATCAATGTTTGTGTTGTGTCTGTTACGGTGGATTTCCTAACGGAAATCACACCTATTCATAGCCAAATCATTAACTGGGGCGTTGGCGCGCTTCATTTTTAATATAACTTATCAAATTGTATAAAATTAAAAGCAACCATGCAGGGCTTGTAATTACAATTATAAAAAGACCCCCTATTATTTTTATTACTCTATACATTATTTCCAGATTTTATAATAGTATTCATACTCAATCCTTAACTAACATGTTATCAATTTCTAAATAAGTGAAATCAATTCCTTGAACATCTACGAGAGTAACACCATGAGAACCATTTACTTCTAAAAATCCTTCAGATTGTTTAAAATCATTAATAACACCATGTATATTATGACTATTACATGTAGCAAATTCCATTGCTTGTAAACAATACAAACGGCCGAGCTCATCGTATGGACATAATTCCACATCATAATCCCAACTAAAAAACTGGAGTAGTATATTACATCCCTCTTTATCTAATTTATTTATATCTATTTCTAATGTTGCACTGGCATCGCCAAAATTGTACTCGTACTTATATTTTTTTATCATTTTTATACACTATAATTCCATGTTAATATTTCTTCTTTACGTCCTATTCCTCCAGAAACACCAAGCCTTTGCTCTATTTTTTTACTTTTCCAACCTAAATCCGATGTCATCTGAAACAGCTCTTCATTCTTATAAGAAGACAATAAAAACTTTCCTTGTAGTTTAGCCAATACCTTAAGTAACAAACTAAAATCCTCTTGATTATATCCTGCATAATGACCTTGTCTAGCTCCAACATATGGAGGGTCGCAATAAAAAAAAAGCATCTCGTGAATCCATGTCTGGAATTAATATTTCAGCCTTACGGTCCCTGATACTTACTTTATCCAAACGACCTTCATATAGTTTAAATTCATTTCTTCTATTATGAATGCTTATAGCAGGATGCCAATTATCTGTTTTATTACGAACCCACTGAAAACTTCCGGCAGCTTCTCCTCCGTAACTCATATTACAACTAACAAAATATGCCCAAGCTCTCTCTACAGAAGTATAGCCCTGTGGGTTATTGTAAATATATTTAGCTTTATTAAAAGTACCTTCACAGTGCAATGTAGCTTGTATTTGTAAAATCAAATTATTGAAATCAAGCTTCATTACCTTATAAAAATTAGTCACATTTTCATTTATATCAGAAAGAACTTCAATTTTACTTGGTTCTTTAGCCCAAAATAAAGTGGCACCTCCAGCAAAAGGTTCAATATATATTCTATGTTCAGGAACTAGAGGCAATATATAAGGCATCATCCTTACTTTTCCTCCGTAATATTTTGTTGGAGGACGCATTTTTGATTTCATTGTTTTCATCTATACACTATTAAAGTTTATTGCTACCCAAACCACATTGGTTAGCTTTAAAAAGTCTAAAAAATTGTATGGTATTCTACTGGCTAACTGTATGTGTATAAAAGCACATACAGTCATTTGAAACAAATACACCAGGAGAACTACTAATATTCTATGTATCATTCTTAATATTTTAAATTGGTCCAGTGAATAATATCTCCGGTATAATCCTGGTTAAACCAAAGAAAAAAATCTTCTAAAGAAGCAAAACCATCATTTAAGGCCAATTCTGTTGGGTCTGTTAACCAAACACCATCTATATATACTCTAGGAACAGCCCAGGTAAAACCATCTAAATCTTTATACTTTATTTTAATACTTTGGATAGAAACACAAGGAATTACTGGAGCAAATTGCACACGCCATTTGGTTCTATTAAATAAAGCAAAATGTATTGCGGTACCGCTTTTCCATTTTTTGTTTTCGTTTTTACGTATAGTATGTTTTTTTGGCCGTAAATCTTCTTTAGCCGCTACGGATAAAAAAGGATATTTAGAATCCATTAATTTATTCACATAATTAATCCGTTCTTCTTTTATTTCTTCCGGTAACGAAAGCCAAATGCGTTCTGGAAAAAAGGTGAATTTACCTTCCAATTCTCCCATTTTTTTTGACCATTTTGTACTAAATCCTAATGTCATAATTTTTATTTGTTATTTATCTTTTAATTCTGCCGTTTTGGTACAAATGGTTTTTCCTATTTGGTTTGCCATTTTTTCTAAATCTTGCCAAACAGAAAAGTATCTTTTTAATTTTTGATGAACCTCTGTAGCTGTTTGTTGTATTCTTTGTTCTGTCCCATTCATATTAACACTCCAATCCTTTGTTTTCTAAAACCTTATCGCAATCACGGCAACGTAGTTCTACTTGTTCGCAAGTACATGCTGCACTTTCTATTTTGTAATACAAATTGCTATGCTTGCAAAACAATTTTTTAATTTTACTCCTTACCCAATAAAGCATCTACTTGCATATTATATTCCGATTTTCCTAACTTAACCATAGCAGCCGCAATGTTTGTGCAGCCATTAGAAGTTGCAACCGCCATTCCTGCATCGTATCTATCTTCTATCTTAGGAGGTATTTTATTTCCATTGTTTGCGGATAAACCCAATAAACTTACAGGGACTTTGTTTCCGCACATTTTCATTGCCGCTAACTGTACTTTTGCATTATTAACCACCGCATTACTTACTCCTATTACCGAGGTAGCTTGCTCAGTTGTTACTTCACCAGTTTTAATACCTCTTAAAGTATCAAAAAGGATGGTGTTTAATTCTACTAAATCATTACTCTGTGTTTTTGCCATACTATTTATTTGTTATTTACTAATTTCTTTTTCTACAGATTTTATAATTTTCATTGTTTCTCTAAGCGCTATAGGCAGCTCAAAGTATTTTTTTCTATTCCTTATTAAGTTTTCTTTTTTAGAAATACATTCTAAATTCTCAATATTGCAGTTTAACGTATCTCCATTTTTAAAAACAACCATCATTCCTTCAGGAATAGAACCATGTACTTTTTTATAATTATATACATGCAATGCAACCCACTCCTTATCAGATATTTTTAGCCATTTGTAAGATGTTCCATTACTATCTTTCCTTATAGATATATGATGCTCTTTATAAATTTTATTGTGAGGAATATTTCCTTTTTTGAATTGTGTTTTTTTAATATTTCTAATTTGTGTTGCTGTTAGGTAATCTTCTTGCTTTTTTCCTTTATTCATTGGTACACTACCCACTTTATACATGCTTGCTCTTTTTCTTTGCTCTGCTAACTCTGAAGGGATAATTAAATTATTCTCTTTAAGAACTCGCCTTATAACCCCTTGTGACACTTTAAAAAACGCTGCCAATGTTTTAACTGGAATTTTTAAAAAATTATCTTTTAAAAATTTTATTTCTTTTTTATCAAAAATTACTCTATTGCCTTTTCCACGTTTCATTCTACATTTTTTTTGTTTCGGTTACAGTTTACTATCCTCGTTTTGTTCCCTTTCTTAAGCGACATTTAACTTTGGCTTTACCTTTTCTTCGTACAATTCCTTATACTTATCCAGCATTGCCTGAACCCAACCTAAAGAATCCGTAGCATGCTTTATCTCTCCTCTTTTTGGCTTCCCTATACGCTCGTACCTATTAAACTCGGAACTTCTATTAAACTCTACCTCTAAATAGTAATAGCCATACTGCAGCACCGGATATATTCTAATACCAGCTTTATTACAGGCAGCCATTATTGTATACTCTTCCCTTTTCATCTGCTTATTTCTCTAATTTTTAAATGCGCTAACGTGGGAACACATAATGGAACCTCTACACCTTCTTTTACTAAAAAAGCAAAACAACCACTTACACGCATCACTTCGTCTATATTTTTACAACCCTTAAATATTTTCTCTGTTTCAAATTTTGTATACAGCATATCTTAAAAATTATCATCTATGTTAGTATCCTCTTCTGTCCAGTTGTCTGGTTTTAACTCCGTTTTTTCTTCCCCTTTTTTTGTTCGGATATAAAAATGCTCTACAGACTCCCCATCTACCTTTTTTATAATTCTATTATTAGGTGCAACATCTGTAGGATTAAAAATCCATCCGTTATACTTTGCATATGCTTTTAAGGCTTTTTTGAATTTATTAGAAGTCCACTTTTTAATATTGGTATTTTTTTCAAAATGCCCAGTAGCATAAGCTTTACTTACCGCATCATCTAAATTTCTTTTATCTCCGTTGTCTTTTACTAAACTAAAAAAACCATCTGCCCAGGAATGGAATTGATCTCCCATTTCTTTTAAAAGATTTCGCTTCTCTACGTTTTCCATAGGAGGGTCTATTTTTCCTGTTTGCGACAAATAAAACTGAAGGCATTGTGCTAAGAAATTCAAAACTTTATTCCATTGTTTTTCATCAAAATCTAAAAACAACGATTTGCCATCAAAATCATCGGATATAATCCTAGTCTGGTTATACTCCCCATCTTTATTGTAGTGGTAATAATCCGAGAATACGACAAACAACAATCTACGTTCTAAAGAAGGGTCTAAATTATTTGGGGGAAAATTACTTGCAAATGCAACTTTAGGAGATTTAGCAAACGGAATTATATATCGCAAACCATTTTTATTATTCACATCTAAATCACCGGTAATGGCATTAAAGAAGAAGCCATAATCCATATACGCATGGCAATCATCTACCAACAAATAATCGGTATCTTCTGTTACGCCATGGTAAATAAAATCATCTTGCGTTTTTTTACGGTCCCTACCATTTATGTAATGGTTATCTTTTAATATATATTGAATAGATTTTAAGAAAACCGATTTACCACTACCCCCATGACTTTCTGATATATCTGCAATCTTATGATCCATTGCATAAGGTGCCCAGGGTTTAGCCGGATTCTTATATTTATGGAGCATATACCCCAAGGTGAAAATTTTATTTATTAGATGTAATTTTTGTTCTAATACTTCATCTGGAGAAAGATTAGGGCCCGCAATATTAAATTTGTGTTCTTGTGCATATTTTTCTGCAGCTAACTGTTGGTGCTTTCCAAAACCATCTTCTAAATCTTTTTTCCAATGCACCCTACTAGTATTTATTAGATAATTAAGAAATTGATTGTCTTTCTCTAGTATATCTATATCCCAGTCTCCGTGTGCGTCTTTTTTAATTTCAAAATGCGGTGTTTCTAATCGCACTTTTTTGTCTACCACTTTTTCTTCCCAGGACAAACACTTTACGTTTTCATACTTTATTTTCTCAATGCCATCAGCCGTAACTTTCCAAACCTCATTCTGAAAAAATAAATGCTGACTATCTTTATCTGCATCTGTAAAATCTAACTCTACATAAGGTAAGTTTGATAAGCTAGATTCACTTAATTGCGAGGTTTTGTAGATAACATCTTTTAAATCCTCGTTCATTCTGCGTTCTATAAGAAAATTGGTTACAAAACCTTTAACATCTACAGGACGAACAATTTTTACTATTCCATGGTGGGAACGTATCCACACATAACCTTCTTTACTGTTTTGGTTCTCATATCTTCCAAATCCGAGGTGCTGCAGGAAATGATATGCTCTAGTGTTTTTAAAAACATACTTAGTTCCTTGATCTGTAGTTATTTCTCCCCAGAATTTCATAGGAACCGCATCTTCTATTAAAGATTTTAGAAGCTTACTAAAAGAACCAGGAAACTTTTCGTTATAATAAGCCAGTACCAAGTCTTTTAAATCCTTTCTAGGATTCCCCCTCTTATCTCTAAACTTTAATAACGATTTAGGCAACCAAACCAATCGTATGTCTAAAAACTTAAGTCCCACTTGAATAGCTTGTGACACCCCTGTAGCATCTAAATCTGCTATGTAATAAATGGTTGCAACCATAGAAGATATATCCTTAAACTCTTTCCAATCTAAGTGCTCACTCTCACTATTTAACCACAATGGGAAATACCCAAAAGACTTTAAATTTAATCCGTCTGAACCTCCAGATACTAAATAACAAGCATCTACTTTTTTAGGAAGTTTACTTTTTTTACCATTATCTTGGTAGTCTTCTTCATACGCTTCTTTTATTCTGTTGTATTCTTTTCTTAACGCATCTAAACCGTGTATAAACTTTTTTGGTTTTTGGCCAGCATAGCGAAATCTAAACCCTTTATCTATATTTAATGGTTGGTAAATTTTCTGCCAAGTTTCGTGGTGAAAAGAAAAAATAGGATAGTTTTCTGTAGCTTCAGAAGTAATGACTTCCGTTTCTTTTATATAACTGAATGATTTTAAGCTTTTAAATTGAAAATCGAAGCAATGTTTATCCGTTACTTTAGGACCTATTACCGCTAATTCTTTCTCTGTGAAATCTTTAAATTCAAAAACATAAGTACCAGGAACTTCCTCTTCTGTTCTTTCCCTTTTGGTAATAATAGGTTTTGCTAATATGGAAGTAGATTTAGCTCCAGTAATACTAAAACGAGCGCCAAGCTCTGCACAGGCTTCACCAAAAGACAAGCCTTCCTCAAACATACATAGCTCTACTGCATTACGTTCTTTACTATCTCCACCATAATCCGTAACATAATACCACCCATTTTCTTTTTGTCTAATACTAGCAGATGCTGTTTTTTCATCTCTACGAGCTTTAAATTTTTTACTCTTTTTAGACAATGCATGCGGTGCATCTGGATAATAAATAGCTATTATATTTAGACCGCCCTCTGTGGCGTTCATTATATCTTCAATCTTTACGTAGCTCATTAATTTTAATTAACTGGTTTTAAAACCCCGATTACGGTCGGGGTTTTGGATTTAAAATAGGCGCCAGGTGTGTGTTCCAGCTGTCTAGGATTATCCTAGATAAAGTTTAGCCTTTGGGCTAGTATTGTTAATTCTTGTTTTGTTTGTATGTTTCCCAATTTTTTATACAACTTCTTTTTATATAAATGAAAAGAGCCAAGTGCTAATCCCATTTCCATGGCTATAGTCTCATTGGTATCATTGGTAGTAAGTAATTGAATAAGAGTAATATCTTGTGCTTCTAGTTTTTCATCATTTACAACAACCGATTTACACAAAACCCCTTCTGATGCACATTTACCACGTAGTGGACACGGCCACCACTCCCCTTCTTGAAGGCCATCTGCAGTTATATCTGCCTGATAATCCAATCCTCCAAAACGGCACTTTACAAATTGTTCTAAACGTTTATACTCGTTATTAGGAAACAAATCAAAAAGATGAAGCTTTAATTTTTTATCCTTGTCTATCTCCTCTCTAAGCGCTTCGATATACTTAAATGGAACTTCAGAAAAATCTATTGTTTTTCCAGAAGTAAGCGCCTTAATATTATTATCGGAAAGAAAAAACTCAATGTCATTAGTTAAAATACCTGGTAAAAGTCTGTTTTGATTTGCCATAATTCTATTTGTTATTTGTTATTTACTAATTCTGCAACCCTGCCTTTAGATTCTTTATTTTCGTGTGCCATCTCTGCCAAGACTTCTAACACAGCCCAATTAGTGGTTTGCCCACTTCTAATATTATTTATCATGCTTCTAGAGATACTAACCCCTTTTGTTTCTAATCTCTTTTGTGCTTCCTTAGAAAACACTTTTCCTAAATGTTTATCCAAAAAATCCAAGACCTCATTATGCGAATGCATATTCTTTTCTGTCTCTTTTTTAATTATCTTCGTCATTAATAAGCATTATTAAGCATTAATTGTCATCAAATATATTCTTTTTTGTCTATTACTTACAAAAGAAATATTCTTTTTTGTCTAATTTATAATTATTCTAAATATGGAATTCGGAGAAAAAATGAAGGAACTTATAAGCATTAAAGGGCTTTCCCAAAAACAGTTCGCTTTACAAATTGAAATGGACTACTCCCATGCAAATAAATTTTTCACAGGAAGAAAACCAAACATGGAATTTATTAGTAAGGTTTTAAAAGTATTTCCAAATGTTGATTTAAACTGGCTACTTACAGAACAAAGAGAAGACAACAACATAATGTTGGTTCAAGAGCCTAATACACCGTATATACCTAAGGAAGTAACTACTTATATCCAAAACATAGAGGAAAACATGAATAAATTAAAGAGTGTTTTGACACAAATATGACACAATATTTAACAATACATACTGATTATTAACCAGTTAGTTCTTTAAAAATAATCCTGTCGAGGTCACTAATTTTAGAATACAATAGGTAAAGGTGTGTGTATTAGCTAAGTAGCTAACTATATACACCTTTATTTTTATGATTTTATCACCTTCAGTCGCATTATTTGACACAAGAATTGACACAAGAAAAATTTTTGTGACAATAAAAACTAAATTCACCCTAAGAAACTACGTAAACAATCAAGGAAAGAGCCCTTTGTATCTTTTTATTTCTTCCCCTGGATCCCGAATTCGATTAAAATTGGATTTAGAATTTCACCCTGAAGATTGGGACAAAAAGAAGCAAAGATTAAAACTTACTTCAGAAAGTAACAAAACCAATAATCTGATTTTAGATACTATTATTTCAAAAATCACTAAAATAAAAACGATTTACCTTCTATCTGAAAGAACGTTAACGGCTAAAAAATTAGAGGAGGAATTAAAAAACACAACTAATAGAGTTGATTTTTTGATTTTCTTTAAGAATCAATATGAGAACGAAAAAAAAATGATGAGTAATGGTTACTACAAAAGAGTTGGAACCGTATTAAATAAATTAAAAAGGTATAAATCTGAACTATTATTCTCGGATATAGACGCAACATTTGAAAAAAAATTGCGCATTTACTATTCAAACCTTGGTAATAGAAAAACCACCATAAATTCTAATTTAGCAACGATTAAGAAATATTTAATTGCAGCTAAAAAGCAAGGTATTAAATTCCCTTTAAACCCAGAAGACATACAGATTGGGAAGACTACAGGGAATAGAACAGATTTAAATGCCAAGGAATTGGAACGGTTTTACAACTATTATTTTTCTGAATTTATTCCGGAACACTGGAAAATTGTATTAGGTTACTTTTTATTCTCTGCATTTACAGGACTACGTTGGTCTGATTTAATAGACATGGAAAGACCCTATATACTTGCGAACCAATTTGTAAATTTTGATGTAAAAAAAACAGGAAAAAGACAAACTATAGCTATTAATAAAAAAGCTCTTGAAATTGTAAAACACTGCCCTAATTTATTTGTTGAAAAAATTACAGACATATACGCCAACAGAGAAATTAAAAAAATTGCAACGCAATTAAGTGCATCAAAAAAACTTACATTCCACGTAGCAAGGCATACATTTGCTACCAATTTTTTACGAATGGGTGGAAACGTAGTGAAATTACAAATGATATTAGGCCATAGTAACATAAGAGAAACTATGATTTATGTTCATATAGTAGAGCAAGAAGCAAATGAAGAAATGAGCTTAATGGATAGCCTCTTTTAAACGCTCTAACTCTACCTCTACCTCTATAATTTCTTTTCCTGGTATATTTGTTTTGTTTAAAACTTTTATCAAAAAAAAGCTGTTATACATAAACACCCTACTCTTTACATTTAAATCTATAAGGTTTTGCTCTGTGCCTTTAAATTCCTCAACAAAACCTTGAGATTTAATTCTAAAAGGAATCCACTTGCTCCAATAATTCTCATATGTTTTAGGCATTAAAATGGTAGTGGTTTCACCAGCAATATTTAAACCTCCAGTTAAACCTCCGTACAAAACTGCTACCATATTACTTTCTCCATTATCTACAGCTAAACCGGTTGTTACTCCGTTTCTAAAGATATTAGGCGGCACAACAGCATCTATTACAATTTCATTAGTCTCTTCATTGGTTGTAAATCCGTTTGTTTTTACACCTTTAACATCAACAAAAACTTGCTCTGGAATATAATCTTCAGATTCTACATCTTTCAATTTTAATAAAAATGTTTCTCCTTGACTAAATTTTCTTCTTGGCTCTTTTTTATTATACATGGATAAATCGACAATATTACCAGTTTTCATTTGAGGCTCTATATAGTTCATAAATACCGTATCTCCTTCTATATTTAGGTCCATATTTTTCCAATTCTTAACCGTTTTTACTAGGTCACCAAAAAGTGCATCAGGAACACATTTTGTCAAGTCTATTTTTTCTGTAGTAATAACAGGTGGTATTAACGAACCAGAATCATCATAAATAGCAAGCGGTGTAACGGTTAAATCCCATAAAGAAGCCTCTAAATTAGTGGCATCGTTTATCATTCCATAAGGTATTTGCTCACTTTTAAGTATTAATTTATCAGAAACATCATTTACATATACAAAAAAATCTACATTTCTTATTTTTCCACTAAAACCACTATGCAATAAATCTTCATAAGCTCTAAATTTTCTTATTCCATTAAATTCTATCCAGACTTCTCCTTCACTATTCTCCCTATTAATATAGGCATTACCCGCAATTTTGTATTTTCCCCTGTAAGGGAAAGTATATTCGTGTTCATAGCGCCCCAACACTGTTGTAACAGACACTAAAGAGAAGAATCCATATGTAAATGTTCTTTCAAATTTTTCTACAAAATCATCTACTTTATGCAGTATAACGTCTCCTTCAATACGTGCGTTAACATACTCTTCTGTCTCTCTGTAGAAGGTCATTTTCTGCAAATCGGGGTCTTCAAGAATATCACCAGCTAAATTATAACCACCGTCTTTAAATCCTTGTATTAAAACATGCAACCAATACGGCATAGGTATCATTAAATTCCTATTATACGTAACATCTTCTGCATCAGAAAATTCATTTCTTAAAAAAGCACCATTTTTATAATTATTAACAATAGACTCAAAACCATTCCAGCGCTCTTCTTCAGGTGAAAAACTATCTGTATGCATCTGCACAAAATTGTAATTAACCTCAGGAAAGGTTTTATTAATAACGGTTAAAGCATGATCAAAAAGAGATTCATTTAACTCTTGTTTCTCCAAAGATAGTTCTGCTAGTTTTTTATCAAAAGAAGGAAATTCTTCAAATCCAGAACTAATTTCAATAATTGCTATTTTACCTTCTACATCTTTAATTTCTAGCTGTGCCTCTTCATGCCCACCCTCTATAAAAAAATACCCATTATAAAGCGTTTCTACATTATTTAGTAAAACATTATCTATTAGACCAAATGCGGCCGCCAATTCCTTGGTTAGTTTCAATTCAAAAGGGTATACATATTTTGTAAATAAAGAATCGCTAAACCATTGATTTTCCTGAACTCTGGTTAATTTATAACCAGATAAATCTATCATAAAATTATCGTGGATAAACTTTTGCATCGTTTTCTGGGTTTATTGTGAAATTAATATCATACGCATATACCGCACGCTCTGAATTGTAATTACTTAAAGCATCAGATTTCGGAACTAAAGGTATAGTACTATCTGTTCCTGGCAGAAATAACCAAGCAATTTTACTTCTTACTAAAGAATCTATTAAAACATGATTATTTTTTAATACCCAACCTGTATTAACTGTTAGAGATTGTTCTTTGGTTGTATCTAAAATTTCTTTGACATTTACCAAATTTTTAAAAACAGTATTCTCCACCCGCTTGTATTTACTACCAATAGTAATAGCCCCTGTAAATTCTAACATTTCTATTTGCTCATGCTCTGTAACCCATGCAATATGATACGATTCTATATTTTCTGGGAATACATAAAATTGCTTCACCAAAGTTGTGCCTTCCTCTCCTTCTAAATTCACAAACACTAAATCCCCTTCTTTATAGTCTTTAAAAGACAAAATCATCCCAAATACAGAATCCAAAACCGTATCATGCGTAATACTTTTCTCTAACTTTCCATTTAAGTAAATTTTTATGGTATGAAGTCCGCTTCGTTTAAAAAAATTAAACATTCCATACGAATTTGGTGTAACTCTTACTGGATGCTCGCTAAAGGCTATACCATTTTCATCCTTATAATTAACAGGAGAACTCCCTTTTACAAAAAGAATATTATTAAGTGTGTTAGAAGATAAAGTTACCCCATTAGAATACACTATTTTATCTAGTTTCACATTTAACACCGCTGGTTTATAATAAGGAAACGGCTTATTTATTTTACTATCTATATTCACCGGTATAAAATCTGTTACATTTTTTATACCAGGCATTAAAGAATCTACAAGCGTTCCGGGATGAAAATCTGCTTTACCATCAAAAATTGGCAAATCTGTTGTTATTGTTTTAGAAAATTCTTCCCCACTAAAATCAAAGTACTTTATAAAAATTGAAGCCGCTATGTATGCGCCAATGGTTTTAGTGGCCACTATTATATTTATTTGGTCTTTTGTAAAATTTAATTTACTTGGCAATAAATCGGTATACGAATTTGCTTTTATAACATACTTAACAGGAATAGAAACAGTACCAGCAGCACTAGTTAACTTTATGTTCCCCTCATAAGTTCCTGGGAAAAAATTAACAGAATCTACAGGATCTACTAAACCTTGTAAATTTTGAGAGCCAATACCAGCTATATACAGCCAAGGCGGTATTTCATACGTATACGGTAAAGGACTTACAATTCTTATATGCTGCCTAGATGCTTCTTTTACTCCTATTATAGATTCAAAAGAGAAAAAATTAGGTTCTACAGTTATTTCATTTGTTGGCGATATAAAAATATTAACCGGTAAAATTAATTGGCCATCACTATGCTTTATAGTTATTGCGCTTGTATGGCTGCCTGCCCCCAAAAATTCTACGGTATTGTTTAAATATACGGTAAAACTTTGTTTACCATTAGCCCTTTTTACATATATTTTTTTTGTACTCTCATCTACTAGCCCCCTTCCTGTTATGGAGAATATTTTGGCAAAATTAAGTGTATAACTACCCAAAACATTTACATAAAAAGTTACTGGTGCTGGTAAGTTTTCGTCTATAGTATGCGAAAAACTTAACTCTCCTGGCTCTGTATAATTTTCGTGTTCTCCAAGAACCAATAGCTCTATTGGCAAAATTCTATTCTCTACTACAACTCTACGGTCTACTTTAGAATAATAAGCCGACACCTGAAACTGTATAGTACTTTGGTAGCTACCCGCATCTAAGACATTAAAATTAATAAACTCTACCTCTGTATCTGCAAATAATGGTTCTGTAGCTAAATCATAATCATATACACCACCTAGAGCTGCAGAAAAAAAGTGATTTGTTAAACCGTCTCCACTACCTTGATTACTTATTACTCTAACTCTAAAATCTGAAAACCTATTAAACTCTGGATCCGTTTCATAATTTTTAATCGTAGTAGCAATTGTAATATTATCTGGTACAGCGGTCCCTTGTAACCAGGTTGCAGCAACTTTATATTCTGCAAACTTCCAACCTTGGTTATATAAGGTTCTACTACCAGGATTAAAATAAGGAGTACCGTACTCTAAAGGCAAATATTCGGAAGAAGGGGTAGAGTCTACGTCCCACCACATGGTATTTGCATATATTTCATCTTTATGCAATAATGAAATTCCTGAATAATCTACAATTGTTAAAAAATCTGAAGAAAACCAAACTTCTAAAAAAACATCTTCCGAGGTAGTAATTTGAAGGCGATCTATATATGTAATTACATTTTTTACCCCAATTAAATTACTAATATTCTCCATTAAATAGATAAAAACATCTATATCTGAAGTAATAAAAGATACGGTATTTACCGTTCTATCTACTGTAGGTCCTTGAAAATAGTCTGCCACACAACCAGTTAAAGCAAATGTATTTAAAGCATCATTAGAAAAATTATCTATAACAGAATCTACCATTTTATTACAAATAGTATTTATTGCCGGGGAAGAAAATATAGTAGTATTAAACGCACTGTATGCCATTATCTTTTGTTTTTATTTCTTAATTTTTCATAGTCTTTAATATCATCTCGCATTGCTTTTGCATTTTTTGTAGTACGTGCCAATAATGCTACAATGCCATTCTCTTGCAAATCTGTAAGCAGCTCATTAGTTTTACCTAAGACCATCATTAAAGCCTGAGAGCTTTCATCTGTTCTATTTTCTGCATCAAAAGAAGGTGCTTTAGTTTCCGAAGAATAGTAACCACTTTCATACCCTTTAACTCTAGCAATTTCTCTATACAAGGCATCTTTAAACCCAGGATCAAATTGTTTAAAAGCCTTGCCATCTATTATCATTTCTGGAAAATCTTTACCACCTTCGCCCGCAAGAAAATACTTAGGAGAATCTACCAATTGCGTAGATGGATTACCCCCATAGGAAGCATTATACACCTTACCATCTTGCTGCCTACGTATTGGCATAGTACCATAATACCCTTCTTCATACCCTTTTGCGGGTAATGGGGTTTTTGCTATAGTAGCAATTTGCAAAGCTCCTAAGGTTCCTATTAGCACCGCTGCAATGGTACCACCAATTGGTCCTAATTGTGCATAAGCTTGCATTATAGCCAAGGAGGTATTAATAATTGCAGATGCAATACCCTGCTCTTTTTCTGCTTTGGCTTGTTTATACTCTAATTCTGCTTTTTTTCTTGCCGTTTCTTCTTCTATTGCCCTTACCCCCTCATTATACTGGCGTTCATTAATAAAGCCTTTTTCTAAATTAGAGTCTAATTTTGCTTTTTTACGATCTTGTAATTGCGCAAATTTGTTATAATCTGCTTGGTTTAGTTTCTGAATTTGACTAGAATACGCTTTCCAAATATTAGCCATACCTTGCACTGCCGTTTGAACTGCGAGAATTTTTTCTGCAGTTCCATCTAAATGATCAAAAGTTAGTTGCCAATCTGAAGCACTAAATCCAAAAATATCTAAAGAACCAGCCTCTTCATCTAAAACTTTTTGTGCAGATATTTCACTTTCAGTATCCCCACCTCCAGACAAACCAGCTTTTGCAGCAATTATCTCAGCTATTTTTAACTTCACTTCCTCTACTATCTTCTCAAAAGACGCAACTTGCTCCGGTGTTAGCAAAGACATATCTATAGAACCAAACTCGCCAGCATCTCGTAACTCTTGCAAATTATCAAGCAATTGGTTTAAATGCGCTTCATCCCGTTTTAACTCTTCTGTCTGGAATTTTTTATCTAAATCTTCTTTTGCTTTTTCGTTATTTCCTAAAGCAGCATATTCCGCCTCGTGCGCAGCTAATCTAAAAGCTTTTTGGGTTTCGTAACTTTCTTGAACACTACCATACTTATCTGCTATACCTTGCTCATATATGGCGCCAAGTTTATTATTATGAACTTGTTGCTGTAATTCTATTTGCTTATTTATTTCGGCATTTATAGCAGCCGAGTTATCTTCTCCTGTGGTTTTTTGCGATTGTAAATCTTCAATTTTTCGCGCATGAGCCGCTTTTTGTATTTCAATTTCTTTACGGAAGGAATCGGAAATTAAAGCCAGTCGCAAATCCTCCGTTTCTCTAGTATAATCTAGCAAAACCTTACGGTTTTTAGTTTTACCTGTATCTGTATCAGATACTGGAGTAAAAGAGTTGCCGCCACCACCGCCTGTAGGTGTTGTAGAAGTTGGTTTTGCTATAGGATTAAATAGATTTGTAGCTTCATCTACATCTACATTATTCTCTCTTAACTTTGCTCTAATATCAAATTGACGTAGTAAAATGGCGTTTAACCTTTCTTGGGTACTATTTAATGTATTTGTAGCTTCTATTTCGGCTTGCACTTCTGGAGACCTATTAGCCTTAGAACTGGTAGACCTTCTGGAAGAACTCCGAGGTGTAAAGCCAGCAGCTTTAGACAAACGCTCTCTAGTAGCTAAATTATTTTTATCTTGATTTAATTGATTACGCAAACGCTCTTCTTCTTCTTTTGCTCCAACAAACTGAGAAACTAAAGCAGCTGAAGCTTCATCTGCTGCCAACCTTTTCGCTAATATTTGTTCTTTTACTGCCGCAGTATTTAGTTCTAAAGCACCAGTTTCTTTATTTATTTCTATTACAGAATCTCCAAATCGGTCTTTTAATTGTAATGTAATTTCTTCTAAACGGTGTTTACTCTCTGTTGTGGGCTCTACACCTTCTTTTCTTAAGCTATTATACTCTGACAACAACCTTTGCCCCGATGCTGCGAGTTTATTGGACTCCTGAACATTTTTTGCCAATTGTTTAGTTTGGTCACTAAAAGCTTTATCTGCATCTTTAACAACCCCGAGCAATTTACCAAAACCAGTCACCAAACTTTTCAATCCGTCTGATATAACGCCACTAGCAAAAGCCCCTCTTAATTTTTTTCCTATCTTATCTAATACAGCAGCAAAATTGTTATTCTTAATATTGTATTCATTTACTAACGAAGTGCCGTCTGCCATAGATTTGTTAGATAAATTCATTAGATCTATAAACCTATCTGTATTATTAGATAATGCACCTAACACCTTATTAGCACCATCTGCCTGTACTCCCAAATACTTTAGCGTATTGGCAGTATCTATAGCATTCATACCCTTTAGGCCTTTAGCAAATTTTATTAGGAACTCTAAAGGATCATCATTAATAAGCACTTTTACTTCTGCATTGGTAAGGCCCATTACTTCTGCAAACTTTTCTGATTCCTCCGCAGCTTGGTTTAGTAAAATACTATACGCTCTACCAGCAATTTCGGCTTGTATGCCATTTTCCTCAAAAGCAGCACCCAATGCTAAAGCATCTGCAATAGTTGGTTTTAAAGCCTCAGGTAACGAACCTACACGGGTAGCAAAATTGGCAATGTTTTTTTCTGAAGCCACACCTTCGGCACCTAAATCGTTAATAGCGGAACCAATTGCATTATATGCTTTATCAACCGATTGTTTTTTTGTTTCTTTAAAAAGCAGCTTTAGTTTCCCTAGTTTAGAAGCAGTTTCTTCTACACCACCAGGAAAAGAATCGGATAACGCCACAACTGCCTTATCCATTACAGAAACAAAATCGGCAATTTCATCTTTAGCAATCCCTATTCGACCACCTTCTTCCGCAATTTTTAAAAGATTTATTCGGCTAGTTCTAGTTTGAAATAACCCGAAGTTTTTGGTTAAATCTTCTACTTCTTCATTTGTAAAACCTGTAGTTTTACGAACATTTGCCATAGAATCTGACAACTTACCATTAAAATCTATTAACTTTTGGGCTGACAAAACAACGCCTGTTAAGGTTGCTATTGCCGAAGCCCCTAATGCCGCGTATTTATTAAAACCATTGGCAATACCACCTATAGATAAAGAAGTAGACTTACTTTTAATTTTCAGCTTATCGATTTGTGCGTTTACTTCTTTTAATTCTGAAATTAATCTATTTCTACCAGGCGATTTTGCGCCCATATTATAAAGTTCAAGATTCAACTCCTTAACTCTAGTTTTTAATTGCCTCATGGTTAGACTAGAAACACCTATTTCTTCCCTTAACTCCTTCATTCGGGCTTTGCCTAGAGCAAGTTTTTTATTGTTTTGTGTAATTAAAGAAGTTAGTTTTTTATATTCAGAAGAATCTTTTTTATTTTGACTTTCTAATTTAATTTTCTCAGCCCTATATTCTTTATTACTTGCTGTTAAATCCCTAGTAGATTTTTCTAAATCGTAAAGTTCTTTTTGCGCTTCGTTGCCATTTACGACAATAGAAAACTTCATTACTTCATCTACAATAGTCTTAGCCATGGGTTAAATTTTACCCAATATTAAGGCTTACTATTGCTAAATACTGTAACATGAAAAAAGGGGCAATTGCCCCTTTTATTACTTTAAATTTGGATTATTTTTACAAGGCTTCTTCAAAATTAGCAGATGGTATTACTGCTATAAATTGGTCCTCATCTACTAAAACCATTTTACCTTGTTTAAGTTCCCACAGGGAACATTCGTCTACGGTTACGCCATTAGCGCAAACCTCTTTTTTATTGCGATAAAACTTTGCCATAACTATACTAAAAATTTATTTAGTTTTTCGTTACGCATTTCTTTTGGGATAGTGTCTAGTATAAAGAAAAGACTCTTTAAACTGTCTCGCATTACCATAATTTCGCCACGCACTTCTGGGTCATCGGCATCATGGGAACGTAGAAAAGCATCGAACCAAGCATCTACAGTATTGGCATGCTCTTTAGGTTCTTTCTGCAAATTTAGGTCTGCTAACCACGCCTTAACGGATGGTAATAATTTGAAATTGACATTTTGTTGATTCTTTGACATAATAAAATTGTTTAAAGGCGGAAGGACCTGTCCGGTGAATCAAACACATAGGTAAGTACGACCGTCGGGCATTACTGCTACCGAGGACCTTCCATATTAATAGTAAAATTTCCTTTAAAAACATTGTGAATGATTTCTTTGACAAAGCAAACATAAATAATTTATTAATACAATATGCGTTTGCATAAAAAAAAGTGCTTAAATAGTCTAATTTGTCTATATTTGTGT